>Ga0126312_10000428_pt1 | contig 24695 bp, 29 predicted proteins | sample Plot104A_FD_92537 | JGI IMG/M metagenome (GOLD analysis project Ga0126312, IMG submission 92537) | Serpentine soil microbial communities from UC McLaughlin Reserve, CA, USA - Plot104A | ecosystem: Environmental > Terrestrial > Soil > Grasslands | place: USA: UC McLaughlin Reserve, Lake County...
CTTGAACATCCAGCTCCTGCTGGGGAACCTCGGCCCGCCCGGCGGCGGGATCCTCGCCCTGCGCGGCCACGCGTCCAACCAAGGCTCCACGGACATCCCGACGCTCTACAACATCCTGCCGGGCTACATCCCCATGCCGCACCCGGCCAGCCGCGGCGAGCTCCAGCGGTACATCCAGAACAACGCCCCGCAGACTGGGGCCTGGGGAAGCCTTGACGCCTACATGACCAGCCTGCTGAAGGCCTGGTGGGGCGAGGCCGCCACCGAGGAGAACGACTTCTGCTTCGACTACCTGCCGAAGATCGACGGCGATCACTCGGCCTACGCCTTCTTCGATCGGATGCTCGACGGCAAGGTCAAGGGCTTCTTCGCGGTCGGGCAGAACCCGGCCGTGGGATCGGCCAACGCCAAGCTGCACCGGTTGGCGATGTCCAAGCTCGAGTGGCTGGTGGTGCGCGACCTGCAGGAGATCGAGACCGCCGCCTTCTGGCACGACTCGCCGGAGATCGAGACCGGCGAGCTCAGGGCCGACGAGATCGGCACCGAGGTCTTCTTCCTTCCGGCCGCCTCCCATACGGAGAAGGACGGCAACTTCACGAATACCCAGCGCCTCCTGCAGTGGCACTGGAAGGCCGTCGAGCCGCGGGAGGACTGCCGCTCGGAGCTCCACTTCTTCTACTGGCTCGGCCGCCGCGTCCGGGAGAAGCTGGCGAACTCGGAGGACCCGCGCGACCGGCCGATCCTCGACCTCACCTGGGACTACCCGCTGGTGGGCGAGCACCAGGAGCCCGACGCCCAGGTCGTGCTCCGGGAGATCAACGGCTTCGACTCGGACTTGAACCTCGTCTCGAAATATCAGGAGCTGAAGGCGGACGGGTCGACGGCGTGCGGGTCGTGGATCCACGCGGGGATCTACAAGGAGGACGTCAACCAGAGCGCGCGGAAGAAGCCACGCACCGAGCAGAACTGGGTTGCCCGGGAGTGGGGGTGGGCGTGGCCGGCGGACACGCGGATCCTCTACAACCGCGCGTCCGCCGATCCCGACGGCAAGCCGTGGTCCGAGCGCAAGAAGTACGTCTGGTGGGACGAGGAGCAGGGCGGCTGGACCGGGGTCGACCACACCGACATCGGCCCGCCGGACAAGCGGCCGGACTTCGTGCCCGAGGAGGAGGACGCCAAGGGCATCGAGGCGCTGCGGGGCACCGCCCCGTTCATCCTCCACCCGGACGGGCTCGGTTGGCTTTACGTGCCCGCAGGGCTCGTGGACGGCCCGTTCCCGACCCACTACGAGCCGCACGAGTCACCGGTCGACAACCCGCTCTACGGCCAGCAGCAGAACCCCGCGCGGCAGCGCTTCCATCGACCCGAGAACCCGTACAACCCCACCGGGGGCGAGGTCGGCGCCGGCGTCTACCCGTACGTGATCACGAGTTACCGGCTGACCGAGCACCACACGGCCGGCGGGATGTCGCGGGCCGTGCCCTACCTGGCAGAGTTGCAGCCGGAGCTGTTCTGCGAGGTCGGCCCTGCCCTGGCCGCGGAACGCGGGCTCGAGCACGGCGACTGGGCCACGATCGTGACCGCGCGCAGCGCCATCGAGGCTCGCGTGATGGTCACCGACCGGGTGCAGCCGGTTGCGGTGAGGGGCCGCATCGTCCACCACGTCGGCCTGCCCTACCACTGGGGCCGGCGCGGCATCTCGCGCGGCGACACCGTCAACGACCTCTTCCCGCTGGTGCTCGACCCGAACGTTCACATCCAGGAGGTCAAGGCGGCGACCTGCGACATCCGCCCCGGCCGGCGCCCGCGCGGCAAGGCGCTCCTGGAGCTGGTCGAGCGCTACCGCCGGGAGGCCGACGTGATCATGCACGCCGACACGGCCGCAGAGGAGCGGATCGTCGGCGGCGGCGTGCCGCAGGGGATGGTGCCGCCGTGAGCCAGGTGGCAGGTGGCAGGTGGCAGGTGGCAGAGGACGAGGACCGCGAGCGTGTCGGCTTCTTCACTGATACGTCTATCTGCATCGGCTGCAAGGCCTGCGAGGTGGCCTGCAAGGAGTGGAACCGGATTCCCGAGTCGAACCAGGGCTTCACCGGCCACTCCTACGACAACACGATCGACCTCGGCGCCGACACCTGGCGGCACGTTGCCTTCGTGGAGCAGCGCAAGCCGATCGGCGTCGACGCGGCGGCCGACTCGCTGGTGGAGGCCGCAAGGCTCAACGAGATCGCCGAGCGCGAGGGTGTCGCCACCTACCAGGAGGGCGGGGGCATGCGCTGGCTCATGGCCTCGGACGTCTGCAAGCACTGCACAGATGCCGCCTGCCTCGAGGTCTGTCCCACCGGCGCCCTGTTCCGCACGGAGTTCGGGACCGTGGTCGTGCAGGAGGACATCTGCAATGGCTGCGGCTACTGCGTCGCGGCCTGCCCGTTCGGCGTGCTCGACCAGCGCGAGGGCGACGGCCGCGTCTGGAAGTGCACGCTCTGCTACGACCGGCTGAAGGACGACAAGGAGCCCGCCTGCGCCCAGGCGTGCCCGACGAACTCGATCCAGTTCGGCGAGCTGTCGGAGCTGCGGGAACGGGCGGAGAAGAGACTCGAGCGGTTCGCGGACGCCGGCGTCGAGGAGGCGCGCCTATACGGCGCGCACGAGGACGACGGCGTGGGTGGCTTCGGCGCGTTCTTCCTGCTGCTCGACGAGCCCGAGGTCTACGGGCTGCCCCCTGATCCCGTCGACACCACCCGTCACCTCGGCCAGGTATGGGGCGCGGCGCTGGCCGCGGCCGCGGCGCTCGGGGCCGGGGTGGTGGCTGCCGCGCTGGGGGGAAAGCGGTGAAGCGCGAGCCGGCGATGGTCCCGGAGGCGGAACCGCGGAGCTACCACGGGCAGCCGGTTATCAAGGAGCCGGTGTGGACCTGGGAGGTCCCGTGGTACCTGTTTGCCGGCGGGATGGCGGGGACGAGCACCGGGGTGGCGTTCCTGGCGGAGACCCGCGGTAACAATCCACTCGCGCGCCGCTCCTGGCTGCTGGCCCTGGGCGGGGTGGGCGCGGGGACGGGCCTGCTGATCTCCGACCTCGGCAAGCCCAGCCGCTTCCTCAACATGCTCCGGGTCGTCAAGGTGACCTCGCCGATGAGCGTGGGCTCGTGGCTGCTCATGGCGACCGGCGCCGCTACGAGCGTCGCGGCGGTTCACTCCTGGACGGGCGCCTTGGAGGGCGCCGCGCGCGTCGCCAAGCCGGCGGCCGCCCTGCTCGGCCTGCCGATCTCGACCTATACGGCCGCCCTCGTGGCCAACACCGCCGTGCCGGTCTGGCACGAGGCGCGCCTCACGCTGCCGTTTCTCTTCGCCGCCGGCGCGGCCATCAGCGCGGGCGCGGCGGGCGCCGTCGTGACGCCGCCGCGCTACGCGGGCCCCTCCAGGCGCCTGGCCGTGGCCGGCGCCGTGGCCGAGACCGTCGCCTCGAAGCTGATGGAGCAGCGGCTCGGCGAGCTCGGCTCGCCCTACCACGAGGGGCAGGCCGGGAGGCTCAACCGCATCTCCGAGGTTCTCACCGTCGCCGGCGGGCTGCTGCTTGCTTCGTTCGGACGGCGGCGGAACGCGGCCATTGCGAGTGGAGGCCTGCTGCTCGCGGGGGCGGCCGCCAAGCGCTGGGCCGTCTTCAAGGCGGGCGTTCAGTCCGCGGCGGACCCGGCGCAGACGGTCGGGCCGCAGCGGCGACGCATCAGCGAGGGCCGAGTCCGCGGGGCGGAGCGCCTGGCGGTCTAACCCCGCGGCCGCGGTCTCGATTCGTCGTCCTCGGCGAGCGGCGCGCGCTCGTCGGGGGAAGGCTGCTGACCGCCCTCCGCCTCGGCGTTGTCGCGACCGAGCTCCTGGCGACTCTCGCGGGCGCCCTCCTGCTTCTCCGCCTCGCCCGGCCGGGACCCCGCCTCGCGCAGTATTCGCTGGCGTTCCTCGTTGCTCATCCCGATCCTGTACCCGGTTTCCTGTCCCGATACCTCGGAGACAACGATCGTGGTGGGGGATGCATCGGAATTCCGGCTAGAACGCGAGATGGGGGACGGCGTCACCGTCGTGGTCGCCGCCGGCGATATCGACATGACCGCGTCGCGCGAGTTCGGCCGCCGCCTGGACGGGGTCCTGCGCGCGTCGTCGGGCGACGTCGTCCTCGACATGCTCCAGGTCGTGTATCTGGACTCGACCGCGCTGCGGGCCCTGCTCGCGAGCCGGAAGGTCGCGGAGGAGCGCGGATCGCGCCTCGTTCTCGTCGTCGCCCAGAAGGCCGTTCTCCACGTCCTCGAGGTGACCGGCCTCAGCGCGCTGTTCGAGATGCGGCCTACCCGCGCGGCGGCGCTGCGAGCCATTGGTACGGCGGACGAACCAAAACGTTGACGCTCCTCCCCATTTGAGGTACGTTGCAGTCGCCACGAAGCCGCTGGGAGGTCTGGATCGTTGCCGTACCTGAATTGTCCCAACTGCCGGATGACCGTGTACACGAGCACGATGTACTCATTGCGCGACGAGTGCCCGCGCTGCGCGGCCAAGCTGGGACGCGTCAGCCGCCTCTTCCGCTCGGACCTTCCCCACCGCCTGATGGAGCGGATGGAGAAGACGGTCCCGAAGGGCGAGCCCGAGTCGAGCGGGACCTAGTCCGCCGATGAAGCTGGAAGTGCCGGGCCCGCCCGGCCCGCCCTCGCCCGATCCGTCGCCGCCGGCGCCCGGCCCGCCCCAGCCGGCACCGGACCCCACTCCGGACCCGACCCCGCCGGGGCCCGAGCCCGTGCCGGAACCGCCACCGGCGATCTAGCTCACATGCGCGACCCCGGCGCGCTGCGCGCCCGCAGCTGGCGCTCCGCCGCGCCGATCACCGACGCTCGCTTGCGGTTCGAGTGCTCATAGAGGACGACCGCCGCGAGCTCCTCGCTGCTGGCGGCGCCTAGCCGGTCGACCAACTCGTCGGCGTGCAGTCGGTCGTAGCCCTCCCACGGCTCGCTGAGTTCGATCTCCGCACCGACGCCGTCCTCGGCGCCATCCTCGGCGAACTCGGCGACCAAGGTGGAGCCCTCGTCGACGTGGGCGGGCTCGACGGGATCCGGCTCCACCGGCTCGGAATCGGCCGGCTCGGGTCCCGCCAGCTCGGGTTCCTCGGCCTCGGGCTCCGGACGCGGCGGCTCGGGTGCCGCCGGACGTGCGACCGTCTCAGCAGGTGCCGGCTGCGGCGCCTCCTCGACCGGGCCGGGCGGCGTCGCCTCGTCGCCGTCCTGGCCCCGGACGGGCAGGAACCCGCTGACGGTGCGGACACCCCATAGGGTGACCCGGATGCCGAGGCGGGCAGGGAGCGTGACGGTGCCGACGATGTCCATAGCCGACGGCTACCCGGCCGCCTCGGCAGCTAACCCGTGCAATGGGAAAAGGGAATTCGCGCGGGGAATTCGCGCGGAGCCTTTCGCGGCCACGCAGACCCCTGCAATTTGCGGATGTGGCCGTCGCCGGGTCGTTGCGGGGCCGACATGGCAGGGGTAGCTTGACCCTCGGAGGCTCATCCCGAACGCGGATCCGCGGATGGGGGAGACCCAACTCATGAACGACGCGGGACGCCGCCGAAGGAGGACCCCGTCGGGCGACGGACCACGCCAACCCATCACCGCACGAGCTGTGGCTCTTGCGGATCCCCGGTTGGGACGGGCCGCGCGAACGCGGCCCGTCTCACGTTCGGGCCGGCGCGCTCCGGGTATGCAACGGGACTCTGACCACGACTCAGGAGAACCGATGGCGGAGCTGACCGCTCGCGAAGCAAAGTTGATCCAGTACCTGAACGAGGCCTACGGCAAGGAGAAGGAGCTCGAGACAGCGCTCCAGGCTCACATCGCGATGACCACGAGGAAGCCGTACAAGAAGCGCCTCCAGGATCATCTGAAGGAAACGAAGGGCCATGCCCGCGGGGTGGAGCGACGCATCAAGCAGCTCGGCGGCAAGGCCGACGTCGTCCCCGCTCCGGGCCCGGTGGCCGACGCCGCCGGCGCCGTGACGAGCGCGGCCTCGAAGGCCGTCTCGGCCGCAAAGGGACCGCTGCATGCGCTCCGCGGGACCGGCGAGCAGGAGAAGATGTTGAAGAACGCCAAGACCGAGTATTCGGAGGAGCACGAGGAGATCGCCACCTACACGGCGATCGAGACGCTCGCCGAGACGGTCGGCGACAAGGAGACCGCCAAGCTCGCGCGCGGCATCCGCCGTGAGGAGGAGCGGATGGCCCGCTACCTCGAGCGGCAGATCCCGACGCTGACCAAGGCCGTTACGCAGGAGGAGATCCCCGCGTCCGAGCGGCGCACCAACGGCGGCCGTCGCCGGCGGCGCTCCTCGAGCCGGAGCAACAGCGGCCGGAGCCAGCGAAGCCGCTCGCGGAAGCGGAGCAGCGGCTCTCGCAGCCGCAGCAGCCGCTAGTCGTAAAACAGGATCGCGGCCGGTGGGCCGCTGTGGCGGCCCACCGGCTGCGCTTGCGGGCCCCTTCCCTAGGTCTTCTGTACGGCGAGCTTCGCGCGCGTGCGCTCGGCCCTCGCGCGGAGCTCCGCGGCGCGGCTTCGAGCCTGCCGGCTCTGCGCGTGTAGCGCGGTTGAGGCCGAGGTCTCGGACTCCGCCCGCTCCTGTGCGGCGGCTGCCGCCGGCTCGGGCACGAACTCGTTGGTCTGGCCGGCGTCGTAGGCAAGCCGGCTCAGCGCTGCATCGCGCACGTACTGAGCGATGCTCACGCCGAGCGCACCCGTCTCCGTCTCCAGCGCGTGCCAGAGGTCGGCACCGAAACGGACGGTGGTCTGATGCATCTTCCTGCGGGGCGGGACGCGAGTCGCCTTGTCCATGGCCTCGCGGAAGGATATACCATGCGATATCGCAAGCGAAATCGCCGGAGGGGATACCGATGTCTCTTTCGATGTCTGGCAGTGAGGACGGAACCGCAACCCGGCGCGAGGGCGGCGAGCTCCTCGCGAGCATCTCCCGTCGGATCGTCCAGCTCCTGGCCCGGCACGCCGGCAAGGGACCGACGAAGTGCAAGACGCACTGGGCGGGCCCGGACCTGCTCGTCGTCGTCCTGGGCGGCGGCTACACCGAGGCGGAGCGGACCCTCTACGAGCGCGGCCACGCGGAAGATGTGCGGGCGTACAGGAGCGCCATCCAGGAGGCCCTCAGCGAGGACATGACGGCGGAGGTCGAGGAGCTGACGCGCCGCAAGGTGATCGCGTTCATGAGCACCTCTCATCAGGACCCCGACCTGCTCGTGGAGATCTTCGTCCTCGAGCCGGTGCGGGAGGGCGCGGAGGTCGCCCATATACCGCACTCCGACGGGTCCTCGGCTGCCTGACCTCATCCCTATGGGCTCGCCACGGGGGTTTCCCTAGTCTGTGTCCATGACGGGCACGCCCGAGCCGGCCCACCAGGCGAGCGCGGCCCAGCAGGGCCAAGAGGAGAGCGGCCAGTACCTCTATCGCGACGTGATCGTGGTGGGGGCGTCGGCGGGCGGAGTCGAGGCCCTCGAGCGACTGGTGCGCGGTCTTCCGCCGGAGCTGCCGGCGTCCGTCTTCGTCGTCCTCCACATGTTGTCGACGGGCACAAGCATGCTCCATTCGATCCTCGCGCGCGCGGGATCGCTGCCCGCGAGCGCGGCCGTCGACGGCGAGCGCTTCGAGCGAGGACACATCTACGTCTCCCCGCCGGACCATCACCTGCTGATTCGTGGCGGCCGCATCCGGCTCAGCCTCGGTCCGCGCGAGAACGGCCATCGCCCCGCCATCGACCCGTTGTTCCGTAGCGCCGCCCGAGCGCTCGGTCCCCGTGTGGTGGCCGTGGTGCTCTCGGGTTCTCTCGACGACGGCGCGGCGGGCGCGCGCTTCGTCAAGGAGCGTGGCGGTGCCGCCGTAGTGCAGGAGCCGTCCGACGCCGTCTACGCCGCAATGCCCACCAACGCGCTGGCCGCTACCGATGTGGACCGTGTGGTTCCCGTCGCTGACATGGCCGATGCCCTCTGCAGGCTCCTCGAGGAGCCGCTCGACAAGGAGCTGGAGGAGGAAGCCGAGTCGATCTGGTCGGCCGCGGATCTCGAGGAGAGGGGCGCGGGCGACCCCTCCGGGCTCACCTGCCCGGAGTGCGGCGGAGCCCTGTGGCAGCGCGACGAGGGTCGGCTGGTGCGTTTCGCGTGCCGGACGGGGCACGCGTTCTCCCCGGAGAGCCTGATCCAGGAGCAGTCGAAGTCGCTCGAGACCGCGATGTGGTCGGCGCTCCGCAGCCTCGAGGAACGAGCCGACCTCTTCCGCCGGATGGCCAGGCGGGGCGGCGGGAGCCGTGGAACGGCGCACCGCCTCGAGTCCCGGGCACGAGCGGTCGAGCGGCACGCCACGGTCATTCGGGAGGCCATGGCCAAGCTCGCGCCCGCCATCGACCCTGACAAGCAGCCCGAGACGGAGCCGGCGGCATGAAAGAGGGCAACGGCTTCCAGTCGCTGCTGGAATACCTGAGGCAGTCCCGAGGCTTCGACTTCACCGGGTACAAGCGCAGCAGCCTCGAGCGCCGTATCCAGAAGCGGATGGAAGAGGTCGGCATAGAAAGCTACGCCGAGTACCAGGACCACCTCGAGGTCACACCCGACGAGTTCACCGACCTCTTCAACACGATCCTCATCAATGTCACCGCATTCTTCCGAGACAAGCCGGCATGGGACTACCTCGCCGAGAAGATCGTGCCCACGGTCCTTGACGCCGTTCCTGATCCGCAGCCCATCCGCATCTGGTCGGCAGCCTGCGCGTCCGGCGAGGAGGCGTACTCAGCGGCGATGGTCATGGCGGAGGCGCTCGGAGAGGATGACTTCAAGCGCCGCGTGAAGGTCTACGCCACGGACCTCGACGAGGAGGCGCTGACCCTCGCCCGGCACGCCACCTACTCCCGCGAGGCGCTGAAGGCGGTTCCGGGCGAGCTCGCCGAGAAGTACTTCGTGTCCGGCCCGCTCGGCAAGACGTTCCGGCCCGATCTCCGTCGCTCCGTGATCTTCGGACGGAACGACCTCGTGCAGGACGCGCCCATCTCCCGCATCGACCTCCTGATCTCACGGAACGCGCTCATGTACTTCACCCCGGAGGCGCAGGGCCGAATCCTCGGTCACTTCAACTTCGCGCTACACGAGAGGGGATTCCTGTTCCTCGGCAAATCCGAGATGCTCGTCACCCACACCGACCTCTTCGTCCCGCACGACCTCAAATGGCGGGTCTTCGTCAAGGTCCGGCGGTCGGGGCTCCGCGAGCGGCTGTCGTTCGTGACAGAGGCGCCGGCGATAGAGGCAGAGCAGAGCGAGGAGCGCTACGCCCAGCTCCGGGCCGCGGCGCTCGAGATCGCCCCGGACGCGGTGATCGTGGCCGATCCCGCCGGGTTCGTGGCGGCCATCAATCAGAAGGCCAGAGCGCTCTTCGCCCTCGGTCCCGCGTATCTCGGGCGTCCGCTCCAAGACCTCGAGATCTCCTACCGGCCCGTCGACCTCCGAAGCGCGATAGCCCGGGCCACGGCGGAGCGCAAGCGCGTGGAGCTCGGCCGGACCGCCTGGACGCCGGCCGGAGGCGAGCAGAAAATGCTGGACATCACGGTCACCCCGCTGGCGGGAGAGGGCGAGAACCTGGGCGTCACGATCGTGTTCGAGGACGTCACAGAGCACGCCCGGCTCGACGAGCAGGCCGGACGCTCCAAGCGCCAGCTGGAGACGGCTTACGAGGAGCTCCAGTCGACGGTCGAGGAGCTCGAGACGACGAACGAGGAGCTCCATTCCACGAACGAGGAGCTGGAGACCACGAATGAGGAGCTCCAGTCGACCAACGAGGAGCTGGAGACCATGAACGAGGAGCTCCACTCGACCAACGACGAGCTTGAGGCCGTGAACCGCGAGCAGTTGACGCGGTCGTCCGAGCTGGACCGCGTGAACATGATCCTCGAGGGAATCCTCGGCAGCCTCGGTGTGGGCGTGGTGGTGGTAGACAGAGACCAGCTCGTCCAGGTGTGGAACGCCGCATCCAGCGATCTCTGGGGACTCCGGTCCGACGAGGTCGAGGGCAGGCCGCTTCGCTCGCTCGACATCAACCTGCCGCTGGCCGACCTCAGCGAGCCGATAGCGATCGCGCTCGGCCCGGAGGGCCGGCCCGCGGGGCTGACGGTGGAGGCGATCAACCGCCGTGGGCGAACCTTCCAGTGCTGGGTGAGGGTGCTGCCGTTGCGCGACGGCGCGGGGCAGCCCTACGGGGCGATCCTGCTGATGGCGGACCGCGAAGCGGCAGCCGAGCCCATCGCGGCCGGCTAGCGACTCTCGAGGACGCGGACCTCGGCTCCGGCCGGAACCGGCTCCTCCGAGGTCACGCCCAGACGCTCGGCTAGCACGAAGAACGCCGCGGCGTACGGCGACCCCTCGGTGCGGCGCCGGAGCGTCGGCCAGTCGATCCGCTCGCGCAGCGCCCGGGCGATCTGGAGCACGCTGGAGTAGTCCAGCGCGTGCTCTCCGAGCGCCATCAGCTTCGTCGTCATGAGATCGTCGACCGCAAGGACCGGAATGGTGATTCCCAGCACGTGCAGCTCCTCGCCCCTCGCCAGGGCCTCATCGTCCAGCTCGAGTCCCCGGGGCCCGTGGATCAGGTCCACGCAAAGCTCGCCGTCCCAGGCCTTGAGCAGCCACTCCTCGGGCGGCCGTTCCGGCCGCATGCCGGCCTCGGCGAGGACCTGAAGGGCTCGCTCCGCGTCGTCACGCCGCACCATGAAGTCCAGGTCCTTGCGGGTCTCGGGACCACCGCGGGCCCAACTGGCCAGGCTTCCGCCGAGCAGGAAGGGGATCTCCGCCTCCCGCAGTGCGGCCACGGTGCGTTTCAGGGTCGCCTCGATAGCGTCGAAGGAGTGGTCCGCCATACCTCGACCCATACCCGGGTATGGGCTGAGTCATGACCAGCGTGCGCATCGCCGCTGCCGGCGACGTCCACTGCGACGAGCAGGGCCGCGAGGCCTCGATGAGGGCGTTCGAGGCGCTCGATGGCGATGTCGACCTGGTGCTCCTCGCGGGAGACCTCACCACGCACGGGGAGCCGGAGCAGGCGGCCGTTCTGGGTGAGGCGTGCGCCTCCATCTCCACGAATGTGGTCGCGGTGCTCGGCAACCACGACCTCCATGCCGGGAAGGGCGGGGAGGTGGCGGCCATCCTCGAGGGCGCCGGAATCGAGCTGCTGGGGCGCGGCCACCGGACCCACACGGTGGCCTGCGACGGACAGGTGGGGGTGGCCGGGGCCAAGGGGTTCGTCGGTGGCTTCCGCGGCCTCGGCCTGCCGGACTTTGGCGAGCCTTCGCTGCGGGGCATCTACGCCGAGACGACCGCCGAGGTCGAGACCCTCGGCGGTGGCCTTCAGGAGCTCGCGCTCTGCCCGCTTCGGGTCGCGCTGCTTCACTACTCACCGACGCCGGAGACGCTTCAGGGGGAGCCGCCCGAGATCTGGACGTTCCTGGGAAGCGATCGGCTGGCGGCGCCGCTGATCGAACACCGCCCCGACCTCGTGCTGCACGGGCACGCGCACGCCGGGACCTTCCAGGCCTCGCTCGAAGGAGTGCCCGTCTACAACGTCTCCGTGCCGGTCATGGGTCGTAACTTCTGGGTCTTCGAGCTCGAGGGAGCCGAGCGGGCGGCCGGCGCCATCCGCTGATGCCGGAACTGCCGGACGTCGAGGGCTTCCGGCGAGTCCTCGCGGAGGGCGCGGGCCGGCAAATCGAGTCGGTGGAGACGATCGACCGCACCCTCCTGCGCAACACGACGCCGCAGGCCCTCGGACGCGCCCTCAAGGGCCAGCGCTTCCGGGAGCCGCGCCGGCACGGCAAGTGGCTGGTGGCCCCGGTCGACGGCGCCTCCGTGCTCATGCACTTCGGCATGACCGGCCTGCTCGAGTGGGCGGAGGGCGATGAGCGCCATCCGCACGATCGGGTCGTGTTCGTGTGCCGGGGAGGCGAGCTGCGCTACCGCAACATGCGCAAGTTCGGCGGCGTCTGGCTGGCCGGCGACGAGCACGAGTACCGCGAGGTCACCGGTCCACTCGGACCGGACGCGCAGTCGATCGGGCGTGACGAGTTCGAGCAGCTCCTGCGCGGGCGCCGGGGCGAGGTCAAGGCGGCGCTGATGGAACAGCGGCTGATCGCGGGGGTCGGCAACCTGCTGTCCGACGAGATCCTCTGGCGCGCGCGGGTGAACCCGCGAGCCCGCTGCTCGTCGCTCAGCGCTCGCCGGCGGGAGGCGCTCTGGGGCGCGCTCCGCTCGTCCCTGCGAGAGTCGATAACGGCCGGCCGCGTGCCCCACGGACCGCGCTGGCTGACCCGCGTACGCGACGATCCCGAACCCAAATGCCCACGCTGCGGCTCACGACTCCGCAAACAGACGGTGGCGGGGAGGACCGCCTGCTGGTGCCCCCGCTGCCAGCGCTCCTAGCGACCAGCGACTAGCGACTAGCGACTTCTTTGACCACCTCGTCCGGCCGCTTGTCGTCGCGGAGCCCGAGGTAGCGCGGGTGGCGGAGCCGGCCGTCGCGGGTCCACTCGGTGAAGCCGATCTGCGCGACGAGCTCGGGCTCCACCCAGCGGGCGCTCCGCGGGATCGGGTGGACGTCCACGAACGGGGGCGATTCGCGCTCGATGGCGCGCATCCGCTTTCCCAGGTCCTTCAGCGTGCCCCGATCGAAGCCCGTGCCGACCTTCCCCGCGTAGCGCAGCCTTCCGTCCTCGCGGTAGCCGACGAGTAGCGCGCCGAACTCCTCGCGCGATCCGCGGGGAGCCGTGAAGCCGCCGATCACGAGCTCCTGCTGGTGACTGCACTTGAACTTGAGCCAGTCGCGGGAGCGGCCGTGCACGTAGGTGGCGTCGGCGCGCTTGGCGATGATCCCCTCGAGCCCTTTCCTGCAGGCCTCCCGGAAGATCGCCTCGCCCTCACGGTTGCGGTGAGCGACATAGCGGATGGGCCCCCCGAAGTCGAGGCTCCGGCGAAGAAGCGCCTTCCGCCGCCGCAGCGGCAGGTCCGTCGTGTCCTCGCCTGCGAGGCGCAGGATGTCGAAGAGGTAGAGATAGACCGCCACGTCCTCACGCCCCCGCCGCTGGAGGCGCGAAAAACTCGTTATCCCGTTCTCGAGGGCGACGATCTCGCCGTCCACCACGAAGTCGTCCTCGGGTTGTCGCGCGAGCGCCTTCGCCACCTCGGGGTAGTCGCCACTCATGTCCCGCCCGGTCCGGGACGTCAGGACCACGTCGCTGCCGCTTCGTGTCGCCAGGCAGCGGATGCCGTCCAGCTTTGTCTCGAAGATCCAGTCCGGGTCGGAGAAGCGATCGTTAGTCAGCACCGCCTTCATCGGCTCGAGCTTCGTCACAGGTCTTCGATCCTGCGGCCGCTGAGGACCGACTCCGGCTGCGTGCTCACCGGATTGCGGCGCGCGTCGGCCTCGTCGTCGCGGCGCTTGATCAAGAGCCAGCGCCGGCCGTCGGTGTGCTGGAGCGTCCAGCCGCCGCGCAGCTTCTCGCCCTCGAGCCAGAACCCGAGGTGGCCGTCGGCGAGTGCCCGCTCGACGGGCACGTCCTCGGACAGGGGCCGCCACGTCCCCCGGTCCCAGACGATGACCGCGCCTGCTCCGTAGCTGCCCTCGCCGATCCTGCCCTCGAAGTCGGCGTAGTCGAGTGCATGGTCCTCGACCTGCATGGCGAGCCGCTTCTCGCGCGGGTCGGTGGACGGGCCCTTGGGCACGGCCCAGGACTTGAGGGTGCTCTCGGCCTCCAGCCTGAAGTCGTAGTGGAGGGTGCTCGCCGCGTGCTTCTGGATCACGAACTTCGGGTAGTCAGGGGCCATGGTCAAGAGAATCCTGGCATTGGTGACGGAACCGGTCTCGGGCGAAGCGCTCAAGAGCGCCCTGCCGCCCGGCGGGGCCGAGGAGGCCGAAGTCCTGGTCGTCGCGCCGGCGCTGAACACCCGCACCCGCTTCTGGCTCTCCGATACGGACGAGGCCATCGGCCGGGCTGACGAGGTGCAGGAGGAGACCGTCGAGCGGATGGAGGAGGAGGGCATCGACGCGGCCGGCGACACGGGTGAGTCCGACCCGCTCCTCGCCCTCCAGGACGCTCTCCAGACGTTCGCGGCCGACGAGGTCGTGCTCTTCACGCACTCCGGGGGCGAGCGCAACTGGGCCGAGGAGGGCGTGGTCGAGCAGGCCGAGGCCCGCTTCGACGTGCCGGTCCGGCACCTCGTCGTCGAAGGCGTCTAGGAAGCCGTCAGACGCGGGCTCCGCGCAGCGCCGGCAGCACCTTCTCGCCGTAGACCTCGAGGGCGCGGTGCGGGTTGGCGCCAGACGCGTTCTGCAGGCACACCACGGTGGCTCCGAGCTTCTCGACCTCGCGGATCCGCTCCGCGTGCTGCTCCGGGTTCGAGGACACGATGTACTGCTCGACGAAGTCCTCGTCCGAGAACTGCTCCTCGGCATGCTCGTACATGGCCCGCGGCTCGTGCCAGTCGTCGGTGAAGTACTCCTGGGGCAGAGTGGCCTTCCAGACGTGGGCGCCTTCGAGCGCGGCGTCGTCATCCGGCGCCCACGAGAAGCCGGTCTGGAGGATGACCTCGCCCGGTTCCTTGCCGGCGTTGTCGCACTCGTCGCGGTAGGCGTCGATCACCTCAGGAGCCGACTCGGGGTCGGCGAGCGTCCAGACCCCGTCGCCGAGCCGGGCCGCGACGCGGGCAGCCTGAGCGCCGAAGGCGGACACGTACACCGGCGGACGGCGCTCGCCGCGGGTGTGTAGGTAGGCGCCGTTCGTCCGGAAGAAGCGGCCGTCGTGGTCGACGCGCTCGCCGTCGAGCAGCCGGTCGATCAAACCGAGCGCCTCCTCCATGCGGTCGATCTGCTCGCCGATACTCGGCCACTCCATCCCGCAGGGGACCTCATTGAGCGCCTCTCCCGAGCCGACGCCGAGGAAGGCGCGGCCGGGGCACATCTCCTCCATCGTCGCAGCGAACTGCGCGGTCATCGCCGGGTGGTGGCGGAAGACAGGCGCCGTGACCCCGGTGCCCACGAGGACGCGCTCCGTGGCCTCGCCTATCGCGCCCAGGAGCGCCCAGGCATGTGCTGAGTGCCCGGGCTCCCACCAGGGCTGGAAGTGGTCGCTGACGTTGAGGCCCTCGAAGCCCGCGTTCTCCACGCCCCTCGCCTGGCGGACGAGGTCGCTTGGCGGGAACTGCTCGGTGGCGAGCTGTACCCAATAGCGCATGCGGCCTCGCTACCCGGGCCTGAGCGGCGCAATCTCCAGCGGTCCCGTGGCGTGTTCCACCTGGAGCGTGGAATGCTCGATGCCGAAGCGTTCGCGCAGGAGCTCGGCGAGCTGCTCACGGTGCTTCTGGGCGTCGCAGTCGGGACCGACGAGGACGTGGGCCGAGAGGGCGGGGAAGCCGGACGTGACCTCCCAGACGTGCAGGTCGTGGACCTCGACGACGTGCGGTTCTGAGGCCAGCGCTCGGCCGATCTCCGCGGGGTCGAGCTCGAGCGGCGCCGCCTCGAGGAGGATTCGGCCCGAGTCCCGCAGCAGGCCGACGCCCGAGCGCAGCATCAGCGCAGCCACCAGCAGCGCCGCGATCCCGTCGGCCTGGTCGAACCCGGTGGTCAGGACGACTGCGCCGGCGATTGCCGTCGCGACGAAGGCGAACAGGTCGGTGAGGATGTGCTGAAACGCCCCCTCGACGTTGAGGCTGCGTCGCTCGGATCCGGCCAGCACGCGCGTGGCCGCGAGATTGACCACCACCCCGGCCAGAGCCACCCCGAGGACCACGGCGCCATCGACGCTGGGTGGCGAGCTCAGGCGCTGTATCCCCTCGAAGACGATCACTGCTGCAAGAGCGACCAGCGTCGCGCCGTTCAGCTGGGCCGAGAGGATCTCCGCCCGCCGCAGGCCGAAGGTGAACCGGCCCCCGGCCGGACGCTCGGCGAGCGCCGCCGCGACCAGGGCGAACCCGATGGCCGCGGCGTCGGTGAGCATGTGGCCGGCGTCCGAGATGAGGGCGAGAGAATCGGCGATCAGCCCGGCCGCGACCTCGGCGGCCATGAACCCGAGGACGAGGGCGAGGGCAACGCGCAGCCGGCCGCGGTCGGCCGGGATGTTCGGGTGCGGATGGCCGTGTGCCATCGCGCACATGGTGGCACCCTGTTTCGGCTTCCCCAATATGGGTACGGATGGGCTGCCATGAACCGGTTCGCGACAGGGACGCTCGCCAAGGGAGTGGCGATCGCGGCGTCCGCGCTGGCCCACGTCGGCTGGTGGCTCGACTGGCAGACCCGGCCGCGGCCGGCACAGGGCTGCCGGCCCGTCGACGAGCGGCTCTAGCTCTTCGCGGCTACGGCCCGCTCGAGCTGGGCCTTGTTCATGCGCGAGCGGCCCTCGACCCCCAGCTTCTTGGCGTCGTTGTAGAGCTGATCGCGCGTTCGGCCTCCCGGTCCGCCTCCTGAGCGCTTGCCGCCCCGGCGCCCTGACGAGATGTCCTGTGTCGAGGTCCGGGAGCGCTGCTGCGACTCGCCGCTGCGTGCGCGCTCCTTCTGCACCGTGCGGGCAGCGATCTCCTTGGCCCGCTTTTCAGACCGGCCGGAGCTCTTCTCGCTCTGCTTGACGTGCTCGTACTGGCGGGCACGTTTGGTGCCCTTCTTGACTCCGCGTGGTGGCATGCCCTCGCGCTACCCGGTGGGGAGACATGAAAACCGGGCCAGCTCCGCCGGGACCGGCTACTTCGGCTGGGCCTTGGGCGTCGTCTCGGTTTGCTTCGGTGTCGTCTCGGTCTCGGTGGGCGCCGGGGTGGTCGTTTGCGGCTTCTCCTCAGGGGTCGTTTGAGTTCCCTGCTGCTGTGTCGTCGTCGGAGTCTGCTGCTCCTCGTCGGACGAGGACTTCTTCTTCGTCGGGATGAGGGTCGTGTTGCGGTCCTTGCCCGTGACCGAGTGGCCGGCTATGAGCTCCGGCAGCGTGAGAGCCGCGGCCGCGATCGCGAAGGCCAGCACCGCCGTCGTTGCCACTACCCCCACGGCGATCTTGCGGCGGCTCCGCGGGGTGCGGTGTGTGCCGTAGACCCGCACCGGCGGTTCCTCGCGCGACGGCTCCTTGCGGAATGGCTCCTCCCGCTTCGGCTTGTCCCACGGACGCTGCCGCCGGAGGACGTCGGCAGGCAGGAGCGCGGACCGATCAGAGGTGACCCGGCGGGCGATCGCCTCGGTGGGCCGGTGGAGCATCTCGCTCACCAGCGCCACGATCACAGGGGTGACCGCGGCGGCTATGGGCGTGCCGCCGGCCCAGAATTGCGAGGTGACGATCGCCGCCGTGGCTGACGCGAGGCTCGCGATGGCCAGCGTCCGTAACGACAGGCGGCGCTCCTCCTCGCGCTCGCGACTGCGCGGGGGCGAGGACATTGGGGCAGAACATAGCGAGGCTGGCGACGCGGTTTAGGCTTGGCCGGGTGGCCGAGCTTGATGCGGACGTCGCCGTAATCGGAGCCGGGCTCGCGGGCCTATGCGCCGCTCGCGACCTCACGGGCACCGGCAGCTCGGTTGTCGTACTGGAGGCGCGCGACCGCGTCGGCGGCCGGCTGCTCAACGAGGACATCGGAGACGGCAAGATCGTCGAGGTCGGGGGCCAGTGGGTCGGACCCACCCAGGATCGCGTGCTGGCCCTCGCCGCCGAGCTCGGCCTCGAGACCTTCACCACCTACCGCGAGGGCGCCACCCTGGTCGAGCACGACGGCCGCCTGCGCCGCTTCCGGGGCACGATCCCGCGCATCAACCCGGCCGTGCTGGTCGACGTGGCCCAGGCCCAGCTGCGACTGAACCGGCTGTCGCGGCGGGTACCGGTCGAGGCGCCGTGGGAGGCGGCGGACGCCTCTCGCCTCGACTCGCAGACCCTCGCCACCTGGATGCAGCGCAACATGGCGACGAAGGCCGGTCGGGCGCTCCTCCAGCTCGGCGTGGAGGCGGTCTGGGCCGCCGAGCCGGAGGACATGTCGCTGCTGCACGCCCTGTTCTACGTGCGCTCGGCGGGAAGCCTCGAGCTCCTGTTCGACACAGAGGGCGGCGCGCAGCAGGACCGGATCGTGGGCGGCAGCCAGCTCCTGGCGCTCCGCCTGGCCGAGGCGCTGGGCGACGACCTCGTCACCGGTACGCCCGTGCGCCGGCTCGTCCACGGCGGCGACGGCGTTACCGTCGAGGCCGACGGCGCGACCGTACGGGCCCGCCGGGCGATCGTGGCGATCGCGCCCACGCTCGCCGCCAGGATCGACTACGACCCGCCGCTGCCCGCCTATCGCGACCAGCTCACGCAGCGGATGCCGCTCGGGACCGTGGCCAAGTGCATGGCGATCTACGACGAGCCCTTCTGGCGCCGGGACGGGCTCTCCGGGCAGGGCCTCGCCACCGCCGGGCCGGTCAAGCTGACCTTCGACAACTCGCCACCGGACGGCGCGCCCGGCGTGCTGCTCGGCTTCTTGGAGGGCCGCCACGCCCGCGAGCTCGGGCGGGTCTCGGCCGAGCGGCGGCGCGAAGCCGTGCTCGCCTGTTTCGCCCGTCTGTTCGGCCGCCGGGCGGCGTCGCCCGATCGCTACATCGAGCGTCTCTGGGCCGAGGAGCAGTGGACGAGAGGTTGCTACGGCTGCCACATGCCGCCGGGGGCGTGGACGGGGTTCGGCCGGGCGCTGCGCCCACCGATCGGGCCGATTCACTGGGCCGGCACCGAGACGGCGACCGTGTGGAGCGGCTACATGGACGGGGCGGTCCGCTCGGGAGAGAGCGCTGCCCGTGAGGTTCTGGCCGCGGTTTAGGGGTGGGGGGTCCCGGTACCGATTCAGAGACCGGACTCGAACCAAGGAGACTCCCCCATGGCTAACCGACTCGAGGGCAAGCGCGTCGCCTTCCTGGCGGCCGACGGTGTCGAGCAGGTCGAGCTGACCGAGCCCTGGAAGGCCGTCGAGAACGAGGGCGGCAGGCCTGAGCTGATCTCCCTCGAAGAGGGCGAGATCCTGGCCTTCAACCATCTCGACCACGGCGACAAGTTCGAGGTCGACAAGACCGTCGCCGAGGCCGATCCGAACGACTACGACGGGCTCGTCCAGCCCGGCGGCGTCGCGAATCCAGACTTTCTCCGTGCTGACGAGGACGCCGTGAGCTTCACGCGCGCGTTCTTCGAGGCCGGCAAGCCCGTGGCCGAGATCTGCCACGGCCCCTGGATGCTCGTCGAGGCCGACGTCGTGCGCGGCCGCAAGGTCACCTCGTGGCCAAGCCTGAGGACGGACATCCGTAACGCTGGCGGCGAGTGGGTCGACGAGGAGGTGGTGGTCGACGCGGGGCTCGTGACGAGCCGGAAGCCCGACGACCTCCCCGCCTTCTGCGACAAGCTCGTCGAGGAAATCTGCGAGGGCAGGCACGAAGAGCAGGCCCAGCAGACCGCGGGCGCTGCGCAGTAGCGGGCGCGCACCCGCGTCCCCCGACCCAAGAGTGACGGCCTCCGGCGTTTCGTGCGCCGGGGGCCGTCGGCTACCCGCGCAGCGCGTCCTCGCGGCTCGAGTGGACCGTCATGCGGACAGCGCGGCCATCGCGGATCTTCCAGCGGTGGGCGAGACGTTCGTCGATCGGCACGCCGCTCTCCCGGCCCGTTCCCCGGAAGCGGAAGACGACGACCACCTCCTCGCCGGCGTCGATGAACTCCTCCGGCTCGAGGTCGAGGCCCTGGAACTCGTCCTGACTGACTCTGAGCGACTCGATCACGCCCTCGCGTCTCCGGTACACCTGGGGGTCCGGCGCCTCCGGCCGGTCGTGCACCTCGACAGCGGGATCATGGAGGGCCAACGCCCCGTCGACATCGTTGCTGCGGAAGCGCTCGTAGATCGTCCGGACGAGCTCCACGTTCTGCGTTGACATCGCCCGCAACGTACCCTGCGCGGCCCATGTGGCCGGAGCAGCCCGTGATCTACCAGGTCTACCCGCGCTCATTCCAGGACTCCGACGGCGACGGGGTGGGCGACCTGAACGGCATCCGCGCGCGGCTGGACCACCTGGTCGAGCTCGGCGTGGACGCGGTATGGCTGTCGCCGATCTACCCGTCGCCGCTCGCCGACTTCGGCTACGACGTCTCGGACTACACCGCGGTCGACCCCGTCTACGGGACGCTAGGCGATTTCGACGCGCTCGTCTCGGCGGTGCACGAGCGTGGGCTGCGGCTGCTGCTCGACATCGTTCCCTGCCACACCTCGATCGAGCATCCCTGGTTCCGCGAGCACCCCGACTGGTACATCTGGGCGGACGAGCCGAACAACTGGACGGGTGCCTTCGGCGGCTCTGCCTGGACCTACCACGAGGGGCAGGGCCGCTACTACCTGCACTCCTTCTATGCGGAGCAACCAGACCTCGACTGGCGCAATCCGGAGGTGGTCGAGGCGATGCACGGGGTGCTCCGCTTCTGGCTCGAGCGCGGCGTCGACGGCTACCGGCTCGACGCGATCGACCGCCTGCTGAAGGACCCGGAGCTGGGCGACGATCCGCCCGCCGCCGAGCCCTACGGGCTGCCCCTCGCCGACCACGAGGTCGCGCTGGCGCTGTCGAACTCGCGCAACCATCCGGACATCGAGGCCGCGCTCGCCGGGATTCGGGAGGCGGTGGGCGACGCCTACCTGGTAGGGGAGGTCTACCTGCCGAGCGCCAAGTTGCATCCCTACCTGCGGCATCTCGACTCCGCCTTCGCCTTCGAGCTGTTGTTCGCGCCGTTCGAGGCGGCGCAGCTCCGCGCAGCGATCGAGGCAGCGGCCGGGCCGGGCGCGGCATGGGTCATGTCCAATCACGACTTCGGTCGCCTGGGAACTCGCTTCGGGGACGAGAACGCCAGAGCGGCGGCAATCCTGCTGCTGACCCTGCCGGGCGCCGCCTTCGTCTACCAGGGCGACGAGATCGGACAGGCGGACGGTCCCGGTGGCGAGCGCGTCTATGACCGCGCCGGCCGCGACCGCTACCGCCACCCGATGCAATGGGACGCGTGCGCGAGCGGCGGCTTCACGAGCGGCGAGCCGTGGTTGCCGCCGGTCGACCCGGCGCTCCGCAACGTCGAGGCCCAGCGCTCCGACCCGGGCTCGATGCTCGCGCTCTGCCGCGAGCTGATCCGCCTTCGACCTAGTCTCGGGCCCGGGCTGCGCCTGGTCGACGCCGCCCCCGGCGTGCTCGCCTACGAGCGCGGCGACCGGCTCGTCGCCGTCAACACCACCGGACTGGAGCGGCCCGCACCCCGGAACGGCCGGCCGCTGCTCCAGACGTACCGGGGCGCGCTCCGTGGCGGAACGCTCGCTCCCCACGGCGGGGTGGTCCTTCAGTAACGGTTAAGGGCTAAGGGCCGATGGGTACTCCTTAGCTCGTGGAGGAGGGAACACGGAGCTAAACCGCCGCACCGCGCTCGGCGCGGTCTTCGCGGCGGTCATCGCCGCGGGATGCGGCTCGGGGGGCGGCGGGAGTGGCCCCCCGACTCTCAACTGGTACGTCTTCAAGGAGCCCGGCGGGGCCTACGACCAAGCGGTAGCGAACTGCAACAAGCAGGCAAACGGCCGCTACAAGATCGTCTACCAGGCGTTGCCCACGGACGCGAACCAGCAGCGCGAGCTGCTCGTGCGCCGCCTTGCGGCCAAGGACTCGAGCGTGGACCTCGTCGGAGCGGACGTGATCTGGACCGCCGAGTTCGCCGAGGCCGGGTGGATCAAGCCATGGGCCGGGCTGAACCGGGCGCGCGCGACCGGGGACAAGCTCGCCGGCCCGCTCAAGACGGTGAGGTACAAGGGCCAGGTCTGGGCGGTTCCCTTCACGAGCAATACGCAGCTGCTCTGGTACCGCAAGGACCTCGTCCCGAACCCGGGCGACAAGGCGACCTGGGACCAGATCATCAACGAGGCCATCAAGAAGGGGAAGTCGATCGAGGTCCAGGGCAACCAGTACGAGGGCCTGACGGTCTGGGTCAACGCGCTGGTGGCGAGCGCGGGCACGCCCCTCGTCAGCCAGAGCGGCAAGGTCACCGCCAGCGACGCTGCGATCAGGAACGCGGCGCGGATCGTCCATCGCCTCGCCACGACCAAGGCCGCGCCTGCCGGCCTCGCCACGAACAAGGAGGACGAGGCGCGTCTCGGCTTCGAGTCGGGCCGCTCCGCCTACCAGGTCAACTACACGTTCATCTATCCGAGCGCGGCCGAGGTCGGCGGCGGCTTCCAGAAGAAGATCGGCTGGGCGCGCTATCCACGCACGCTGCCGAACCTGCCGAGCCGTCCGCCGCTGGGCGGCATCAACGTCGCCGTCGGCAATTACACGAACCACGCGGACCAGGCCTTCCAGGCCGCGCTCTGCCTCGCGCAGCCGAACAACCAGGCGATCGCGGCCGAGAAGGGCGGTCTGCCGCCGACCACGGCGGCCGTCTACAACGACCCCAAGGTAAAGAAGGCGTTCCCGTTCGCGGACGAGCTGCGCACCTCGATCCAGGCCGCCGCCCCGCGGCCCGTGACGCCCGCCTACAGTGACATCTCGCTCGCGATCCAGAAGACGTTCCACCCGGAGGACGAGGTCGATCCGAACGACGTCGTCCAGAAGCTTCAGGACCGACTGGACAAGGCGGCCGAAGGGAAGATCTTCTGATGGAAGGCACGGTCACCGCCGACGCCGCACGAGTCACGCCCGCGGCGCCGAAGAAGAAGGTCAGCGACCGCGCGCGAGAAGAGCGCAAGCTCGCCTGGATGCTCTGCGCCCCGGCCGTGATCACGATGATCATCGTCACCGGCTTCCCGATCGCCTACGCGCTCTACCTCTCGCTCCTCAAGTACGACCTGCGCTTCCCCGACGAGAAGGAGTTCGTCGGCCTGTCCAACTACGGCGACGTGCTCGGCTCGAGCACGTGGTGGCAGGACGTCTGGAACACGGCGCTGATCACGATCGTGTCGGTTTCGATCGAGCTTGTTCTCGGCATGGCCATCGCGCTCGTGATGCACCGGGCGATCTTCGGCCGCGGGCCGGTGCGGGCCGCCATCCTCATCCCGTACGGGATCGTGACCGTCGTCGCAGCGTTCGGCTGGCGCTATGCCTTCGACCCGGCGAGCGGCTTCGTCCAGGGCCTGCCGCTGATCTCCGACAGCGCGGCGCCGCTCACCGAGCGCGGCGGCTCACTGATCGTGATCATCCTCACCGAGGTCTGGAAGACGACCCCGTTCATGGCGCTGCTGCTGTTGGCCGGGCTGGCACTCGTACCCGACGAACTGCACGAGGCGGCCAAGGTCGACGGCGCGAGCACGGTCCAGCGCTTCTTCCGGATCACGCTGCCGCTGATGAAGCCGGCGATCCTCGTCGCGCTCCTGTTCCGCACGCTCGACGCCTTCCGCCTCTTCGACACGGTCTTCATCCAAACCGCGGGGGCGAACGGAACGGAGACGGTCTCGATCCTGGACTACAACGTGTTGATAAACCGAGTGAACCTCGGGCTCGGCTCCGCGGTCGCGGTGCTGATCTTCATCTGCGTACTGTTGATCGCCTTCATCTTCGTCCGGGTCCTCGGCACCAGCACCGCGCAGCAGAGGGGGGAGGCCTAAGCGATGAAGTACTCCGCACGCGAGAAAGGGCTCTGGGCGCTCGCGATCTTCATGGTCCTGGTCTACGCCCTGGTCCCGGTGATGTGGATGATCTCGCTGTCGCTGAAGCGGTCCGACAAGCTCTCCACCGAGCGCGGGTTCTTCTACGGGATCTTCCACCCCGACTTCTCGAACTACGACTCGATCTTCTCCGGTGACGTCTTCACCAAGCCCCTGATCAACTCGATCGGGATCGCGGCGATCTCGACCTTCATAGCCATCCTGCTCGCCTCGATGGCCGCGTATGCCCTGTCGCGGCTCGAGTTCCCCGGCAAGACGCTGATCCTCTCGGGCGCGCTCGCCGTGGCGATGTTCCCGCCGATCTCGATCGTCGGCTCGCTCTTCAACATCTGGCGGAACGTGGGCTTGTATGACACCTGGCCCGGCCTGATCATTCCCTACATGACGTTCACGCTGCCGCTCGCGATCTACACGCTCTCGGCGTTCTTCCGCGAGATCCCGTGGGAGCTCGAGCAGGCCGCGCAGGTCGACGGCGCGACACCCTTCCAGGCCTTCCGCAAAGTGATCGTGCCGCTGGCCGCGCCGGGGGTCTTCACGGCGTCGATCCTCGTCTTCATCTTCGCCTGGAACGACTTCATCTTCGCCAACACGCTGACCTCGACCGACAATGCCCGCACCGTGCCGGCCGCGCTCGCCTTCTTCACCGGCGAGTCGCAGTTCACGCAGCCGATCGGCGCGATCTCGGCGGCCGCGGTCGTGGTCACGATTCCGATCATCATCATGGTCCTGCTCTTTCAGCGCCGGATCGTCGCCGGCCTGACCGCGGGCGCTGTCAAGGGATAAGGAGGCTCCGCCGCTATGGCCGACATCACTCTCAACAACATCACCAAGCGCTATCCGGACGGCTACGAGGCCGTCAGGGACATGAACCTCGAGATCCAGGACGGGGAGTTCGTGATCCTGGTCGGCCCCTCGGGCTGCGGGAAGTCGACGGCGCTGCGGATGGTCGCCGGGCTCGAGGACATAACCGACGGCGAGCTGCGGATCGGCGGCGAGGTCGTCAA
>Ga0126312_10000429_pt1 | contig 24684 bp, 27 predicted proteins | sample Plot104A_FD_92537 | JGI IMG/M metagenome (GOLD analysis project Ga0126312, IMG submission 92537) | Serpentine soil microbial communities from UC McLaughlin Reserve, CA, USA - Plot104A | ecosystem: Environmental > Terrestrial > Soil > Grasslands | place: USA: UC McLaughlin Reserve, Lake County...
TCCCGTTGACGTGCCCGAACCCGTATCGGGGCGCCTGTGAGAGCCGCTCGAGGTGGCGACGGAAGGCCTTCGCCGCGCGCAGCTCGAGCGCCGACTCGACCCCGAGCGCGTAGTGGAAGTGCACCGCGCCGCGTTTCTGCGCCTCCTTCGCGATCGTGAGCACGTTCGCCCGGATACCTACCTCCCGTCCTACTGCGGTCTGGACGGTCTCGTAGAGCCGAGACAAACGCTTCTGGCAGGTCTTGTTCCAGGCCTTTCGCGCACTTTCCTGGATCTTGCACCCGCGCGGCCCACGAGTAATGCTCGTGCGGCGAGGCTATTCACCGGCTAACCGTATGAGCCACTTGTAACGGCGCTGCCAACGTTCTGCCAAGAATTGGAGGGCGTTCTGGACCCGCGATTAGGCCGCGGCCGGTCAGGCGGATCTTCACCATCGTCTCGATTGTGCGACCCGCCGCTCGCGCGCCGCTCATACGACGCTCACCGCGGGTTCCATAGCCCTACGGCTTGACCGACAGCGGCTGAGCCTCGGAACGCTGAGTTCAGCGAGCTGGCGCGAGACAGAAGCTCGGCGCATACCCCACCTATCGGCCGAGCTGTATCGATCCCGCAGTGGAATCGTCGTTGCGCCCCAAGCTGTGTCGGCCCACCACATCACCCACCGTCCCTCGCGCGCGTGCACGGGGAGCGCACACAGCCCCTGTAGTGGCCCATGTGTGCCCGTGGTAGCTCGTGGTAGCTCGAAAATGCCTGCACACCGCCACAATCCGTGAAGTGGGGCGCGACGCCGTCGACCTCGAACGTGGGGCATGCCGCGAAGATGCTTAACGCCTGCTGCCGATCCGACGACGAGACGCCTTCGAGAAAACGGCGCGCGCCCGAAGCGACATCGTCGGCCATGCAGCGTCAGTGTCGGCTCACGGCAGGTCCTTACTGGCTCGGCGATTGCCTGGGCGGGATGTCGAGGACGACGGTGGCCGATCCCTTGTCTAGGAGTGGTTCGATGAGTTCCACGAACGCGTGCGGATCCTCAAAGCGCGTATCCGGATCGAGGCCGGCGACCTTGAGGAATTCCCTGTCGCCTTGCACGGTCCCATCTATCCACCTCGCCCACACTTCCTGACCTGCTCGCCTGCCTCCGATCTCGACTCTGGCCACGCGCTCGTCCTTTCCCGCTCGGCGATGAGATATTGCATCTATTCGCGGCTACCGCGCTGAGCGACGAAGCGATGCTCAACCCACGCGCTGATCCAGGGCCGGCGGCGCCAGTCGATGTAGGCGCAAACATTCGGCGGCCTCGTGCGCCGTTCAGGGCGAGGCCGCTTGATCGAGGCGCCCCTCGCGGTCTGCTCCCGAAGTGGCGTCGCGGTCGCGAGGAGGGCCGCCATGCCAATCGAGACACAGCGCCGTGGCGTCGTCGCGTAGCTGACCGCCGCTTGCCTGGAGAACCGCCTGGGTGAGGTGCTGTACCGCCTCGCGGGCGTGCATGTTCATGCTTGCGGTCAGGACGGCGGCGATGTTCATTCGCGCGGCGTCGCGCTCCAGCATGCCGTCGGTGACGAACATCAGCCGGTCGCCCACCTCCAGTGGCAGCACTTGCACCCGGTGGCCGCGTCCGGGCTGCAGGCCGAATGGGCGGTCAGCCTCCAAACGAACGTGCTCGACCTGCCCGCCCCGCAACCGGAGCGGAGGCGGATGGCCGGCGTTGACGATGCGCGCCGTCGCAGTAGCGAGGTCGATCCGCACGATCAGGCCGGTAACGAACTGGTCTTCCCCCGCCTGCTCGGCAAGCGCATCATTCGCCAGCCGCGCCTGCTCGGCCAGCTCAACCCCCCGCCGGCGGGCGTTGCGTAGAGCCCCGACGAGCACAGTGGCCAACAGGGCGGCGTCCATTGTGTGGCCCATTGCGTCAGTCATCGACAAGTGCAACGTCTCACGGTCCAGCGAAAAATCGAATGTGTCACCGCCGATCTCACCAGCCGCTTGCAGCCAGGCGGCGAGGGTGAATTGGCCGGCCTCACACGTGAAGGAACCAGGCAACAACCGATGCTGAATCTCCGCCGCCAACGACAACGGAACCGAACGCTGTCCCCACTCGAAGAGATCGGTGTACCGGCGGCTCGCAATGACGACGTACGCGAAGAAATGCGCCGCCAAAGCTACATCGGCCACCGTCTGCTCAATCGGGTAGTCCTCTAGCCCCAACTCCAGAACACCGACCGCTTCGCCGCGGCTGGTGACCGGCGCGAACAACCGAGCGCCGCCACCTTCGGCGATCACCTCGACGGCCTGGGCCGCCAACGCCCGCCCGTGAGGCGTCCCGAACAACGACACCCGCTCCGCAGTCTCCGTCCCCTGCAACCGGAGTGCCGCTTTCTCGCCCGAGTGGCCCAGTCGGATCAGCGACCGCCCGCTGAAGTCGGCGATCAGGAAGCTGACCTCGCGGGCACCGATCGCTTCCGCCAGCGCCGCGGCGAGCACATCGGCCGCCGCGACCGGCGGAGCCGCCTCGACAGCCGCCAGCAACATGTTCAAGTTGAGCGGTGATTTTCGGCGCCGATCCACCTCACCTAACCTAACTCCGACTGTTCGCGATCCGTTTCTCTCGGCACTACGTGGCCGACGACTGCGCTAATCCGTGAGCTCAGGCGACTGTGACGTTGTCGCCGCGGCGGACGGTCCCGCCGTTGACGACGTCGGCGTAGACGCCGACATTCGCCTGATTGTGCTGCGCTGCGGTACGCAGGATGCCGGGATCTTTGGGTAGGTCTCCCTGCGGCAATGTCGTCATGACGCAGCGAGGGCATGCGCCGGTGATCCGCAGGCGAACCTCGTCGCCGATCGCGAGCGTTTCGCCGATCCAGTCGTTCTCGACGAAGCCCTGTCGGTCGGCGCCCGTGGCTACGACGATATTCGGCCGAAAGCGCCGGACCTCGAAGCGTCCCTCCGGATACAGCGCGCGCAGACGCTCGATCGTCGCCGTCGTGAGCAGGTGCACAACGGCAAGATCGAAAAACGTCCCCGCCGGCAGTTCCCACTCGGTCACGGTGTTCCGGTAGTCCAGGCCCTCCATATCCGGCCAGTACTCCTCGGCTTGCGCGCCGGACGATTCTCCATTGTGCTGTGCCTCGGCGAATACGACCTCGCGGCCGAGCGCCCTCGAAAGGACCTGAGCCACATCGGGCTGCTCGCTTGTCACGACCGTCCCGTCGGGCAGTGTCAGCCGCACCGTCGGCAGCGTCGCTCCCGTTTCCGGCGGCTCGACATACGCCGCGCGGAAGTCGAAGAAGTTGCCCCACTTGCGGGGGTTCTTCGCGCCGGCGACCTTCCCCGTAGTCGCGTCGACCACGGCGAACTGCCGATCCCCGAGCAGGCCACGGTCCGTGACCTCAGCGGCATTCAGCTCCTCCCCCATCATCGACTTCACCGGGTAACGCCACAGCCCGACAACTGAACCAGCCTCGACCGCGGAAGACGATTGCGACGGATCCGGCATGGCAGCTCCCTTCGGCTCGGCGCTCCGCCCGCACCATCGAGAGTCTCTCTGCGACGACCTCATGTCAAGTGCTAAACGCCGGCGGGCGGCCTGGCGCGAATCGCCAGCACACATTCGCCGGGAACCCGAGCTCGCGCTTCACCGGTGCTTGCCGGTCTCGTAAAGCCGAGATGCACGCTTCTGACACCGTTCGTTCCAGGTCTTTCGCGCGCCGTCTTCAATCACGCGCAACCGCGTTCGCCCGAGCAAGAGACGCCCCGCGGACGCCGCCTGCGCCGGATTCGGGGCGGGCTGGCGCCCTAGCGCCTGGTTCGCGTTCCGTGAGGTCTCGCACACATACGCCTACTGGTCGTTTGAGCGCTCGGGCCAGGGGTAGAGCGTCTCGACCAGGGCCTCGCCGGGGCCCTCAATTGAGGAGGGGTTACATGGCTGTAGAAGCAGCGCGAGCGCGGGTCGCTGCGCCGCGAGGGGTCGTCGCGCGACTGACGACCGAGACGAAGCAGGCCTTCAAGACGACGGAGTTCTGGGCGATGGTCGCGATCGTCGCAGGCATCCTCGCCGCTTCCTGGATCATCGATGACGGTGGCGGCGGGAACGACGGCTTCCCCGCCGTTCGGGCGTGGCTGTACGTCGCGATCGTGGCTTCCGCCTACATCGTCAGCCGCGGGCTGGCCAAGGCGGGAAGCAGCGAGCCGTATTGGGCCGACCCCAGCGATCTACCGGGCGGCCAAAAGGACGAGTAGTCCAAAAGACCGGCCGGCGGCGCGTGGAATCCGGCGGCGCGTCGCCGGCCCGTTACCTCTAGCGACAACAAGGAGAGAGAGATATGAGCGAGCACGAGCAGCACGAGGACGACCAGCAGGAGCAGGAGCAGCAGGAACAGCAAGAAGAGCCGAGTGAGGAGAGCGACGGCCAGAAGTCCGCCGGCGGCAACTCCGGCCAGGGCAGCACCTTGAGCAGCGCGGCCAAGGGTGCCGCTGCCGGCGCGGCCGTCGGCGCCGCCGCCGCAGGTGCGGCTCAGGTGATCTCGTCGCGACGCGGCGGCGGAGACGACGGCGGAGACGACGAGGAGGAGGCTGGCGAGGGCCAGGCTGAAAGCGACCAGCAGTCCGAGGAGGGATGAACCAGCCCTAGATCAGCGCTGCGCAGTAGCTCGTCTCAGGCCTGCGCGACCGGGCCGACGAGCGCGAGCAAGAGGTCTCCCGCGGCAAGATGGACTTCTCGCGCGTGCGACTACGACGCGGAATCTCGCTTCGACAAGCGAGAACGAAGTGCCCCTGGGCGCAGCCGCCGGGGAACTACTGCTAGCGGACACTGGGGCGAGCGTCCGCGCGTTGGTCGTGCTCGGGCGCTAAGCCGACGGGTAACTTCCCGAGCCGCCCTCAGCAGGCGCGGCGGGCGGTCTCGACGTCGCGCCCGGTGTCGGGGCGTAGTTGCAGGATCGCCTCGCGCGCCGTCGTGCGCATCGCGCCGACGTTTGGGATCGGGAAGCGGTCGCGCGCGCGCCGGCGCGCGATGTAGCGGCGGCCGAACGTGACCGTGAGAGTCCGCCTCGGGTCGAGCCGGCCGACGAGGCGGATGAGGTCGGGAAGCTGGTCGCGCGGAATATCGGTCCCCACGCTCGATTCCACGATCGACGCCAAGGCGCCGAAGTTGCGCAGCACGCTGACCACGTCGAGTTGGTTCGCCATGGCAGTCAGGAAGCAGCGCTGGCGGTGCATCCGCGTGTAGTCGTCCGAGTCCTTGCGGGAGCGCACGTACGCGAGCGCGGTGCGCCCGTCGAAATGGTAGGTCCGGCCCGGGTACACGTTGATGCGCGGGTTTGTCTCGCCCCACGCTGGTCGCGTCACTTCGTCGACGATGCGTTCGCGCACCCGGATCTTCACTCCGCCGAGCGCGTCCACGAGGTCGCGGAATCCGTCCAGGTCGACCATCGCGTGGTAGTCCACGCGCAGGCCGAGCAGGCGTGAAATTGTTTGCTTGAGCGCAGTCGCGCCGGGATCTCTCCCGCGGGGAAAAAGGTCGGGACGCTCCTCGTTCGCGAAGCGGTAGAGCGCGTTGAGGAGGTCGGGGAAGCGGCGCAGCTTTTCTCCCGCGCGCCCGCCGAGCCGAACGTTGACGAGGTTGCGCGGAATACCGAACGCGACCGCGCGGCCGGTATCGCGCTCCAGCGCGGCGAGGATCATCGTGTCGGTGCGGTCGCCCGCCCGGCCGGGGCCTTCGTCGCTTCCGAGCAGCAGGATCGTGACCCACGGCCGCTCGAGCGGCGTGTCTGTCTGAACGAGAACGTCGCGCGTCGCGGAGAGCCGCCCGGCCGGAAGCGGCACCGATCGGGGCAGGTCGAGGGGGCGCACATCGGGCGCGGTGCGGTCGCCCCTTCGCAGGAACACACCGCGCGCTGGGAGGACGTCCGACGGCGCTTCGTCCGCGAACACGCGCTGCAGCGTGACCTCGCTCCGCACGGTCACATAGCCGGCCGCGACGTGCGGTGTCGCGGTCAGCACAGCGATCGCGCCGGCAGCCGTGAGTGCCGGCACGGTCTTGGCGAGCAGGCCCATGCGCCAAGCGTCGAGCGCCGCGAAGAGCCGCAGCGCGAGCAGGAAGATGTTGACCGCAAGCGCTGCTGGGAGCAGCCGGCCCTCTAGGAGCCAAGCCGCCGCCCGGACCGGCACAGCGGCAGCGACGAGGACCGGCATTGCCCCGACCGCGAAGAGCGCGAACAGAACGAGACCGCGCCGCCAGGCGCCTGCGAACGCCTGGCCGGCGCCCGGGACGATCATCGAGAGAAGCCCGGCGACGGCTCGCCTGGCGACGTGTGGATCATCGGCGCTGACCGGCGGAAAGAGTGGCATGCGCGACGCGGGCACGGTAGCCGTCCCGTCGGCGCTTCCGCGCACCGGCACCTCCCGTCCCCTGGACACGTGGTGGACCCCTGAAAAACGCGTGCGCGAGGCCCCTTTCCGGACATCCGACGAAGGCGCACCCGATATCAGCCGGCCAAAGTTCGACGAGCTCCGACGCGGCGATGGCATCGACACCGAATCCCCTGACGGCTTGGAAAACGCGTGCTCAGAGGTAGCCGGGCGCACTGGGCGCGTGCCGGCTGCCTCCCGATCGTGGGCGCCCATCCCCGCGGCCGGCGAAAATGCCTTCGGTGCTCGCCGTCGCCCTCGTTGCTGCCGCTGCTGCGCTTGCCGTGCCAGCCGCCGCGCCGGCGCCGAACGCTCCGCTCCCATCCGGCGCCGCACCGATTGCTGAACGCCTCGCGGCCACGACAGAGTCGCTCTACACAGTCGTCGCCGTCTGGCGCACCTCCGGAACTCCACGGCCGCCGCGCGAGCTTCGCCTTTGGGCGCTCCACCAGCAGCGCCTGTATCTCACCCTGGGGCTCGCGCGGCCTCAGGCAGGCGAAGCAGTCGTCCAGCGGCTTCCTCGTGAGCTGCACGCAAATGCGCGCGACGTGCTCACCGCGCGACGGGCGCTCGTCCGTCTGACGCCGCCGACGACGCGACCGCTCTCGTCCTTCCGGACGGGTCCGGCAGAGCCGGCTGAACGGCTCCTGAGCTATTACCGCCAGGCGCAGCACCGCTTCGGCGTGCGGTGGCAGGTCCTTGCCGCGGTGAACTTCGTCGAGACGGCGTTCGGCAAGGTCCGGTCGCCGAGCACGGCCGGCGCGCAGGGACCGATGCAGTTCCTGCCTGCGACGTGGCGCACCTACGGACGTGGCGGCAATATCTATGACCCGCACGACTCCATCCTCGGAGCCGCCAACTATCTCCGCGCCTCAGGCGCGCCCGGCAACCTCCGCCAGGCCCTCTACGCGTACAACCACTCGAAGCTCTACGTCGAGGCTGTCCTTGCGTATGCCCGTGTGATGCGCCGCGACCTGCGTGCGTTCTATGCCTTCCAGGCCTGGCAGGTGTTCGTGCGAACACCGGGCGGCTACCGCCGGATCACGAGCCCGTAGCTGGCGTGGACGCCGTGGTCGGTGTCTGAAACGGGCACCGAGCACATCGCCGGCAACGGCGGCGCCGATCTGACGGATGCCGAAGTGGCCGAGTTCCTGAACGTGCCGGCGAGCTGGGATGGCCCATTGAGCGGCTAGCGAATTGCAGAAGCTCCTCTTAGACTCTGAGGGGGCCGCTCGGCAGTAAGCCGGACAGGATTCGGCGGCCGCCGGCCCCCTCGAAGCGACTAAAACGGGACCTCGTCGTCAGCGGGTAAGTCGTCGCGCCGCAGCTGCTCAAGCTCGAGCCCGCCAAGGCGGTCGTCTACTGCCGGGAGTGCGCGGGCGGGAGTTCGGCCGCAAGTCGCTCCGCCGCCATTTTTCATCGTCGCGGAGCGCCATCGCTATCCGATCGGTGACGGCTGAGACGACCGCCTCGGCGGGCTCGTTCTCGTCGAACGTCAGGTACGCCCGCCAGCCGCGCTCGCTCTCCTGCGAGAGGCGGCCGGACTCCTCGCCTACGAGACGCCGCACTGACACCGGTTTGATCCCGGTACGCTCCCACTGAACCTGGCAGTGGCGGGCCTCGGTGCGTCACGACGGCCTAGCAGGTCGGCAGAATGTCCGACGTCACGCGCGCTCGACGACTTCGCCGATCTCGACGCTGTTGATCGTGATCGCGCTGCCTCCCGGCGGATTCGTCCTGAGCATGTCCGCGGCCGCCCGCGCCGCCTCTTCGGATTCGAAGGTGAGCATCGAAGTGCCGGTTGTCTCGTCGAGTCTGACCCATTGCGCGGCGACGAATCCCGGCGCCTGCGATACGCGCGGTATGGCCTCCTCCCTCAGAACCTTCCGTGCCTCGTCGAAGTCGTGCAGCGTGCTCCTAACGACCACTGCGTGCATCGGGTACCCCCTTCTGCGCTACGAAGTCCTGCTGACGCTATCCGGTACCGCAGGACACATGACGCGACCGAGGGCCGGCCGTGCCTCCAGCGGCGTCAGCCGATCTTCAGACGCGACGATGCCGACGCATGCTGCCGGCCGTCTCAGCGCGCGCACCTCAACCACTGGGCACATAAGGCTGCTCGTTCACCGCAGCGCCCTTGGGCCGGTAAGTGGTATGCGTCACTTTCCAGCGGCCATCCCCGCGCTTCCTTAGCCACACGAAGACGTCCCACTGGGTCTGAACGTTCAGGCCGACCTTCTTCCCGGAGAGATCCCTCGCCGGGAGCTCTGATGTGACCACGACGTTCAGGCACGGGCCTGCGCTGGGTGAAGGGGCTTGCGGGCACTCGTTCCATTCGTCGGCCGAACCCACCGAAACGACCTTGCCGTGCCCGCGGAACGGATCTTTTTGCGCGGCCCGCAGGGCCTCATCCTTCGCCTGTTCGTCGTAGAACTGGGTCTCGCCGCCCTGGCACCCGCCCAAAGAGAGCGCGAGCAGAACGAACAGCACGGCGCGGCGCACGCTTTCGCTATCGACCAGGAAAGACCGCCCTTTAGCCAGCGGCCCGTGCGACGGACGCCGCGATCTGCGTATCGCAGCGGGTCGCCGAGCAAGCAGCGCGCGCCGTACGGTCCCGGCGATGGCGACCCGCGCAAAGATGCACCCAGACGAGGTCGAGACCGACGTCGGTCTCGTCGCCCGGCTCATCGCCGTACAGCTTCCGGAGTGGGCGGAACTTCCGATCGAGCCCGTGGCCGAACGCGGCACCGACAACATCCTGTACCGCCTAGGCGACGACATGGTCGTGCGGCTACCCGGCCGTGGACGGCCCGCGCTCGCGCTGGCCAAGGAGTGTGCGTGGCTGCCGAAGCTCGCGCCGCTCCTCCCGCTCCGCGTCCCGGTGCCGCTGGCACTGGGGAGGCCCGCCGCGGGCTACCCGTTCCCGTGGGCCGTCTACTGCTGGCTCGAGGGTGATGCTGCGACACGCGAGAGCATCGGCGATCTTCGCCGGGCCGCCGCCGACCTGGCTGAGTTCGTCGCCGCACTCCAGCGAATCGACCCGGCCGGCGGCCCCGGGCCAGGCGACCACAACGTCTTCCGTGGGGTCGCGCTGGTGGAGCGAGACGAGATGACGCGCGGGTCGATCAACAGGCTGCCGGGCGACATCGACCGGGACCCGCTGCTAGACGCCTGGGACGAGGCGCTCGCGGTCCGAGCATGGGATCGAGCGCCGGTCTGGATCCACGGCGACCTCGACGCGCGGAACGTGCTCGTCCGGGAGGGCCGACTGAGCGCGGTACTCGACTTCGGCTGCCTCGGCGTCGGCGACCCCGCGTGCGACGTGATGGTCGCCTGGAAGCTGCTCGACGCCGAGGCTCGTTCCGTCTTCCGCTCCGCGCTCGAGGTCGACGACGCCACCTGGGCCCGCAGCCGCGGCTGGGCCGTCTCCCAAGCCGCCGTCGCCCTCGCGTACTACACGCTCGAGACGAACGCCGCACTCGTGCGCGATGCCCGACGCTGGCTTGCGGAGGTGCTCGGCGGCTAGCGGCGGCCTCGCCCCTTCCCGGTCAACTTCTCGACCTTCGCCAGCCAGTACGGCGTGTCCGGCGTCGGCGGCGTCGTGAAGCGCGCGTTCACTGCGTAGAGCTGCTTCCCGAACTCGTCAATGGTCGTTGGAACGTCGAAGTCGCTGTCGGTGATGTGCCCTGTCACCGTTCCCGAGCGAAGGTCAGGCGCCAGCCGCACGACGGCGATCTTGTTGTCGCGGTTCTGGACGACGTACAGGATCCGGCCGTCGAGGTGGATGCCGTCACCGTTCACGACGGGCTCGTTCAGCTTGATCTCGCGCGTGAGGCCGGTCTCGCGATCGACGGTGAAGAGCTTGCCGACGTTCGTCTGGACGATGATCAGGGTCTTGCCGTTCGGGGTCGTGTCGATGCCGTTGGCGTTGTTCCCGGGCCCGTAGGCGATGTCGCCGGTGAGCGGGATCGCCGTCACCTCACCGCGGTCGACGCGGTACAGGAACGGCCGTACGGAGTCGGTGAAGTAGGCGCCGCCGCGCGCGACGACTACGTCGTTCACGAACGTCTGCCCTGGTGCCGTCGGCGTGAAGAAGGTGTGTGTCGCCAGCAGCTCCCCGGTGCGGGCGCTGTAGACGAAGCCCTTCCCGGTCGGGCCGCCCGCGACAAACAGGCGTCCCTGATCGAGCTCGACGCCGGTGGCGGCGCGACCTGCCGCGCCGGGGATGAAGACCGAACCCTGGCCGGTCTTGAGGCTGCCCCGGTAGATCGCGCCGGTCGGAATCGAGCCGACGTAGAACGTCGCCCGCTGCCCGATCGCGATCCCTTCGGGCCGGAAGCCGTTCGGCAGCGCGATTCTCTCCGGGAAGTTGCCGTTCGCCGCCAACGGTGCCGCAAGCACGAACGCCGCCAGCGCAGTCCAAACTGTCACAAGCAGTTTGCGTCGCATCAAGGAGATCCCCCTCGGTCTAGCTTGCCGCCTGTCCTCCGGTCTTACGTTCCCACCCACCGCTCGGATGACACACTATGGACATGACCAAGGTGGAGAAGACCGACGCCCAGTGGCGGGCTGAGCTGACGCCCGAGCAGTACCACGTGCTGCGGGAGAAGGGCACCGAAGCGCCGTTCGTCAACGAGTACGACCACGTTTTCGAGCCCGGGACCTACCGCTGCGCCGGGTGCGGCGTAGAGCTTTTCGAGTCGGACGCGAAGTACGACTCCGGCTGCGGCTGGCCCGCGTTCTCTGCCCCCTCGGCGGAGGACGCGGTCGAGGAGGAGACCGACACGAGCCATGGGATGGTTCGAACGGAGGTCCTGTGCGCCAACTGCGGTGGCCACCTCGGCCATGTCTTCCCGGACGGCCCGCACCCGACCGGCCAGCGCTACTGCATCAACTCCGCCGCGCTGAAGCTCGAGGGGGAGTAGACAAGGAAGCATTCCATCCAGCTGATGGAATGCTGCAATGCGCCTGTCCCACTACCTGCCGGGACAAAGACGCCGTGACATGGCGGTCGACCTCGGCACCGCGAACACAGTCGTGTACGTTCGGCACGAGGGGATCATCCTCTTCGAGCCCTCGGTGATCGCGATCGACGAGACAACCGGCACGGTGCAGGCGGTCGGGGACGAGGCGCGCCGGATGATCGGGCGGACGCCGGGGTCGATTCGAGCGACTCGGCCGCTCCGGCACGGCGTGATCGCGGACTTCGAGGTGACCGAGCAGATGCTCCGTCGGTTTCTGGCCAAGGCCGACGGTCATCGCGGGATCCACCGGCAGGTCGTCCTTTGTGTTCCGAGCGGGATCACGGACGTCGAGGAGCGCGCCGTCAAGGAAGCGGCGCTCACGGCCGGTGCGCGCGAGGCCGACGTGATCGAGGAGCCGATGGCAGGAGCCATCGGCGCCGGGCTGCCGATCGCCGAGCCTGGCGGAAACATGGTCGTAGACATCGGGGGAGGAACGACAGAGGTCGCCGTCATCTCGCTCGGCGGGATGGTGGTATCGAGATCGCTGCGAGTAGGCGGCTACGAGATGGACGAGGCGATCGTGCGGTACGTGCGAGACCACCGCAAGGTTCTCATCGGGCAGGAACGAGCCGAGGACTTGAAGATCGAGCTCGGGTCCGCGGTAGACATCGACGGGCTACCGGATGCCGAGGTCAGCGGACGTGACCTGATCTCCGGCGGCCTCACACGCGTGACGGTGACGGCGACGGAGACGCGCGAGGCGCTCGAACGTCCGATCGGCCAGATCGTCGACACTGTCAAGGAGGCGCTCGAGGCGACACCGCCGGAGCTCGCCGCCGACATCATGAATCGTGGGATCGTGCTCCTCGGAGGCGGCTCGCTCCTAAGAGGTCTCGACGAGCTGATGCGCATCGAGACCAACCTCCCCGTGTACGTCGCAGACTCACCCCTCACGTGTGTCGCGACTGGTGCAGGTCAGAGCCTCGAGGAGCTGCCCGTGATCAGGCGCGCCCCACGGCGGCAGCGGCTTCAGTCACAGCGGCAGCGTTGGCGCCGTCGTGGCTAGGACGGGATCGTGTGCTCGATGTCGCTGACGTCGAGGCCGAGCGACGATGCGATCTTGATTCCGTCCTCGATCTCGCGCTGAACTCGTGCCAGGTCGCGCGAGCGCATCGACGTGCTCACGAAGTCGCGCTCTTTCGGCCGCCAGAGGACGTGCTCGGCGAAGATCGGGAGCATCTTGCTCGCGCCCTTGATCATCTTGTCCTTCGTCTTCTTGGATGTAGTCCGGAGCAGCAGCTTCTCGTAGGCCATCCCCGAGCCGTGGTGGATGCCGTCGTCGATCGTCAGGCGGTTGCACAGGTCCTCGAGCACCGTCCCGCGTGAGGCCCGCGCGATCAGGCGGAAGCGCGGGATGATCATCCGTTCGAAGAAGACCTGCATCAGGAAGACCTTCTCCTCCAGCTCGTCGAGGCCGAGGAAGATCTGCGCCAGCTTGTCCAGGTGCGGATCGCGCTCCGTTGGGCCGCCCGAGGCCGCGATCAGGCGCAGCCACGCCTCGACGTGGCGCGCCTCGTCCTGCGCCATCGTTGAGTAGTAGAGCTTTGCGTCGTGGTGCCGCGCCATCTCCAGCAGCTGAGCGGCCATCTCGACGGCGAGTGAGTCGGCCTGGAGCTGCTGCGTGATGACCGAGCGCCAGATGTCGCGCCGACGCGCCTGCTTCTCCGGCGTGCCCTTGCTCTCTGGCACCGGCGGGAGCTCCTCCCAGGGCATGTCGCGCACCTGCCACTCGCGCTTCTTCGCGAGCTCGTAGTAGCGGTAGACCTCAGGAGCCTGGTGCTCAGGCTCGGCGTCCTGGGTCGTCTCGGGTCTGGCGGCGGTCGCCATCGCGGGGATGGTAAGCGCTAGGGCCGGTCGGCCAGCGACTCGTCGTCTCCGGGCTCCGGTGCGTCGACGGGTTCCTCGGGCTCGATCGCCTCGTCGTCGCGCTCGTCCGGCTCGGGCTCCGTGTGCTCGTGCTCGCTCATCGTGCGAGAGCATCTCCGTGAACGTAGACCTTCTCACCGCGAAAGAGGCGCCGGTCGCTGTCCCAGGGAAAGAAGATCACGACGTCGAACTCGACGCGCTCGCCGGTCGCCGGCCACCCCAGCCAGTCGCCCTCGTGCGTCGCGGTGACGTGCGCCTCCTCGCAGACGCCCTGAGGGCCGACCACGATGTCGGTGAGCTGGAAGTCGATGTCCGGGAAGGCGTTGAGCAGGCCGGTGTAGAAGCGCGTCGCGCCGTCGTGTCCCTCCCAGACCTCGTCCACGCCGACGATGCGGTAGACGCAATCGTCCGTGAGCGTCGCGAGGAGACCGCCGATGTCGCGGTCGTCCTCGGCGATCGAGTGCTGCTTCCAGAGCTGGTAGATCGCGTCCACCTCCGCCGGGTCGACCTCCAGCTTCATCAGCTCGCGCACGTCCATGACGGCGCATATTCTCAGGCCGTGGATGACCTCGGGGAGGTGAGGGCTCGGAACAGCCGCGTGCTCGCCGCCGTTCTCGGCCTGACGCTGGCGTTCACGGTCGTCGAGCTCGTCGGCGGCCTCCTGACAGGGAGCCTCGCGCTGCTCGCCGACGCCGCGCACATGCTCTCCGATAACCTCGCGCTCGCGATCGCGCTGCTCGCGCTCTGGGTGGCGGGACGGCCGAGCACGCCTCAGCGCAGCTTCGGCTACCAGCGGGCCGAGATCCTCGCCGCGCTCGCGAACGGCGTCATCCTCGTCGGCCTCGCGCTCTGGATCTTCGTCGAGGCCTGGGGGCGCTTGCTCGATCCGCCGGAGGTCCTGGCCGGATGGGTCGCCGTCGTCGCGGTGGCGGGCCTCGTCGTCAACCTCGTCGCCGCGGCGATTCTCGACCGCGCCGGCCACGCCACGCTCAACATGCGCGCGGCCCTTCGCCACGTTCTCGCCGACGCGCTCGGCTCCGCCGGAGTCCTGCTCGCGGCGATCGTGATCCTCGTCACCGGCTGGCGCTACGCCGACCCGTTGGCGGGCGCGTTGATCGGTGTGCTCGTGCTCGCCAGCTCCTGGACCGTGCTTCGCGACTCGGTGCACATCCTGCTCGAGGGCGCGCCGCCCGGCCTCGACGCGCGCGAGCTCGGGCGGCGGCTTGCGGAGCTGCCGGGCGTCGTCGACGTCCACGACCTCCACGTGTGGACGATCACCTCCGGCTTCCCCGCGCTCGCCGCCCACGTCCTCGTCGAGCGTGGAGACGACTGCCACTCGCGCCGCCGCGAGCTCGAGGAGTTCCTGCTGCGCGACTACGGGATCGAGCATACGACGCTGCAGGTTGATCACGCCGCCGGGCCGAGCCTGGTCTCGATCCAGTCGCGGCGATGAGTCAGGGCGAAAGCACCGACGAGCGGCTCGACCGGGAGCTGATCGAGCTCCTGAACGAGCTTCGGGTGGCGTTACCTGGTGTCCAGATGTTGTTCGGGTTTCTCCTCGCCGTGCCGTTCAGCCAGCGGTTCGACAGCATCACGACGACCCAGCGGAACGTCTACTACGCGACCTTCATGGCGACGGCCGCCGCGACCATCTTCTTCATCGCGCCGACGGCATACCACCGCATCCGCTTTCGCCAGCACGACAAGGAACAGCTGATCCAGACGTCGTCGCGGCTGACGATCGTCGGCACCGCGTGTCTGGCGGCGGCACTGAGCGGGGCGGTCTACCTCGTCACCGACCTGCTCTTCCACACAGCCGCGACGGCGTTGGCCGCCGCCGCGACTGCAGGGCTTCTGCTCTGGCTCTGGTACGGATTGCCGCTCTGGCGGCGATCCCGCGAACGCTAGCTCGAGGCCGTGGGTGCTTCGGTGCCGGGGAGATGGAGCAGGTTCTCGACGTCCTGGACGCCCTGGACCTTCCGCGTTCGCTCCTCGAGATCGTTGATCAGCTCCGGCTGGCCGACCTCACCCCTGAGGTAGATCTTCCCGTTCTCGGCATTGACATTGATCTGCCCCTTCGGGATGTCGGCTTCACGGAAGATCTCCGTCTCGACCTTACGCGTCAGCGTGACGTCGTCGGGCTGCGGCTTCGGTTCCTCCTCCAGGTGCTTGGCCTTCTGCACGAGGTCCTCTGCCTGCGCCGTCGCGGACCGGCCGAGACGCTCGCCGCTGCGCACCCGCCGGCGGAAGAACGCCGCGATGCGATCGTTCGCCATCGCGCGACGGCGTCGACCCTGGTCGGGGTCGAGGAAGTACGTCAAAGCGGCCCCCAGTCCAATGAGGCCGAGCAGCTTTCTCATGGCGGCTCCCTTGTCTCGTGAACTGCGGGGGAGCCTACCCCGTCACCGGGTGACGAAACCCGGCTTCAGTTCGGGCGCTAGTCGCCCCAGTCGAAGTCGCGCGAACGCCCCCACAGACCCTCCTCGGAAGCTTCGACCTTCTCCTCCTTGGGGGCGGGCAGCGCCGCTGAAGCCACACCGGCATCGCCGTCGAGGGTGTCCTCGATCCGCGCCTGCTCCTCGGTCTTGAAGAGCGGGTGATTCTCGAAAGGATCCTCGATCCGGTAGTGGTCGATCGGCATGTTGTCCTCAAGCTCGGCGTTCTTGCGCTTCAGCTCGAGGTGATCCTGGATCACGTTCGCGAACAGTGAGGGCGTCTCTACGGTCATCGTCTCCCGTTTGGTCGACTATGGTGTTTCGGCGGAGGATTCTAACCAGCTCACTGGCCGGTAGCCGCGGTCATCGCCCTCGTGCCGGTCACCGCGACCCGGTTCTTCCCCGTTCGTTTGGCCTCGTAGAGCGCTCCGTCGGCGGCGGCAACGAGGTGATCCTGCGAGTCGAGCTCCGGGAATGACGCGACGCCGAAGCTCGCCGTGATGCGGATGCGCTCTCCGTCAGGCGCCAGCATCTTCTTCCGCGTCAGCTTCCTGCGCACGCGCTCCGCGAGCTCACGGCCGCCGTCGAGCTTCGTGCCGGGCAGCAGCAGCGCGAACTCCTCGCCGCCCCACCGGCCGGCAAGGTCGATCTCGCGGACGCTCGATCGGAGCGCCGCGGCGACAGCCTTCAGCACCTCGTCACCCGTGGGATGGCCCCAGCGGTCATTGATCCGCTTGAAGTCGTCGATGTCGGCCAGCACGAGCGACAGCGGCTCGCTGAAGCGCTTGGCCCGCGCGAGCTCCTTCTCGAGTGCCGCGGTGCAGAGGCGCCGGTTGGCGAGACCCGTGAGCCCGTCGACCAGGGCCTGCTGCTCGACCGTGCGGTGACGCTGGGCGTTCGCCAGGGCGATCACGGCGTGACCGACGAGCCAGCCGGCGCTTTCTCGCTGCTCCGAGGTGAACTCGTCGCCGTAGAGGACGAGCGAGCCGAACGCCTCGCGACCGGCGACGAGCGGGTACTCGAGCCGCTCGGGGCCGCGCTGCTCGCCAGATTCGATCAGCACCTCCTCGCCGTCGACAAGCTGCCCGAGCGATGCGCCCGTGGACTCGACCGCGGACTTGACGATCACGCGCAAGAGCTGGTCGACGTCGTGCGTTGCCGCCAGCGCCTCGCCGAACCTGAGGATCGTCTCGCGACCCCGCCGCCGCTCTTCCTCCAGCTCGCGGAGGCGAGCCTCGAGCTGGTCGGCCATGTCGTTGAACGCGACGCCGAGCGAGGCGAACTCGTCGCGGCCGCGGACGCCGACGCGATCGCCGAGCCGGCCGCGCGCAATGCTTCGTGCCGCGTCGGCGACCTGCCCGACGCTGCGCACGATCGACCTGCCCTCGAGGTAGGCGACGGCGGCGATCAGGGCGAGTACGACCAGCATCGCGAGAAAGATCCGGGACTGCGCCCAGTCGGTTGACGCGTCGATCCGCGCCTGCGGCGCGAGCACGAGGAGCCGGAGCTCCGGGTCCTCGGGAAGCGGCTCCGAGGCGAGGGCGCGGAACTCGCGTCCTCCGACCTCGACTCGCGTCGGGTCTGTGGGCGTCTGCACGCGCCCCGCGAGCGTGCCGCTGCCCGGCGCGATGCGGCCGGCGCGGACGAACGCGATATGGCCGCCGCGCCGAATGCCGGCGCTCCGGCGGACGCGTCGCGTCAGCGAATCGTCGAGAGGTAGCGACGCCACGACCCGGCCGAGCCGGCCGAGCCGGCCTCGCACGACCACGGACCGCTCCACTGCGGGCTCGGCTTCCCGGCCGACGACGATGCCGTGTCGCGCCTCGACGCGCAGATTCGGCTTCCCGCGGAGGATGCGCCTGAGCGCGCGGCGATCGTGTCGGGCGAGCGCGCGCTGAAAGACGGGGTCTCGCGCGAGGTGGGCTGCGCGGCCGTCGGCGACCGCCACTTCGTCCGTGAATCGCGCAAGGCCGGCGCGCACGCCCGTCTCGAGGATCCCGTCGACACGCCGCGTCTCGTTTCGGTCCGTGACGGCTTCAAGGCCGCTGAACGCCGCTGCGAACGGCAGCAGCGAGATGACCGAGAAATAAACGACGAGTTTGAGCTTGAAACTCCCCATGCGGGTTCCCCTCAAGACACCCGGGTGTGCGTCCGATACCTCCTTTGCACACCTTGTCGGCGCCAGAGGGGAGGAGCATGAGGCCGACTTTCGTACACGTTTTGACAGGCCTGATGCTCGGAACCGCCCTGGCGGGGCTGCTGAACGTGCCCGGGCGCGTGGTTGCGCACCAGGAGTCGATTCCGCCCGTGCGCTCGCACGCGACGAAGCCACAGCGGGAGCCGGTGATCCAGCTCCTGCCGCAGGTCGAGCGCTCGCTCGTCAGGACGAAGGCGCAGCCGGCGAAACGGCGCACGGTGACGGTGGTCGTCGAGAAGCCGACGCCGGTGCGCGTGCAGGTGCGCGTCCCCCATCCGCGGCCGGCTGCACCGCGCCCGGACAAGCCGCGGCCAGCCGTCGAACAGCCGAAGCCCGAGCCGCCGCCTCCCCCGCCGAAGGCCGTGCTCGCCCAGCCGCCTCCGCAGCCTTCTCCCCCGCCTGCGGAGGATGACCACGACGGCGAGCACGAGAAAGCGAAGAAGCCGAAGAAGCCCAAGAAGCCGAAGAAAGAAAAGAAAGAGAAGAAAGAGAAGCACGAGAAGCACGAGGACACGGGCCACGCGGGCGACGACGACGGCGATAGCGACGACCACGGCCACGACCAGCACGGAAACGGGCAGGGAAACGGCCACAGCAAGCACGCGGCCGGCGCGCCCGACTAAGCTGCGCGCCGTGCCGCGCGCCCGCTACCTCATCACCCGCCGGATGGGAACCTTCGGTCTCGTCCTGACCGCCTGGGACATCTGGCGGCGCATTCCCAAGCAGCACCGCAGGCAGATCTACCGGCAGGTGCGCTTGCACGCTCCGACCGTCGCTCGCGCGATCCAGCGCGAGGTCAGGCGGGCGCGATCAGCTGCCGGCCGTTAGGACGTCCCTGACGATGCGCTCTTGCTCCTGCAGGTGCGCAGTCGGGTAGCCCTCACTCGGGCTCGCCCGCCACGGACGTCCCGCGTAGCGCAGTGGCACGCGTCCGCCGATCGCCTCCTCGAGCCGGTGGCGGATCGCGCGCCACGCGCCCATGTTCTGCGGTTCCTCCTGCGCCCAGACGACCTCCTCGAGCGCGGGGTACGACGCGACGAGAGCAGCGGCGGGCTCGACTGGGAAGGCGTAGAGCTGCTCGAGCCGCGCGAGCGCGATCTCAGGATGCTGCTCGCGCTCCGGGTGGCCGGCGAGGTCGTAGTAGAACTTCCCGGAGCTGAGCACGAGGCGCCGGATCTGCGCGTGGTCGACGCGATCGTCGAGGACGGGCTCGAAGCGCCCGTCGCTGAGCTGCTCGATCGCGCCCGCGGCGTCTTTGAGCCGAAGCAGGCCCTTGGGCGTCATGACGATCAGCGGCCGCGCGTTGGCGTCGAGCGCCTGCCGGCGAATGACGTGGAAATACTGCGCCGCCGTGCTCGGGTTCACGATCCTGATGTTCTCCTGGGCGGCGAGCTGCAGGAAGCGCTCCAGCCGCGCGCTCGAGTGCTCGGGCCCGTTTCCCTCGTAGCCGTGCGGAAGGAAGAGCGTGAGCCGTGACGTCTGCGCCCACTTCGAAAGCCCCGAGACGAGGAACTGGTCGACAATGATCTGCGCGCCGTTGACGAAGTCGCCGTACTGCGCCTCCCAGATCACGAGCGCCTCGGGAGCGGCGACGGAGTAGCCGTACTCGAAGCCGAGGGTTGCGTACTCGGAGAGCGGCGAGTTGAAGACCTCGAATGACGCTTGCGCTCCGGACAGGTTCTTCAGGGGCGTGTACTGCTCGCCGCTTTGCGGGTCGTGGAAGACCAGGTGGCGGTGCGAAAACGTGCCGCGTTCGGTGTCTTGCCCCGTCAGCCGGATCGGGATGCCGTCGACGAGCAGGCTGCCCAGGGCGAGCGCCTCCGCCTGGCCCCAGTCGATCCGGCCCTCGTCGATCGTCTCGAGCCGGCGTGCGAGCTGTCGCTCGAGCTTCGGATGGACGGTGAAGTGCTCGGGCGTCTTCAGCAGCTCCTGATTGAGGCTCCGCAACGTCTCGGCCGAGACGGCGGTGATCACGTCCGACCCGTTCGTTGGCGGCGTCCCTTCGCGCGGCGGCGTCGAGGGTGCGCTGAGCGACGCCTTCAACGCCTCGTGAGCCTGCCGGAGGCTCTGCTCGACGGCCGCGACGAGCTGGTCGGCCTCCTCCTGGGTCACGGTCCCCTCCTCGACGAGGCTCGCGGCGTACTGCTCGCGGACCGTCGGATGCTCCTTGATGCGCTCGGCCATCAGCGGCTGCGTGTAGGCGGGCTCGTCGCCCTCGTTGTGCCCGTGGCGGCGGTAGCCGACGAGGTCGATGACGACGTCATGGCCGAAACGCCGCCGGAAGGCGAGCGCAAGCCGGATCGCGGAGACCGCCGCCTCCGGGTCGTCGGCGTTGACGTGGACGATCGGGACGTCGAAGCCCTTCGCGAGGTCGCTCGAATAGCGCGTCGAGCGTCCGTCGGCGGGATCGGTCGTGAAGCCGACCTGGTTGTTCGCGATCAGGTGCAGCGTCCCGCCGGTCGAGTAGCCGCCGAGGCCCTGGAGGTTGAGGGTCTCGGCGACCACGCCTTGCCCGGGGAACGACGCGTCGCCGTGGATCAGAAGGGGCAGCGCTACGCGCACGTCGTGCGCGCCGTCGCGCGTCGAGCGGTCTGTCTGCTCGCTCCGCGTCAGGCCCTCGACGACGGGGTCGACCGCCTCGAGGTGGCTCGGGTTGGCGGCGAGCGAGACCGTGACGTCCCCGGAGGACGTCTTCCGGCGGCCCGCGTCGCCCAGGTGGTACTTCACGTCCCCGCTCGAGCCCGCCGGCTGCGCCGAAAGCGCATCGAGGGTGCGCTCGCCCTCGAACTCGCGGAGGATCGACCCGTATGGCCTGCCGAGGACATGGGCGAGGACGTTGAGGCGGCCGCGGTGCGCCATGCCGACCACGATCTCGTGCGCGCCGCCCTCCGCGGCCAGCTCGATCGCCATGTCGAGCATGGGGACGAGCACGTCGAGCCCCTCGATCGAGAACTGCTTCTGACCGAGGAACGCGCGGAGGAGGTAGCGCTCGAACCCCTCCACCTCGCTCAGGCGCGTAAGGAGCCGCCGCTTCTCGTCCGCCGAGAGCGGCGTCCGATAGGCGCCGGTCTCAATCGCCTGCCGGAGCCAGACGCGCTCCTGGTGGTCGGAGATGTGCTCGATCTCGTAGGCGCTCGTGCCCGAGTACGTCTCCTGGAGCTGTGGCAGGACGTCGGCCAGGGTCTCTCCCGGGAAGTACACGCGGAGGAGGCGAGCGGGGATACGCCGCTGGAGCTCCGGCGTCAGGGGCGGGACGAGGCGCTCCGGCTCGAGGGCCGGATCGCCGACGGGCTCTGAGCCGAGCGGGTCGAGGCGCGCCGCGAGGTGACCGTGGGTGCGATATGCCTTGACGAGCGCCATCGCCGCCGCGACGCCGCCGACGAGCGTTTCGTCGGCGCCCGGCGTCGGCGCCTCGACGCTCGGGGCCGCGCTGCCCTCGCCGTTCTCGCCGGGACGCAGCAGCTCGAGCAGCCGCGAGACCTGCGGATGCTGGACGAGCAACTCGCTCTCGCCGCTCTCGAAGAGCGCGCGCCACTCGACGGGAACCGCCTCCGGGTTCTCCAGATACTCGTCGAGCAGGGCGCGCGCGTACCCGGTGTTGAGTCCGTCGACCTCAGCCACGTTGCTGAGTTCTTTCTAGCAGGGGCGTCTCCCCCTCCAGCGGGCTCGCTACCAGAGCGGGCGCGACGTGATCACCGAGACGATCATGCCGGTGAGGAAGCCGCCCGCGGCGATCGCAACGCCGGCGGCCGCGAGCCGCTGGTTTCGCTCGGCGAGGCCAGTCGCGATGAAGGCGATCAAGATCGCCAGCAGCCCGATCGTGACGGGGCGCACCACCGCAGCGACGGCGCCTCCGACCATCGCCAGCGCCGCCAGGAAGCCGGCGACGGTGTCGGCCGGACGATCTCGCGCGGCAGGCTGGAACGTGCTCACCGGAGCGGCGCCCGTGCCGGGCGCCTACTCCCGTTGCGGTCATGGGGGCCGTCGCGGCGCGAGCGCCGCGGCCTGAACCGGCGCGGCGGGGAAGGCGGGTCGCGCTCCGCCGTCACCGGAAGCACCGCGGGCTCGGGCGGAGGAGGCTCGGCCTTGACCGCCCAGTAGATGACCCCGACCAGGTAGAGGATCGGGAGCTTGAGGACGAGCATCAGAAAGATGATCTCGACCATCGGAGCATTCTAGGCCGGGTCGGCGCTCAGCGGCGCCCCAAACGCTTGGCGTAGGAGAGACCGGTCCCAAGGAAGCTGACCGTGCCCGTCACGCCGCGGCGGCCCATGTTCACCTTCGCGCCGCGGCGGCCGAACGAGAGAGTTCCACCCCGCTTGCCGACGTTCACGGTCAGGCCTGGAAGCAGCCTTTTCCTCCGTTGAAATCGCCATCCCACTGTCCGGAAAGTCTGCCATGCCGCACAAGGTCTCCTACACTCCGACCAGGATCCCCGCCCAGTGTCTGCAGCGGTACAGACAGTCGATTGGCTCAACGCCGGGCTCTATGCGATCCTGGCGGTCGGCGCCTATCTCCAGTGGCGGAAGAACGGCGGCCGCCCCGCGCTGTGGGTAGCGCTCGCGTTCGCGACGATCGGGATCGTCGTCGTCGTCGGCCGCCTGCCGCGGGTCGCAGACGTCGACTGGGTCGTGAAGGTCGAGCTCCTGCTGCTCGTGCTCTTCCCGTACCTCCTCTACAAGTTCACGACCGCGTTCGAGCGGGCTCCCCGGGGGCTGGAGCGGTTCGTCGGCCTGATGACGGTCGTCCTCCTCGTCTGGTCGCTTGTGTTGCCGGACGTGCCCCAGCGGGACGAGGCGTGGTCGAACGGGTTCGTCGCGTACCTCGTCGCGTTCCTGTTCCACTGGAGCGTTCTCTCGACGATCGCCGCCCTCCGGCTCTGGCGTGCGGGGCAGGGACAACCGAGCGTCGCGCGGCGGCGGATGAGGTTCCTCGCGGCGGCGGCTGCAATCCTCACCGCCGCGCTCCTGCTCGCCGGCGTGGGCTCCGGCGACGACTCACCGCTTTCGCTCGTGATCGGGCTCTTGGCCATGCTGAGCGGAATCGGGTTCATCGTCGGTGTATCGCCGCCGGCCATCCTCCGACTCGTGTGGCGTCGGCCGGAGGCCGCGCGCATGCAGGACGCGATTGCGGGCCTCATGCGGGCGGAGACGCCTGAGCAGGTGACGGTAGGCGTCCTCCCGCCGATGCTCGGGCTGGTCGGAGCCCGCGCCGTCGAGCTTCGCGATGCGTCGGGGCAGATCGTGGGCTCGTTCAGGCCGCAGGGCGGGCGGGACGACGAGGAGGTGGAGGTACTCGACCTTGACCTGCCCGACGGCAGCCTTTCCGTCTGGACGAGCCGCCATGCGCCGTTCTTCGGCAAGGAGGAGCTCGTCACGCTGCGGACGCTCGGCTCCCTGACCGAGCTGGCGTTGGACAGGGCCCGATTGTTCAGCCAGGAGCAGGCCGCGCGGCAGGCGCTCGAGGAGGCCGACGAGCTGAAGATGAACTTCATCTCACTCGCCGCACACGAGCTCCGCACACCCGTCGCCGTCATCCATGGCGTGATCGAGACGATCGAGCGGCGCAAGGAGCAGCTCGCCGACAGCGACAAGGACGAGCTCGAGCGAATGCTCCGAGCCCAGGCGAGAGGCCTGAAGGCACTCGTCGAGCAACTCCTGGACCTCTCTCGACTCGACGCGCACGCAGTCTCGATCGCGCCGTCACGGATTCCGGTGCGCGACCGCGTCGAAGAGATCGTTGCGCTGACGGCGGGCGAGCGCGCCGACGAGGTCGAGGTCGAGGTTCCGTTCGGCCTCGAGGCCATCGTCGACCCCGACGCCTTCGACCGGATCATCTCGAACCTCGTCGCAAACGCCCTCCGCTACGGGCACGCGCCGATCCGCGTCACGGCGGAGCGCGATGACGGCCAGCTGCAGGTAGCCGTCGAGGATCGCGGCGACGGCGTCCCGTCGGAGTTCGTGCCGCGCCTCTTCGAGCGGTTCTCGCGCAGCGACCCGTCGCGCCGGCGCGCCGGGGGCACGGGGCTCGGGCTCGCGATTGCGTACTCTTACGCCGAAGCCCATTCCGGCGAGCTGCGCTACCGGCAGGCGATTCCCAACGGCGCACGGTTCGAGCTCGTGCTGCCGAGTTCGGTGTAGGAGATCGCCGCTCGTCGCGCGCGTGCGATGGTCGTTCCGAGCGGCGGAGCCTGCGGCACAGACTGTGGTTCGCCAAATCCTCCTAGTCCAGGAGATCTTTCACCTGGACGCGAAGCGTCCGCGCGGCGTCCACGAAACCCAGGCGCTCGTAGAACACGCGTGCGCCGGCGTTCGGCGTGTCGACACTGAGGACGACGTGCTCGCGGCCCTGCTCGTGGAACGCTTCGGCGATTGCGCGCATGAGCGCGCGTCCGACGCCGCGGCCACGCACGTCGGGCCGCGTGTAGAGACCGAAGACGAAGCCGAAATGCGGGCTGCTCACGTTGGCGTAGACCGTGCCGAGGGGCTCGCCCTCCTCCTCCGCGACAAGCGCGATGTGGTCGGTCAAAAGCGCTGTCTCAAAGGGAGCGCCAGGGTACGGCGTGTACGTCGTCTCTGCCGTGAACTCGTCCCAGAGCCGCCCCATCGCTTCCGCGTCGGCTTCGGTGGCGCGGCGAATCTGCATCAGGGAAAAAGAGTGGAGCCAGCCGGGCTCGAACCGGCGACCTTCGCGCTGCCAGCGCGACGCTCTCCCAACTGAGCTATGGCCCCTGGGTGCCGTCGCAGTTTAGCGA
>Ga0126312_10000430_pt1 | contig 24677 bp, 34 predicted proteins | sample Plot104A_FD_92537 | JGI IMG/M metagenome (GOLD analysis project Ga0126312, IMG submission 92537) | Serpentine soil microbial communities from UC McLaughlin Reserve, CA, USA - Plot104A | ecosystem: Environmental > Terrestrial > Soil > Grasslands | place: USA: UC McLaughlin Reserve, Lake County...
AATTACGCATTCTCGGGAGAATGCGGAAAAGGCGACGTTTCACGTGGAGCCGGCGAGGTCGCTGCCCTCGCCGAGGTGCGCCGGCGGAGCACCAGGACCCGGCGGTCGCCGATGCGCACCGTGCTCACCGCCTGGCGCCGGGTGGAGCTCACCTTGGCGGGAGGCGGTGCAGGGCCCTTGCGGGCCTCGCTGGTGCGTGTCCGCAACTCGGCCCCCTTGGCATCCATGTCGTCGGCGATCGCGCCCAGCATCGCCCCCAGGGCGCGCTCGGTGTGCGGGATGCGCAGTCGACGCAGGCGCCTGGCGAACGCCAGGAGCTCCGCGGCGCCGGCGGCGACGTCGGTGGTCATTTCACGACAATGTCCGGGAAACGAAAACGCCCCGGCGTGTGGGCCAGGGCGCTGGAAGTGTCAGTTGCGGCGGGCGCAACTGACAACACTGCGATGGTGGTGCTTATGCACCCTCCCACCTGTCAGGTCAACCCGTCTTGGCCGCGACCTTGCCGACGGCGGCCCATGGGGCCGATTCCGCGAGCACCTCGAGGGCGTCGCGGAACCGGGTCCCCATGTACCAGCGGCCGCGCTCCCCGTCGCGGCCGCGGGCAACCGCACATTCCTCGTAAGTCCAGCCATCGGCGAGCACGTGCTCGACCAGGCGGGCATCGATCCGACCGATCGCATCCACCATATTTTGCTTGAGCTCGAGGCACCGCCTGGCGTCCTCGATGGCGTAGATCATGGCTGCGGTCTGCGCCATTGCCGGATCGCTGCGCGAGGCCTCGTTGAGCCAATTACCGGACGCACGTCGATGCCCACGCGAACGTTCGAACACGGCCTGCAGCACCCGCCCGGTGCGATAGGCAGCTTCGCTGATCCCGCGGCGCGATCGCTCGGCCTCGAGAGTGTCGACGGACGTGTTGACCGTGGCGGTGATGCGCTCGACGCTGCCGGGGTCGCTCGGATTCTCGACCTCGATCGCGACGATGCGCGTCACCGCGTTGAGGCGGGACTTTTCCGGTGGTGTTGCGCGTCCAGTAGCTGGGTCGCGCGCTGTTTTTATGTTGGTATAGCGCGATTGCGGGCCGTTTTTCGGCGCCCGCGTTGCCGTCGCAGTGCTCACTCCCCTTCTTGATCCCCCGCCGCTGTTGTTGGTGTTGTTGCCGACGTAACGGCCACTTTTTCGAGCAGCGATTTGGACACTGTCAAGTGCTTTTCGCTGAGCGCCGGCGACAGCTGGAAGAACGCATCGCCGATACGCTCACAGGAGCGTAGCGCTCGCCGGCGCACCGTCTTCGCCACCCAGCCGCGTTCGCGGCACGTCTCCTCGAGCGATGAACCGATCTTCAGACGGGTGCGCAGCCAGGCGTACAGCATCTCCAGGTCCTGGGTGCGGCCAAGCGTGCGCTCGGCCATGTGGAGGTATTCCAAGGCCGACATCAGCGCGCCGGTGTTGGCGTGCACGTACAGCCCGCTCGAGTTGAAAATGACGATGTCGCGGGGTTTGCGAGCGAGGAGCGGGCCGTAGCCGAAAGCCTGCGCCCAGGCCCACATCAGGCGCTCGCACATTTCGCCGCCCGTCCACGGGCGACCCTCCGGATGGCGCATCGCGTCTCCAGTCCAGGCCGCCCGTGGCAGTCCAGGCACCCCCGCTTGAACGCGGGGTCAGCCGTGCGGGGTTTCTCCGTTGTCGAGGGGGCTGAGCGGCGGCGTAGGCGAGTCTCCCCTGGTGGTTAGTCGTATAACACCAGCGCCTGGTTCCGGCCGCACCAGGTGCGGCGCCGGCGCTGGCATGGCCGCCCACTTCTCCCGCATGTCGTTGAGCTCGTCGCGGTGGCGGCCGCACATATGCATCGTCGACATGCGCGTTTTCTCGGCATGCAACAGCGCCTCCGCGAGCATGCGGATGTCGAGCGAGATCGCCGCCTCCATTTCTGTCAGCGTCTCGCGGTTGCGGTTGATCTCCTCGATCGAGTCGTCGTGGATCTTCTGCACCCGCTCTAGATAGTCACGGGTGGCCGGCGTTGCCGTGTCCTCGGCGCGCTGCATGATCTCGTGCAGCGAATCGAAGATGCGGTGCCGCGGGTCGATCGGCGGCGGCTCGATCACCGGCACCTCGGCCGAGATCGGCAGTGGTGGCGGTTCCTTGCGGTGACGAATGATGGTCATCTGCGTCCCTTGGGTGATGGCGACGCTTTCCTGCCGGCGGTCGCCGCTGCCGGTTGGGCCCGCTGCTGCTTGCGCATCGCAGTGAGCTTTTCCTGAAGCTTGCTGGCGGTGTTGCGCCACCTGTTGGCCTCGAGCTCGAGCTCGGCGCTGCGATCGCCGGCGGCCGCGGCCATGAGCTTGTCGCGCAAGCCCCAGCCGGCGCGCTCTTGCGCCTGGCGCATCGCGTTCTCGAACGCGAACTGCTTGCCCCTGTCGAAGTCGAAATTTTCCGGGCTCGCCGGTGCCGATTGGCCGACCTGCGTGAACCCGTTCTTGAACGTGATGATGCACAGCGTGAGGCAACTGAGCGCGCGCCGCACGTTCTCGTTCATCTCGCCGCGGGCCGGCGATTCGCGCCGGCACACAGTCTCGGCGTTGAGGTAGTGCACCGCGTCGATCTGCTCTTCGAGCCACGGGATCGACACGCGCGGCGCGTCGGCGCCTTCAGCTGCCAAGGATTCTCCGGTGCGCAGGCTGCTGTTCTCTTGCATCGACATTTTCGTTGCTCCTTTGTCGCCTCGCTTCGATGTCCATCTTCACGCGCGAGTGACGTAAAGCGGTTTCCACCCGTCGGTGGAGCTCTCGGTTCGCCTGCTCGAACGCTTCCTGGAGCTTCACGCGCTCCTTGTCGCGCCCGAGCAATTGCGGGTGCTGCTCGCGCAGCTGGTCCAGTGTCGGACGTGACAGGCGATTCTCCTCAAGCGCAAGCGAATCCTTGCGCCGTGCCAGCGTCTCGGCGAGCGCGCGCTCGCGTCGTTCGCGGGCACGGATCGGCGCCATCAGCTTTTCGCACGCCTCCTTGACCTCGTTCGCCCGTGGCGGGCCGGGCACCCGCGAGGCTACGCCGGTGCGCGGATCGGTCACCGCAATGATGACGTCGGGCGGATACTCCGACAGGATCAGCGCCGCCGCGTCGATGAACAGGTCGGGATCGGCAGCATCATCGAACCTGCTGGTCGCGTACATCAGGGTTGCCCTTCCTATCGCCATCGTCATGATTTCCAGGTTCTCGGGCGGCTCCGACCCCGTCTCCACGAAGGCGTTGCTGACGGAGTGCTTCAGCAGCCTGGGCAAACTTTCGCTTACCGGCCTCAACGATCCCGTACGGCCGCTCTCCTCGTCCTTGCGATCGTCCATAGCTTCCTCCATTGAACACCTGCATCAGGGGCAGGTCGTGCTGCGGCTGGGGTTGCACGTGCGGAATGGGCGCGGCCGCAGCGGCGTGCTCCTCCGCAATAACCGGTTCGAGGTACCGCCAAGTTGCCGGCGGCCGCTTGTTGCGAGCGGCAACGATGCGCGCGGCGCGCAACACCACTTCCGGCATCCACCCGCCTCGGAGCCCCGCGGCCAGTCGATCCGGTGCCTCCAGCCACCGCGGCGGCGGGGCCGGTCCGAAGCCGAACACATCCATGACCTGGCGGGCGAGCACTGCAGCTGCGGGTGGCGTACTTGCGTCTTGTGCAATTTTTTCGTGCGGTGCGCACGCCGCAGCAGCAGCAGCAGCAGCAGCAGGGGAAGAGTTAATAGGGGGTGTGGGGGGAAGAAGAGAAGGGGGGACATCACGTGACTCACGTGAGTTTTCAGGAAACGCCTGTGCTGCAGGGACTTCTGAAAGACTCACGTGAGTCGCAGGTGAGGACTCACGTGAGTCCGCCGACTCACGTGAGCGAAGCTTGGCTGCTCGACGCGCCTGGCGGGCGGCGTCGGCCTTGCGCCGGCGATCGAGGGGCGCGAGCTCGTGCTCGAGGATGGCGCCGATCGCCGTGGTGAGCTCGGTCGGCAGATTGAGTTCAGCCAGGCGGCGGAGGCCTCGTTCACTGATCATCGGCCGCCCTCCTTCCAGCGTCGCCAGCTGGCGATGAAATTCTCCGACGGGCTGAGCGGAATCGGCGGCAGGTCGAGCGCCTGCGCGCGGTCGTGCTCCTCGAGGAGCTCGTCGATCACCTGGCCAATGGTGACGCCGCGCTTCCGAGCGAGCTCGAGGAGGCGCAGCTGATGGTGCGGAGCGACCCATGGGGTGATCCGCACGCGGCCCTCCCGCGTGCGTGCCATTTCGGTCAGCGCTCGAGCGGGTGCTTCTTGACTTCGAAGTATTTGCAGGCGGCCGCGCCCCCGGGCACGCGCTCGCCGATCTTGCCGGTGAGCTCCCGACACTTGGCGCAAGCTGCGCGCCACACGTTTTTGGCGCGGCCGCGGTGCTTCACCTCGTGCCAGTAGCCCCACAGCGCACACTCGGCGCAGGTCTTGCCGGCGGGACCGGAGCCGGCGAAATGCGCCATGCCCGGCCGCGTCAGGCTGATCTGGTGGGTGAGCTCGGCGCTGTGGCCTTCGGTGAGCTCGGGGGTGAGCAGAAAGTCTCGTCGCATCGCAGTGCCTCCCGTTTGTTGTCGCCTAAGGTTCCTTTCGCAGCCACCGCACGGTCGGCTCACCGTCGAAGCCTCGGAGCCACACGAACACCGAGAAGCTGGTGCGCCCACCGGACGGATTCTTCGCCTCCTTGCTGTCGCCGGGCGGCATCGACGGCCGCGGCGTGAGAAAATAGACGCGCAACAGCGGCGTGAGCTCGAGCCAGCGCGAGCGCTCGTCGCCGTGGAGAAATTCGGTCGGCAGGATCGCCACCGTTTTGCGCTCCGCCACCTGGATCGCCTGCTTGACGAACTCTTGCGACTGGCGAAACGGGGGATTGAAAAAGAGGTTGGGGAAGTTGGCGGCGTAGGCGATCAGCGTTCCCGGATCGCTCCGCATGAAGTCCAGCTGCAGCGACTTGAAGCCGTTGCGCTGCTTGATGTCTGAGCCGACGGCGTCGTGGCCGCGCGCCCGCAGCGCCCTGACGATGCGGCCCTCGCCGCATGCCGGATCCCACACGGCGCCGCTAAAGCTCTCGACGTCGAGCAGCCGCTCGGCGACCCACGGTTCCTCGACGTACCAGTCGTCGGGGTGGCGCGCGTAGACGTGGGCGGCCTTCGTTTTGACGATGCCGCGCTTACGTATCCCGCGCTTGCTGGCTGGTGTGGTCGGCATGGAAAGCGCCTCGCCCTCCCGGCTGTGCGCAGCGTGCCGTTAACGAGAGGAGCGAGGCGCCCTCGCTCGGGCAACGATCAGGACCCGACTAAGGTGTGAAGGGTGCCCGGCCGATTCGGTCATGCGGCGCGCCGGCGGTGCTGTCGTACCGCGGCAGCGGCGGCCCGAGGCCTGGCGGCCGCCGGCACCGGCTCGAGGAAGTCATCGGGGCCGATGCCCGTGATCTTCTTGAGGCGGCGGAAGAACTCCCGGCCGGGCCACAGCTGGCCGGTGATGGCGCGGCTCAAAGTGGCGGTGGAGGTGCCGATTTTCTCCGCCAGCCACACCCGGTTGCGGCCGTGATTGGCGAGCCAAACGTCGACTTTGTGCATGCTTTGTCCTCGTCTCCCGTTGAGGCAACTGCCGGCACATTACGCCCACCGCAATGGGGCGGCAAGGGGGGCGGTCCCTATTGCGTAAAACGCAATTTTAACCTTGCGCTGCTATTGCGCCGGGCGTAACTTATGCGTGGTCGGCGACCTCGCCGACTGAAACCAAGGGACCCAACAAAATGCAGCCTATCAAACAGCACTGGAGCGAGCTCGACGAGGAGACTCGGCGAATCATCCTGCTTATTCACACCGAGCTTGCGGCTCGGGCGAGCGGCCGCACCGCCCGAGCGTACCTGCTCGACCAGGCCCGCCAGGGCCGGCGCGACATGCAGGCCGGCTCGCTCGGCGGCGCCGGCCGGCTCACCCATGCCCAGCGCCAGCTGGTGACGCTGCGCTACGGCGAGCACATCTGGAACCCGGCGCAGGGGCACGCCAACGAGACGCCGGCGGAGTTCGCCCGCAACGTCGACACCCTGTGGCACATGTCGGCGGGGTGGCGGTGATGCGTCTCAACAAGCACCGGGCGATCGACTCCCGCGGCCACGTGCACACCCGCGGCAGTCGGAGCCGCGTCTACTCGCACTGCGTGGTGGTGTTCATCAAAGCGTTGCCGGCGCAAGGCGCGAATCGCGCCATCCCGGAGCGCGTGCACGCCGAATGGGCGTCACGCCGCGATCTCGCCGAGCGCCAGGCCGCATCCTGGCGCAGCCGCTCCCACGTCGAGCGCGTCGAAATCCTCCCCGCAACCCTGACGGTGTAAGCATGACGATCGAGGAACGAAAGCTGGTCATCGCGCTGGCGACGTCGCTGGCGACCGCCGAGCGCCTGTCGCGCGGCTCCATGCCGGCGCTGGCGGCACTGTGGCGCAAGCACCTGACGCGCGCCGGCAAGGCGCTCAAGCTCGATTTCATCCTGGCCGCCGAGGAGCTCGACGCCGTCGGCATCAAGCTGGAGCCCAGGATCCTGGAGCCGCCGGCATGACCGCCTGGTGGCTCCTGCCCGTGCCGGCCGACGGCACGCGCTATCCGACCGGATGCCCCGACCCGGATTGGTGTCGGGGCAATCGCGTTTGTTACTGGCGCTGCCAGGCCGACCCCGACGAGGACCTGCACCCGGAGAATCGCATGCACGCGACCATCATCAAGCAGATCGACGAGCTCGTGCGACCGCACGGGCTCCGCGCCGCCCACGACCACGACGACAGCTATCGGCTGGACGGCGCCGGCCACCTCGAGCTCGTCATCTTCGCCGACGAGCGCGGCGAGTGGCACGCCGCCGAGCTCAGCGCGACCGGCGGCTACCTGGAGGGCATGGCGCACATCTTCCTGCGCGACGCCGTGCACGACGCACTGCAAATCTGGAGGGACTCCAAATGACAATTGTGCTCAAGCGACCGCTCACCGACGTCGCGCGCCCGCAGCTGCTCGACATGCTCGAGGACCTGCGCAAGCACCTCGAGGAGCGCATCGGCCAGGCGGCGACCGATTTCGGCCAGCGCAGCTACACGCTGGTGCCGCACGCCGATCGCAGCAGCGTCGACGGGGTCACCGCAACGTTCGCCGCCTACACGCTGATCGGCGAGGTGGCGAAAATCATGGCGATGATGAAGCCCGAGGCGGACCCCAACGTGGTGGCGGAGCACGTGCGCAACCAGTTCCTGCAAATCTGGCCGTACATCGTGCCCCAGGCGCGCGCGGTCCGCGAGGAGATGAAGCGGCAGCAGGAGGGCGGCCGATGAAGCTCGCCCCGGAAACCGCGGCGCTGCTCGGCCGCTCGGCCGATCGCGTCCTCATGCAGTTTCGCCTCGCCTCGTCGGGCCGGCTCGGCGCGATGCCGCACGAGCAGATGCGCGTCATCATCCTGGCGGAGCTCAACCGCGCCTATCTCACCGGCCGCATCGCCGGTGCCAGCAGCCTCACCGCCTTCATCACCAACAAGCTCGACACCGCGCGCGCCGGCCGGGTCGAGCCGCACCTCTCCGTCGCCGGCGAGCTCGAGCGTTTCGACGCCATCACCAAGGGAGACTCCGACCATGCCTGATCCGCACCGCACGTCCGTTTCGTCGAGCGAGGTTGCCGCGCTGTTCGGCCGCTCGCCGTACATGACCCGGTGGATGCTCTACCACCGCATGCGCGGCGCCAAGGTCGAGGAGCCGGAAAACGCGCGCATGTCCTGGGGCACCAAGATGGAGCCTCTGATCCTCGAGCAGGCCGCCGAGGAGCTCGCGCTGCGCGTCATCCCGAATTACGGCCGCCGTTACTCGCGCCGCGGTCACCTCGGCTGCACGCGCGACGCCACGATCATCGACCCGAGCCGCGGGCCTGGCACGCTCGAGGTGAAAAGCGTGTTCGACTACAAGCAGTGGATGGAAAAGTGGGACGGCGGCGCGACGCCGCCCGACCACATCTACCTGCAGGCGCAGCTGCAGATGGCCGTCGGCAATTACCGCAACGGCGCCTTCAAGTGGGGCAAGATCGCCGCCTGGGTGTGCGGCGAGCTCCAGTATTTCGACATCGAGCCCGAGCCCGACATGTGGAACGACATGGAGGCGGAGGCCGCGGCGCTGGTGCGCGACGTGCACGCCGGCAAGGAGCCCGACCCGGCCGGTGAGCCGGTCGAGCTCCCGTGGCTCACGCGCTTCTTCCCGTTCAACGAGAAGGCCGTGGTCGACCTGCGCAACGAGCGACCGGAGCGCATCGGCGAGATCATCAACGCCGCGCTCGACTACGAGGAGGCGAAGAAGCTGTGCTCGGTGAACGACAAGCTGGCCGAGCGCTGCAAGGCGCGGCTGCTCGCGCTCGCGCAGGGCGCGGCGACGATCATGCTGCCCGGCGACATCTACGTCGACATCAAGTCCTGGCCGGTCGCCGGCGGCGCCCTCGGCGTCGACAAGAAGAACGCCGCCGCGGCCGTCGACGTGCTCGAGCGCGCGGCGATCGAGTTCAAGATCAAGGAGTCGACCACGGCAACCAAGCTCAGCGTGCGCTGCCCGCCCGATGCGCAGCGCGTAACCCTCACTCAATCACTCGCGGAGATTCTCAATGCCGGCTAACGAGCTCGCTGTCCTCGAACAGCAATTCCAGCCCCTGGCGCCGCATTTCGCGCAGGTGCTGGGCACACGCATGGCACCGGAGCGGCTGATCCGCACGGTGCTCATTTCCTGCGAGCGCACCCCGAAGCTCCTGGAGTGCACGCGCGAGTCGCTCGTCTCGGCCGCCATGTCGGCGGCCGTGCTCGGCCTCGAGGTGGACGGCGTCAGCGGCCAGGCCTTCCTGATCCCGTTCAAGGACACCAAGCTGAACCGCACGCGGGCGCAGCTGGTGATCGGCTACAAGGGCTACAACACGATCGCCGCGCGCGATGCGCACATGACCATCACCGGCGAGGCGGTGCACGAGGGCGACGAGTTCGACTACGAGTTCGGCACGCGCGCGTTCGTGCGCCACAAGCCGTCGCTCGAGCCGAAAACCGCGCGCCCGGTCATTGCCGCGTGGGCCAAGGCGGAGGCGTTCGACCGGCCGCCGATCCAGGTGGTGATGTCGATCTTCGAAATCGAGGCGATCCGCGAGCGCGCGCCTGGCGGCAAGCGCTCCGACAGCCCGTGGAACGATCCGCTGATCGGCTTCCCCGCGATGGCGTCCAAGACGCCCAAGCGGCGCCTGGCGCGCTCGCTGCCGATGGGGCTGTTCCAGCTGGCGGCGCGCATGGAGGAGGCGCACGAAGAGCAGGGCAAGCACGCCTACATCGCCGCCGACAAGACGGTGATGATCGAAGGCACGCCGGCCTCAGCCTCGCCGGCGGCGCCGGAAGCGCAGGTGCTGCCCAAGGCAACGCCGGTCGCGCCGGCGCGCGAGCAGCTGACGCAGGTGCGCTCGAGCATGTCGTTCGAGGATTATTCCGAGTTCCTCGACACGCTGATCGCCGACGCCACCAGCAGCGACGAGCTCGGCAACGCCTTCGACTCGCACACGGCGACGCACGGCAAGTTCACCAACGACGAATACGACCAGCTGCGCGAGCGGGTGATGAAGCGCATGGACGAGCTCGACAGAGCGAGGAGGGCACAATGAGCAAGTTGTTCGACGTGACGGTGCGCGTGCCGGCGAGAAAGCTGTCGCCGGTTCTTGAGGCGATCAGCGGCGCCGGCGACCTGATCGGCGTCGTGCCGGCGGCGGAGGGCCCGAGGCGGCGCACGATCAACCGGCCCAAGACCCGCCGCGGCAAGCTGAGCGGGCGCGAGATCGTGCTCAAGGTGCTCAACGAGGCGAACAAGGGCGACGTCCTGCACCACGACGTGTTCGCCAAAGCGTTCAAGGAGGCAGGGCGCGCCGAAACGTCGGCGGGGCCTTCCCTGTCGGAATGCGTGCGCCACGGGACGGTCAAGCGCGCGGGCTCCAGGCGCGACAGGCTCTTCACCCTTGCCACACGCAAGAAGGGGGCGGAGACATGAGCAAACGCGCATGCGGCGCCTGCGACCTGTGCTGCAAGCTGTTGCCGGTCAAGGACATCAACAAGCCGGCGAACACGCGCTGCGAGTACCAGCACCTGCTGCCCGGTCACGGCTGCTCGATCTATCCGCTGCGCCCGTACTCGTGCGCCATGTGGACGTGCCGGTGGCTGAAGAATCCGGCCGCCACGGCCAAGCTCGAGCGGCCCGACATCTCGCACTACGTCATCGACGTCGTGCCCGACTACGTGACGTTTCGCGACGACAACACCGGCGAGGTGCGCGGCCGGCATCCGGTGCTGCAAGTGTGGTGCGACCCGGATCATCGCGACGCGCACCAGGATCCGGCGCTGCGCGAGCTCCTCGAGCAGCATCATGTGATGGCGCTCGTTCGCTATAGCTCGAGCGAGGCGTTCCTCTTGGCCCCGCCGTCGGTCACCGGCGCCGGTTGGGTGGAGAAGAAGAGCACGCAGCCGCCCGAGCCCCAGCACACGGGCGAGCAGCTGCGCGCCGTCATGGGGGCGATGCGATGACGCAATGTCGTGAGGACTGCCTGCACTGCCTGGTCGGCCGCGCGCTGATCGCGCGCGACGCCATCGGGATCCAGCAGGTCGCCGAGCTCGTGCAGGCGATCGGCGACGTCATCGCGTCGCTACCGACGCCAGACGACCGCCTCGACTATGCCGTCCGGGTGGCCGAGTTGACCGGCGACATGCTGGGCCAGGCGGTTTCCGGCGCCTGGACCGAAGGCAAGGAGGTAGTGCGATGATCACGCGCGAAAGCATCATCGCCGAGGGGTGGACGTGGAGGTTCCTCGCTCACCTCGACGGGCAGGGCTTCTTCTGTAACGCCTACGTCTCTTCGCACGAGCCGCGCTTCCGCCAGCACGTCATGGGCCCGCGTGGGGCCCACAGCAAGGTGATGCGGGAGACGTATTTCACCGTCGATGGCATCCGCGTCGCCACTTTCGACGAGGCGATCGCCGCGCTCAACCGCACGCCCGAGGAGAACCGCGCGCTTGCGACCCCGGTGGAACCGGCGCGTGAGCGCCCGCCGCGGCCCGATCCTACGCCACCGAAACAGGGAGGTTTGTTCTGATGTCCAAGAACGCAAAAAAGCCCGACGCCACCCCGCGAGGGGCAACGTCGGGCCGGGGAGGTGATACGTCGAACGTGATGAAAACAGCGGCGGCGCCCGAGAAGTTCCCGCGCACCTTGATGACGTGGATCGCCGGCGAGTGGTGGATCGAGATCATCGCCGAGACGTGGACCGGCAAGCCGGGCGACCTCATGATGCGGCTCGACGACTGGCTTGAGCTCTCGGCCGTCGATTACGCCGTGCGTGAGCTCGGCAGCGTGCGCCTGGCGCGCTACCAGGAGGCGCTCGAGACGATCGCCAAGATGCGCCCCGAGGTGCCCAAGGCCGAAGGGTTGGCGCGCGAGTGCAAGACGGACCCGGGCTTCAACATCGCGGTGACGGTCGCCGAGTTCGCGCTCGCCGGCAAGTACAAGCTCAAGACCAATCCGGGGGACTGAGCATGCTCGCCTTCGCCCACGGGATGCTGTTCCTGCACACGACCGTGCTCCTCCTGGCGATCGCGTGGGAGAATCCGCTCGCGGTGTTTCTGAGCTCCGCCGGCGCGGCGCTGTGCGTGCGCCTCACGATGAAGCTCGAGTGGCCGCGCTAAATCGCGAACTCCTGAATGCAGTCCACGAGCGGCGTCTGCATCACGCCGTGCGCGCAAATGTCAGGCCCGGCCGGTGGCGGCGCTCCGCCATGCACGGCCGGGTCTTTGTACGAGAGCGCGAACACGACCGCGATCGCCGCGATCGCCAGGCGCAGGCGCAGCCTCAATGCGGCAGAACCTTCACGGCGATGCCGACGGCGCCGATGAGAAGCGTGAGCGCACCGGAGTGGAACCACTGCCAGCGCTCGGCACCGCGCAGCCGCTTCTCGTGATCATCGAGCACGACGTCGAGCTTCTTCTCGATGCGAACGCTCGCCTCCTCGAGGCGCACCAGGCGCTCGCCGGCGGAGCTCATTTGCCTAAGACCTTCTTCACCACCTTGCCGACGATGGTCTTGGTGTCTGAGCCGGTGACCTTCTCCACCGTCCGCAACGTGCCGAGGCCCAACATCCCCCACAGCGTTTGCGAGAGCAGCGCGTTGTCGGGAATCGGCGGGCCGGCGAAGCCGAACGCATGTGCGACCGCCTCGAGCGCCGGCTGCAGGATCACGGCGTAGGCGAAGCCGGCGCCGCAGCACCAGCCGATGAACGGCCGCCATCCCGAGACGAACAGATTCGGGTTCGCGGCCTCCGCCGTGTTGATCGCCGACTGCTGCGTGGCGATCGCCGAGTCGACGTCTTGCAGCTTGTTGGCCGCGGCCGCGCGCTGCTCGGCGTTGGGGAAGAGCCCGATCAGATCCTTGACCACCGAGCTCATGCCGCCGATCGCCTGGCCCAGGCCGCTCACGTCTCCGATGAAGCTCATCTCACTTTGTCTCCGAGGAACAGCCGGCGCAGGGCCTCGAGGAAGCCGGGGCGCGCGGGCGCGGGTTGCGGGGCGGGTGCAGGCTTCGCCGGCGGCGCCGGCGGAACGGGTGCGGGCTTGGGCGCGGGTGCGGGCTTGGGCGCCGGCGCCGGCACAACGGGCGGAGTCGGTTCGACTCTGCTGCCGGATCCGACGCGCGCGGCAACGCCCTGGTCGATCGCGATGAGCGCCTTGAGCACCGCGGCGACGCCGGGCTGCTGGTCGACGTGGTCGGGATCGAAGTGGTGGTCGCGGGTGTATTTGCCCTTGCTGTAAAGATTGGTCCACGACCACACGTAGGGCGCATTGATGCCCTGCTTGTAGTAGCCGTAGCCGTTGAATCCCTCGAGCAGGAACAGCATGCGCTCGAGGCACCAGTCGGTGACCTGGTGCAGGTGCTTGAGCTCGAGCGCGTCGATCGCCGCCTCTTTCCACGTCGTGAACGGACCGCGGCCGATCGGCTCGATCGACGTCTTGCGGCCGGTGCCGAGGATGTGCTGGCCGTTGTGCAGCACGCCGAGGAAGTTCATGTCCGACTCGCGCATGTGCGCCAGCCCGATGAAGAACCAGGGCACGCCGGTGGCCTTCTCCACCGCCTCGTAGGGCGCGCGGTTCGCCAGCATGCGGCGGGCGAGCTTTCCGGCCGCGTCGCGGCGCTCGGGCCGGATCACGGCGGCATTCCATAGGTTTCGGTAGCCGGGCTTAACCTGCTCGAACTTCGGCATTTGATTTCCTTGGTGGCGTGTGGTGTGTTGCGTGCGCCGTAATGGCTTCACACGAGGAGAGCTCTATGCAGAAAATGCAGAAATTGCTGATCGCGGCCGCGCTGATCCTGCCCGGCCTGGCGCACGCCCAGGATCGTGCCGCGCCGTCGGCGCAACAGGTGCTGCAGGGTCGCGCCACCCCGGAGGCGACCAACCGCCTGCAACAGGCGATGGATGCCGCACAGACGACGGGGACGTACTACGCGGCGCCCAACGGAGTGGACTCGACAAGCTGCACGCAGGCAACGCCGTGCACCGCGCAGGGCGCCTTCATGCGCTGCCACCTCGACCAGCCGCAGGGCGACGTCTGCAACATCCAGCTGCTCGACGGCGACTACATCAACCCCGGCATCAACGTGTTCTATTACCGCTTCGCGAATTTCACCGGGAACTGCAGCAATCCGTCATCGGTGCGGCTGATCGGAACGCAGGCGGTGACGCTGGCGTGGGTGCAGGATCACGCCGTCGGCATCTTCGGCTGCATGCGGTTCGAAGGGTTCGTCGCCGGCGTCAACGGGATTCTCGGCCGTCAGCACGTGATCATCGACTACTACAGCGTCGTGTTCGGCAACATGCCGGGCGGCACGCATGTCGGCATGAACGAGTTCTCGATCGCCTCGTGCGGCTCCTCGGTGACGATCGCCGGCAATGCGGTGGTGCACGCCGGCGCGTCGCGGCTCTCGATCATCAACCTGCCGTGCACGATCATCATCAACGGCGTGTTCGCCATCGACTTCTTCGTCAACACGTCGGCCTGGTCGGTGATCTCCGCGCAGAGCGTCGTGTTCGCGGGGAGCTTCAATGTCACCGGCACCAAGTGCAACAGCGACGGCTTCGCGCTGGTCTACCGCACGCAAGCCTTCCCCGGCGATCGGCCGGGCAACTGTTAGCCCATCAACTCCTGCAGCAGAAACGTCCCGGGGCCGATGACCACGTTCTGGCCGGCGGTCCCGGACGCGAACCGCACGCTATAGCCCGTCGAGCTCACGACGCCCGGCGCATCGAGGATTGTGTGGCCCTGACCCGCGCGCAGCGTGCCGCCGGTGGTGGTGATGAACTGGCCGGTTTGGCCGATCAGGGTCGTGGTGTTGCGCGCGACCTGTGGGTTGACGCTGACGCCGGAAACGTCGGCGCCGCCCATGTAATCGCAGTGCACGGCGATCGGGTTGGCGGCGCTCTTCGGCGTGATGCTCACGCCGCCGGTGTTGCCGGCGGTGGTGCTGGTGCTGCTGGCGGCCGAGAACGTGCCGTAGACCGTCTGCACGATGTCGCCGGGTCGCGGGATCCCGCGGCCCATCTGCTGCACAAAGCTCGGGGTGGAGGCCCAGGTGCCGGCGGTGGTGAGCCCGCTCGGCCACTCGGCGAAGCCGAGGAGGCGCAGCGGCTTATTGGTGACGGCGGTGCCGGTGTAGATCACGCCGGCGGAATCGGCCGCGCCGGCGCCGCCCTCGGCGGTGCTCGACAGCTGCGCGTTCCACTCGGGAACCGTGGTGACCTGGGTCGGCGAGGAGGCGCCGACGGTGCAGTTGATGACGCCGAGGCGGAACGTGCCGGCGTCGTTGAAGCCGACCACCCACACGCGGAACGGCACGTTGTTGCCGGTGCCGAGCGTCGAGCCCGAGCTCACCGTGATCGACGTCGCCGCGGTGAGCGTCATCACCGTCCACTGGTCGGAGGAGGCGGTGGCGTTGCGCACCAGCACCAGGACCGGGTCGCTTGCGCTCGGATCGTTGCCGGCGAGGTTCTTGATGGCAAAGGTGGCGGCGTTGCCGGCGACCGAGACGACGATCTGCCCGTTGATCATCGGCAGGGCGTACGCGAGCCCGGCATCGACGATATGCGGTCGCGACGGGTTGGTGAGAATCCAGGCGCCGGCGGCGGCGTTGGCGGCCGCGTCGTATTCATAGCGGTAGTGCCCGTTGGCGCGGATCTGGCCGGGCGCGACGTCGCTCTCGCCGCCGGTCGCGGTGAGCACCTTGATCGCCTTGCTGGCGAACGCCGAGGCGCCCTGCGGCGTAAATGTGAGCGCTGCGGCGGCCGTATTGGTGGCGCTCGCCTTGGCGACGAAGCTGATGCCGCTCGCCAGCGCAACGTAGGGAATGTTGGACGTGACGGTGAGCGCGTTGGCGGTGCCGCCGGTCGACAGCGTGCCGTTGCCGTCCTGGAGCAGCGCGGCGACGCCGGTCATCACCTGGCGGATGCCGTTGTTCACCGCGCCGGGCAGCATGCCCTCGGGCACGGTCACGGCAGGGTCGATCGAGCCGTTGAGCGACTCGTCGGTCGCGTCCCAGCGCAGCGGGTTTCCCGTGGCCATCGCTCAGAGCCTGATGATGTAGTTGAGGGCGATCGACGGCTGCGTGTTGTTGTGCGCGGTGCCCGAGCCGACCGGGGTGCCGGTGAAGGTCGGCGCCGTATTGCTGACGCTCACCGTGCCGACGGCGTCGCCGCTGAGACTGTTGGAAATCGGAATCGAGACGCCACCGACGTCGGTATTCGCCAGCAACAGCGTCGAGGTGGCGCTGCCGGGCGAGCCGACGATGCCGAGCACGAACAGCCCCATCGCGCCGAGCATCGCGGCGGCCGAGGTGGAGCTCGTGCCGGTGCCGGTCGACGTGCCCACCGTGCCGGCCGGCGTGTGCACCGGCATCTCCGGGATGGTGAGCGTGTGCGTCTGCGTGCCGGTGGTGGCGCCCAGCGTCGTCCACGAGGTCATGCGCCCGGCGGCGCCGTTGAGCCCGAGATTGTCGCGCCCGGCGACCACGCGGCCGCGCAGGTCGGGCTTGTTGAACGTGGTCGAGCCGTCGCCGACGCCGAACGCGGTACCGACCAGGGCGAACAGGCGCGCGCCGGCGACGGTGCGCGAGATCGCGGCGCCGTCGCACCAGTCCCAATTCGGGTTGGGCAGCACGCCGCCGGTCCAGATCCTGATGGTGCCGACCGACTCGGCATTGCCTTCGAAGCACGGGTTGAGCAGCACCCAAGCGCCGCCGCCGCTGGCGAGCGTGGCGTCGTATTCCAGGTCCGCGGGCATGGAGACTTGGATGTGGCCGGCGAGAACATCGGCCTCGCCGCTCGCGCCGAAATACTTGATCGGCTTGGCGCCGAGGCTCTGCAGGTTGAACGTCGCGGCGCCGGTATTGGTGAAGCTCGCACGCGCGCGAATGCGCAGGCCGCTGGCGAGCGCCGTGTAGGTTACGTTGGGCGCAGCGAGCGTGTAGGCGTTGCTCGAGCCGCCGGTGGTCAGCGTGCCGTTGGTGTCTTTGAGGTAGCGCGCGAGCGCCGCCATGATGGCGCGCGAGGCATCATTGACGTTGCCGGGCGGCATGCCCTCGGGCAGCGGGATCCCGCTGTCGGCCGCATCGTTGCTCGACGCCGTCGAGCTCCAGTCGTTGAGGTTCAAAGTGCCCACTGAAAATTCCCAAAGAAAAACCCGAGCTTTCGCCCGGGCGCTGTTGATCGGTTATGTGACTTGCGTGCTGCTGTTCGCAGGCTGGCCGCTGTGGCTATTCCTGCTCGCGCCCTTGATCGGCGCGGCCTACGCCGAGCAGCTGCGGCGCGAAGCCGCTCGGGACCTGTTCGCTGCTGCCTGCCGCCAGGCGGCGATCGAACGCGCGCAGCGACTCCAGAAACGACCGATTGCGCGCCACTGATTGGATGCCGCGCTGAAACTGGTCGGTGTCGCGGCTCATGAGCAGCCGCGCGACGTGCTGCATGACGTTCTGGTTGACGCGGCGGTGGCCGAAGCCGATCGCCCCAATGATTGCGCCCTCGGTCATCGTCTTGGGGTCGGCGTTGAGCCCGCCGGCGCCGGCGAGCACGCCGCCGCCGCTCATGATGCCCATGTCGGCGAGCCGCCGCGCGGTCCACGAGTTGCCGGTAACCGCCGCACGTGAGGCCGCCATGATGCGCTCGGCGCGCACGAACACCTCGAGCTCGGCGGCGCGATCGCGCCCGAGCGCGATGCCCATCTGCGCAATGCCCTTGTCGTTGTCGAGCAGCCGGATCGACAGGTCGGCGCGGTTGCTCACGCCGCTCTGCTTGTCGAGAAACTCGTGCACGAATCCGTCCTGGAACAGCTTCTTCTCGATCGGCGCCATCTTGGCGATCGCCGCGCGCGCCTCATCGTTGTTGAAACCGCCGCGGGCGAAGTTCTGGCCCGCCTCGAGGGCGTCCTCGGCCTGGAAGAATCGCGCCGCACCGGCGCGCGCCTGGCGGAACAGCGGCTCGCCGTTGTCGGTCGCGAGACTGTCGACCTCGTCGCGCAGCTTGCGCGCCAGGCCGCCGATCGCCGAGGCGTCGTCGTTGCGGCCCTTGCGCGCGAGCTCGCTCGCGGTGTCGCGCAGCTTGCGGTACGTGTAATCCCAAAATTGGCCGTCGGGGAACGCCGGCTGGCCGTTGGGCTTGGCGCGGAATTGCACCATGCCGTTCTCGAACGTCACGCCGGGATTGAAGCCGGCATAGCCGTCGCCGACGGCGCGGTTCTTGCCGCTCGTCACCGCCTCTTGCATCGCCTTGACCACCTCGGGGGCGCTGGTGAGCTCCTCGAGCCGCTGCGACCATAGGCCGTTGCGCGTGGCGTTATAAAACTTGTCGTAGGCCGCCTTGTTGACGGTGCGCTGCGCGGTGTCGATCGCCTCGGCCGTGGCCGTCGGGTTGGGGTAGTGGAAGCGGGTGTTGAACCAGTCGGCGAGCCGCTCATTCTGCGACGCGAACCGCGGCTGCATTCCCGCCTTGAGCGTCTGCTCGGCCGCCGGCGAGGTGATTGCCGCGACGTCGGCGAGCCGCCGGGTGGCCTGCCCGCCGGTGTCGAGGACGTTCGCCTGCGGCGTTGCCGCCATCTCGGCGCCGGTCATCCTGCTGGCCGCTCCGGGATCGCTGAGCGCGTCGTGGCCGAGCGTGGTGCCGGCCATGCGCCGCGCCTCCGCCTGCGGCCGGAAAATCGAGCGCCCCTCCTGCATGATCTTGGCGATCGCCGCGTTGCCGAGCCGGCCGACGCCCTCGATGGCGGGCTGCGCCACCGCGCCGAGGCCGGCGCCCAGCACGGTGCCGATGGCACCGCGCGAGAGCCGATCGCCCGCGCCCTCGCCCTCGCCGGCGGATCCGAGCCCGCCGCCCACGGCGCCGGCACCGGCCGAGCGGAGCATCCTGGTGCCGAAGCCGGCGGCACCGCCGCCGATCGGCACGGGCGACATCAGCGCGCCGCCGAGCTCGCCCGCGGTCGAGAGGACCGGGCGCTGCTCTTGCATGGCCTTGGAGGTCGCATTCTGCTTGGCGAGCTCCTCGTCGTAGAGGTTCGAGGCGCCGGGGTTGCCGGCGATCATGCCGCCGATGCCGCGGAACAGCGGCGCCAGGCCCGTCCCCATCGGCTCGATGGCGGAGGCAACGCCGCCAGGCCGCGCCTGGGGCAGCGGGGTGGCGCCCCGGCCGGCCCGGTGGGCCGCCAGGAGCTCCTCGAGGAAGTTGAACGTGGCGCCGCGGCCGATTGAGCGGCCGAGCGTCTCGCCGGCGCCGAATTGCGGTCCGGCCGGGCCCGGCGCGGACGGTTCGGACGGTGCGGACGGTTGCGCCGGGGGTTGTTGGTCGAACTGGGCGAAGAAATTCGGCTCCGCCGGGGGAGCCATTTGTGGCGCCGCGGCAACACTCGCGGGAGGGCCCTCAGAACGCGCTGCGGAGCCCGCTGGTGCGGCCACGAAATCCGCCATGCTCGGTGCCGGCTTCTCCTCGGGCGCGTACCCAGCCGCCTCCACGCGGCCCTCGGGGGCGAAAAAGTGGTGCGCCCCGATCTTCGCCAGCGGCTGGCTGCGGCCCCATCCCGGCGCATTGCGGCCGAGCTCGGCCTGCACCTTGGGGGCGTAGAAGTGGGTTGCGCCGTCCGTAATGTCGGGGATCTCGCCGGCCAGCGCCCAATCGACGATCTTGCCGATGCGCTCATAGGTCGGATCGTCCCGGCGCAATCGCTGCATGCGGGCGCGCGCGTCGGCGCGCATCCACGGCTCGAACTGCCCCTTGGCCAGCACGACGTCCTTGAGCGTGTCGCCCCAGCGCCCGCTCTGCAGGCGGTTGGCGATGACGTTGGCGACCGCCAGCTGGCCTTCGTCGCCCTCGCCCGAGGCCTCGCCATAGATCGTGCGCACGGTGAGATCGCGGTCGATCGGTCGGATCGGCCGCACCTCGATGCGCAGCGGCGAGGCCGAGCGGCCGGGCTCGCCTTCGGGCGCGATCGGCGCGTCGAATTGTGCGAAGAAATTGTCAGCCACTTACTGCCCCTTGAGCACGCGCTGCGCGGCGCCCGGCCCGTAGTGGGCGTCGAATTCGAGATAGCGCCACGGCTCCTTGGTGAGCGCGGCCGCGGCCTCGGGCGGGACCGGTTTGGTGGCGCCAGGCGGCGTTGCGCCGCCCGCACCAGGCGTCTGGAAGCCTGGCCTGCCGCCGGTGCCGCCGTAGTACGTGCCGGCCTTGAGCCCCTTGATGCGCTCCGACGCGACCTCTTTCTGCCGCTCCGTGAGCGTGGTCATGCGGTCGATGATGCTTGCGCGAATCTCTGGCGGCGTCGTCGGATCGGCGAGCCGCTCCACGAAGTTGCGCAACTCGAAATCGGTCGTGGCGCCCTTGAGCGTCTGCGACATGCTGCCGATGGCTTCCGCGCTCATCAGCTTGCCCCACTCCTCGGTGGCCTTCGCCTTGGCGGGATCGAGGCCGAACGTTTTCGCCATGCCTTCCGGCAGGCGCGAGCCGACCGAGCCCATGGTGCCGGCGCCGTAGCCGGTGAACGTCTGGCTGTTGAGCTCCTTGGCGCGCTTGAGCGTGGAGAGCGTGTTGTCGAGCGGCGGCAGCGCGTCCTCGGCTTCGAAGATCGCCTTCTTGTCGGTCGGGCTGATGTCCTTGACCTTGGCGCCGCCGACCTGCACGTGCTTTTGCTGGACGGGATCCCAGATCGACTTCGCCGGGTTGCCGTTGGCGTCGTACGTGTCGCGCAGATCCGGCTCGTCGAGCCTCTGCAGCTTCTCCCGCGCGGTGAGCCGCTTGTTCTCGGTTTCGGCGCGCGTCGACTGGAGGGTTTCGACGTGCGACTCGCCGGCGCGCTGCTCGGCGTTGCCGGCGCGCGTGTCGGTGTTGCGCTTCACGGTCATGTCGAGCCCGTGCGTCTCGCCGGCGCGCGTGTCGGCGTTCTTCTCCAGCCCGAACTTGTCCTGCTGCAGCTGCAGTGCTTTCAGCTTGAAGAAGAGCTCGAGCATCTGCTGCGATTGCGCCTGGCGCATCGCCTGGTTCTTCTGCAGCGCCTCTAAGCCCGCGCTGATGCCGCCGGTGGGCGAGCCGGCCATCGCCAGCCCCATCTGCGTCAGCGGATGGTTGAGGCCGCTCTCGATTCCGCCCCACAATCCGCCGCGCTGCTGCTGTTGCGCCGCGAGCAGCGGTGCAATCTCGTCGTACAAACCAGGCATGGATGAAAAACCTCTATTGCGCGCGCCGTTACCAGCCGCCGAACCCTGACGGATTCATATTCATGAAATTGAACAGCGAGCCACCGCCGCCGCCGCCGAACATGCCGCCGCCGCCCATCATGCCGCCCATGCTGCCCATCGGGTTGAACAGCATGCCGAGCCCGGCCATGCCGAGGCCGAGGCCCTGCGTCCAGTTGAACGGCTGCTCGCTCTCTTGCACCTTGTGGCCCGTGAACGAGCCGTTCGTGTTGCCGGCATTGCCGACGAGCGGCGAGGTGCCGCTGAGCGACTGGAGATACTTGCCGAGGCGCGACCAGTCGGCGTTCTTGCCCTCCTCGAACAGGCCGCGCTCGGCGCTGAGCAGCTGATCCTGACGGCCCTGCAGCATCGAGCCCAAGCTCAGCATCTTCTTGGCCGGGTCGTACTGGAGCTCGTTGAGGCCTGGCGCCAGCGCGCCCCAGCCGAGCGCGTTGCGCCCGGCGGCGTTCATGCCTTCGACCGCGGCGTGCGCGCCGGTAATGCGGTTCGTGATGTTGGCGTTCTCGACGCCGGTCTGCCCCTGCGTCGCGCCCAGCATCTGGCTCGTGTCGCCCTGGCGCGTGCCGGCGGCCGCGCCATAGCCCGCAAGCGCGGTGGCATCGGCGCCGCGGCGCGAAGCGTCCATCGCCTGCGCGGCTGAGAGCGCGCGGTTCTGGCCGCTCTCGAACGCCGACGCCAGGATCGGGTTGTCGCTCTCGGCGAGCGTGCGCGCGAGCGAGTCGGAGTGGCCGACCGACATCGGCCGCCCCATGCCGGTCATCGTCGTGTTGACGCGGTTGGAGATGCGCGCGTCGTTGGCGGCGAGCAGATCCTTCAGGTACGGGTTGACGTCTTTCGCGCCCGCCATGTCGCCGAGGTAGCGCTCGGCGAAGGTCGCGCCGCGCGCGCTGTCGGCGACGCCGGTCATGCCGGCGATCGAGCCGGCGTTCTGCGAGCCGGCGCGATTGTAGATGTCGCCGAACTGCGCGCCGGTGCCGATCTGGCCGGGGTTGCCCAGCTGCGTGAGCAGCTGCTGCATCTGCGGAGAGATGCCGCCGTTGCTCATGCCGGCGAGCGCGGCCTGCCACGGGCTTGAGGTGTTGCCGATGCTGCCGTCGGGGCTCATGCCGCCGGCGCCGCCGGCGCCGCCCATGGTGCGGGAGAGGCCGCTGCCGTCCCCGAAGATGCCCTGCGATTCAGGCGTCAGGCCGCCGGCCAGGTTGGCCATGCGGCTGATGCCCGAGAGCATGTATGGGTTGAGCGGCGATTGAAGCGGACCGCCCCACAGGTTCGAGCCCGAGCCCGAATTGTAGAGCCGCTGCCCCTCGCTGTAGATGTCGTTGATGTAGGGAATCGCCGGGCCGTACGGCGTGCGCGTCTCGTTCTTTGTCCCCGACTCGTTGGCGGTGATGGTCGGACCCTGCAAGCTCATTGAGCAAATTCCTTGATGCAAACGGCGTGCGTCATGCGGTACCCGCGCTGCTTGAGCTCGTTGACCCAGCCCATGCGCGCGACGGCCTGCATGCCGACGCAGCCCAAATGATCGATGTGAAATCGCTCGAGCTCGTCGAGCAGCGGGAGCCAGTGGTGACGCCCCGAACCGGAGCACCACACGAGCTCACCGACTTTGTCGCCGCCGCGCAGGTAGATGCGCGTGCCGGCGAGGGCCTGTGCTTCTTTCTTGATTGCGTCCCACGCAAGATGCAGGCGCACCTCGCCGCTCTTGACCTGGGAGACGAGCTCCTCGACGGTGTTGCGGCTCTTCTTGGCGATGCGCGCGATGAACGGCGCCCACACGGGTTCGAGCGCCTCGAGATCGTCGTACTCGAGGGGCACCAGGACGATCGTCATTTGCGTTTAATCGCTCCCGTAGAGGCCGCCGGCGACGGGGAGCGGAGCTCCCATCTCGAGCAGCGGCATCTGTCCGCGGATGAAGCGGCGGAGCGCCTCCTCCTTGGTCAGCCCGTGCTTGTCGGCGGTGAGCTCGATGCGTTGCTCGAGCACCTTGAGGAATGGATCGGCGGTCGATTTCAGGCCGGTCTGCGCGCCGCCGCCGACCCAGGCGCTGGCCTGGTACTGCGCCGGCGACATGCCGAGCTTCTTGGCCTGCTGCTGCTGCAGCCGCTCGAGGAAGCCATACTCGGTGCTCTTCGGCATCACTTCGTCCATCGAGCCGGTGAGCAGCCGCATGTTGTGCGTATCGATCGTCACCGGCATCTGATTGCCGGCGAGGTTCTGCGCGAACGAGGCGGGTTTCGGATTCTGCAGCACCGGCCAGCCGCCGGCGTTCACCACGTTGTTGGCGTTCTGCGCGTGCAGGCCTTGCGCGATGTGGCCGTAGGGCGAGGGGAGCTCGCTCTCGACGGAGAGCGCGCCGCCCTTCTTGATCGCCTGCGGCAGCGGCTCACCGCGCTGGGCGAGCGTGTAGTAGTAGGAAGCGTTGCGCGCATTGACGCCGACCGCCGATCGCGGCGACGTCGCGGCGACCAGGTCGAGATACTGCTGATAGGCGGGGCCGCCCTTCTTGGCGCCGAGCTCGTCGATGAACGCCGCCCGCAACGGCTCGGTGTTGTACCACTCGAGCCCGCCCATCTCGGCGCCTTGCTTCGCCACCTTGTTGATGCGCGCGACGTTCTTCTTGTCCGCGAGCTCGAGCGCGCTCTCGGGCACGCCGCGCGGCGGCACGTAGCGGTCGAGGCCGAACTGCGGGACGTCGGGCACGTCGCGCAAGCGCGAGTAGTCGAACAGCGGCGCATCCGCCTCTTTGATTGCGGGCGCCGCAACGCCGGCCTTCGGGCGTCCCTGCAGGAACGGCAGTCCCATCTGGCGCTCGGGCAGCGCCGGGATGATCTGCTGGCCGGCCGGCACGTCCTCGGTCGACCACGGCGGCACCGTGCGGCGCTCGGCCTTGGTCAGATCGACACGGCGCTGCGCGTTGCGCGCCTGCGTCTCGCCGGCGACGCGCTCGTAGACATTGAACGCGCGGCCGAAGCCTTCGGCCGACATGCCGATGTCGCCGCCCTCGCCGACCTTGAACTCCTTGAGCATCTCGTCGAGGCGCGCGCGCTCAGGCGAGCCTGACGGCAGCGCATCGGCGCGCGCTTTCAGGTCGTTGTACGTGCGCTCGGCGATCGCCATCGGATTGCCGCCGTTGGGGAAGCCTTCCTTGCCCTGGACGATGTGCTCGATTTCATGCGTGAGCACGCTCTTGGGCGTCCAGCCGTACGGGTTGGGCTTGCCCTCGAGCAGGTCGCGGTTGAGCCTGATCGTCCTGGTCTGGTCGTTCCAGCCGCCGCCGTAGCCACCGCCCATCGAGGGCGTCTGCACCTTGATGTCGGCGAGCTCGGGGTACGCCTTGTAGAGCTCGGGGTGCTTGTAGACCTCGCCGAGCGTGAGCGGCGCGCGCTCGTCACCGCCCTCGCGCTTGCCGGCGATGCGCTCGAGCATCGACGGATCGTCATGCTTGAGCAGCTTGCCGGTCGACAGGCGCGCGGCGTTGTCGGGAATTTCGAAGAACCAGTTGTTTTCCTTGTCGCGGCCCCAGCCGGTGGCGCGCCAGATGTCGTCACGCTTGGCGCCGGTCGCTTCCATCTGCTCGGCGCGGCGCAGCATCTTGTAATTGGCGCCCTCCGCCAGGCGGCCGCCGAAGATTCCGGCCGCGCCCTTCATGGCGAGCGGCATGCCGGCCATCGGCATCGCGCCGGCGACGTCGGTCATGCCGGCGATCACCTCAGGCGCGATGTGGCCTTCCGCGTCGCGCACGTTGAGCTTGCCGGCCGCGGCCTGGCCGAACATGCCGAGGCCGTGCCCGACGCCCTGCGCCAGGCGCGCCGGCCAGGTCGTGGCCAGCATCTCGAGCAGCGTGCGGGGCTTCTGCGGC
>Ga0126312_10000431_pt1 | contig 24656 bp, 30 predicted proteins | sample Plot104A_FD_92537 | JGI IMG/M metagenome (GOLD analysis project Ga0126312, IMG submission 92537) | Serpentine soil microbial communities from UC McLaughlin Reserve, CA, USA - Plot104A | ecosystem: Environmental > Terrestrial > Soil > Grasslands | place: USA: UC McLaughlin Reserve, Lake County...
GACCTGCTCTGGCTTGCCAAGGCTACGGGAGCAACAATAGCCGGCAGGCTTGACCATGCCCACGATCATAATCATGAACATCATCCTCATGACCATGATCACGACCATTTCCACCACCACCACGATGATCATGACCACGACAATGACGACCACCACCATCATCATTACCACCATGCGGATATTGACATCAAGCTCGGCTATGCCGAGCGGGTTTACGAAAAGCCTGTCGGAGACGACAGGATGGTGTTCGTCGAGGGATGCAAGAACCCCAAGTCTGTTACGCTGTTGCTTCGAGCAGGCTCAAAAAGGACACTTGACGAATGCCACCGCTCAGCGCTTGACGCCATTTACGTCCTGCGCGACTTTATCAAGCGGCCGGCGATAGTGGCCGGCGCCGGGTCGGCAGAGGCCGCAATCGCAAAAAGGGTCAGGGAAAGGGCCGTCTCGATTGCCGGCCGGGAGCAGCTAGTCGTCCAAAAGTTTGCCGACGCACTCGAAGAAATACCGCTCATTATAGCCAGAAACGCCGGGATGGATGTCATAGACACGCTCGCCCAGTTGCGTTCAAGGCATGCGCCGTCAAACGGCAAGGTCAGCCTCTACGGCGTGGATGCAATAGAAAGAGTAGTAAAGGAAGTGTTCCCGGCAGTAGTAGAGCCTGCAGTCGTCAAGGAGCAGGTCATAAAAACGGCCGTCGAAGTCGTGAACCTGCTAATCAGGGTGGACGACGTCCTGGTGGCCAAGCCTGCGATGTACACACACACCCACGCAGACGGCACCAAACACACGCATGCTGGCGGGGACAAGAAGCACCAACACGACCACTTTGATAGGCTAGGCAAGCAGCAGCGCCCGATGCATCACTACTACTAGGGGAAGACCTGCTCTACTACTCCAAGTTCGTATACCAGTCCTGCGCCTATTATGAGAATAATGACTGCCGCGACATATTTCAGTACCAATGTGAACTTGGCGTAGTTCTTTGCCTTGGCAAACGGCAGGCCGATAAACGCGCTCATTTTGCCGCCATGCCGGCTATCGAGCCGGCGCCAAATATTGCAATGTATGCTAGTCCCAGCGGAATCGAGCTTATCGTCGACAGCACTACTATAGCATTAGCGCGCCGCTTCCCGCCATGCCGTGAATCATGCCTCTTACTATTATCATTGACTTGTGCCAGTGCCTGTGGTCGTGGTGAGGATGGTTATGATCGTGCGAGTGGAATATGCCTCTTTCCTCGTGAACATGGACGTGCGCATGTTTTTCACCGCGGCCGACTATTCCGCGCAGGAACCTGCCAACGTTAAAGCCAGTCAAGGTTGTTGCGCCGAGGAACATGAGCATTATCTCAACTCCAGATTCTAGCGTGCTGCTCACCTTTTCAGGTATGCTTACTGCCAAGAACAGCACTATCAGCCGTTGCGCTAAATAGAGTCGCAGCGTGGCCGAGGCCGAAAAAGAGCCCAAGCAAAGGAGCGCGGCGGAGATTGTTCTGGCCGCTAGCGACTATTGTGGATAGCGCAGCGACATAGTTGGCTTCCATAGAGTGGCGCAAGCCAGTGACAAGCCCCAAAAGCAGCAGGCCGGCAGGCGCCGCAGTGCTGATGTTGCCTTCGAGAGGTGTAAAAACACAATTTCTATTATGTGATTGGAGATGCTTAAAGCTTGAACTATCGAGCCTTTATTGAAGCAGGATCCACCTACATTTTCGGGTTACCCCAGCTAGATATGTTACTTTTGACAACATTATATCATTATTTGTGATAATTCAGCGGCGGTTAGGTAAGTATCCATGATCCTCGCTATTACAATAATTTCACCGTCCTAAAAGATTTAGAACAATATAGATCCACATACGTTGCGATGGACTATAAAGTTACTATTGGCAATGAATATCTAATGCACTCTGCATTGTTAAGCCATGTCTACTACTATCTCACATACAACAGCTGCAACAACTGAACAGGACTTGAGCAAGAGAAGTAACTACTGTCATTATTTTGTTCTCTGCAATTCATGCTTCTGGTGCGCATCATATCTTCGGTGCATGAGCACTCTCAGACGTCCGAGCTGCAACACCGAGATTATCGAATTCATGCCTATTAGGTTAGATGAGCCGTAGTCCCCTCGTAGTAAGAGATGGACTGGGTGGGATTTGAACCCATGACCTCAGCACAGAATTTTTAGGTTGCTTCTACGCTCCTAAAGGAGCAGCTATGGAAAGAAAACTATGTGTCAAATCTGAGAATTTTATAACAAGAATCATAAAGGAAGTTAATAGTAGCAGCGATCAAAAGGAATAATCTCAAGCAAGAGATTGAGCGATAAGACAAGCTCCTGCCGCAGCGGCTCGAGAGGAAGTTAGTACTCAAAAGAGACACTGGTGAAAGATAACGCAGAACTGACTGATTGTTGATTCAAGGTCGTGCAGTGGTGAATTAGAGAGATATGTAACTCAGCAGGGGCTTGTTAACCATAAATTTGCACACATGAATTAGCAAATCAGACATTATCATAAGTTAGTAGATTTGCTTATTAGAATGACTCAAGACTAAGAAGCAGAAAGAAAATGCCGCTGAGGTACCCATCGCAATTCACTGTTTCAAGATTTGACGGGAAGAAACTATTGGTTCTAGTCTCAATCATGGTGGTTGCTATGATGGTAGATTCAGAGATTGGATTTGTGGCTGATTTTGTTGCAGAAATGATTTCCTCCCCTGCAGGAATAGCTCTGTTTATTTGTATAGCTGTCATATTTGCAATATTACAGTACTTTATCTTGGGATATGCTAAAAGATTAAGCAACGAAAGTACAACCAAAGCCCTTCACCTCTGTCTAACTCACACTGCAGTAATTATTGTACAGTATGTGTTAGTTGCAATTATTGCATTTGTCATTGTGCAGATGCTTGTCCTTTCACAGTACAATACTATCATTCTATACCCAGCCGTATTCATTAGCGATGGACTTTTGATCGTGACACTGGCTCTCTTATCTCGAGCTTTATTATCTTGGTACAGATCGAGAGCAGAACAAAGAACAAAGGAGAGCAATACACTGGTATTGATACTTTCACTCTCTATGGTTGCGTACGTTATGTTAGGTATCATTACTCTAGTATCTGATATTGCTTTACTACAAGAACAGCTGTCAGTAGTGACATCTTCAGATGTTGCATATTTTCCAACATTTGAACCAGAAGACTTTGTGAGTCAGCTCAATACTGTCTTCTATGCCGGTTCTAGTATTGCTTATGTCTTGAATTGGGTCGGCATTGTAATGCTTCTCCGTCCATACATTCAAAGATTAGGTCAAATCAAATTCTGGGCTATTATGGGCGTTGTAATGGTTTACTACTTGGCGTCTTTTCCACTTTTTGTCTTAGGCTACTTTAACCCAGCCGCAGAAAGAGATGTAAATGTAATGAATGGAACCCTTATCTTTTCTGTGGGTGCAGTATTGTCGGGAATATTATTTGGGGCGGCACGTTTGTCTATAGCAAGAACCCTAAAAGGTAGCGCCCTTAGGAACTACATGGCAATTGCTGCTTGTGGCACGGTGCTTTTGTACGTTACTTTGCAAGCCCAAGTCTCCCAGGCGGCATATCCACCATTCGGACTTGTTTCAACTGCTTGTGCTGGGCTTTCGACTTATTTAATCTATGTTGGTCTGTATTCTTCAGCAGTCACAGTATCTCAGGATTTGGCTTTACGCCAATCAATCAGCAAATCTGTAACAGCACAGTCAAAATTATTAGATAGCATCGGTACTGCACAGATGAAAACTGAACTTCAGAGAAGAGTATTAACAGTAGCAAAGAAAGCATCAGACGACATGGCAGCAAAAACTGGTGTTGAGGCATCAATGACTGAAGATGAGATTAAAGACTACATAGGAAGAGTGATAAAAGAGCTGGAAAGCAAGTGATAAGAAACAAGCTAGCTAAAGAACATCCATAATGGCTTAAAGGATTTAGGAAGAGGGATGAACCATAGGTCGCGGCAATTACTGACAGGTTTTTGCATTAGAAAATGAAATTAATTAGCAGCCTATCAAATAGCAGCTTCTCCTACATCCTTTGATAGTAAGTCATAGGCTTCCAGAATATCGCGTACAAAGACCTTGCCTCGCATAGGCTTTAATTTAAGAAGATCATCGATTATCGGTTTTACTTTTAAGTCAGGTATTACAGTCGACAGATGTACCCTGGTTACATAATCTGGAGTCACTTTTTTTCCGTAATGATAAAAACGAACCATCTCTGGGACAGGTTCATGAGGGACCTTCCCTTTTCCCTTAACCTCTCCTATGCTTATACCTGCAACCTCATGCTTGGTAAGAACATCTGTTACCTCAGAAACATTCTCCCGTGGAATATACATGTCGACCTGCTTCACGTTGAGACTTACTCAACTCTTTTAATAAGCTTTACTACCATGCCTCAACTTTTTCATAGTTAGACCCACAGCATTCTAGTAATCATAACGCACTTTCGCGTCATCTAAGACAATTTTGGAGAATTTTACACTTTAACTGATATTATCCGTAGGTCTTCTGCCCCCATATATAAGAACTATCCCATCAAAAATGAGACTAAATGACACAAATTTCTACTTAGACCCCTATAGTGCTGAGCAGGATTTCACGTATCTCTTCTTTACTTATAGCCTCCTTTCGTCGCATAATAGGCTTGGGCAATCTTACCCTCAGTTTGAATTTGCGAGAGCTAATCTCTGTATCGTGATACTCCAAGAAATTTCTGGCAGTTACTACAAAGTGCCTTATAGTGTTTGGATTCCTTATGTTTTCCACTTGCTGGAGGTGTACAACAAACCCAGACAAAAGATTATAGGGGTCAATTTTCGTATTGTTGTTTCTCTTTAGCTCCTCAACAACATAATCAAGTGTTGTTAGCTCTTGGTTTTGTTGTCGTTGTTGTTGCTGTTGTTCTCCATATGCTACTGCAATATATTTTTCAAACTTGGATAACCTATATTCACATTATCAAACTGTGGCAGCATAGCGATAACCCAACGATGATGCTTTTTTCACCACTCATACTCTTCAAGTATCTGGTTTTCCTTGTTTCCTTGGTTGCAATACTTTTCGCGACAGATGTAATCATAGATGAAGTTCTGGAAAACCCCTCGCTATCGGTGTATACATTCGATGTCTTGCTGGCCTCTGGTTCCTTCGGAGTAATGATGATTACGAAAAGAGTGTACGAGCAGGTCGTGCATCCGACAAAAGATACTGTAAAGCGTCAGATGCGAAAGGAGATGGACGAGGTTACTCGTAAGAGAATGCGATTCCAAGATGACAAGTTCAAGGAAGATAACCGCTAGTTAGACTCCTTTGTAGATACACTTACTGTATGTTAGGCATTTTCATATTAAGGCTTGGGACGCCCCACCAACCAGCTCAAGAATGTAGCAAGACTGGATTGGAGGTTCAGATTATTGTTACTCTGTCCGCCTGTGTATCGTTCATTAACCTCTATACTCGATAATGGGATTGGCGTGATCTATCGAGCTCACTTCAAGACGTACATGCCGCACTACAACAGGATAATTCGCGATCCAGAGACAAATACCTACAGCAACCGAACAGGATCTTATGCTACTTTTAGAGCGGCAAGGCAAACGCTATGGCAGTGCGAAAAGTGCGGCCAGACATTTACCAATCTTCCGGGGATAAAGAATCACAAGTGGGATTATCATTTGTACTAATAAAGCCGATATTATGCTCTACTCGCCTTCATCCTCAATTGGAGGGTCATTTTCTTCCTCTGATTGAGTTTGGTTTTGTTGGGTTCCATTCATTACCCTTTGCAATGCGGCATCTGCAGCTTGTTGAGCCTCAGGCGTTAGATGCTCTTGTGTTCCTAGTCCGCGTTCTTCTGGTTCCCCATTATCTGCTGATGGGAGGTTGAGTCCCTCAACACATTCATGTTGCACAGCTCTTCCTGCACCGCATTCGTTGGTAGCTAAGCGTTGACCGCTCGGTAGAACTCTGCCTTCACAGTATTGGGTAGGATCGCTTGCAGTACAGTTATTATTGCCCAACAAGACTCCTTCTAGGGGAGTTGGAAGTTTCATGTCCAAGACCTCTTGCCTAAACATGGTATTATAAAATACTTTAGCACTCGTAACGCCAGGATCCACTTGAACGCCGGTCTTGCCGTCCATTATTAAATTAAAGTCAATGTCTATACCTCTGCTGTTACCCATCACGTGTACAGCCACATCATTACTACTCAATGCTACACCTTGAACTTCTGAATTGTGAGATCCATCGTCAATAGCTCCGACCCTGTTATCATGAACATAGAGTTGTTTCCATTGCGTTTCCTCGGAAGAATCAGCAAGGAGACCAACACCACTATTGCCCACCTGAACATTGCTAATAGTTCCCCCGACAGCATCAGAATATTTAATGCCCGTACCGAAAAATTCTATCATGCCGGGTCCCTCAATTCTCACTTCATGCCCACCATCTACAAATATCCCAGTTGTATTGGTATCATCTCCCGGTCCTCTCAAGGTAAAACTATTCAGGTTTACAGTCAGATTATCTCCGCCTACCCTTATTCCATCCCCCTCGCAGGTAATATCAGCTGTTAGCTCGACATCACTGCTTATTGTTGATCCGCATAAATCAGTTGTTTGTGCCAGTATGGTTGACGCCTGGGATGTAATGGTTGTTAGCGCGCTGAAAGCAAGTAAGCTTGCTATAAACAAGTCGCTTGTGTGCTTTCGCCACATACAAGACATGATGCTAGTTGAAATATATATATGAGATAGGTTTCTTGCATCAATAAGATTCTTTGCTAGTCCTTTGTTAGCCTAAGGGATCAAAATTTTCTAAAAATTCTATACGTATTCAGAATGCTGATAGGGAAGGAGCACTTGTTTTATCTATTAGCTGTGATTATAGTCTCTGATGCCAGAGAAAGGCTCGAAAAAATATACAATTGCACTTCTCATCGCAGCTCCACTTTCTGTCTTGATATTGTTGGTCCCCCTATCGTCTGGTCTTTTCGGTATTGTTTCTGTTATCGGTTCAACGGAGAGCAATAACAATACTCCGGGGAAGAGTGTTTCAGTGGAAGATTATGATGTAATAAAGAATTGTGCAACGGACCGTAGCAAAAAACCTACTTCTATTGAATACCTGACCTTTTTTAACTGCGGAAGAGTGTCAGAATCGCAAAATGGTCAGACAGTCAGAGAATTCACTCTTATTGCAAGAGAAAACCAATCCATAGAGGTAATGGATGGAGGATACGTGTTCAAGGCATGGACCTTCAACGGCACTATACCCGGTCCTACCATGAGGGTGACTGAAGGCGATCTAGTGAAGATAACGCTTGTCAATGACAAAAACAACACGCGCTCACATTCGATTCACATGCATTCCATTCATTCTGGTGAAATGGACGGGGTAGAGGGAAAGGGCATCGTTGCGCCAGGTGAGAGTTTCACCTACGAGTTTGTTGCACAGCCATTTGGGGTTTATCCATACCACTGTCATGTCTCACCGGTTGCTGATCACATATCCAGAGGACTTTACGGGATGCTCATCATAGACCCAAAGGAACCAAGGCCGCAGATGCCTGAAATGGTTATGATGATGAACGGCTACGATTTCAACTATGATATGGAAGGGCCGGCATTTATCCCAACGGCAGAAGAAGCTGTCAATAACGAAATGCCTGATGTCGAGGAACGCGACAATGAATTATACTCTGTCAATGGAAAGGCATTTGATTACGTGAACCACCCGGTAGAGCTTGTTGCAGGGAAAGAATATAGGATATATCTTGTAAACATGCTGGAGTTTGATCTGGTCAATAGTATACATGTCCATGGCACAATGTTCGAATACTATCCTTCAGGCACCTCGAAGGATCCGCAGGAAGTAAATGATATCGTAACGCTTGGCCAGGGAGATAGAGGAATACTGGAATTGTCATATCCATATCCCGGCAGATACATGTTCCATGCACACGTCAATGATTTCGCAGATAAAGGATGGATGAGCTTCTTTAATGTGTCGGGGAACAGTAGCAGCAGCAGTACCGCCATTACTGGGAGTGGTTATAGCAGTAGTAACAACCATCACCCGCCGCAACAATAACAACAATAACAATAACACTTCCAATAACTATCCTTTTATGACTGACCAATGAGCCAAGATGATGCCCGACAATTTGAGTATTCATCACTTCATTCTAGCAGCATGTTTTGTAGTTCTACTGGATATGGAAAAAAACTTTCGCTAAACATCACTTCCCTCAATCTTTCAATCACAGAGGCAGCACTCGTGGGCAGCTTATCCTGAATTTCGCATAGCATTGATCGATTGTTTGCTATGGCCTTGACAACGTCTTTTTCTGTGATAATTCCCATTAGTTTTTCATTTTGAACGACAAGCAATCTCTGAATCCTGTTTTGTTGCATTAATTGTAGTGCATCCCATAGAGAAGCTGACGGTGCGATGGTAATGACTGGCATAGTCATAAAGCTCATGACAGCCATGTCAAGCAAAGATATTTCATGAGGTGAGTTGGGCTGGTACAGCTGGTCCATAGCAATTACTTTCATGATGTCCCTTTCTGTTATATTATTCCAGCTGGGTTGTGAGGTTCGTAACTCCACACAACTATCACAGAGCCAATATCATTTTCGTACACGAGTTTACAGCATGCTTAAGGCTCCCGTATGGACCACAGTCTTTACATTTCTTGACATGAAATTGAGAACAGAGCTAGACTCCATCACGCTCATTTCCCTTTCACTTCATTTTGCGACATATCTCGGCAATAATTAACAAAAAGAAGTATTTGTTTTCTGGGCACTCTCTGCAATGCAGTGCAACCAAAGACCTCAAATAGCAATTCAGTCCATGATATGGCATGGGTTCATCAAGCGAAAAAAGGGATGAAGAGCCTAGAGAAATGATGCCGACAACAGGAATTACCAGTGTCTTTGACAACTTTATGAGAGAAATGGAGAGAATGACGCGACCTTGGTCCTTCCCAATGGACTGGCAACAATTTCCATCTATACCTGAAGCACGAGATATGAGAATAGCACTCTACGAGTTGGCTGACAGAGGAGACAAATTTGAGCTGCAGGTTGAGGTGCCAGGTATAGAAAAGGAAAAGATCGATCTCAAGGCGACAAAGTACTCGATAGAAATTTCAGGCAAGCACTCAGAAAAGACTGAGGAAAAAAAGGGCAAGAGATATTTATACACTGAAAGGCTGTACAGGTCTTTCTATCGGAATGTCATCTTGCCGGAGGAGATAGTGCCTTCAAAAGTCGCCGCCAAAGTAGAAAATGGAGTCCTGAAGGTTGATCTACCAAAGAAAATACCAACAAAGAGTGGTGAAGGCGAAGCAACAAGGATTGACGTAAAGTAAAGTAAAATCAGAAAAGAAGCGTCTAAGAAGATCTTGCTCGCACTTGCTGCTCCCTCATGCCAGCACCGCACCGGGGACACATGATCATGAACTTTGCGCTAGTTGTAAGTACTGATTGTTTTTTGCCACACCTAGGACAGATCATAATAGTTTTTCGTGCATGCCTTGCAGCAGGGTGCTTCATGTTGCCACTTGGAAGGATCTGACCCTTTAACTTTCTGGATATAGCTTATTCCTTTGCGGGTTTTGCCTCTTTCAATTCTGCACTGGAGGTCTTTGAACGTCATTTCCTGATACTCTTTCTTTAGCATTTCCAGCATTTTACCGCCGGAGTCATTGTGTTCCTGCTTGACTCTCCAAGATGTGCAGCGTAGTGTTAAGGCCATGCTATGCAATCATGGCCATAAGTATTTTTTGTTATATCTGTCTCGGCATTAGGCTTGGCTGGATTTTTGAGTAAGTATCTAGATTCATTTGTTGAACGTGAGGCTGAAAGCACATCATCTATCCTCAGTAGCATTGCAGCTGCTTCTGTAGCCGATTTTAAAACCTGCTCTTTAACGGCCAGTGGCTCTATTATGTTCTTGTCCCGCATGTCTGCGACTTTCATTTCTATCTATAATATCAATCCCCATCCATAGCTTGGCTGCCGATTGCTTAGAACGTATTTCGGTAAGCATATCGATCGTGTCCATTCCTGCATTTTCTATCAGCGTAATCAGTATTGATTCAATGGCACCTGCAAATGCAAGAATGGCAAAATGCTCTCTACCAGAAACTGATGGAGCCCGTTCCCTCAATTTTTGAGCTGAATAAGCTTCAGGGGATCCGCCGCCAGCTACTATCGCTGGTTTTGGACGACGTCTTTTACGACCATCAAGGCATCATGGATTGACCGCTCGGCCTCATCAACTATCCTTTATGAGCCGCCCCGTATCAGTATTGATACTGCAACTTCCAAGTACGAGACCTCTTATCTGATCACTATGGTTTATTCTCAGATTTGCGCGTCCAGAATCAAATGCTAACTGTCTTGTATGATTCGAACCTGCCGTACTTTACCGCTTCCTTAATTATTGTAAACAATACCTGTTCCGACATCTTTGAGAGCACGCTCACGTCTTCTGCATACTCATCATATGACATATGTTCTTTTTTGCCCAAGAATACTTCCTTTATCTTTTGCCCGGCCATCATCCCTTCAATAAGAAACCAGACGTCTATGCCCCAGCCGTCAGGTATGGGTACATCACTGTGCTTTCTCCCCCTTTCTAGCAGGTCATGCCATGCTTTCATCGTCGCACAAACCTCTCCGCTTAGTGGCTGCTCAATGTTGGCAAGCTCAGAGAACAAAACTGAGATCATTGGCTTTGTTACAAGTTTTGTGACCGCGGCGTCTCTTGGACGCCTGTCATAATATCCTCTTGCCATATCATACCCCCCTTGCAAAACAGGTTCCACCAACCTGTACACCCAATCGCGCGTCAAGTTCTTGATGTCCGCATCAAGAAACATCGCGATATCGGCCTGCAGTCTAGTAGCCTCTGCAAGTCCTGCTCTCATCGCTATACCTTTTCCCGGGAACTTCCTTTCGGGCTGCTGTATTACGGATGTCCCTCCTGCATCCTTGGCGGCCTTTGCCGTGCTATCAGTCGAAAAACCATCAATTACTATTGTAATCGAATCCATGTTTGGAAAGCGAGCTTCATTGACAGAGGCAATGGCATTGCCTATGGTCTTTTCGCAATTCTTTGCACAAAATATTATCGCCAACCTTTCAAAAGAGCGCGGGGGGACAACATCGGATTCTGATGTTACCACTTTTGCTGCCATTGATGTATGTTCTGGCAGCTCGCATTAATAACAAAGCTGTTTCATCTCGCAACAAGATCCTGTTTCTTTGAGTTGTGATTGTTTTGAATTATGATTTTTTGTTGCACCAAGAGGACAAGACACTTTACATGTGCTACGACCGCGCTAGCTACGCTTCCAAGCAGCAATTGCTTTGTGCCTGCTCTTCCCCTTGTCCCCATTATGATCAGGTCTGCGTGCTGCTTTTCCGCATATTCTATTATGGCATTTGGCACTGACGGGACATCAATAATGATTTCACTTGTTATTTGCGCTTTTTCTTTCTTGGCTATTTATTCAACATAGTCTATCCATTTCTTGGCATGTTTCTCTGCATGACTGAAATAGAGCACTACAGAGCAGGATTCACATCCCTTTTAGGAGCGGGGGAGCGTATATCACATAAATGCATGTTATATCTCTGCATGTAGAAGTTTTGCGATTATTAACGGGTATCTCGCAGCCTTTATTGAGGCATCAGAGCCATCAGAACTTTTAGCCTCGGTGCGATCTATTGCGTATTGCCTAAAAACTGCGTTTGAAGACTAAGAATGCCTTGATGATTTTGACGCTCTTCTTGCAGCTTCTGTCATATAAGACATAATTATAGCCCCAAAAGTATCATGGTCAATTCTATGCTCGGATTCTAATTTCTCACAGATTATTTCACCTAATCGCCTGAAAAATCCTTTAACGAGTTCATCCTTATACGCATCGAATGTAGAGGTAGACGAGAATCGGCTTTTGGTTGGAGGTAGTGGTCTTTTAGGCAACGGGGAAGGAATTGTGCCTTTTAGAATACCCACTCGATAGTCCGCTTCAGTCACTATGTATCCATAGCCAGACTCTACAGTGTTGATATGTCGTATACCGCTTCTCTTTGTCGTAAAGCCACGCCCACACATGATGCAGACATAATTGGGTATACTTTTTGTCATGTGATATTACCTGTTTGCACAATTGCACAGAGCACCACTGTCCAGCACAGTGCTATGGCAACAACCTAATTACTACCGCCACAAATAAAAACATTATTGCAAAAAAATCGTCAAATCTTCGGTTGTTGACGCTCCGAAATTATGCCTCATCAACCGACAATTTGACAGTATCCGATGTCCACTCCAGCGTAGGAAAAACCTCGCTGTTCGTGCAACGCTTCTGTTCCTCCTAGTAGAGGCGCATGCCGGGCCGCCGGAAGCCTTTTCTTTCATATCTTTCCATCCATTTGGAGGATTCTCTCCTCTGGCGCTTTTCCTATACAGAAATAGTCTGCTTTTTGCTTCGGCCGCAGCAGATGGAGCTGACCTTATACTTTTGTCAAACTATGCTTTGATGGAAGGCTTCCAATCATGTTCGCCTGTGGACTATATCATCAAACAGGCTGGTGCTAAAGCGCTCGGCCATATCTCTGTCTCTAGCAAGCATTTCCTCGCTCACAAAGGCTGATGATATAGATTCGTTCCTTGTGATGAATCTGAAAATGTCCTTGGTAGTTAGAATTCCCATCATGTTTTTCCCATCGTTACCTACTACAATCAGCCGGCGTATGTCCCTTGATTGCATTTCCTGCAATGCGTCTCGAAGAGAGCCATTCGGGTGAATGGTTACAACAGGCTTGCTCATCACCTGGTTTGCAGGAGCGGCAAATGAGATCGGCTTTTCAGCGAGATGCCTTACAATGTCCCTTTCAGTTATAATTCCTGCTGGCGCATTTGATTGGGTGACAACTATGATGCTACCGATATTGTTTTCAATCATGGTTTTGCATGCCTGCTGTATTGTATCATTTTCTCTTATTGTCCTAACTGGGCTTGCCATAACACGGGAAACAGGAATTGAATCAAGGCTGCTCATTCTGTTGCTACGCTAACCTAGGAAAACATATGCTATCAAAGTTATTGCCGGTCATGCAGAAAGAGGGGCTTATCCAATAGCGTCAATAAAGGTTATTTCGGAATAACAAACTATGAATCTATTTTGGCACATCATATCATCTAATGTCCCTTCCATATGCCGCTAGCGATATATGGCTGACATGGTGGTTCTAAAATTCTGGTAGTCTATATGGCGTGGTTGTTTGAACTTTTTAATTCCGTCGGTGAGGGCCCCCATCATGATAGCGTGGCTTCAGTTCGTCCAACCTGTTCGCGGGATTATCGGGTCGTGAAGCGATATCACTTGTCATTAATAACCGGTTGTTAACTATCTGGTGATAGCTAATCTATAGATCTAGGGTCGAGTTAACATACCTAATAGGTGTGGAAGGCAAATCTAAGCTTAACACACTAATAATAACGGAACTGGCATCAGCCGGTGCATTTAGGCATTTGACCCGGCACTGCTAGCGAAAAAATAGGCATTGGAAGCGGCTGCCGGCAGGCATTTCCAAAATAAATGTTTTGATGGCATACATGAGGTTGGCAATATAATCTGCCATTTGGCTTTGGCAGAGAATGCCACCCATAATGCCAAATTATGCTAATGTAATGCCGGAGTATGCTCTGACGAGCCCCTTGCCTTCATGTAGGCGCGAAACTCTCCGATAATTGTCGCATTGGTCTTGTTCGGAACGAGTGGTATTTTTGAGAGCGTCGTGGTCAGCTTTGCCGGGCATTGGGTTTCTGCACTCCTTGCGTCGGCTTGCTCCTTTCGGTAACCAGTTACCGTAGTTTCCTTATGCCCGGCCAGAGAAGAGCTAGTAGTAGGTGAACCCATCACAATGGTGGGGCCAGTGGGATTCGAACCCACGATCTCCAGCGCCCCAGGCTCGTCGGTCGTTTTTTCAGGACAACCTCTGACATCCTAGACCAAGCTAGACTATGGCCCCTCGTTAGAGTCACATCGCAAGACCACTTTTAAACCTACAGACAGAAATTCTCTAGTCTTTCGTAAACTCGATCTCGACATTTCTGTTCCTGATGCTTATGGTGTACGCTTCATAGTCATTGACAGGTATCGTATCCAGTCTGGCGTTGCCGCACACCTGGCAGGATGTAAAGCCGGGCGAGCCCTTCAGGAGCGACGCTGCCCACTGGCAATCGTTGCATATGACAAGGTCGCGGTATTCTTCGCCGGGCCTCACAACAACATTATTCTCGCGGCCCGGCAATAAGAACCAGATCGCTCTCGTACAATATCATCAGACGGCCTTCATCCTGCCAAATGAGTAGACTCCAAGGAACCCGAGCGCTGCAGTATAACCAACAAGAATCAGCATATTAAGCTCCATCGGGCTGCTGCCGACGCCAAGCGTCGCATTTCTCAGCGCGTCAACTCCATAGGTTGCAGGGTCCACCGCAGTCAGCATACCCAGCCAGCTTGGTAGGTTGTCAAGTGGAAAAAGCGCGCCAGAAAGAAAGAACAGCGGGAATACGACAAAGCTCACGATCATCTGGAACCCTTCGAGGCTGTACATATAGCTTCCAAGTGCAAGACCAAGCGACGTAAGCCCAAATGACATGAGCAGGATTATCGCCACTGCCTGGATAAGCGACAGCGGGGTAAATCCTATCCCGATAGCGACACCGATGCCAAGCAGTATTGACGCCTGGATAAGCGATGTGGTCATGCCGCCCAGAGTCTTACCCACGAATACGCTTCCCCTGCTGACAGGCGCCACCATGACACTTTTTAGGAAATCAAACTTTCTGTCCCAGATGATGTACGAGCCATAAAAAACCGAGCTAAATATTATCGACATGGCGACAATGCCGGGAAAGATGAATTGCTGGTAGTCTTCTACGCCGGGCACAGTGGTTGGGTTGGCGGCGCCAAGGCCGGAGCCGATTACGAATAGCCACAGTATCGGTGTGAATGTCGATGCCACAAGCCTGCTTTTTTCTCGCAAAAACACCTTGAATTCGCGCAGCCATATTGCGTAGATCTTGGCCAGATGATCTTCTATGCTAATCGTACCTTGCATACCTCTCCATGAACCCCCCTTCCGCCTGCTCCTTGTCGGTATTGCGCCCGGTCAGCTGTATAAAGACATCATTGAGAGTAGGGCTTGTAAACTCGGCAGACTCGGCTTCGACATTTTTCAGCAGGACCGGCAGGTCGCGCTTGGCGTTATCCACCGACAGCACAAGAAAGCCGTCGCTCTGCTCTAGCTTGTGCACAAAGCTAAACTGTCTGATTTTGTCAATGTCCTGTTGCATGAATTTTTTTGTCTTTATCCTGACAATGTCTCCTCCAAGCCCGGCCTTCAATTTTGCCGGCGTGTCAAGCGCGACTATCCTGCCCTTGTCAATTATGGCAATCCTGTCGCACAGCATATCTGCCTCTTCCATGTAATGTGTTGTCAGGATTATCGTCACCTTTTCCTCTTCCACAAGGCGCCTGACGTACTTCCACATCGACTCTCTGCTTGCAGGGTCCAGCCCCAGCGTCGGCTCGTCAAGAAACATCACCTTTGGCTTATGGAGCAAGCCGCGCGCGATTTCAAGGCGCCTTCGCATGCCGCCGGAGTACGTCTTGACCTGATCGTGCTTTCGCTCGGTTAGGCCGACAAGCTCTAGCACTTCTTCGATCCTCTGCTTCCGCGTGCGGCGGTGCACACTGTAGAGCATAGCATGCAAATGCAGATTTTCATAACCGGTGAGCATGTCATCGCTGCTTGGCGCCTGAAACACTATGCCGATGCTTGCGCGCACCTTTGCCGGCTGGTTTGTTATGTCGTAGCCGTTCACAGTCGCGGTGCCGGAGGTGGGCTTGAGCAGCGTGGCAAGCATGTGTATGGTGGTAGTCTTGCCGGCGCCGTTTGAGCCAAGCAAGCCGAAAACCTCATTCTCGCTGATATCAAGCGTAAGGTTATCGACGGCTGTCAAGTTGCCATATTTCTTGACAAGATTCCGTATCTTTATCAATCAATAGGACAGAGCGCGCTTGAGGGTATTATGCCTTAACCCGGGCAGAAACAAAAAATGTGCAAAAAAAGACTATTACTTGCCTATCTTGAACATCTTTGTTCCGCAGACTGTGCAGATGCCCTGGGTGGCCGGCTTGCCGTTCTTCATTGTGACCTTTTTCTCGTCCTTCATGTTCCTCTTGGCTTTACATTTGACGCAATATGCTTCCATAAAGCCCGTATAGAGGCAGGGATAAAAGAAGCTTTCCACCTATGAAGTCTCAGGGACCAGCCAGTCTACTAGAGCATCCAGCTCCTCGCAGCTTATTGCCACCTTGATGGGCCCAAGGGGTGACTCCTGCTCTTCCTCAATGACAGCAGCGATGCCAGCAGTGGCCGCTTGCTTGTTGAGCAGGAACCAAGTGCTATCACCGGCGCGGTTGTCTAAAAGCATTCTCCTCAATACGCCCATCGCAGACCTTGAACGCACCTGCTCGTACAGTATCGACAGCGGCTCGGCGCCTGTGGCCCTGCCCACCACCCTGCTGCCGTAGCGGAACTCTGGAGAGCATCGTCCTACGACGTTTGTTATCGCGTCTATAACCTTTTGAGGATCCTCCGACGAGTTGACTGGCGCCTCCACTTTCAGCTCTATTGGCGACGCAATCTGGAGCCGCCTCAACTGCTGTTCTTTGCCTCCCTGAGCCATTCTTCAACTATAGAATGGGCGCGCTCTTTGAGCTGCTCTAGTGTCAAGTCGTTGTTTGAGAGCGTTTCGTCGGCAAGTGCTATCGCCTCGCTTATCCCGACAGAAAGCTCGCGTTTGTCCCTGCTAGCAAATTCGTCACTGTTTGTGGGCGCGTCTGGCCTGCCCCTGTCTTGCAGGTGCTTGAGCCTTGTATCTTGCGACGCGTGGATTGCAAGCAGCCTGACGTGCCCGACCTTCTTGAGCACTTCGACTTCGGGTATGCTGCGGATGCCGTCTATGACAATGTTGCCGGTCTTGCCGTCCCGCTCCAATTTCCTCAAAACAAGATGGGCCACGGCTCCCTGCCCAAGCTCCTGCCTGAGCTTTAGCATCAGCCTGCCGAGGTTGACATCGGTCGGCTCGAGCCCCTGCCTTTTCGCTTCTTCCCTGATGGCGTCACCCATAGTCACAATAGCAAACCCTCTTTCCTTGAGAAATGACGCGGCGGTGGTCTTGCCGGCTCCCGGCATTCCAGTAAGACAGACGATGAGCCTTTTGTTGCTAGCCATGATCATTATTCATGATTATTCTGCAGACAGATCCCAGTAGGTGGCGTCCTTGAACTCTTCCTTTGGCTTGCCAAGAGCCTTCCATTCTTTGAACGACTTGGGGTACAGCTTGACATTCTGAAAGCCGGCCAGCTTGAGCGCATAGTATGTCAGTCCTGAAAGCGTCCCGACGCTTCCGCAGTAGGTGATTATTTCAGAGTCGCTAGTAATGCCACGGTTTCCGATAAACCGCTTTAGGTCCTCAGCCTTCCTCAGGATGCTCCCATTTGAGCCGACCATCGTATAGGGTATGTTCTTTGCCCCCGGTATGTGCTCTGTGAGGAAGTTCAGCCGCTCCCTTGAATCGACCAGTAGCTTGCCCTGCTGCGACTTTGCAGACTCGACGTATGAAGCGTCGGCATAAATGTTCTTGTTGATGTTGAGCGAGTGCTCGGCCTTTGGGTAGGTGCGCGCCTGCGTCTCGGTCTCAAGCCCGAGCTCCTTCCACTGGCGAAAAGTCATTTCAAGGAGCGCGGTGTTTGTGTGACCAACGTACTGGAACGTCCACGCCACCCTGGCGGCTAGGGCGCCAAAGGTGTCGTCGTAAATGACGACAGGCATCGAGTCTGATATGCCAAGCTCATCCATTATCGCCACTATTTTTTCCGGCGCATCGTTTTCAAGCACGCGTGCAAGCGGCAGAGAAACCGCGGTGGGCATATGCCCCTTCTGGTAGTCGTCTGCCTTGCGCACGTCGACCAGACGCACCGCCTTTTTGCGCACAAGCGACCGGAGGGTGTCGGCGTCGCACACTATCGAGAGCCGGAAATCCTCTGATTTTGCTGCATTTTTCTTCTTTTTTGCAGCTCCTGCGGTCAAGCTGCGCATTCTCCCCTAGCAGTCTTGGCGCTGAACTGTGAGTCGCTGCCGTAGTCCCTGTAGGCGTCAGGATCCTGCTCCGGCGTAGGCAGCTGTATCACCTGCGCAAGAGCAGCCTTCATGTCTTCGAGGTTCTTGATGCCTGCGATGCCCTGACCCTTTGTCACCTTAGTTATCCACTGATGCAGCGTCTCATTTTCAGACTTTTGCTGCCTGTAGAGCTCTACCACCTTCAGTATCGTGTCAATCACGCGCTTGGCCGGCACGCGCATCGCAGCTTTTCCAAGCTCGCCCTGCTCGCCGGCGCTGCCGCCAAACAGCAGGGTATAGGTCGGGGTCATCGAGTTGTTCATTCTCGTGGCGCCTCCAAAGAATCCGATTGTCGCGATTTCGTGCTGGCCGCACGAGTTAGGGCAGCCACTTATCTTGATTGTTGCGTCGCATAAGGAGTCGTCAGTGTCAAGCCCGAGCTCGAGGAACCTGCGCTGCACTTCCTTGGCAAGCCTGTGCGAGTTTGTGATTGCAAGGTTGCACGACGTAGTGCCAGAGCATCCCACTGCCGACGCTATGGTGAGCGCGCCAGGATTTGCAAGGCCGGCAGACGCAAGCTTTTCGTAAAAGTCGCGCAAGTCCGTCCCGCGCACGTAGCGGATCGCAAAATTCTGCTGGGGCGTATTCCTTGCGATGCCTTCTGCCGAATAGTCGCGGATTGCAGAGGCAAGAACCCTCAGCTGGCTTGCAGTAATGTCGCCGGCTCCCAGGGTGACAAACACTGTAAAGTAGCCGTTCTGCTTTTGCGAAACGACGTTTGTGTGGAGCCAGCGCTCAAATGCCGGGCTTTCCTTTGTGACCTGCTCGTTTAACACCGGCAGCTTCGCCATCCGGGGCGCTTTTGGCAGCTGCCTTGTGTCCTCCTGTGCCTTGACGTCAAACATCTTCGCAGTTGAATATGATGTGGTCATTTCCACTATCGAGCGCTCCTTCAGGACCATCTTTTGGAACTTCTCCCAGCCCGTTTCATGCACGAGGTAGCGCATCCTGTTCCTCGCCATGTTTTCGCGGTTGCCGTGCCTGTCAAACAGCCTGACAGTAGCCATGCAGGTCGACAGCAGCCTGTCCTCCGGCGTGAAATCTTCAAGCAGGTGACCTATGAACGACGCTGCACCGAGGCCGCCGCCGAGGTAGACCTTGAATCCTCTGACCATGCTGCCATTTTCTTCCCTGACGGCTGGCACAAGTCCAATGTCTGCAATCCTTACTAGCCCATGCTTGTCGCAGCAGGAAAAGTTGATCTTGAACTTGCGGGGCAGGTTCTGACACATCGGGTTGCGGAGGAAGAACCTTGCAATCGCCTTAGAGTATGGCGTGGCATCAAAGGCCTCGTCTGGGCAGACGCCGGCAAAGTGGCTGCACATTACGTTTCTGATGGTGTTGCCGCATGCCTCCCGGGTAGTCAGGCCGGCCTCGACAAGCCCCCTCATGACCTCGCTTACGTCCTCCAGCTGCACCCAGTGGAGCTGGATGTTCTGGCGGGTTGAAACGTGAGCGGAGCCTATAGAGAACGCTTCTGATAGGCTGGCTATTTTTTCAATCTGATCTGGAGTCATCTCGCCTCCAGGCACCTTTATCCTGACCATGCTGTAGTCCATATGGAGGCGCGAGCCATAGGCTCCATGCTGCAGGCGGAAGCGCCTGAAATCGTCCTCTGAAATCTTGCCCTGCCTGAAAAGCTTGACCTTCTTGGCAAAGACCTCTGTCTCTTCTTCCCGGCCCCACTTGGGGTTGGGCTTGGGCAGAGAGACGCCCTTTTGTCTAGGGTTCACAGTCGGCTTCTTCATTATTCAATATAAAAAGCGTACTTCAAATCATATATTTTTTGTGGATATGGGAGATATTGGCAGCAATTCTTGAGAGCAGCGGCAATATACAGCATCTATATGCACAAGCTTTTTAATACAACCTGCATGCAAACTCGGCATGGCCACCAAGGCTAAAAGGAAGAGCAAGGTCAAGGCAAAGACCAAGGTCGGTCCTATTCCAAAGCGATACCACACCGTTACCCCAACTCTTGTCGTCCGCAATGCCCCTGAGGCGATAGAATTTTACAAGAAGGCATTTGGCGCAAAGGAAAAGTACAGAATGTACATGCCAGACGGCAAGACGATAATGCATGCCGAGATCAAGATCGGCGATTCAAGCATCATGCTGGCAGACGAGAATCCACAGTGGAAGACCCTGTCTCCGCAGTCCATTGGCGGAACCGGCGTCACGCTGTATACGTACGTCAAGAACGTTGACAAGGTATTCGAACAGGCAATTGCTGCAGGCGCCACCGTGACCATGCCGGTAATGGACGCGTTCTGGGGCGACCGCAACGGCCAGCTTATGGACCCGTCAGGGCACTTGTGGTCGATTGCGACACACAAGCGCGACATGTCAGCAAAAGAGATGCAAAAGGCGCAGGAAGAATGGCTGGCTCAGCAGCAGCAACAATAGCACAAGCTTAAAATCACCTACCCGACGGCTGGTTTTACACTGAAAAATGGGCAAGAGAACACTCGTCCGCAGAAGGGGCCGCGGAGGCAAGCAATTCCGAGCAATAATTATCGGCAAGATTGCGCCAGCAAAGTACCCCAACTTCAAGCTAGAAGAGCATCACACAGGTAGGGTGGTTGACATTGTTCACGAGCGGGGGCGTGATGCGCCGCTTGCAAAGATCCTCTTTGACGACGGCAGGTATTCATACGTCCCGGCGCCAGAAGGCACTATAGTTGGAAACACCATAGAGGCAGGCACTGGCACGGCTGCAAGGGCCGGCAACATCATTGCCCTTGAATCAGTACCGGATGGCACGGTCATCTGCAACATCGAAAAGAATGCCGGCGACGGCGGCAAGCTGATAAAAGCAGCGGGCTCATCGGCAGTGGTGTTTGCTCACGGCACAGAAGGAGTCACAATCAAGTTCCCGTCAGGCAAGTCCCTCACGCTCAACTCAAAATGCAGGGCGATGGTGGGCGCAATTTCAGGCGGCGGGCACAAAGAAAAGCCGTTCCTGAAGGCAGGCATCAGGGCAAAATACATGCAGGCCCATGGAAGACTCTACCCGACTGTCAGGGGCATCGCCCAGGCTGCAGTCTACCACCCGCATGGAGGCGGAAGGCACCAGCATATCGGCCGCCAGTCATCTGTAGGCAGGACAACCCCGCCTGGCCGCAAGGTTGGCAACATTGCCCCGCGCAAGACCGGCCGCGGCAGGATAAGGGACCCGAAGCAGCAAAAGGCTCGCTGACCTTTTTCTCCTTTTTTTGGCAATTTTTTCGCAACGGCTATATTCTATTCATTATTTTAAGGATTTCAACAAATATGAAGGCGGAGCAATTTTCAAAGAACGTGTTGTCGCTTGACTCCCAGATCAGGTTTGCCGGGGTGATGGAAAAATCCGGCCATCTTTATGCCAGCGCCTGGAGCAATGAAGCTGAGGAGTATCTCAAGGGCCGGAACCCCGAGATCAGCCTTGCCCAGTCTGTCTACATCGTCGACCTGCGCAAAATGTTCACGCAGGAGCTTGGCAGCCTAAAGGCCGTCACTTACATCTATGACAAGGTCAAGCTGATAAGCCTGCCAGTCAAGGAGCACGTCCTAGTCGTTTCTACAGAGACCAGAATCGGCTCTGACGAGCTGATCGAGAAAATCCTAAAATATGTGAAATCTGTCGAGCAGGAACTGTCGCTGTACTCGCCTGGCAACATCGTGAACGAGGAAAAGAAGGAGGCGCTGAGGAACCTGCGCGATTCAGGGATTGCAGAAGATTTGATAGCAGAGCAGCTCGACCTTGACGTCAACACAGTCAAGATGCTCATCGCTGAGATGAAATAATCATCCTATCCTATTCCCTTGAACTGCTCCAGCGACTTCCACAGATACCATGTGGCGACGCTGCAGTATGGCTTGCACGCACCCTCGTTGAGCAGTATCGCAGGTATCCCGGCTACTGAGCCGCTGCCAAGGGTTGGAATGCCGGCGTCTTTTGCCCGCTTGAGAGCCTTTTTGGTACTTCCTACCGCGTACACCTGCGGTGAGTCATCTTTTGGCCCGTCGCCTTCTTCATAAGGTATGCCTGCGGCGTTTATGACAAGCTCGCAGCCACTGTCGGCGGCCCACTGAAGCATAGTGTATGCTACGGGCCGGTACATCGACTGGTCAAGCTTCAGCTTGGAAACGAAAAATGCTAGCTTTAGCTCTTCGTTGGCATAGACCCTTGCAGGAAAGTTAGGAGCTGAGTTGCAGATCACGGACAGCGCTGGGAAAGCTGGCGGGTCGAGCACTGCCACGAACTCTGTCTTGAGCGAATGGATGAGGCACTCTGACGCAATGGCATTTGCAAGATCAATGCTTGGAAAGCCGTCAAGGACTATGCCGCCTTTAAGATCCACGTCTTTCATTCCGCGGATCTCGGGTTCTGCCAAACAATGCAGCTTTAGCTTTGCCAGAATAAAAGCTATATCTGGAGCGAGTCAAGCACTGCCTGCAAGTTAGCATCTGTCTGGTCTCGCTTGTAGATCCTGAGCACGGCCAAGGCTGCATCCCTGTCGACCTCGCCTAGGATTTTTTTCACCTGGCCTGCCACCGCGCCATGAAGAAATATCGACTGCGCCGCGGCAGTGACGTTGCTTGTTTTCCTCGCCGTGCTGGCGCTCTCAAAATCAATGATGCAGGCTTTGTTATTGTTATTGTTATTGCCAACAATTACGTGGCGGGTCGGCCGGTTCAGCTCGCCGTGGTCAAGGCCTGCCCTGTCGAGGCTGTAGCATTGCTCAAGGACGGATCTTGCCATTCCGCGCACTTGTTTACGCGTCGCAGAGCTGACCCAATCGACTATACTCTGACCCTCGATAAACTCCATCGCGATGAGGTTCTTCGTGTGCCCTTCAAGGCGCGGGCCTATGCCGGCATCATTTGCTATTTTGTGCAGGCGCGCCTCTTCGTTCATGCTCTTTCTGTCGGCGTCGACCCTCCTTACCTTGAGCGCGCAGGTTTTACCTCCGATCTTTGCTTTAAGCACAACCCCCACGCAGCCCTTGCCTGCAATGTGGGTGCCGTTTATGATTGTTCTTCCTCCAAGCACAAGCGACGTTACACCAAGCGACCTCATCTCTGCTAAGCGCTCGGCGTAGGCATCTTCAGTAAAGCGCGGATAAGAAATTATCCTGACAAGCCTGTCTGCTGACCCTGTGCCCAGCTCGTCATCTGAAAATGAGATGTTCTGTCGAGACAACTTCGCCAACAGCCTCCAGAGCCAATCCGTTGATTTTCCTCTCGCTTCCGCTATAAATTCGGAGCTTCTTTCTATCTGCTATCAGGTCCTTTGCGACACCGCTGTTTTCAATGCGGTCAAGCAGGAGCGACCTGGCAAACTGCCGCGCGTCGTTTGCTTTCCTGTCCACCAGCATGACGACCCTCATTTCCCTGTCAACCCACGTCACAAGCGGCTTCTTGTTTTTCGTGTCTGAAATAAAGCTGACAGTATCCTTTCTCCGGAATACCTCAGGCCCCTTTCTTTTTGTATAGGGCGGCAGCGTTATCGACTCGAGCAGAAACGCAAGCGCAGCTGAAGTTTTCTCGTCAGTGATACACGAGCTACGCAGTACGATAAAGTCGGCGATCTCTAGCTGCTTTGCCATCGCGTTGAGGCTGCGCTTGAGCTGTCCCCATATGATGTCTGGGCTTCGCTCTTTGTGTGTAAATTCTACCACAAGCACATTTGGATACAGTTTTGCCGACGCTTTGGCATGCTTGTTTTTTTCCCTGAAGAATTGAAGCGAAGGGCTTGCAAGAAACGCCCTTGCAGCCAGCACAAACCTGCCAACGCTTTCCGGCGATATAGCTGTCCCAAGGTTCCGCCTGCTATCGACGGGATCGATAATGATTACCGGGCTCCGGAACCCCTTGACGATGTCAGAGTCGTAGTCGCCGGCGGCGATGACCTGCCGGTCCTGCATGTCTGCCGCCGCGCGCAGCACATTTTCAAACGAGCCGTACTTTAGCACGAGCACTTCAGAGACGTAGCCGCTAAAGCCGCCCGTCGAAATCTCAGCGCCGTATATCCCTACTCCCTTGAAGAACTTTTTCAAGAGCCTTGCCTGCATCCTCTTTTCGTCGTCGAAATTGCTGCTTATGTATTCGGTGTGAAAGGGCGACCTGTCTGCCGCGCTCTGCCACTTGCCCTGCTCGACGTTGTAGCAGGGCACGACGTTCACCCTGACGCCCCTGACAAAGGCTTCAACGTAAGGATGATCGGAATATCGCAGCTTGGGCTTGTGCTTCTTCAGCGCTTCCTGTCCTATGCTTTTGCCGAGCACTTCGAATCTTTCTACGCTGACAGACGGCTTGATCTTGACGAAAATGTCAATGTCTGC
>Ga0126312_10000432_pt1 | contig 24651 bp, 26 predicted proteins | sample Plot104A_FD_92537 | JGI IMG/M metagenome (GOLD analysis project Ga0126312, IMG submission 92537) | Serpentine soil microbial communities from UC McLaughlin Reserve, CA, USA - Plot104A | ecosystem: Environmental > Terrestrial > Soil > Grasslands | place: USA: UC McLaughlin Reserve, Lake County...
CGGCGCCCGACTCAGGCGCGGGTCCGCACGTGAAGGTGCTCGACGGCGTCGACGGAGGGCTGCTGCGCTCGTTCTTCGCGTACGGCGCGGCGTTCACCGGGGGCGTGCGCGTGGCGGCCGGCGACGTCAACGGCGACGGCCGCGCCGACATCGTCACGGCGCCGGGCGCCGGCGCCGGCCCACACGTGAAGGTCTTCGACGGCGCCGCCGGAGCAACGCTGCGCTCGTCTTCGCGTACAACCCCGGGTTGACGGGCGGCGTGTTCGTCGCGAGCGGCGACGTCGACGGCGACGGGCAGGCCGACATCGTCACCGGCGTCGGCTCGGGCGGCGGCCCGCACGTGAAGGTCTTCGACGGCGCGTCGGGAGCGACGTTGCGCTCGTTCTTGGGCTACGCACCGTCGTTCACCGGCGGCGTGCGGGTCGCCGCCGGTGACGTCAACCACGACGGGTTCGCGGACCTCGTGACCGGCGCGGGCCCCGGCGCGCCGCCACACGTCAAGGCGTTCAGCGGCGCGACCGGCGCTCAATTGCGTTCGTTCCTCGCGTTCGACGCGTCGTTCACCAGCGGCGTCTTCCCTGCGGCCGCCACGTTCACGGGCGCGCGCCTTCGGTCGCGGACCCTCCACCTCACGGCCCGCGGCGACGTGGTGCTCCCCGTGTTGTGTCCGGTGCGGACGCTCCGGGCCTGCCGCGGCAAGGTCGCGCTGCTGCTCCCCGCCGTCCAGCGGGCGCGCGTGACGCGGAAGCCGGCCGTCCTCGGGCGAGCCAGGTTCCAGGCCGCTCCGGGAAAGCGCGCCCGAGTCGCGGTTCACATCTCGAGGACCGGCCGGCGAGCGCTGCGGGCGCGCCGCACGCTCAAGGCCACGGCGCGCCTGACCACGCGCGACGGCGGCGGGAACGTCAGTACGAAGCGGATCTCGATCGTCCTCGAGCGGGCGCGCCGGTGAGGTCGCCGGCGACCAGCGTGTGGACCTCGAACTGCGTGCGCTCGACGCCCTCGAGCGAGAGACCCGCCTCGCGGTAGGCGGGCGCCAATCGCTCGGCGAAGAAGCGGTCGCGCGCGTCCTCGGAGTCCCAGACGCTGGCGACCCTCCAGCCCTCCGTCGCGGGGCCCGCCACGACCAGGCGCGCGCCCTCTGGCGGGACGGGCCCGGTGCCGCGCACGTGCGCCATCACCTGCTCGCCCTGCTCCTGGCTCAAGTCGCGGTTCTCGACGATCATGCAGAGCGCCATCGCTCCTCCTTCGGTTGGGGTCTCCGTTCCGGGCGGGCTGATTCGGGACCGTAAGAGCGGCCGCCGCGGCGGTCATCAGTGCGATCGCGGAATCGCTACGGAATCCGCTCGCGCGCCCAGGTCGCGAGCTCCGTGCGGTTGTCGAGCCCGAGCTTGGCGAGCGCGTGGCGCACGTGGCTCTCGACGGTGCGCACGGAGAGGTGCAGGCGAGCCGCGATCGCCTTGTTGGCGAGGCCCTCGGCGACCAGGCCTGCAACTTCCACCTGGTGTTGCGGCGTTGCTGGATCCGCACCAGCGTGTCGACCTCGAGCTCGTGCAGGACGGGCGGCGCGGCCTTCGGCAGGATCTAGCCCAGGCCGGTGGGGCCGAAGCGCTCAGTGCGGATCCACGCGGGCTGGAGCCCGGCGTCGAGCAGCAGGCCGCTCGCCGCCTCGACGAATCCGTTCGATCCGCACACGTACGCGGTCATGGCCCCCCGCGCGGCCGGCCCGATCAGCTCGGCGTCGATGCGCCCGGTGTGGCCCGTCCAGCCGGCCGGCGGCTCGCGCGTGAACGTGAGCACCGCGTCGTCCCCGAGCTCGTCGGCGTAGATCACGTCCTCGGCCGTGCGCACCGAGTAGACGAGCCGCATGTCGATCTCGGGCATCGTGCGGCGGCGGTGGCGCAGCATCGCCATCAGCGGCACCACGCCCGACCCGCCGCCGACGAGCAGCACCGGGCCGGGCTCGGTCCCCCGCCACACGAAGTAGGACGCGAACGGCCCGCGGACCTCGACGCGGTCGCCCTCCACGACGACGTCGTGGAAGTAGGGCGAGACCTCGCCATCGAGCAGGCAGTCGATCGTCAGCTCGACGCCGCCCTCGTCGAGCGGGGACGAGGCGACCGAATAGGACCGCTGCGCGACGTAGCCGTCGGGCGCCGTCAGCCGGACGTCGTAGTGCTGGCCGGGGACGTGCGGCATCCACATCGGCAGCTCGAGCCGGTAGGACTTCACGCGCGGCGTCTCGACCTTGATCGCGGCGACGGTCGCTATCTGCCAGCGACCCGGGGCGCGCGGCGCGACCGGCGGGGTCAGTCGTTCCAGTACCGCTCCTCCTTCCAGGGGTCGCCGCGATTGTGATAGCCGTTCTCCTCCCAGAAGCCGGGCTCGTCGTGGTCCATGACGCGCAGCCCGGCCACCCACTTCGCGCTCTTCCAGAAGTAGAGGTGCGGCACGAGCAGGCGCGCCGGCCCGCCGTGCTCGCGCGGCAGCGGCTCGCCCTCGTGCTCGGTCACGACCCAGGCCTTGCCGTCGCTGAGGTCCTCGATCGCGAGGTTCGTCGTATAGCCGCCGTACGAGTAGACCATCGTGTAGGCGCCCAGCGGCTCGACGGCCTCGAGCAGCACGTCGATCGACACGCCGGCGAACGAGGTCCCGAGCTTCGACCACTTCGTCACGCAGTGGATGTCGCACGGGACCGTCTCGAACGGCAGCGCGCGGAACTCCGCCGCCGTCCACTCGCGCGGCTCCGCGACCATGCCGTCGATCCGGAAGCGCCAGTCGCCGGGCTCGACGCGGGGAGTCGGGCCGGCGGTCAGCACCGGGAAGCCGTCCTCGACGTACTGGCCGGGCGGAACGCGGTCGGCCAGCTCTTCGGGAACGCGCCGGCGGCCCGTGAACGCGCGCGAGAAGAAGTCGCTCATCGTGGCCCGCAACCGTACGCGACGCGGCCGGCCCCTGCTTCCCGGTTGACATCAGACACCGGTGTCTGATTTCCTAATTCGGACAATGTTGTCCAAGTCAGATTGGAACGCCGATGAACCGCTCCGGCCTCCTCGCCCTCCTCTGCGTCGCGCAGCTGATGGTGATCCTCGACATCTCCGCCGTGAACGTGGCGCTGCCCGACATGGCCGCCGACCTCGGCATCGCCCGCTCGGACGTCGCCTGGACGATCACGAGCTACTCGCTCGTCTTCGGCAGCCTGCTGCTGCTCGGCGGGCGCGCCGCCGACCTGCTGGGCCGCAGGCGCGTCTTCCTCGCCGGGCTCGGCGTCTTCACCACCGCCTCGCTCGCGTCGGCGCTCGCCGGCAGCGCCGGGACGCTGTTCGCCGCGCGCGCCGCCCAGGGACTCGGCGCGGCGATGCTCTCGCCGGCGGCGCTGGCGATCCTGACGGCGTCCTTCACGGGGGGCCGCGAGCGCACCCGCGCGCTCGGCGCGTGGGGCGCCGTCGCCGGCGCCGGCGCCGCGATCGGTGTGCTGCTCGGCGGCGCGCTGACGGAGCTGGCCGAGTGGCGCGCGATCTTCCTCGTCAACGTCCCCGTCGGCGCGGCGCTGGCGGCCGCGGCAGCGCGCGCCGTGCCGGCCGACGCGGCGCCGCCGCGCTTCCGCGGCCTGGACATGCGCGGCGCGGCGCTGGCGACCGCGAGCTTCGGCGCGCTCGTCTACGCCTCGTCGCAGGCCGTCGACGCCGGCTGGACCTCCGCGCAGACCCTCGGCCTGGGCGCCGCCGGGCTCGGAGGGCTGGCGGCGTTCGCGGCGCTCGAGCTCCGCACGGCCGAGCCCCTGCTGCGCGTCCAGCGGCTCGCCGACCGGGCCGTCGGCGGCGGCGCGCTGATGATGCTGGCCGTCTCCGCCGTGATGTTCGGGATCTTCCTGCTGACCTCGATCTACATGCAGGAGGTGCTTGGCGCGGGCGCGCTCGAGACCGGGCTCGCGTTCCTCCCCGTGGCGCTCGCGACCGCGGCGGGCGCACACGCCGGCGGCCACGTCGTCCGCCACCTCGGCGTGCGCGTCCCGATGGCCGTCGCGCTCGCCGTCGCGGCGGGCGGGCTGCTGCTGCTCGCGGGCGTCGGCGAGGACGGCGGCTACGCCGCCGACGTCCTCCCGGGCATGGTCGTCGCGGGCGCCGGGCTGGGGGTCGCCGTGGTGTGCGTCGGCGTCGCGGTGCTGTCGGGCGCGCGCGAGCGCGAGGCCGGCATGCTGTCGGGCCTGAACACGACCGGCCATGAGCTCGGCGGCTCGCTCGGGGTCGCGGTGCTGGTCACGATCGCGACGACCGGCGTCGCGAACCCCGGCGAGCTCGCCGGCGGGCTGGGCGACGCCTACCTAGCGGCGGCCGTGCTGGCGGCGACGGCGAGCGTGCTCGCGCTGGCCGTGCTGCCCCCGGCGCGCAGCTTCCTGCCAAGGTTGCGGCTCGCCCCCAGCATGCCGATGCACTGAGCCCTCGATTGCCGACCGTCCGCAAGCAGTCCCGCTCCAGCCCGCCGCGCCGGCGCGCCGACGCCGAGCGCAGCGTGGAGCGCATCCTGGAGGCGGCGATCGACGCGCTGGCGGGCGATCCCGAGCCGAGCATGGCGGAGATCGCCCGCCGCGCGGGCGTCGTGCGGGCCACGGTGTACGCCCACTACCCGACGCGCGAGGCGCTGCTCGACGCGGTCACGCGGCGGGCCGTCGCCGACGTCACGCGGCTGATCGAGGCGGCCGAGCCCGAGCGGGGCGATCCGGTCGAGGCGCTCGAGCGCGTCGTCGGCGTCACGTGGCGCGGCCTCGGTCGCTACCACGCCCTGATCGCCAGCAACACGCGCCTGCCGGCCGCCGAGCTGCGCAGCCGCCACACGCAGGTGATGGCCGTGCTGCTGCCGCTGATCGAGCGCGGGCAGCGCGCCGGCGCGTTCCGCTCGGACGTCGGCGCACAATGGCACGTCTCCATGATCCTCGCGCTCGTGCACGCAGCGAGCGCGGAGCTCCAGAGCGGGCGCACGCCGACGGAGGAGATAGAGGCGGCGGTCGTGGCGACCGTCGCAGGCGCCGTCCGCGCGAGGTAAGAAGACGCGCGCGTCGGTCACCAACGGTGTCATGTACGTGGAGACGTATCCTCGGCGGCGCGTGCCCGCCGGCATGACTCGCAGCAGGGACGACTCGCGCGACTGGATCGCCGAGCTCCGCGCCGAAGGCCCGGAGCGCGACACCGCGCTCGCCGACCTGCACGCCCTCCTGCTCCGCGGCGCCAGGTTCGAGCTCAACCGCAGGCGGGCGTGCCTCGCGCCGATGGCACGCGAGGAGCTCGACGACCTCGCGCTGCAGGCGGCGCATGACGCCATGGTCGCGATCCTCGCCAAGCTCGACACCTTTCGCGGCGCGAGCCGCTTCACGACGTGGGCGTACAAGTTCGTGCTGCTCGAGGCGGCGGTGAAGGCGCGCCGGCGCGCGTGGCAGGGGCGCGAGGTCGTGCTCGCGGAGCCGGACCTGCATGCGTTCGCCGATCCGGCGCGCGGCTCGCAGGAGGCGGTCGAGGACAGCGAGCTGCTGCGCGCGATCGGCGCCGCCGTGCGTGACGACCTGACCCCGCACCAGCGCGAGGTGTTCTGCGCGCTAGCGCTGAACGGCGTGCCGATCGACGTGCTGGCGGACCGGCTCAGGACGACCCGCGGCGCGCTCTACAAGACGCTGCACGACGCGCGGCGCCGGCTCCGCGCCGCGCTCGCGGACGCCGGCTATACGACGACGAGCGGAGGTGGACCGTGAACCTCGACGGGCTGCTCGGGCCGGCTGGCCCGGAAGTGAGCTGCGAGGAGTGCTTCGAGCTGCTCGATCAGTACGTCGAGCTCGAGCTCGAGCTCGCCGACGCCGACGCCGACGCCCGGCTCCCGGGGATGCGGGAGCACTTCCAGGGCTGCCCGGCGTGCCGCGAGGAGCACGAGAGCCTGCGCGAGCTGGTCTCGCGCGGCGCCTGACGCGCGCCGCTCAGGCTGACGTGGGCTCGGACTGACGGCGCTTGCGTGCCGCCGCAGCCCCCGCCGCGCCGACTCCGGCCACGACGGGGAGCGCCTTGACGGCCGTCGGGGCGCCCGCGACGCCCTTGCGCACGCCCTTGGCGGCCTTGGCCATCGCCTTGAACTTGAGGTACGTGCCGATCGCGTCCAGCGCCCGGTTCTTCTTGCTCTGGCGTCGAAGTCTCATGCGCCTTGGCTACCCGTCTCCCGGCGAGCCATGCACGGCGTGTGCCAAGGTGGAAGGGAGGTGCCTCGCTCAGCAGGACAGAGGCGTGCCCGCGCCGCCCTGCTCGCGGGCGCGCTCCTGATGGTGGCCGCCGTCGCCGGCGCCGAGCTGCGTGGCGACGGTCCCGCCCCCGGCGTGCCGCTCGTGCCGACGCCGCCGGGCGGCGAGGCGGACGGCGCGCCGGTGCCTGACCCGTTCGCGTACGACTCGGAGCGCGAGGACGCGCTTGTCGAGCGCGCGGCCGCGGGGACCAGCCACGTGCTCTACGCGCGTTCGCCCGGGGGAGCGACGGCGACGGCGGAACGCGTCGAGCGCTGGCGCCCGCAGGTCGAGGCTGCCGCGCGCACCGCCGCGGTCGAGCCAGACATGCTCGAGGCGCTCGTGTTCCTGGAGAGCGCCGGCCGCGAGGATGCGATGGCAGGCGATCTGGAGGGGGCGGTCGGCCTTACGCAGATCCTCGCGGAGACCGGTCAGAACCTGCTCGGGATGCGGATCGACCTCGACCGGAGCGCGCGGTTCGGGCGCCGGATCGACCGCGCGTGGCGGCGCGGCGACCTCTTCAGGGTGCAGCGGCTGCGCCGCAAGCGGCGCGCGGTCGACGAGCGCTTCGACCCCGAGCGCGCGCTCGCCGGCACCGCCCGCTACCTCACGATCGCGCGCGAGCAGCTGGGCCGCGAGGACCTGGCGTTCGTCTCCTATCACATGGGTATCGGCAACCTCCAGGACGTGATCGCCGCGTACGGCGGCGGGGGACCGTCGTACGCGCAGGTCTACTTCGACTCGACGCCCGCGAACCACCCGCAGGCGCAGCGCCTGCTCGCGGCCTTCGGCGACGACTCCTCCAACTACCTCTGGAAGCTCTACGCGGCGCGCGAGATCATGCGCCTGTACCGCGAGGACCGCGCCGAGCTCGCGCGGTTGGAGACGCTGCAAGGGGCGAAGGCGTCGGCCGAGGAGGTGCTCCACCCGGCCGAGTCGACCGCGCGCTTCGGCACCCCCGACGTGCTGCGCGCCGCGTGGAACCAGGACGAGATCGAGGTCTTCCCGAACGACCCGGTACGCACGGGGCTGGCGCGCGACCCGCGGATGGGCGAGCTCGCGCCGCGGATCGGCGCTGTGCCCGGGCTCTACCGCGGCCTGCGGCCCGCAGCGCTGGCGACGGCGCTCTACATCGGCGCCCTGGCGCGCGAGTACGCCGGCGGGGACGGCCCGCTCGTGGTGACGTCGACCGTGCGCGACGAGCAGTACCAGAGCCGGCTCGTGCGCGGGAACGGGGAGGCGACGCGCAACTACTCGCTGCACACGACCGGCTGGGCGTTCGACATCGCGCGCGACTACCGCTCGCGGCGCCAGGCGCTCGCGTTCCAGTTCGTGCTCGACCGGCTCCAGGTCCTGAACGCGATCGCGTGGGTGCGCGAGCCGCGCGCGATCCACATCACCGCGTCCGGGGACGCCGAGGCGCTGCTGCCGCTGCTGGCGCGGCTCGACGGCTAGGCCGCCCGCTCCCCGGCCTCCTCGGCCTCCTCGCGCTCGGCCGCCGTGTCGGCGATCACGACGTCGGCGGCGGGCGCGCTCGCGGCGGCGCGCGCCTCGTAGGCGGCGCGCGCCGCGCGATCGGCCTCGACGAGGGCGCGATCGAACTTCAACGCGCGGCCGATCGCCTCGCGGGCGCTGCGCGGCAACGGCATCGACAGCGCCCACAGGGGCCCGAGGCGCTTGGGGATCCAGACGTCGAAGCGGTTGTAGCGCAACGCGTCGATCACCGCGTCCGCCACCTGCTCGGGCGTCGAGTGAGGAACGGCCCGCGTCGCCTTGATGCCGGCGATCAGCTCCGTGCTGACGAAGTGCGGCATCACGACCGACACGTCGACGCCGGTGCCGCGCAGCTCGCCCCGGATCGCCTCCGACAGGCCGACCACGCCGTGCTTGGTGGCGCAGTAGGTGGCCAGATGCGGCGCGCCGCCCTTGCCGGCCGTCGAGGCGATGTTGACGATGTGGCCGGTGCCACGCGGCTTCATCCGCCGCACCGCCTCCTTGGTGCCGTGGATGACGGCGTGCAGGTTGATCTCGATCAGCCGGATCGCGGTCGCGTCGTCCTCCTCCTCGATCGGGCCGACCGGCATGATGCCCGCGTTGTTGACGAGCACGTCGATCGGGCCGAGACGCCGCTCGACCTCGTCGAGGAACGCGCTGAACCCACGCCGGTCGGACACGTCCAGCGCCGAACCGACCGCGTCGCCGCCGAGCTCCGCCGCGGCCGCCTCGGCCGATCCGGCGTCGACGTCGCCGATCGCCACGCGGCAGCCCTCGCCCGCGAGCGCGCGCGCGATCGCCCTGCCGATGCCCCGGCCTCCGCCGGTGACGACGGCGACTCTGCCGAACAGCGGGCGCGGCTCCTTGGCCATTTGCGGGACTCCTCCTCTTTCCGACGCGGTGTCAGCGGAACAGAGACCCTACAGGTACGCGCCGCCGGGAAGGTACGGTCGGAAGCTGCCGACATCGCCGCGAAGGCAGACCGCGCCCGCAAGCCGGAGCTCGAGCCGGGCGGCGACCGCGACGTCGATCGCCCACTGCTGGTCGCCGGTCATCCACTCGACCTGGGCTTGCGCGCCTCCACGACCGCGCGCCAGCGCCGTGCGCAGCAGCGCGCCCGCCGCCTCGTCGTCGAACGCGGCGACGGTCTTGACCGCACCCGCGCGGTGGGCGGCGTAGCCGCGCCCCGGCAGCGTCAGCAACTCGCAGCCGCCCGCGGCGAGCGCGTCGAGGTCCTCGCCGTGCGGCGCGCCGCGGACGGCGCGGTCGACCTCCGCGGCCAGCTCGTGGTCGCCCGGCTCGAACAGGCGCACGTCGGCACAGCCCACCGCAGCGCGCGGTACCCCGGTCGCCATGACGGCGGGGTGCAGCGCGAAGCCGGCGCGCACGTATGCGCGCAGCGCCCGCGAGTCCGGCGACGCGAGGATGATCCAGCCACGCGCATCGGCGCCGTGCTCGAGCGTGCGGGACAGCAGCGCGCTGCCGATTCCGGCCGACTGCAGGTCCGGCCGCACGACGAGCAGCGAGAGGCCCCAAACGCTCTCGCGCAGCAGGGCGAGCCCGACGCCGGCCAGCCCCGCGCCGTCCTCGGCGACCCAGCACCCGCGCGGATCGGTCGCGAGGATCCGCCGCAGCCGCACGTACGCCGCCTCCGGGTCCGACCGTGGGCTCTCGGGCACCTGCAGCCGCCGGTCGAGATCGGCGAACGCGGCGAAGGTGAGCTCGTGGGCGGCGGCGACGTCGTCCGCGCGCATCGGGCGCAGCTCGGGCACCGCAGTGACGATACGCGCCGGGCGCGGCCGTCCGGCGCCCGTCGGCGCACCCGTTACTCGGTGCGCCTTCCGCCGGCGCGGCGGCCGTGCGACGCGATCGGCGTGGGCTCGACGGTCGCGACCGCGGTCGGGACGGGTGCCGCCTCGGGCTCGGTCGTGGGACGCGGGTTCTCGGATCGCCGCGGCTCGGCCGCGGGCCGCGGCGTGGGCGCGGGCTTGGCCAGCTTCTCGACCTTCGGATCCTGGAGCTTCCCCTCGCGCTCGCGACCGGGCGCCTCGGCCGGGCCGGTGCCGCGCGCGCCGCGGCGCTCCAGCGGCCGCACGTCGACGCCGCGCTGTCGATGCGCCGCCTCCGGGTCGGGGCCCGCCGCGCGCTCGTTCGCGCGCTCCGACCGCTGCTCGAGGCCGCGGCGCCCGCGCGAGCGCTGCTCGCTCATGCGCGTCCGCTCGCCGCGCGCGGCCTCATCGCCCGCCTGCCGCTCGCCGCGCACCGCGGCCGGCGCCACCGACCCGCCGCGCCCGCGCTCGCGACCCCGATCGGACGCAGCGCCGCCGCGTTCCTTGGCGGCCCCCTCGGCCGCGGGCGCCGCGCGCCTCGCCGGGTGCTCCTCGGTCACGATCGCCTTGACGCCCGCGGCGCCGCCGCCGGCGAGCGCGGCGACCGCGAGCACCTTGGCGGTCAGGGCGCTGCCACCCCCCAGCAGCGATCCGCCCGCCGTCGCGCCGCCGACGGCGGCCGCGCTCCCCACTGCCGCGCCGGATCCCAGCACGCTCCCCATCACGCCCGGCTTGAGCGCGAGCGTCGGCACGACCGGCAGCGCGAGCGCGAGCATCTTGCGCTGGTCCTGGAGCGCGTCGCGGAACTCGCGGCAGCCGGCGCACGTACGCAGGTGGCGGCGCAGCGTGTTGCGCCGCAGTGCGCCGCCGCGCAGCTCGGCGAGCTGGACGCGGATCTCCGCGCACGGCGTCTCGCGCGCGGTGCGGCTGGCGACGAGGGAGGAGCGCGCCTGGAACACGAGCGCCTTCACCTTCTCCCGCGGCACCTCGAGCACCTGTGCGATCTCGTCGTGGGACACGCCGCCCACCTCGGCAAGCACGAGCGCGGCGCGCTGCTCCTCGGGGAGCTCGGCGACGTCGCGCAGCAGGTCGCGCAGGTCCTCGCGGCGCTGGACCTCCGCGGAGAGGTTCTCGGTCGGCAGCTCGCCGACGTCCTCGACCGGCTTCTCGCGCCGGCCACGCAGGACAGACAGGCAGCGGTTGCGCGCGATCGTGTAGAGCCACGGCCGCAGCTGGATCGGCCTGCTGGAGGCGAGGAGGCTGCGATAGGCGGCCATGAACGTGTGCTGGACGGCGTCCTCGGCCTCGTCTGCCGATCCGAGCATGTGCCGGCAGAAGGCGAGCACGCCGCGGTGATGGCGGTCGAAGACCGCCTCGAAAGCGGGCTCCGAGCCACCGCGGACGTACTCGACGAGCCGGTCGTCGGAGGCGAGCCGGAGCAGGCGCGCTGGGACCCGGGGAGCGCGGTGTGCGGACCGCCGAGCGGCCGAGGCTTCCATTCTCCTTGCATTATCGACGGTTGCCGATGCGGGCACGAGGCGTTGTCAGCTTCCTGAGTCTTGAACTCGTCGGGGACACGAAGGTTGGAACCAGCCATCCAGCGACGTCCGGCCTTAGAGTGCGGCCGATGACCGTCAGCGAAGCGCCCGGGACGTTCCCCTGCCAGGATCGCCGGCTGGCGTACCGAGTGTACGGCGACGGCTCGCGCGTGACCGTGCTGCTGCACGGGCTGCTGCTCAGCCAGCGCATGCACGTGCCGCTGGCGCGCGCGCTCGCCGAGCGCGGGAGCCGGGTCGTCACGCTCGACCTGCTCGGCCACGGGCGCTCGGACCGTCCACCGGACATGTGGCGCTACGGGATGGGCATCTTCGCCGACGAGGTCGTCGCGCTGCTCGACCACCTCGGCGTCGACGAGGCGGTCGTCGGCGGCACGTCGCTCGGCGCCAACGTGACGCTCGAGGTGGCGTCGCTCGCGCCCGAGCGGCTGCGCGGCATGATCGTCGAGATGCCCGTGCTCGACAACGCGCTGCTCGCCTGCGCCGTCGCATTCACGCCGCTGATGGTCGCGCTGACGATCGGCGAGCCGGTGATGAAGGCGATCTCGCGGCTCGCACGTCGGGTGCCCGAGAAGCGCGTCCCGTGGGCCGCGAACGTGCTGCTCGACACGGTGCGGCAGGAGCCCGAGCCGAGCGCCGCCGTGCTCCAGGGGCTGTTCTCGGGGCGCGCCGCGCCGCACCGCTCCGAGCGGCGCACCTTCACTGCGCCGGCACTCGTGATCGGGCACCACCGCGACCCGGTGCATCCGTTCTCCGACGCCGGCCTGCTGGCCGAGGAGCTTCCGAACGGAACGCTGCTCGAGGCGAGCTCGATCCTCGAGCTGCGCATCGCGCCGGAGCGGCTCACGAACGAGATCGCCGACTTCGTCGAGCGCTGCTGGCTCCCGCGCCCGGCGCAGCGGACCCGCGGCCGGACGGCGCGCGCGTGACGCTCCGCTAGCCTTCTCCCCTCGTGGCAAGTCGTCAGGAGCAGAAGGAGGCGCGTCGCCGCGAGCGGCTCGAGCGCGAGCGCAAGGAGGCTGCCGCCGCCGCGCGCCGCAAGCGGCTGCAGCTCGGCGGCGGCGTGCTGCTGGGCATCGGCGTCATCGCGGCCGTCGCAGTCGCGATCGCCGTCGGGTTCGGCGGCGACGACTCGGGCTCGGGCGACAAGCTGCCCGACTCGAGCGAGCAGGCCGCGGCGAAGCTGCCCGAGCAGCAGACGAGCGACTACCAGGAAGCGGCCAAGGCCGCCGGCTGCACGCTCGCGAACCCGAAGTACGAGGGCGCCGGCCACGAGGAGAAGAAGTTCACTGCGTCCGACTACCAGACGAACCCGCCGACGTCCGGCGCGCATTTCCCGGAGTGGTACGACGACGGCGTCTACGAGCCGGGCACGACGCCCGAGCTGGGCATGCTCGTGCACACGCTCGAGCACGGGCGGATCGACATCCAGTACAAGAAGGGCACTCCCGCGGAGACGGTCCGGCGGCTCGAGGCGCTGGTCGCCGAGATGAACGACGGCTATCACCTGCTGCTGTTCGAGAACACGACCAACATGAAGCCGCAGATCGCCGCGACGGCCTGGACGCATTCGCTGACCTGCCCGCGGATGAACGACAAGGTCTTCGACGCGATCCGGACGTTCCGGGCCCGCTACATCGACAAGGGGCCGGAGACCGTTCCCTAGCGGCTCGGCGGCGGTCCGGTCGAGCTCCGAGTCACGAGCTCGGTCGGGAGTATCACCTCGCGCTCGGTGCCGTGCTCGGTCAGCAGGCGCCCCGCCTCGCGGCCCTTGTCGACGAGCGGCTGGCGGATCGTCGTCAAGCCGGCCGGCGCCGCGGCGGGCACGTCGTCGAAGCCGGTGACTGAGACGTCGCCGGGCACGTCGAGGCCGCGCGCGCGCAGCGCGTCGATCACGCCGAGCGCGAGCACGTCCGTGGAGCAGAGGATCGCCGTCGGGCGCGGCGACAGCTCGAGCAGCACCGACGCGGCACGCTCGCCGCACTCGGGGAAGTTCGCGAGCGCCTCGTAGATCGGCACCGGCGCGACCCCGTCCAGGCCGGCCAGATAGCCGTCGATGCGTTCGCGGCTCACCTTGCAGTCGGCGCGGGCGATCCGCTCCGGTCCGGCGAGGCCCTCGCCGTGGTCGTCGACCATGCGGTCGGCGACGATCGCGACCCGCTCGTGGCCTAGCGCGGCGACGTAGGCGGCGAGCTGGCGCGCGCCCTCGCGGTCGTCGATGCCGACGAAGAACCCGCCGGGCAGGCGCGGCTCGTCGACGATCACGACGGGCAACCGGCGATCGAACGCCGCCTGGACGGCGGGATGACCGTCGGGCATGCAGTAGAGGCAGAAGGCGCCGACCACCGCGTCGCGGACCGAGACAACCTCGCGGCGCTCGCCGCGCATCCCGGGCAGCAGCAGCAGCTCGTAGCCCTTCTCCTCGGTCGCCTCGGTCAACCCCTGGAGGAGGCCGATGGCGGCTGGATCGGTGAACGCGTACGAGAGCCGCTCGGAGAACATCAGCCCGACCGCGCCGCGCAGCCCGGACCGCAGCCGCCGTGCGGCCGGGTCGGGGCCGGCGTAGCCGAGTCGCTTCGCGGTCTCGAGCACCTTCTCGCGCAGCTCGGGCGCGAGCTGGTCGGGCCGGTTGTAGGCGTTCGAGATCGTCGTCCGCGAGACGCCGAGCGCGTCGGCGATCGTCTGCAGCGTCACACGCTCTGCCACCGGGACCGTTCTACCGGTTCCGGCGACACGCGGTCGGCCAGCGCGACCAGGACGGTGGCGAGGACGCGCCGCGGACGGGCCGCGGGCGCCGTCTCGCGCGTCTCGAGCACGGGCGCAGAGGGGAGCGCGGAGCGAGCGGTGGACGCGATCAAGTCGCGCGTGACGTGGTTGTGGGAGAGCATGGGAACCTGCCTTGCCTGTGGGCCTTGGGGAGGATCTGGATCGATACAGTACACGACGTTTTCTGAATCGGTCAAGTAGGCCGCGGCGGGTCCCACCAGCCGCCGGTCTCTCCCTTGTAGAGCCCGCGACCGCGGAGCACCAGCGCCACCGTGCGCCGGAGGATCTCGAGGTCGAGCTTGAGCGAGATGTTCTCCACGTACCAGAGGTCGAGCTCGATCCGCTCGCTCCACGGCAGCGACGCGCGGCCCTGGATCTGCGCCCACCCGGTGATTCCCGGGCGCACGCTGAGCCGCCCGCGCTGGCGCTCGGTGTAGCGGTCGACCTGGACCTGGACCGTCGGACGCGGGCCGACGATCGACATCTCGCCGCGCAGAACGTTGACCAGGTTCGGCAGCTCGTCCATCGACGTCCGGCGCAGGATCGCGCCGAGCCGCGTGATGCGAGAGTCGCCCACGTTGATCGCCAGCCCCGCTCCCATCGTCTCGGCGCCGCTGACCATGGTTCGCAGCTTGTAGAGCTCGAACGGCTCGCCGTCGAGCCCGACGCGCCGCTGGCGGTAGATCGGGTGGCCGTGCGTCTCGAGCCGGATCAGCAGCGCGGCGATCGCCAGCACCGGGGCGCTCACGACGAGAAGGGCGGAGGCGATCGTCACGTCGAGCGCGCGCTTGCCGCGGTAGCTCAACGCGTGCCCTCCGCCGCCTCCCACCCCGCCGCGGTGCCGTGGCGGAGGTGGTCGTAGAGGCCTGCCGCGAGTGCCGCGGTCGTGGCGACGTAGTAGCGCGCGACCAGCGCCGGCCGCAGGCGCACGCGCCCGCCGGCGGCCGCCGCTCCGAGCAGTCCGGCCTGCGCCAGCGCTGCCGCGCGGTACGCGCGCCCGCGGCCGAGCAGGGCAAGCGTCGCCCCCGCGGCCGCCAGGTGCAGCAGCGGCGCCGCGTAGCGCAGCAGGCGATGCGACGCCATCATGACGGCATAGAGCGGCGGGTAGCCGCGCAGGTCGAGCATGCCGCCGCGCAGGACGATCGCCCAGGCGTGGCTCATCATGCGCCGCTTGCGCACGCGTTCGCCGGCGATCGTCGGCACCATCTTCTCGGTCGCGAGCGCGTCCGGCGCGTAGACCGCGCGGCGCCCGCGCTTGACGACGTTGAACGGGAACGACAGGTCGTGGCCCATGACCTCGTTCACGTGCATGTAGGCCGTGCGGCGCAGGGCGTAGATCGCGCCGTTGCCGGCGGTGACCGAGGCGAGCGCCGACTCGTTCGCGCGCAGCCACATCTCGTAGCGCCAGTAGAGCCCCTCCTGGTTGGTCGCGTCGGCTCCGACGAAGCGCACCTGGCCGCAGACGTAGCCGACCGAGGCCTCGGCGAACGGCGCGACCAGCGCGCGCAGCGCCGTACGCTCCCAGCTCGCGTTCGCGTCCGAGAACGCGAGCAGGTCGCCGCGCGAGGCGGCGACGGCGGCGTCCTGTGCGCGGACCTTGCCGGCGCGCGGCAGCTCGAGCACGACGTCGGCGCCGGCGGCGCGCGCGCGCTCGGCCGTCGCGTCGGCGCACGGGTCCGCGCCGCCGTCGACCGCCACGACGACCTCGAGCCGGTCGCGCGGCCAGTCGAGCGCCAGCGCGTTGGCGACCTTGTCCGCGATCACCCGCTCCTCGCGGTACGCCGCGACTATCAGGGAGACCACCGGCGCGCCCACGTCGCCCCGCGGGGCGACCGGCGGGTTGCCGCGCGCCCGTCGCAGGGCGGCGAGGAACGCGCCGTAGCCGACCTGCGCCCAGGCTAGCTTCGCGGTCGCGCCCCAGAAGATCGCGCGGGCAAGGGCTCGCTCCATGGCGGCGCATGCTGGCAGGAGACCGCGGCCCGCGACGCGCGGCAGCCGCGGCGCCGGCGGCGCGGCAGCCGCGGCGCGGCTCGTCACGACGCGCGGCAGCCGCGGCGCGGCTCGTCACGACGCGCGCCGCCCGCGGCGCGGCGCGGCTCCGCCCGCTGCGCCAGACTTGTCCCATGCCGGCGATCGTCGGGCCCACCTTGTCGGACGGGGAGATCGCGGTGCGGCCGCTCGAACCGGGCGACGTGCGCGCGCTCGTCGCCGCCTGCGCCGATCCCGAGATCCCGCGCTGGACGCGCGTGCCGGTCCCGTACACGCGCGAGGACGCCGAGCGGTTCGTCGCGATCGCATCGACCGAGGCGGGCGCGGGCGAGGGCGTCGCGCTCGCCGTCTGCGACTCCAGCGGCCGGCTGATCGGCACCGTGGGGCTGATGGAGGTCGACCGCGAGCGCGGCACGGGCGAGCTCGGCTACTGGACCGCGGCGGAGGCGCGCGGGCGCGGCGCGGCGACCCGGGCGGTCGCGCTGGTACGCGGCTGGGCTCACGCCGAGCTCGGCCTCTCGCGGCTCGAGATCCTCGCCCATCGCAACAACCGGCCCTCGCAGCGGGTGGCCGAGCGGGCGGGCTTCGAGGACACCGGCGAGATCAGGTCGGCAGCGCGCATGCCGCCGCGGATCCGCGACGGCTACAAGGTGTATGTCTGGACCGCTGGATGACCGCCCGCGATGCGTCCGGCGGGCCGCCGCTGCTCGTCCTCCTGCTCCCGACCAAGCTCGAGCGGTTCGCGCTGCGGGCGCCCGCGGAGGAGCTGCTGCGCGCCCCCGGAGCGCTGGCGGTCGAGCCGCCGGTCGTGCCCTACGGCGCGCTCGGATGGCTGCCGCCGTCGCTGGCCTATCACGTCGCGCGCCGCCAGGCCAAGCGCATGAAGCTCCCGGGCACGCCGCGCGCGATCGCGCTGTTCGATGTCCACCAGGTGCCGCTCGCGGTCGCGATTTCCCAGCGCCACGCGCGCGCGGAGGTGTGGCAGCTCGGGCCCGAGCCGGCCGAGGGACTCGACTCAGCGCTCGTGCTCGACCTCGGCGCGGCGGCCGACCTGCGCGCCGTCTGGGAGCGGGCGGAGGCGCTCGGCGTCGAGTCCGGCCGGCTGGGCTCCGAGCGCGGCCTCTGACGCGCGCCTGTGACGCTGCCGGCGCGCGAGCGCCGCGCCGACCGCGAGCAGCGCCCACGTGACGGGATCCTCGAGGAACGCGGCGTACATCCAGGTGTGCACCACGACCGCGACGAAGCCGGCGGCGACGAAGGCGCGGTAGGGATCGTTGCGCGCCCGGTGCAAGAGCCGCGACAGCGCGGCGGCGAGCAGCGCGAGGTAGACGGCGAGTCCGACGATCCCCTGCTCGGCCGCGACGGTCAGCGGGATCGTGTGCGACGCCGAAACGGCGTCCGACCGGGCGCCGAAGTCATGCTCCTGGTACTCGGTCGCGAACGAGCCCGATCCCCAGCCCCAGAACGGGCGGTCGCCGGCGAGCTCGACGCCGCCGCGAATCAGCTCGTAGCGCCCGGAGGTCGCGTCGTCGAGCGACTCCGCGTCGCTCAGCTCGAGCCGCAGCGCCGACGGGAACGCAAGCACCACGACCAGGCCGACGACCGCGGTGGCGACGATCCACGGCGCGACGCGCCCCAGCGGGAACCGCAGCAGCGCGAGCACGAACAGGCCGGCCAGGAGCGCGGCGAAGCTCGACTGCGAGAGCGTCAGCACGAGCCCGCCCCAGAGCACGACGAGCGCCCCCGCCGCGAGCGCCAGCGTGCGCGGCCGCCGCTCCCAAAGCAGCACTGCGGCCAGCCCGAGCATCACGAGCGCGAGGAAGCGGCCGTAGATGTTGGGGTCGAAGAACAGCGAGTTGACGCGGAAGTACTCCTCCAGCTCGTTCGACGCGATCACCTTCGGGTTGAGCAGCAGCCGGCGCGTCGCGTACTCGACGAAGCCGACTGCGGCGAATGCCAGCGCGAGCCCGATCAGCACGCCGAAGCCGGCGCGCATGAGCCGCGGCGACCAGTCGATGTCGCGCAGCACGGCGAACATGAGCGCGAACGGCACGTAGAAGAAGACCGTCTGCTCGAGCGCGGTCTCGAGCGACGCGGCGTAGGAGGCCTGGAGCGTGTAGAGCACCATCGCGCCGGCCAGCAGCCACTCCATCGCGGCGTTCGCGCGCGGGGGATCGAAATCGGCGGGCGCGCGGATCCGCGGGACGGCCCACGCGAGCGCGCCCGCAGCGATCACGAGGTAGAGCGGCACGAGCAGGTTCGACGTGTCGCCGCCGGCCTCGATCGGGACCCGGAACGGCAGCACGGCGAGGACGGCCAGCGGAAGCGCCGCGCGGCGGCGCGTGAAGACGACGGCGAGCGGGAGGACGACCAGGGCGGCCGCGGCGATCCCGCCCGCGAGCACTGGCAGCGTGTGGTCGCGCACCAGCTCGAACTGCGGCGTCTCCCAGATCGAAAGGACGAGCAGCACCGGCGTGAGCGCGAGAGCGCCCAGCATGGCCCACGCGCGCGCGCGTGAGCTGGGCCCGACGATCACCGCGGCGGCGAGCGCGGCCGCGATCACGATCCCGATCGCGCGAACGGCCTCCGGCCCGGCCGCCGTGTCGACGTCGGCCATCAGCAGCGACTCCGTCGCGCCGGCTCGAACGTCCGGATCTCCGGCTCGGCCATCAGCGGCGCCTCGCTCGCGCCGGCTCGAACGTCCGGATCTCCGGCTCCGCGCCGCGCAGGATGTCGGCGATGTTGCGCGTGAGCTGCTGGACCGGGATCGAGCCCTGCCTCAGCCGCTCGCCCCACTGCGGCAGCCCGACGCGGATCACCATGCCCTCGCCGAGCTGTGACAGGGCGAGCGCCGGATACGACGGCGGCAGCTCCTCGCCCGCCGCCTCGGCGGCCTCGAGCGCCTCCTGGTCGACCGCCGCGAGCGCGACCCGCACGCGCTCGGACGGCTCCGACTCCTCGAGCGTGGAGAAGCCCGGCAGCTCCTCGACGCCGGTCAACAGGCCGATCTCGGGATCGTCGGCGACGGGCTGGAGCGGCCGGTGCGCCTCGAGGCGCCGCTGCGGGCGGAAGGACGCGCCGAACGGGTCGCTGTCGGCTTGCGGCAGCGGGCGCAGGAGGCGATCGCGTGCGACCGCGACGCCGCGGCGCATCGAATCGGCGCCGAACGACGCGACGCGCCCGCCCTCAGTTGCGTAGCGGCGGAGGCGCCGCGCGACGCCGGTCGAGATCCAGCGCAGCGGCCCAGCCAGCAGCACGGCTTGGCGCTCGCCGGTGAGCCCGCCGCGGGAGGCCGCGAGCGTCAGGTCCGTCGTGACGTCGTAGTTGATCTTCTGGCGGTCGAGGAACGCGAGCAGCGGCGCCACCTGCTCGGAGAAGCCCTCCTGCAGGCCGCCGGCGAGCAGCCTCGGGTACGCGGCGGAGCTGCCGTTCTCGAGCGTGTTCGGGAGACCGTCGCGGTCGTCGTCGAGCGTGTCGCTGCCGAACCAGGTGATCGCGGGGAGGACGACGAGGATCGGGCCCGGCGTATCGTCCTGGACCGCGAACGGCACGCGCGTCGAGCGCTTGGCGGTGCGCAGCTCGAGCACGTACAGGCCCGAGTCCGCGCGCGGCGCCCGCAGCTCGATCTCGCCTCCCGACGGCTTGCGGCCCGAGCGCGCCGGCGTGGCCTGGCCGACGCGGAACATCCGCCAGCGGAACGGGCGCCCGCGCGAGTCGACGGCGAACGGCACGAGCTCTCCGGCGCGTACCGGATCCGCGGGCGGGCGCGCGATCAGCCCGCGCACGCTCACGCCCGGCTCGCCGCGGACGGTGCCCGGCTGGGCGCGCCGAGGCGCCGAGCGCCCGACGTTGCCGGCGACGTCACGTACCCAGGCCACGAGCTGGTACGTGCCCGGCGGCGCCGGCGCTCCACCCGCCCTGCCGTCCCACTCGCCGTCGCGCGTGCCGGGCGGAAGCTCGAACGAGCTCACCTCCCGGAAGCGGCCGGTGTCAGTGCGCAGCGCGCGCATCACCGTCGGGAAGCGCTGTGAGACGACGCGGACGCGAAACGGCACCGGCCCTGCGACCGGGCCCGTGATCCACTTGCGGCCGTCGGGGCCGCCGGCGAAGACCGCCGGCCGCGGAGCGGTCGTGTCGAGCTCGAGCGCCGGGCCGATCGTCACGGCGCGGCCGGCGCGGCGCAGGCTGACTCGTACGCGGTAGAGGCCCTCGGGCGCGCGCGCGCCCTCGTCGGTCCGGCCGTTCCAGCGCACGGTGACCGCGCGCCGCGCGATCGCCGGGACGGTGTCGGCGAGCCGCCTGACCTCGGTGCCGCCCTCGTCGAGGATTGCGATCGTCACGTCGTCGTCCTCGCGCACCCGCACCTCGATGCGGCTGACGTCGCGGCGGCCGTCGCCGTTGGGGGAGAAGTGCCGCCTCATCTTGTGGACGCTCGCGACCTGGGGCGCGCTCTTGAGCCGCTGGGCGACGAAGAAGGCCGCGAACGTCGCGGCGACCAGGAGTACGAAGACGGCGCGCGCGAAGAGGCTCACCGGCGAGCTAGGGCGCTTGGTCGACGCCCGCAAGGACCACGACGTCGGCGTCCGGCGCGACGCTCTGCGTCTCGGCGTCGATCGGCTCGACGTTGGCGACCGAGAGCATCCGCGCGATCGCCCGCGCGGCCGGCCGCTCGCCCTCGGCGTAGTAGACGATCGAGTCCTGGATCGTCTGATCGCGCGTGTTGGTCTCGACGATGCCACGCTCGTAGCCCTCGCCCGTCACCGTGTCGGCGATGTCGCCGGCCAGGCCGGTGAACGTGGTGCCGTTCAGCACCGCGACGTTCGTCTCGGCCGGCGGCTTGCGGGTTCCTCCGCCGCCGCCGTCGGCCGTCCCGGTCGGTGGCGGCGCGGCGCGGTTGGGGGCTGGCGGCGTGTCGTCGCCGCCGAGCTGGGAGACGGCGAACGCGCCGCCGCCGAGGATCAGGACGGCGACGCCGACGAACAGCGCGATCGTGCCGGCCGAGCGGCGCTCCCGCGGAGCCGGCGTCGGACGGCGTCCGGGCGCGCCCGGACGGCGCGGGCCGCCGCCGCCGCGGTCGGAGGCCGGCGTCGCGGACGGGCGCGTCTGGCGCAGCGGAACCGGCGCCGGGGCGCGCGGCGTCACGCCGACGCGCTGCGCCGGGGTCGCGCGCGGGACCGCCACGGGCACCTCGCCGGCCGCGACCGTGGGCTCCGGCTGGGACTCGGGTTCGGCCGGCGCTCGATCCGCCGCCGCCGGTTGAGGCTCGGACGCGGCGGGCTCGCCGGCCCGGCCCTCGGACGCGGCGGGCTCGCCGGCCTGCCCCACCGACCCGGCGGCCTCGCCGGCCTGCCCCACGGACGCGGCGGGGTCGCCGGCCTGCCCCACGGACGCGGCGGGCTCGCCGGCCTGCCCCACGGACGCGGCGGGCTCCCCCGCCGACTCGGCGGTCGCGCCCTTCGCGGCCTGCGGTTCGTCGGCGGCCTGCTCGTCGCCTTCCCGCTTCGCTGCCTGCTCTTCGCCGCCGCCGCTCTCGCCCGCCGCCGCGTCGGTCTGCTCGGCCGGCGGCGCCGCTCCATTGGCGCCGATCGCGGCCGGCGGTGCGCCCGGCGCGTCCGGCTTGTTCCCGTTCGCAGCCGCCTCCTCGCCCTCGACGCGCTCGGCGACCTCCGTCGCTTGCGCGGCCGCGGCCGCCTGGGCGGCGTCCGCCGGCGGCCCCGGCATCTCGGCCAGGCGACGCGGCGGCGCGATCCCGCCCTGCGCCGGCAGCGACGGGCGCGTGGCGCGCGCGGCCGCCTGCGCGACGACACGCTGCTCCAGCTCGCGTGCGCGCTCGGGCGCGCGCTCGGCCCACTCGCGCAGGCGCTTGAGCTCGCGTGCGTGCGAGAAGTACAGCAGCGACAGCACGGCCAGGCCGAAGAACGCGGCGATGCCCACGTAGGCGCCGTACTTCTCGACCTCGCCCTGAAAGGAGAGCGCGATCAGGACCATGTGAAAGAGCCGCAGATTCTAGGCGCCGTCCCGGCTGCCAGGCAGCTCTGCCGTCACCGCCGTGCTCGGATCGAGCGCCGGCGGGACCTGCCGCACCGCCGCCAGGTCGCCCACCATCGCCGCCAGCGCCGCCGCGTCGCCGTCGAGCACCAGCCAGGTGACCCGCTCGAAGGTCTCCTTCTCCCATGCCGGGTCGAGCCGCGGGTGCTCGGCGCGCAGGATCTTCTGCGAAGGCGTCGGCTGCGGGCGCTCGTACGGGTTGAACAGCTCCTCGTGCAGCTTCTCGCCCGCCCGCGGTCCGATCACCTCGATCGCGATGTCGCGCTCCGGCTCCAGCCCCGAGAGCCTGATCATGTCGTGCGCGAGATCCATGATCTTGACCGGCTCGCCCATCTCGAGCACGAACACCTCGCCGCCCTGCACGAGCGAGCCCGAGCGGATCACGAGCTGCACCGCCTCCGGGATCGTCATGAAGTAGCGCGTCATCTCGCGGTGCGTGACGGTGACCGGCCCGCCGGCGGCGATCTGGCGCCGGAAGATCGGCACCACCGAGCCCGACGACCCGAGCACGTTGCCGAAGCGGACGGCGCAGAACGCGGTGTCCGGATAGCGCTGGTCGGCCGCCTCGACGGCCCACTCGGCGAGCGCCTTCGACGCTCCCATCACGGTCGCGGGGGAGACCGCCTTGTCGGTCGAGACGAGCACGAACGCGAGGCAGCGGGACTCGCCGGCCACCTGGCACATCGCGCGCGTGGCGAGCGCGTTGTTGCGCACCGCCTCGACCGGATTCTCCTCCATCAGGTGCACGTGCTTGTAGGCGGCGGCGTGGAAGACGATCACCGGTCGGTGCTCGGCGAACACCTCGCGCATCCGCTCGCCCTCCCTGCAGTCGGCGAGCACCGCGACCGCGGCCAGGAAGTGCCGGTCCTCGACGAGCTCCCGGCGGATCTTGAAGAGGTTGTCCTCGGCGTGGTCGAGCAGGACGAGCTTGCTCGGCCCGACGCGCGCGATCTGGCGGCACAGTTCCGACCCGATCGAGCCGCCGGCCCCGGTGACGAGCACCACGCGCCCGGTCAAGTAGCCGCCGACGCGGTCGAGGTCCATCCGCACCGGCTCGCGCCCGAGCATGTCCTCGACCTTGATCGGGCGCACCTGCCGCAGCAGCCGCCCCTCGGTCTGGAGCAGCTCGAAGACGGTCGGCATCGTGCGCACCGGCACGCCGCGTTCGCGGCAGGCGGCGACGACGCGCGCGCGCATCGTGCCCGGCGCCGACGGGACCGCGATCAGGACCTCGTCGGGCTCGACGTCCTCGAGCACGCTCGCGAGCTGCTCGGTCGTGCCGAGGACCCTCAGCCCACGGTCGATCCGGGCGTACTGCTTGCGCGGGTCGTCGTCGATGAAGCCGACCGGCCGGTAGCCGAGCTCGGGGTTGCGCAGGATCTCGCGCAACAGCAGCCGGCCGCCGTCGCCCGCGCCGACGATCAGCACCGAGCGAGCGTCGCGGCGCGCCCGGAACCCGCGCGGCGGGCGCTCGTAGAGCAGGTGCACGAGGAAGCGCGACCCGCCGATGAAGACCAGCATGAGCAGCCCGTAGAGCACGACGACGCTCGCCGGCACGTTGACGGACGTGAAGCGCGTGCCGTTGAACTCCAGCCGCGGCTGCACGACGCCCACGTAGGCGACCAGCGAGAGCGTCGCGGCGATGCAGGCTTGCGCGATCTGGAGGTAGTCGCGCTGCGTCGAGTAGCGCATCCAGTGGCGATACAGGTCGAACAGCGCGAACACGAGCACGCTCCCCACGACCGCGAAGGCGATCGTCCGCTCGAACAGGTCCGCGTAGATCCCGCGCACGTTGAAGTCGAAGCGGAGCAGGTACGCGAGGTAGTAGGCGAGCGCTACCAGTCCTGCGTCCAGCGCCACCTGCGGCAGGCTGTGGCGATGGAACAGGAGGGCGGCCGCCGAGCGGATCCGCCGGCGCATGCGCGCGGATTGTACCCGTGAACCGCTCGACCTACCCAGCATCAGGCCATCGACCAGGAAGTCGGTGAACAGCTCGGGATCGCGGCGCACGCGCTTCTCACCTGATCCCGAGCCGTCCCGCTTGACGACCTCGACCTCCTCGGCGCGCGCGAGCCGGCGCAGCCGTCCGTCGGCGATCAAGTGCTCGTCGACGGCCCCGAGCCGTCCTTCGAACGTCATCCACGTGCTGCAACTTCGCCCACTCATAGTCGAACGTCGTCGCGCTCGGGAGGCCGAGCAGCCCCGCGGCGACCGTGACGTCGTTGGAGCCGTGCCCCAGCGCGGCGTCGAGGCGCCGCCCGCGGGCCCACCGCGCAAGCGCCAGCGAGCGCGCTGCGAAGCCGGCTCCCTTCGCCGCGAGCCGGCAGCCGCGGTGCCGCCCGATCGCCTGGTGCGCGATCCCGAGCCGGTCGCGCAGCCCGAGCGTCTGCGCGAAGTCGCGCGCCGTGACGAGCACCTCCGCGCCCTCGCGCTCGAGCGCCCGGATGATCGGGCGCAGGACGAGCACGTGCGGCGAGTTAGTGAGGTCGACCCAGACCCGCATCGCGGACCGCGGCGACCACCTCGTCGGCCTGCTCGCGCGACAGCACGGGGCTCATCGGGATCGCGACGTGCGTGCGGGCCGCCTCGGCGGTGCCCGGCAGCCCGTTCGTCGGCGCGTACTCGCGCATCGCGGGCTGCTCGTGCGTCGGCACGCGGTAGTAGATCTTGTGGCCGATGCCGGCCCCCTTGAGCGCCGCGGCGAGGTCGTCGACGC
>Ga0126312_10000433_pt1 | contig 24634 bp, 26 predicted proteins | sample Plot104A_FD_92537 | JGI IMG/M metagenome (GOLD analysis project Ga0126312, IMG submission 92537) | Serpentine soil microbial communities from UC McLaughlin Reserve, CA, USA - Plot104A | ecosystem: Environmental > Terrestrial > Soil > Grasslands | place: USA: UC McLaughlin Reserve, Lake County...
CCTCGAGCCGGTCGTTGCCCTCCTGTCCGGTGAGGTCGTCGCGCCCCGCGCCGCCGACGAGGCGATCGTTTCCGTCGCCGCTGACCAGCTGGTCGTCGCCGCCCTCACCCTCGAGTCGGTCGGCGCCGGGGCCGCCGCGGAGGACGTCGTTGCCCGGGCCGCCGAACACCGTGTCGTTCCCGCCGAGTCCGTAGACGATGTCGTTGCCCGCCCCCGCAGATGATGTCGGGACCGGGTGTTGCGCGGATGATGTCGTTTCCGGCGGTGCCGTTATCGTGCAGGTACCGGTGGCGCCCGCGCGCGCGGCGTTCGGGCTGGGATCCGGCGTGGCCGAGCGCCACCGCGCGGTTCTCGATCGGCCCGGGGCGATCGACGCGCACGACGATTCGGCGCGTCGCCGACGCACCCGCCGTCAGGTCGCCGATCGCGCACGTGACCGTTCGACACGACGCCGTGCACCCACTCGACGCGCGCAGGAAGGTCACCCCGGACGGGAGCGTGTTGATGATCTCGACGTCCTCGGCCCGGTCGGGTCCGCGGTTGGTGACCGTGAGGGTGAAGGTGAGCTCGTCGCCCACCCGCGGCCGCGACGGGCTCGCACTCTTCTCGAGCCGGAGGTCCGCGCCGAGCTCGAAGGCGCCGATGTCGCAGCGCGGGCCCTGGGGGCGGGCGAGCCGCGCTGGTCGGTCCCCGGCCGCGGGCAGCCGCCCGCGGGGACCGGGTTCATAGCTGGGCTGCCGATTCGGAGCGCGTGCGTGTCGGTCGGCCCCCCGTTGTCGGCGAGCGGGCCGAGCCGCGGGTCGGCGCGCAGCTCGAGGCCGCAGCTGGCGCCCGGGAACTCGAGGTTCCTGCCCTCGGAGGTGATCGGCCCGGCGCAGTTGTCGCCGTCCTGCGGGTTCGCGACGAGCGTGTCCTCGACCGTGAGTGGGCCGATTGCCTGGGCGCCGATCTCCTGGGGCGGCGGGACGAGATCGGCGTTGGCGAGGTTGGCGCCCGTCGGGCCGCGGTTGTGGGCGACCGTCGCGTGGAGCGTGTCGAGGCTGCCGCCGAAGGTTGCCGAGGCCCCCGCCGCTCACGTCGGCGGAGTTGCCGCTGACCGTGCTGTTCTCGACGTCCGCGGTGCCGTTGTTGAAGACCCCCCCGCCGAAGATGTCGGCGCTGTTACCGCGTACCGTGGTGCGCTCGATCGTCAGGTTGAGGTCGTTGCGAACGCCGCCGCCATCTCCGCTCGCCTGGTTCTCGCGGACCGTGACGTCGCGCAGATGGAGGGTGCCCACGTTGCGAACGCCCGCGCCGGTGGTGTCCCTGCCGTCGGAGACCGTCAGGTCGGAGATCTCTACTTCGGCGTCCGAGGGCAGCACCTCGGGCGGATCGGTCGTGGTCACGATCGCCGGAACGTCGATGACGCGGCTCCCGAGGGCGGGCCCGGCGAGCACGCGCGTCGATCGGGCGCCCGCTCCGCGCACGACGGTGTCCTCCAGGATGTCGAGGTCGCCGACGGTCGGATTCGACGGAAGCAAGTCGAACTCGAACCCCGCTCGCGTTAGCGTGTACGTCCCGCTCGGCACGACGGTGTCCTCGGCCGCGTCGGCGTTCGCCGCGATGACGGCCTCCCGGAGCGAGCAGTCGCTCACGTCGCACGTGCCATCGGCGTGTCGGCCTCCTTCGTGACCGTGTAGGTCGCCGCGACCGAGGCGGCAGGCGCGACGAGCGTGAGGATGGCGGTGAGGACCGCGATCGCCAGACGGCGGCGATTCGTGCCGTTCGCAACGCAGGCGTTCACCCGGTCCCTTCGTCCGTGTTGAGGGCCGGCGTTTCGGTTCCGGGCCGGTCCGAGCGCCGGAAGTGTCTCCGATGGGGAGGAGAAGCGCAATCAGCGCAAGCCGAGCGCCGTCCCGACCTCGCGGGCCAAGGCGAAGAGCGGCGCGGGGACGACCCCGAGGACGACGACGACGAGCGCGGAGACCAGGGCGACACCCGCGACCGCCGGTTGGGCGCGCGCATCGGCCTCCGGCGACCACCCACCGACCGGCCGCACGTGGCGCGCGGGCGGGCCCGGCAGCCGCAGCTCGATCGGTCCGAACCACATGACGGCGATCACGCGCAGGTAGTAGACGAGCGAGATGATCGAGCCGACGACGATCGCCACGCCGAGGACGCCGTAATCGCCCTCGAACGTGGCGTCGATCAGGTAGAACTTCCCCCATAGTCCGGCGGTCCCGGGAAGCCCGGCGAGGGCGAGCATCGCCACGGTCATCGAGACCGCGAGCCACGGGCTCGCGCGCCCGAGGCCCTCGAGCGAGCGCAGGTCGTCGCCGTGCTCGGAGAAGCGCTCGCGCGCGACGACCACCGCGAACGCGGCGACGTTCATCACCAGGTAGATCGCCAGATAGAAGGCGACGGCCTGGAGCCCGAGGCGGGTGCCCACGACGACGCCGGCGAGCAGATACCCCGCCTGGGCCACGCCCGACCAGGCGAGCATGCGCTTGAGCGAGCTCTGGGCGATCGCGCCGACGTTGCCGATCACGATCGTGGCGATCGCGAGCGCGGCGAGGCCGGGCGCCCACGTGGCCTCGAGGTCGGGCACGGCGACGAGCAGGAAGCGCAGGATGACCCCGAAGGCGGCGGCCTTCGTCGCCACCGCCATGAACGCGGTCACCTGTGTCGGGGCGCCCTGATAGACGTCGGGCGTCCACTGGTGGAAGGGTGCGACCGAGGCCTTGAACGTCAGGCCGGTCACGGTCAGCGCGACGCCGGTGAGGAGCAGCGGGTCGCCGAGCGGGACGGCCCTGCCGATCGCCCGCGCTACCGCCGAGAAGTCGGTCGCGCCCGCCGCGCCGTAGACGAAGGCGAGGCCGTACAGCAGGGTGGCCGAGCCGAGCGAGCCGATCACCAGGTACTTGAGCCCCGACTCGAGCGACCGGCGCCGGCGGACCTCGCTCGCGCACAGCACGTACAGCGGGATCGACAGCAGCTCGAGCCCTAGGAAGAAGGAGACGAGGTTGCTCGCGCCCGCCAGCAGCACCATGCCCGCGATCGAGCCGAGCAGGAGCGTGAGGTACTCCGCCATGCCCGCGTCGCCGACCGCGTCGGAGCGCAGCGACAGGAGGATCGTGGCGACGCCGGCGAGGCAGAAGAGCAGCGTCAGGAAGAGGGTCAGCGTGTCGATGGTCAGCGCGCCGGCCACGATCGGCTTGGCCGGCCCGGGGCTCCAGTTCCAGACCGCCAGGCCCGCCGTGACGATCAACGTGAGGACCGCGATCGACGGGAGCACGACCCGCTGCACAGTCGCCGCCCGCGCGAGCCCGGCCATCAGCACGACCACCGATCCGGCCACCGCGGCAAGCAGGGGGGAGAACCCCTTGAAGTCGATTGGGGGCGGCGATGCCGCGACGAGCTCGATCACGGCGCGCCTACGCCAGGCGGCGGTGGAGGGCCGGCCGGGGGCGGCGGCGCGCCCTGCCCAGGCGCCGCCCCGCCGACCGCCGGCCCGCCCGGCACGGTCGCTCCCGGCGTCGTCACCTGCGGCGCCGGCCTCGCCCGGCGCTCGGACGCGCCGCCCGCGAGCTGTCTCGCCTCGTGCAGGCGGGCGCTCGTGTCGGCCTCGGCGCGCCCGAGCACGAGCTGCGGGTACACGCCGAGCAGGAGGATGACCGCGACGACCGGGGCGACTCCCGCGAGGTCGACACGCCCGATCTCCCGCGACTCGACGGCCGGCCCCGTCCGGTGGTGCATCGCCGCCTGGAAGAAGCGGATGGTGTAGACCGAGGCGAGCACCACGCCGATCGCCGCCACCAGCCCGAAGACGATCTTGTCCTCGAACGCGCCGAACAGGATCAGGAGCTCGGCGACGAAGTTGGGCGAGCCGGGCATGGCGAGCGTGGCGAACGCGACGATCAGGAACAGCGCGGCGAGCACGGGAGCACGCAGCGCGATCCCGCCCAGGCGCGCAAGCGACTCCGAGCCGCCGGCCCTTGCCGCGAGCACGCCGATGATCAGGAACAGCGCGGCCGCCACCAGCCCGTGCGTGACCATCTGAAGCACCGCTCCCTGTGCGCCCTTGTCGTCGAGCGAGAAGATGCCGAGCGTGATGAACCCGAGCTGCGCGATCGACGAGTAGGCGACGACCAGCCGCGCGTCGTCCTGCGAGAACGCGAGCACCGACCCGTACAGGATCGAGAACACGGCGATCACGAGCATGACCTCCTGGAGCGCGACCGAGGCGTCGGGGAGGATCGGCAGCACGACGCGCAGGAAGCCGTAGACCCCGACCTTCGAGAGCACCGCCGACAGCAGCGCGAGCACCGGCAGGGGCGTTGCCCGATAGGTCTCCGACAGCCACCCGTGTACCGGGAACGCCGGTGCCTTGACGAGGAACGCGGCGGCGAACGCGAGGAAGATCGGTATCTGCGCGCTCTCGGGCAGCGAGCGCTCGGCGAGGTCGGTCAGCGCGAACGAGATGTCGCCCCCGCGGGGCGTCGAGAGCACTCCGAGCGCGACCGCCGCGGCGAGCATGAGCAGCGACCCCAGGAGCGTGTAGATCACGAACTTGGTCGTCGCGCGCACACGCTCGTGCCCACCCCACTGCCCGATCAGGAAGTAGAACGGCACGAGCATGAGGTCGAAGAAGGCGACGAACAGCGCGAGGTCCTGCGCCATGAACGCGCCGAGCACCGCCGACTCGGCGAGCCCGAGGTGGAAGAAGAAGAGCTTCGGGCGCTCGAAGGCACCGTCGCCGCGACGCAGGGCGACGGCGAGCGTGGCGGCGAGCCACAGGAACGCGGTGAGCGTGACGAGGAAGAGCGACAGCCCGTCGACCCCGAGCGAGAAGCGGATGCCGAGCTCGGGGATCCACGGGACGTCGGTGACGTAGCGCAGGCCGGTCCCGCCCGGGGCGAAGTCGGCGACCATGAACAGCGTGTAGGCGAACGCCCCCGCCGCCCCCGCGAGCGCGACCCAGCGCGCGTACCGCGCCGGCACGGCGAGACACACGACCCCGGCGGCGAACGGCAGCGCGAGGAAGATCGGAAGCGGGATGTCGAGCACGGGCACGGGCGGCGGTCCCTCAGCGGCTCGCGATCAGGAAGTAGAGGGCGAGCGCGCACACGCCGGCGAGCAGCAGCAGCGCGTACGCCCGCAGGTAGCCGGTCTGGATCGCGCGCGCGAACGCCGTCCCGGCGCGCACCACGCCGGTCGCCCCGCCCACGAGCGCACCCTGCACGAGCACCCGCTCGACCGTCGCGCGCCCGAAGCGCCCGAGCGCCCGCCCCGGCCGCACGAACGCCCGGTCGTACAGCTCGTCGAAGTACCACTTGTTGACGAGGAAGCGGTGAACGAGCGAGAGCCGCTCGCGCGCGCTGCGGGCGAGCGACGGGCGCCGCAGGTACACGAGGTACGCCGCGCCGATCCCGAGCAGCGCGAGCACGCCGCCGATCGCGAGCCCCGTGAGCTGCTCGGACACGGGCGGCTTTTCGTGGAGGTGCTCGGATGCGGCGAAGCTCGGCTCGAGGAAGTGTTCGACCTCGGCGGTCAGGCCGGGCACGGCCATGAGCCCTCCGACCACGGCGAGCAGGGCGAGGATCGCCATCGGCGCCTTCATCGAGAACGCGCGCTCGGCGATGTGGTGCTCGGGCCCGGGGAACCCGACGTCGGTGTCCTCCTCCTCGCCGGTGAGCGGGTTGCGCGGCTCGGCGTGGTACAGGTCGCCCCGTTCCAGGGAACTCGCCCCCTCGACGGGCTCGCCGAAGAAGACGCGGAACACCATGCGGAAGGCGTAGAAGGCGGTGAGCAGCGCGGCCGCGTACCCGAGCACCGCGAGCAGCGTGTACAGCCCGCCGCGGTGGAGCGTGTAGCTGAGGACCTCGTCCTTCGAGAAGAAGCCCGACAGGAGCGGGAAGCCCGCGAGCGCCGCCGCGCCGATCGTGAACGTGGCGAAGGTGAACGGCATCGCCTTGCGGAAGCCGCTCATGCGGTCGATCGACTCGTTCGTCATCCCGAGCGCCGACACGACCGAGCCGGCCCCCATGAACAGGAGCGCCTTGAAGAAGGCGTGCGTCATGAGATGGAAGAGCCCGGCGGAGTACGCGAACGCGCTCACCCCGAGCACCATGTAGCCGATCTGCGAGATCGTCGAGTACGCGATGATGCGCTTGAGGTCGGTGACCACGAGCGCGACCGTCGCCGCAAACAGCAGCGTGAGCGTCCCGACGAGCGCCCCGATCGCCGCCGCGGTCGGGGCGTGCTCGAACAGCGGGTAGCAGCGCGCGATCAGGTAGACGCCCGCGGTGACCATGGTCGCCGCGTGGATCAGCGCGGAGACCGGCGTCGGGCCCTCCATCGCGTCAGGAAGCCAGGTATGCAGGGGGAGCTGGCCCGACTTGGCGAACGCGCCCACGAGCAGCAGGAGGCACGCGGCGATCAGGACCCCGTCGTCGCGCGGGACGCTCTTCACCGCGGCGAACGCCGCCGCGTAGTCGAGCGACCCGAGCTGGCTGAGGATGAGGAACGCGGCGACGACGAGCCCGACGTCGCCGATCACGTTGATTACGAACGCCTTGATGCCGGCGCGCGTGGCGGTGTCGCGCCGGTACCAGAACGAGATCAGGAGGTAAGAGGCCGCCCCCACGAACGCCCATCCGACGATGAGGACGACGAAGTTGGCCGCCAGCACCAGCAGCAGCATCGAGAAGACGAAGAAGTTGAGGTACGAGAAGAAACGGGCGTAGCCCCGGTCGGAGTCGAGGTAGGCGACCGAGTAGACGTGGATCAGGAACGACACGCTCGTGACCACGAGCACCATGAACGTCGACAGGGGGTCGACGAGGACCGCGAGGTCGACGTGCACGCCGCTCGTTCCGACGTACTCCCATGCGCTGCCGACGAGGTGCCGGCCCGGCGGCGGGACCTCCTCGAGCGTCGTGTACATCGCGAGCCCGGCGAGGAACGACAGCCCGATCGTGCCCGAGCCGATCCATCCCGCGAGCCGGCCGCCGAGCGTGCGCCAGCCGAGCGCGATCCCGACCGTCCCCGCAAGCGGGAGGGCGAGTACGACCCACGCCCACGAGACGGCGTGCGGGGTCACCCGCGCAGCTCCGACATCTCGTCGGCGTCGATCGGGAGCTTGTGGCGATACATCGCCACGATCAGCCCGAGGCCGATCACCACCTCGCACGCGGCGATCACCATCACGACGAGCGCGAACACCTGACCCGCGCCGTCGCCGTGGCCGCGCGCGAAGGCGAGCAGGGCGAGGTTCCCCGCGTTCAGCATCAGCTCGAGGCACAGCAGGATCACGAGCGGGTTGCGCCGCGTGAGGACGCCCGCCGCCCCGATGCAGAAGATGAACGCCGACAGCACGACGAACCAGGTCATGCTCACGTGGACTGCCCCCCGCGCGCCGCGCTCGCCGGCTTGTCGATCGCCCGCCCGCCGTAGCCGCCCTGCTCGCCCGCCGAGCGGTCGGTCGCCTGCGGGCCGGTCTCGGGCCGGCGCCCGAGCTGGAGCACGCGCTCTCCGCCCGCCTCCTCGAGGCCGCGCCGACGCCCCGCGAGCACGACGGCGGCCACCGCGGCCAGCAGGAGCAGGAACGACGCCGCCTCGAAGGCGATCAGGAACTTCTCCATGAGCAGGGCGCCGATCGCTTGGGGCGAGCCGAACCCGGCCGCGACCTCCGACCCGCGCGAGCCCACGGCCTTGAGGCCGGTCGCGACCGTGGCGATCGCGATCTCGGCGAGCAGCGCGACCGCGAACAGGGGGCCGACCGCCCGGATGGCGCCGAGCGACGGCCCGAGCGGCTCCTCGGATCCGCCCACGTAGGCGACGACGAAGACGTACAGCACCATCACCGCGCCGGCGTAGACCACGACCTGCGCGGCCGCCACGAACTCGGCCCGCAGCAGGAGGAAGAGCACCGCGAGCGCGAGCAGGTGGCCGACCAGCGCGAGGACGCTGAAGAACGGGTTGCGCAGCGCGACCACGCCGACCGCGCCGGCGAGCGCGCCAGCCGCGGCCACGAAGAACAGGATCTGCTCGGACAGCATGGCCGCGCCGCCGTCCGCCGAGCGCCTACTCGCCCTCGCGCCGCAGCGGCGTGCGCTCGACGGGGTCGGCGAGCAGCATCTCCTTGGTGAAGATCAGGTCCGAGCGCGTGTAGTCCGAGAGCTCGTAGTCGTTGCCCATGGTGATCGCGTCGAACGGGCACGCGACCTCGCAGTAGCCGCAGAAGATGCAGCGCGTGAGGTTGATTTCGTAGATCGCCGCGTAGCGCTCGCCCGCCGAGACCTGGTGCTCGGGCGTGTTCTCCGCGGCGACCACCCGGATGCACTCCGCCGGGCACGCCGCCGCGCACAGCGAGCAGCCCACGCACTTCTCGAGCCCCGTGTCCTCGAAGCGGTGGAGCTTGTGGCGACCGCGGAAGCGCGGGTAGACCGGCGTCTTCTCCTCGGGGTACTCGATCGTCGTCGGCTTCTCGAGCACGCGCCCGAACGTCGTGCGCAGCCCCTTGAGCGTGGCGCCGAACGAGCGGTAGATCGCCTTCGCCGTGCTCGGCGAGGGGGCGCGCTGGACGGCGACCACGTCGTCGGCGAGGCCGTTCCCCGAGCCGTTCGCCGGCTCCTCGGAGGAGCCGCTTGACGAGCTGTTCGACACGGTGTCAGCCATTGCGGTGGAACCTCCGAGCGGTCAGACGAGGACGACGACGATTGCGGTCACGACCACGTTGACCGTGGTTAGCGGCAGGAGCACCTTCCAGCCGAAGGACATGAGCTGGTCGTAGCGGAAGCGGGGGAGGGTGGCTCGGACCCAGATGAACAGGAAGATGAGCGCGAGCATCTTGAGCAGCACCCACAGCGGGCCGAGCCACTCGGGCCCCGGCCCGTGCCAGCCTCCGAGGAACACCGCGGTGGCGATCCCCGAAATGACCACGACCTCCATGTACTCGGCCATGAAGAACGTGCCGAAGCGCATGCCGCCGAACTCGGTGTTGTAGCCGGCGACGAGCTCGGCGTCGGCCTCGGGGAGGTCGAACGGCGGGCGCGAGGCCTCGGCGAAGCCGGCGACCATGAAGGCCAGGAAGCCGACGATCTGGGGGACGACGAACCACACGTCGCCCTGGGCCTCGACGATGTCGACGAGCGACAGCGAGCCCGCGGTCATCGCCACGCCGAGCAGCGAGAGGCCGATCGCCACCTCGTAGGAGACGAGCTGCGCGGCGGCGCGCATCGAGCCGAGGAACGAGTACTTGGAGCCCGAGGCCCAGCCCCCGAGCATCAGCCCGTAGAAGGCGATCGACCCGAACGCGAAGAAGTAGAGCAGCCCGATCGACACGTCGATGCCGGCGAGCGCGACCTCGCCGCCGAACGCGCCCGGCGCGCCGAACGGGATCACCGCGAGCGTGAGCACCGCGGTGGCGATCGAGATTACCGGGGCGATCGCCATCATCCACGGCACCGCGGTGGCGGGCGTCGACGACTCCTTGGAGACGAGCTTGATCACGTCGGCGAGCGGCTGGAGGAGGCCGGCGAACCCGACCCGGTTCGGCCCGAGGCGCGACTGGAAGCGCCCGAGCAGGCGCCGCTCCGCCCACAGCACGATCGGCACGATCTGGAGGATCACCAGGAAGATCACGATCGCCTTGAGGATCTGGACCCACACCGGCCCGGGCGGGGAGACCTCGCCGGGCGCGCTCGCCGCGAGCACCGCGCTCACCGCGGCTCGGCCCTTGTCACGGTGACCGTGGCCGCCGCGCCGTCTCCGAGCTCGCTCGCGCTCGACTCCTCGACTCCCTCGAGCAGGTAGACGCTGCGCGGGGGCAGCGCGTCGCGAACCGCCGCGGCCGCGCGTACGCGCGCGCCATCGCGCGCCACCTCCACCTCGTCGCCGGTCTCGATTCCGAGGCGCTCGCCGTCCGCGGGCGAGAGCTCGACGCGCTGGCGCGGGGCGAGGAAGGCGAGGATCGGCGCGTGCTCGGTCTCGCGCCCGGCCCACAGGCTGCGCGTAGTCCCGAGGCGCAGGTCGCCGTTCGCGGGCTCGGCGAGCTCGGGCGGCGACTCGAGCTCGCCGGGCGAGGGCATCTCGGCGCCCGCGGGCACGTCGGTCGCGGCGCCGCGCTCCTGCCAGCGCTTGCCCTTGCCGCCGATCTCCTCCAGCGTGATGCCGGCGAGGAAGGGCACCCCCTCGAAGACCGCGCGCGAGACCATCGGGCTCGTCAGCAGCGGCGGGTCGCTCCCGGCCCCGAGGCGCACCGCGAGCTCGGCGAGCACGCTCCACGCCGGCCTGATCTCGCCCGGGTGGCCGATCGCCTGGCGCACGCGCTGGAGGCGCCCGTCCGGGTGGGTGACCGTCCCCTCGCGCTCGGCGTACGACTCGGCGGGGAAGACGATGTCCGCGTGGCGCGTCGCCTCGGACTCGAAGTCGGCGAAGGCGACCGTGAAGCCGGCGCCGGCGAGCGCCCGGCGCCAGGCGGCGCGATCGGGATGCGTCCGAACCGGGTCGGCGTGCAGCAGGACGAGCGCGGACAGCTCGCCCCCGAGCGCGCGGGCGATGTCGGCGGCGGGGAGACCTGCCTCCGGCGCGTCGGCGAGTCCGGGGCCGAGGTTGGGGATGCAGCCGAGCTCGCGCAGGCCGCGCGAGTTGGTCCCGCTCGGGACCTCGATCAGCCCCGCGCCCTCGGTTCCCGCGACCTCGAGCGCGCCCGCGAGCGCGAGCAGCGCCGCGACCGCCTCGCGTCCGCGCGCGCCGTGCGAGAGCCGCTCGGCCCACACGACTACCACCGGACCGGCGTCGCGCAGGAGCGCCGCCGCGTTGCGCACCGACTCGGGGCTCGTCCCGGCCTTGCCCGCGAGCGCGTCGAGCCCGCCCTGGTCGAGCGAGCGCCCCTGCTCGTCCGGCTCGCCGTGCTGGCGCTCGTCGAGCCCGCCGAGCGGCGCCTGCGCGACATCGCGCGGCATCCGCCGCTCGGACGGCGCGTGCTCGACCGGCTCGACCTCGCCGAGCGCGGCGGCGAGCGCTCCGAGCGCCGCCTCGCTCGCCCCCGGCGCGGTCCGGACGATCGCGTCGGCCGTCGGGTCGAGCGCCCCCGGCCGCCCACCGATTACCACGGTCTTCACGCCGAAGCGCCGGATCGCCTTGCGTACGCGCAGGTCGAGGATCGGCATCTCGTCCTGGAGCTCCGTGTCGACGACGAGGACCGCGCCGGCGTGGTCGATGTCCGGCACCATCGCCGCGAGGTCGGGCCGGGCGAGCGCGCGGGCCTGCCCGGGATCGAGCGGGCCGCCGGGTCGCGAGTCGACGTGCGGCGAGCCGAGCCCCTCGCGCATCAGCCGCTGGAGCAGGAAGCCCTCCTCGTTCGTGGTCTCGCCGCCGGCGAGCGCGGCGGTCGCCGGCCCGGCGCGTCGGAGCCCTTCGGCCGCGGTCTCGAGCGCGCGCTCCCACGAGACCTCGCGCAGCGCGCCGCCGTCGCGGACCATCGGGCGCGTGATCCGCTCGGGCGCGTGCACCGCCTGGAAGCCGAAGCGGCCGCGGTCGCACAGCCAGCCGTCGTCGACCTTGGCGTTGTCGCGCGCGAACACCCGCAGGACCTTCGAGTCGTCGCGCACCGAGAAGGTCACGTTGCACTGACTCGGGCAGATCGTGCAGATCGACCCGCCGTTCTCGATGTCCCACGGGCGCGCGCGGAAGCGGTACGCGCTCGAGGTCAGCGCCCCCACCGGGCACAGGTCGACGATGTTGCCCGAGAACGGCGCGACGTACGGATGGCCGTGGTGCGTCCCGACGTAGGTGTGGTCGGCGCGCTCGAGGAACACGAGCTGATAGTCCTCGGCGACCTCCTGCGAGAAGCGCACGCAGCGGTAGCACAGGATGCAGCGCTCGCGATCGATCGCGACGAGCGGCGAGAGCTCGAGCGGCTTCTCGAAGTGGCGCTTCGGCTCGATGAAGCGCGAGCGTCCTGCGCCCCAGCCGAACGAGATGTCCTGGAGCGGGCATTCGCCGCCCTTGTCGCAAACCGGGCAGTCGAGCGGGTGGTTGATCAGCAGGAACTCGACGACCGCGTTCTGGGCCTCCCTGACGCGCGGCGAGTTGGTGATCACCGCCATCCCGTCCTGGACGGCGGTCGAGCACGCGGTCTGAAGCTTGGGGATGCCCTCGACCTCGACCAGGCACATCCGGCAGGCGCCGACCGCCTGGCCGAGCTTCGGCTCGTAGCAGAACACGGGGATCTCGACGTCGCCGTACTTCGCCCCGTCGACGAGCGAGATGCCCTCGGGCGCGCTGATCTCGCGGCCGTCGATCTCGAAGGTGACGTACTTGGGCTCGGGGCGGGGCATGGCTGGGCGGTCTGGGAACGGCGAGCGCGGTCGATCTCCGCGGCCTACGCGGGCCCGATCAGAGGTGCGGCGGCGAGCTCGGGCGCAGCCTGCTCGACGACTGCCGCCTCGTTGCGGGCGCGCGCCTCCTCGGCGTGCTGCTCGAACTCCGCGCGGAACTTCTCGAGCATCGAGCCGATCGGCATGGCCATCGAGTCGCCGAGCACGCACAGGCAGTTGCCGAGGATGTTCGACTGGACCTGGGCGAGCAGCTCGAAGTCCATCGGCGTCGCCTCGCCCGAGTCGACGCGCTCGAGCATCTTCACCGTCCAGTTCGTCCCCTCGCGGCAGGGAACGCACTTGCCGCACGACTCGTGGCGGTAGAAGTCGGCGAGCCGCAGCGCGAGCGGGACGAGCGGCTGCGAGTCGTCGACCACGATGACCGAGCCCGACCCGAGCATCGACCCGGCCTGGGCCATCGTCTCGAAGTCGTAGGTGAGGTCGAGGCCCTCGTCGCCCGTGAGCACCGGCGCCGACGACCCGCCGGGGAAGAAGCACTTGACCTCGCGTCCCTCCGGCGGTCCGCCGGCGAGCCCGTAGATGATCTCGCGGCACGTGACGCCCAGCGGGACCTCGTAGTTCCCGGGCCGCTGGACATTGCCCGAGACCGACACGACCTTCGTACCCTTCGACTGCTCGGAGCCGACCTTTACGTACTCCTCGGGCCCGAGCTCGATGATGATCGGGACGTTGCACAGCGTCTCGACGTTGTTGAGCAGCGTCGGTCCCTGGTACAGGCCGGCGTTGGCCGGGAAGGGCGGCTTGAGCCGCGGGTTGCCGCGCTTGCCGTCGAGCGAGTCGAGCAGCGCCATCTCCTCGCCGCAGATGTACGCGCCGGCGCCGCGGTGCACCACGAGCTCGAAGTCGAAGCCCGAATCGAGGATGTCGGCGCCGAGGTAGCCGCGCTCGTAGGCCGCCCTCACCGCCCGCTCGACCACGTCGGCCTGGAGCTCGTACTCGCCGCGGATGTAGATGAAGCCGTGGTTGGCCTCGATCGCGCGCGCCGCGATGATGCAGCCCTCGATCAGCAGGTGCGGGTTCTTCTGCATCAGCACGCGGTCCTTGAACGCCCCGGGCTCGGACTCGTCGGCGTTGCAGACCAGGTACTTGTCCATGTCGCCCTTGGGGATGAAGCTCGCCTTCTTGCCCATGGCGAAGCCGGCTCCCCCGCGCCCGCGCACGTCGCCCGCCTGGATCTGCTCGAGCACCTCGTCGGGGTCGAGCTCGGTGAGCGCGGTGCGCAGGGCGGAGTAGCCGCCGCGGCGCTCGTACACCTCGATCGTGTCGAGCCCGGGCTCGTCGATGTCCTTGAGCAGGCGCAGCTCGGTCGCCGCGGTCACTGGGTCTCCTCGTGGGGCGGAGGGTCGCCGGCGCCGGCCGGCATGTAGTCCTCGTCCTCGAGCCCGCGACCGGGAAGCGGCGTGCGTCCCTCCTTGATCGCGGCGACGATCTCCGGCGCGTCGCTCGGGTCGAGCGGCCCGACGTAGCGGCCGTCGATCGAGGCCATCGGCTGCATGTCGCACGCACCGAGGCACTCGAACTCGCGGATGTCCCAGCCCTCGAGCCGCGCCTTCTTCGCCGCGGCGGCGATCGCGTCGTACACCGCCTTGGCGTTCACCAGGTGGCACGACACGCTTGTGCACACGTACACGTAGTGACGCCCGACCGGGTCCTCGTGGAGCATGTCGTAGAAGCTCGCGATCGACGACAGGTAGGCGGGCGTGACCTTCATCACCGCCGCGACCTGGCGCATCGCATCCGTCGAGAGCCACCCGTGCACGCGCTGGGCCGCCTTGAGCGCCGGGAGGACCGCCGAGCGGGGGTCGGGGTAGAGCGACATCCGCCACTCGATCTCGCGCTTGACGTCCTCGGGCACCTCGACGTCGGCGAGCTGGGGGATGACCGCCGGGTCCTTGTCGAGGTCGACCGGCATGTCCCACCCCGCCGCCACCGCCGGATGCCCCGACGCGATCTGCCGATCGAGCCCGACCATCCGATCGGCGACCAGGGGCAGGTCGCGCCGCGTCGAGCCGTTGGAGCGACTGCCGTCAGCCATCCCCGCATCCAAGCCTGATTGCGGAGGAGCGCTCGCGGCGGCGCCGCGCGCAGGAGGCGCCAGTGAGCCGCGACGCCGCGTCCGCCGCCGCCGACGATGTCCCCGCGAAGCCGTTTGCAGCGAGCCGCAGGCGAGCGGACTTAGGCTGAGCCGGGGACATCGGAGCCGGCGAGCGGCCGCACGAACACGGACTCACCGATCGATCCCCCCGAGAATCGGATCCAGCATCGCGATCCCCGCGATCAGGTCCGCGATCAGCTCGCCCTCCGCCATGTCGTGCAGGCACTGGAGGTTTATGAACGACGGATCGCGCATGTGCACGCGCGCCGGCTTCGACGACCCGTCGGCGAGCACGAAGCAGCCGAGCTCGCCGCGCGGCGACTCGATCGCCTCGTAGATCTCGCCGGGCGGGACGCGGAACCCCTCGGTCACCAGCTTGAAGTGGTGGATGAGCGCCTCCATGCTCGTGGCGAGCTCGTGCCGCGGCGGCAGGGCGACCTTGCGGTTCGTGGTGATGAACGGGCCCTCGGGGATGCCCTCCACGGCCTGCTCGATGATCTTGAGCGACTCGCGCATCTCCGCTATCCGGACGCGGTAGCGGTCGTAGTGGTCGCCCACCGTCCCGACGGGGATCCTGAACTCGAAGTCCTCGTACGAGGAGTACGGGATCGTCTTGCGCAGGTCCCACGGGTCGCCCGACGCGCGCAGGAGCGGGCCGGTCACCCCGAGCTGCTTGAGTCGGTCCTGCGAGACGACGCCCACGCCGCGCAGGCGCTCGAGCAGGATCGGGTTCTCGTTAAGGAGCGCCTCGTATTGGTCGATGCGCGTGCGCATCTGGGCCACGAAGTCGAGGCACTTGCGCGCCCAGCCCGGGGGGATGTCCTCGATCACGCCGCCCACCTGGAAGTAGCGCGGGTGCAGGCGCTGGCCGCCCGACATCTCGAACAGGTCGAGGATCATGTCGCGGTCGCGCAGCGCCCACCACAGCACGGTGATCGCCCCGAGGTCGAGCGCCGAGGTGCCGAGCCAGAACAGGTGGCTCGCGATCCGGTTGAGCTCCATGTGCGCGACGCGCAGGTACTGCGCGCGCGGGGGGACCTGCTCGTCGAGCAGGCGCTCGACCGCCGCGCAGAACGCGTACGCGTTGAAGTAGTACGCGAGGTAGTCCATCCGCTCGACGAACGGGATGACCTTCCAGTACTGCTGGTCCTCGCAGCTCTTCTCGATCCCGGTGTGGACGTAGCCGATCAGCGGGGTCACGTCGCGCACCACCTCGCCCTCGAGCGTGCACAGCAGGCGCAGCACCCCGTGGGTCGCCGGGTGGTGCGGCCCCATGTTGATCGTGAACAGCTCGGCGTCGGACTCGACCTGCGTGCCGGCGAGCGGCGCCTCCATGCGCTCGAGCGTCACCGACTCCTCGCGCCGGCGGTAGGGGGTACCGAGCCCGGGGCTACTCATACCAGCGCGGCACCTTGTGCTCGTTGAACGTGTAGAGGACCGGCTCGCCGCCCATCGGGAAGTCGCGGCGCTGGGCGTGCCCCTCGTAGTCCTCGGGCATGTGCAGGCGGCGCAGGTCCTCGTGCCCCTCGAAGCGGACGCCGAAGAAGTCGAAGACCTCCTTCTCCTGGAAGTCCGCGGTCGGGAACAGGTCGCACACGGTGGGGACGCCGGTGGTCTCGGCCTGCTCGACCGTGAGCCGCGTGCGCACGCCGAGGCGCTCGCCGCGCTCGGTCGAGAGCAGCTGGTAGTGGACGGCCAGGCGCGGCTCGTGCGGGAAGTAGTCGCAGCCGTGCAGGCTCGCGAGCACGTCGAAGCGCTCGTCGGCGTCGTCGCGCAGGTGGCTCAGGATGCGGTGGACGTCCTCGGGGCGGACGTCCAGCGTGGCCTGGTCGCGAAAGAAGATCGTGTCCCGCACCGATCCCTCGCCCACCGCCTCACCGATCGCCCGGGCCGTGAGCTCGAGGCCCGTGGCGTTGATCACCGGGGCGCTCCCCCGGCGGGCGCCTCTGCGCCGGTGCGGCCCCAGACTTCCTCGGTCCCCTGGGCGCGATAGCGCTCGCGCCAGCCGAGGTCGGGCTGGCCCTTGATCTTCTCCTGGAGGCGATTGATGCCGTGGAGGAGCGCCTCGGGCCGCGGCGGGCAGCCGGGGACGTAGATGTCGACGGGCAGGAAGCGGTCGGCCCCCTGGACGAGCGCGTAGTTGTTGAACATTCCCGCGCTCGAGGCGCACGCGCCCATCGAGATGACCCACTTGGGCTCGAGCATCTGGTCGTAGATGCGGCGGATGACCGGCGCCATCTTCATCGCGACCCGCCCCGAGAGGATGATCATGTCGGCCTGGCGCGGCGAGGCGCGGAACACCTCGGCGCCGAAGCGCGCGGCGTCGTTGCGCGGGGCTCCGACCACCGAGATCATCTCGATCGCGCAGCACGCCAGCCCGAAGGTGAGCGGCCACGGCGCGTTCGCGCGCGCCCAGTTCTGTGCCTTCTCGAGCGTGGTCAGGCCGACGCGCGACTCGACGTACTCGGCGAGCTGGGAGTCCTCGATCTCGCCGCGGAGCAGCTGGCGCGCGCGGAGCTGGCGGACGCGCAGCTCGCCGGGCTGCTCGGGCGGGAAGGCCTGCGGCTCGGTCTGGAGCGGCTGGCGCCTTATCTCCACTCGAGCGCTCCGCGGCGCCACACGAACACGTAGGCGACGGCCAGAAGGGCGATGAAGACGATCGTCTCGACCAGGGCGAAGACGCCGAACGCCTCGAGCTGCACGGCGACCGGATACAGGAACACGACCTCGATGTCGAACAGGATGAAGAGCAACGCGATCAGGTAGAAGCTGATCCCGAAGCGGAAGTTGCTCGTGACCTCGGAGGGGAGCCCACACTCGTAGGGCTCGCTCTTGATGCGCGACGGGCGGCGCGGCCCGAGCCAGCCGTTGATCGCCGTGAAGAGGAGCCCGACGCCGACGCCGAGGACCAGGAACACGAGAACGGGCAGGTAGCTCCTCAGCATGGGGACGCTGGGGTATACCAACTTTGTGACACTTTGCAACTTAGTGCGGAAGGGCGCTTGGTGAGCGGCGTTCACGAGATTCTGGCGGTGGCGGTGCTCGTGACGAACCTGCTCGCCGGGGGCTGGGGCGGAATCGCGTGGCTGCGGCGTGAGCCGTCGATCGCCTTCTGGTACCTGCTGCGGGTCGCGCAGGCGGTCGTCGTCGTGCAGGTGATGATCGGGCTGCTGCTGCTCGGAGGCGGCCGGAGCGCCCCCGACGCCCTGCACGTGGTCTACGGCATCGCGCCGCTCGTGGTCGCCCTAGTCACCGAGGCGATGCGCGTGGGGGCGGGCCAGCGCGAGCTCTCCGGGGTGGGCGACTTCGAGGCGCTCGAGCGGCACGAGCAGGCGGTGCTCGCGCGCCGGGTCGTGCGCCGCGAGATGGGGATCATGGCGGTCGGCGCCCTGCTGATCGTGACGCTCGCGCTGCGGGCGGCGGGGACCGGCGGGCTGTTCTAGCGCCCGCGGCGATCGCGGTCGCCGAGTCGCCACGCCGCCGACTCGGGAGCGCCGCGCTCGGCCGGCAGGCCCACCTCCGGGGCGTAGACGAACAGCTCCGGCCGGCCCATCCGGACGAAGGCGAAGCACCAGCGCCGGGTTTCGCGGGGCCACAGGCGGACCGTGTCGGGCGCGGTCCGGCGACAGTCGCCGACGGGCTCGTAGATGCGGTCCGCCTCCTCGCGGCCGCGGAGAACGACGCTCGCGGCCTGGCTCGGCTGGTCGAGGTAGGGCTCGCGGCCCACGTTCCGCACGCTCAGGTCGATCGCGATCGACGGGCTGGCCGCAGCGGTCGCCGGCTGGCGCGAGAACCCCGTCGGGCGCACCTCGATCGTCGTGCGCGAGGTCCGCAGCCGCACCGTCTCGCCGAACGGGTGCACGTCGGGTCGGCGCGGGCCGGCGTCCGTGCCGGGCCCCACGTCGCCGTACTTCGTCGTCGTGTCGCCGCCGCCGAGAACGAGCACGATGACGAGCACGAGCACCGCGAGCACGGCGGCTCCGATGAGCAGACGCTTGCGCGTCGGCCGCAACGCCGAGGGCATGGGCGACTCTTAGCAGACCACCAGGCACCCCGCGCCGGCCTGGCGCGCGAGCCCGGCCGACCCGCCGGCGCGCTCACCTGCGCTTCGACGCCGCCTTCTGCTTGGTCCCGCCGGCCTGCTTGGCGCCGCCCTTGGCGCCCGAGCGTGAGCGACCCCCGCCCTTCCCGGAGCCGTTGCGGCTTCCCGAGCGAGCCTTCGCGCGCTCGCCCTTGGCGCGCTCGCCGTCGTCCTGGTCGTCGCCGGGCGCGGTCGCGACGGGCGCCGCGTCCTTGGCCTGGTCGATGCTCGCCTTGAGCGCCGCCATCAGGTCGGGGACCGGCTCGGCGGGCGGCGCCTCGGCGGGCACCGGCACCTCCTCGCCGGCGAGCTTACGCTCGATCAGGGCGAGCAGCTCGCGCTTGTGCTCGTTCTCGAACTCGTCCGGGTCGAAGGGGCGCGCGAGGCTGTCGACGAGCTGGGTCGCCATCGTGAGCTCCTGATCGGTCACCTCGACCTCGCGCACGCGGTCGCCGATCTCGTCCTTGGGGCGCACGTCCTCCGGGTAGAAGAGGAGCTCCGCGACGAGCGCGTCGCCGGCCGGGCGCAGGAGCACGACGTGCTCGCGGCTCGACATCACGATCTTGCCGAGGGCCGCCTTCCCGGTCTGCTTCATCGCCTCGACGAGCAGCGCGTAGGGCTTGTGCGCGCCCTCCTGCGGCTCGAGGTAGTAGGAGCGGTCGTAGTAGACGGGGTCGACCTCCTCGAGGTCGACGAACGCCACCAGGTCGATCGTGCGCCGCCGCTCGACGGCGACCGCCTCGAGCTCCTCGTCGCTCACCGGCAGGAACTGGTCCTTCGAGACCTCGTAGCCCTTGATCGTCTCCTCGCGCGGCACGACCTCCTCGCGCGCGGGCGAGAAGAGCTGCTGCCTGATCGGCTGGAGCGTCTGGCGGTCGAGCGTGCGGAACTTCGGGTCCGAGCGCTGGGTGGCGATCCCCACCGAGACGGGGATGTTCACCAGCCCGAACGAGATCGTGCCCTTCCAGATCGAGCGCATCGTGCGTCTCATTCTCTCAGACCGGCGATCGACCCTCGGGGTGCACGTCGACTTGCACGCCGTCGGTAGGGTCCGCGCTCAACGGCACCCGGTTCAGCTCCTCGAGCAGCTCTCGCAGCCGGTGCATCTTGGCTCGACCGAGACGCTCGCTCCAGCGCGCCTCGGCATCGGCGACCGCGGCGCGGGCCACGCGGATGGCGCGGCGCCCGAGGGCGGTCGTGCGCACGAGCTTGGCGCGGCGGTCGCTCGGGTCGGGGACGCGCTCGACGTAGCCGTGCGCTTCGAGGTGGGCGACGAGCTCGCCCATCGACTGCTTGGTCACCTGCGCCCGCGCGGCGAGGACGCTAACGCGCGTGCCGGCGTCGTCGAGGAACTGGAAGACGTTCCCGTGTGTCGCCCGGAGCTGCGAGTGACCACGCGCGGCCAGGTTTCGCTCGATGTCGTCGTTGAGCGCGAAGAAGGGCTCGCGCAGGAGGACGGCTAGGGGGGCGGGCGCCCGGCGAGCGGAGGTGTTGGGGAGTCGACTTGACATAGACAGGACGCCTGTCTATAGTAGCGTTAGCAAAGGACAGGAGACCTGTCTAATCGAGGAGAGGCGGCAAGTGGTCGGTCTGAGATCGAGGCCCGAGCACTTCGCCGCCGTGTCCCGTTTGTCCGAGAGGAGATCTCATGACCGAAGAGCTCACCTGCCGCAAACCCCGCGAGGTGCTCGACGATCACCTGCGGCTCGCCCATGAGCTGAAGCTCGAGGAGGACATCGAGCGCAACGTCGCGGACGACTGCGTCGTGCTCCTCGGCCGTGGCGTGTTCCGCGGTCACGCCGGAGTTCGGCAGCTCGCCTACATGCTGGTCGACGAGGTCCCCTCCGGAGAATGGAACTACGTCAACACCATGGTCGAGGGACGAATGGCGTTCCTCGAGTGGACCGTCGATGCCGGTCCGCAGCAGGTTCGGGACGGCGCCGACTCCTTCCTCATCGAGGGCGGCAAGATCCAGGCACAGACGATCCATTACACCGTCGTCGACGAGCAGGGTCGGCTGATCGTTCGCGCCGACGGGACTCGGACGGAGCTCGCCGGTTGAGGCTGCGCAGCCAGGCGTAGCGCGAGCGGGCCCCGGGGAGGGAACCCGCGAGGGCTCGCGGCTAACATGCCCGCGGGTGAAGCGCCCCCGCATCGCCTCCGGCCTCGTACTCGCCGTGCTCGCCGTGGTCGCCGTCGCCGCCGCGAGCGGCTGCGGCGACACGATCGACGTCGCCCAGACCGACCCGCCCGAGATCAAGCGCGGTGCGCAGGTCTTCCAGGAGCGCTGCTCCGGCTGCCACACGATGGACGAGGCCGGCGCTCAGGGCTCGAAGCCCGACCGCGCGCCCACCCAGAGCGGCGAGCGGACGAACGGCCCGAACTTCAACCAGCGCACGGAGAGCCGCGATAACGTGCTGTTCGCCATCCGCAACGGCGGCTTCTCGGGCGCGATCATGCCGGCCAACATCGTGGTCGGACGGGACGCCGAGGACGTCGCGGCGTTCGTCGCCAAGTACGCCGGCAAGCCGCGCTGATCCGGACCCGGGGCGAGGCGCCGTTCTCGACCTGAGGAGCATCCGCCGCGACCCCGAGGCGGCGCGCGCGGCGCTCGCCCGGCGCGGGGAGGAGGTGGCCGAGGCGCTCGACGAGGTGCTCGCGCTCGACGCGCGCCGGCGCGAGCTGCTGCCCCAGCTCGAGGACCTGCGCGCCGAGCAGAACCGCGCGAGCGAGGAGATCGCCGAGGCCAAGCGTGCGGGCGGCGACGCCTCCGAGGCGATCGCCGCGATGCGCGCGGTGGCCGCGCGCGCGAAGGAGCTGCAGGGGGAGGTCGCCGCCATCGAGGAGCGGCTCGGGGGCGCGCTGGCGGTGGTCCCCAATCCGCCGGCGGCGTCGGCCCCCGACGAGGAGCACGTCCTCCGCGAGGTCGGCGACGCGGGCGCGCACGGGCGCGATCACCTCGAGCTGCTCGACGGGCTCGTCGACATGGAGGCGGGGGCGCGCGTGGCGGGCTCGCGCTTCGCCTACCTGCGCGGGCCGCTCGTCCTGCTCGAGCTCGCGCTCGTGCGCTTCGCCATCGACCGGCTCACGGAGCACGGCTTCGAGCCGGTCATCCCGCCCGTGCTCGTGCGCGAGGAGGCGATGTTCGGCACAGGCTTCCTCCCCGAAACCGAGCAGCAGATCTATCGCGTTGGCGACGACGACATGTACCTGGTCGGCACCTCGGAGGTGCCGCTCGCCTCGCTGCACGCGGGCGAGATCCTCCCCGAGGACGAGCTGCCCCGCCGCTACGCCGGGTTCTCGACGTGCTTCCGCCGCGAGGCGGGCGCCGCCGGGCGCGACACGCGCGGGATCTTCCGGGTGCACCAGTTCGACAAGGTCGAGATGTTCGCGTTCGTGCGGCCCGAGGACTCGGAGGCCGAGCACGAGCGGCTGCTCGCGATCGAGGAGGAGATCATGCAGGCGCTCGAGATCCCCTATCGCGTGGTGAGCATCCCCGCCTGGGACCTGGGTGCGTCGGCCGCCAAGAAGTACGACCTCGAGGCGTGGCTGCCGGGCCAGGGGGAGTTTCGCGAGCTGACCTCATGCTCGAACACGACCGACTTCCAGGCCCGCCGCCTCGACGCACGCATGCGCCCGGCGGAGGGTGGCTCTCCCCGCCACCTGCACACGCTCAACGGCACGGCGGTGGCGGTGGGGCGGACGATCATCGCGCTGGCCGAGAACGGGCAGCGCGACGATGGCACGATCCGGCTGCCCGAGGCGCTCGTCGCCTACGGCTCGCCCCCCACCATCGCCGCTTCGGGCTGACACTCGCGGCACCGCCGGCTCATGCCGGGCCGCCGGCGAGGGCGGGCTAGTCTGAGGGCAGCCGTGATCGTCATGCTGCGCGTGAAGAGCTGGGAGCCCGAGGCCTTCCGGCTGCTCGAGCTCATCGGCAGCGAGCTGCACGTCGAGGCCTATCCCCAGACCGCTGGGTTCGTCCCGATCTCGGTCGACCGCTCCCGCTACAAGGACGCCGAGGCCGACGTCGTGCGCGTGCTCGAGGCGAGCGGCATCCCCTGGCGCGACCACCTCGAGCTGCGGTGAGCGGCGGCCTCGGGGCGGACGACCACGATACCTTGTGCCGCGGCGCATGCGACCCCGGCTCGCGATCCTCACCATCCTCGCCGTGTCGTGCCTCACAGTGCCGATCGCCTGCGGCATCTCCGACGAGGAGCGTGTGAACGCCACGGTCAAGCGCTTCTACAGGGCCGCGGCCGAGGGCGACGGCAAGGAGGCGTGTGCTCAACTCACCCCGTCGGCACGCGGACTCGGAGGCGCCCCGCAGTGCGAGGCCGCGATCGAGCAGTTGGGCCAGCTCGGGGGCGCCGAGGCCAAGCGCCGGATCGCGAGCGTCGACGTGCGCAGGACCCGCGTCGACGGCGACCGCGCGACGACGCAGACCCAGGTTCCCGGGCAGACGCCGGTCGTGCTCACCCTTCGCAAGGTCGAGGGCGAGTGGAAGCTCGAGTCGATCGGGGCGCAGTTCGGTGCCTCGCTGGAGAGCGGCTAGCGCGGCCGCCGCGGCATTCGCCGTCCTGGTGCTTGCGGCGGAGGCGGCGACGGACGGGAGCGGCGCGGGCGTGGCGCGCGAGGGGGCGGCGGCACCCGGGCTGCCGGTGCTCGGGCGCACCTCGGGCCGCGCGCAACCATTAGCCCGTGTAGAGCCTCCGCTGGCCAGGAAGCGGCGCGCGCGCGGGACCCTCGCCGGCTTACCGACGCGGCTCGCCGGCTCGCCTCCCCTGCGATCCGATCCCGCCGGCACCTTCTTCGCCGCCGCCGGGCACGGGGTCCGCCGGCTATCCGCGACCCGCCCGGGGCGGAAGGTCGCTCTGATCTTCGACGACGGACCCGGCCCGCACACCCCCGCGGTCCTGCGCGAGCTGCGGCGCGCCGGCGCGCGCGCGACGTTCTTCGTACTCGGACGCGAGGTGGCGCGACGCCCGGCGGACGTGCGGCTCGTGCGCGACGCCGGTATGGAGCTCGGAAGCCACGGCTGGTCGCACGTGCCGATGAGCGGCCTCGATGCGCCCGCCCAGCGCCGCGAGGTGGCGCTGGCGGCAGCGACGCTTCAGGGCGCGGCGGGCCTCCGGCCGCGTCTCTTCCGGCCACCCGGCGTGTCCTGGGACGCCGGCACGGCGCGCGCCGTGTCGGCCGCCGGCGAGCTCGGGGTTCTCCACACGATCGAGACGAGCGATTGGCGGCGCCCCGGTCGGCAGGCGCTCGTGCGCACCGCGGAGGGTGTTCGCGCCGGCGGCATCGTCGCCATGCACGACGCGGGTGGAGACCGGTCGCAGACCGTCGCGGCGATCCGTCCAATCGTGCGGGCGCTCCGCCGCCGCGGCCTCGCGTGCGTCACGGTCTCCGAGCTGCTCGGCGCGCCTCCTCCCGGTGCGTCGAGCTACGGGTTCGCCGAGCTCGAGCGCCGGCTCGCGGCTTCGCCGCGCTAGCCTCGATCGGGCCAGGAGGGGTGGCAGAGCGGTCGAACGCGGCTTGATGGTGAGCATGACGTCGAAGCAGGTCCCGGCGGCGAGCGCGAGGCTCTTCGAAGTGCCTTCCAGAGATGCTGCAACGACGAAGCACGTCCTCGGCCGCACTGCACGATCAGGATCACCGCTGTGTCGCGCCCCCCGGCCGGTCAGACAACGCAATCGACTTACTGAGCGGAGCGGTCGACTTACTGAGCGGAGCGGGAGGGATTCGAACCCCCGGGCCGTGTCATAACGGCCGGCTGCTTTCAAGGCAGCTGCAATCAACCAGACTCTGCCACCGCTCCCAGCGATCAAGCGTTCGTAGGTTGACCGATCGCCTAGCGGGATAGCACGTTCGGCCGAGGTACTCCTCTCCTTCGCGTCGTAGTAGAGCCAGTCGTAGGCGTCTTCGCCTCCTCGCTTGACGACCTATCCGGTTCGGGACCCGAGTCGCCCTCGACCTTACGTCTCTCAGCGTCTATCAGCGGCGGGACGGCGCGTCGTTGGCCGGCACGGGATTCCGTTGGAAAGCGCGTCGGGGCACGCTACGGCGTTGTACACC
>Ga0126312_10000434_pt1 | contig 24617 bp, 27 predicted proteins | sample Plot104A_FD_92537 | JGI IMG/M metagenome (GOLD analysis project Ga0126312, IMG submission 92537) | Serpentine soil microbial communities from UC McLaughlin Reserve, CA, USA - Plot104A | ecosystem: Environmental > Terrestrial > Soil > Grasslands | place: USA: UC McLaughlin Reserve, Lake County...
AATGTCGGCGTATACGAATTTGGATTCTTTGTCACATCTGAAAAGATGGTAATCAGCATAGTCTGCGTTAACATCTGTAAGAACCTGGTCAAGGTCTGAGCTACCAAGTGGCAATTTCAATTCATAACCACAGTGTTTGCACGTAAAGTGATAAATTTGCATCATTATTATTGTAATTTGATTATCTCATCCCACGTGCCTGTTAGCGAGAACATAAAGTATTTGCTACTATTAGCAGATTCAAACTGTAAAATATCTCCTGCAGCTATCTGTATCTTGAATAATTTGTTTAGGAACTGCATGAAGCTCGGACCTGCTACTATGCTTTTGGCTTCATGTTCTAGGGGTGTATCGTAATATTTCCTTAAACTCTCAGTTAATCCACTATTGCTGAGCTCTTCAACCAGATTTGACAGCTCTATAAACGTAGAGTTTCTCTTGTATACCCTGATTTTTGCCATTATGAAATTTCTTCCTATAGAGTCAGTATGTCAGAAGTACCTTATAGCACTTGTATATGCGCAATACAAGCAATGTCAAGGCAGATATATACATACGTGAGACAACTATGTAGCAATGAAATGATTAGAGTATGCAAGTCCTGTGGAAAAGAGTTTCAGAGCTTCAATGAAGGAGCAATATATTCAAGCTCAGTCATGGGCATTTTAAACTTTTGCTCAGATGAATGCTGCAGGAAGTATCTGAATGCGAACATCTCTAAATAGTACCACGGAGAACAAAAAGGATAAGAACCTCGAAAAATGTGGCACATCAACTTCGCTAACCATATAGCCAGTTATCCTTGGCTAGCTGTGGCGCGCATATGCGCAAAGTAATATCATACAAATTAATGCTAATCTATTGTTCGCATGTAAAACGTGATTTTTTCCTAAAATAATTGTTTTACAGATAATTCCATGTTCTTCATTGCAATAACGACATGTGTAGTTTTACCCTATGATGTAGAAGAAAAGAGTAGTAGTATCCTCACTATTTGTGAGCCTCGTTGAATTTCCACAAAAGATTGTCTTTGGTTGCCTTTACTAAACTTCGAAGCTCATTATTATCATCTCTATCCTTCGTTAGTTGATTTATCCTAATTGGAGATAATCCTAATGATTCAAGTTCTCCTATAAGATAGGATCGCTCATGGCTTTCTGTCGGCAAGTGAAATTTGGACATAGTAGTATATACTTGGAACTACTATATACATGAAATAACAAATTGTTTAGAATAGCGACGCCACTTTAGTGCAATAACATAACCTAATTAACTAGTTCCAGTACTCAATATTATTAGCAATTCTGATAAATGTACCCATCGTTACAGTAGAATTGACGTTCTCTATGCCGCGGATATCCCTGATCATATTCTGTCTCAGAGCCTTCTCAGTAGGCGAATTGACCCTTACTATGATGTCATAAATGCCACTGGTTCTGTATACATTGCTAACAAACGGAAGTTTGCCTAATTCCTCAATGACTGCATCATTAAATGGAAAATGACAGTTAATAAAAATAAATGCAGAAATCATGCTTATCTAACGTAAGAATAGTATTAAACAATTTAGAACACAACAACTGTGTTGACATAAAAGTACATGCATAATAGCTCAAAAAGCCTGAGCACTGCTTCTTACTGTCTGGATATACTCTGCAAGCACCTATTTTTCCAAAATCACTTTAGAATCTGTAAAACTGATTTTGTAATTTTTTAGTACGTCCATGCCCAACAAGCTAGGATAACGTTCCTGATCAACTTTCTCAACATTACGCTGCCTGAGAAATTTGACAGGCTTAACATCGACTGATTCTATTCCCTCTCCGAAATACAAATGACATGAATCTGCTAGATATGATTCAGTAGAACCACCAATACCCAGCGAATTTTGCTTTTTTGTCAATTTAGTATAATCTATTTTCATTTCTCGCGCATCAAATTCATTTATTGTAGTAATAGCAGTTCCAGTATCTACAACTAGGAGAATATCTCTAATAATTTGTAGTTGATCACAAATAAATTTCGCATATATAAATGGCAACCAGCCAGTTATGAGACGACCCTCTATGCTCAAATTCTCTCATTTTAGACAAGACCTCTAGGGAAATAAATTTTGGTGATCAGAACTCCTTCCTTGGCTGAGTCAGGTCATTTCTGCAGCTCTCGAGATTCCCGAGTCCTGAGCTAAATCCACTTTAGGGAGCTGCATGTCGATACGGTTCTTTGAAAAAGGTTCAGAATTATAGACATCAAGGCTAGCTAAAAAGTTCTCTGCTATTTCGCTTAGGTTTTTTCCCCTTGCTGACAAGCTCTATCACTTTTGCCCTGCGCCACTTTATCAGATCCTTCTGAATTTGCGACGGCGTGGTCATATTTTGCATCCCTCCGTGCTCAGCATATACGCAGTTTGCAAGGTCACAGTAGTGCCAATGAGCGTCACTACGATATCCTGCTTTCTTCTAAAAAATTTAGAAGAATCTCTCTCAGAATCGGTGCAGTAGAGCACCACTACAAACTTGCCGACTTTCATAGACAGTATTGTTCCCATCTTTATTGACGTTTCTCCTTTCCTTCGAGGCGCCCTTTGAACTCCCTACTACACCTACAGCACTACTCCCGACTTCTCGGCAGTTTATTGTTGTTGTTGTACTGACTTTCGCATGTATATAGTATTTGAATGTACATGGTGTATTTTGCAAAAAGTTTTTTGCTGCAGCAGCAGTAGCTTCTTAGGCTGCTACTACTTTCTTCTTGCTGCCGCCGGTCTCGTTATCGTATTTCCACACCAAGTTAGTATATAGCATTGGGGGCACCAGCTTTTTGAACTGGACGCCGTCAGACTTGTACCACTTCGGGAACCACTCGTACAGGTGCAACCTGATAGTCTGGATATAGACGATCAGGCCCTCTATCATCATGATGCCAATGTTGCCACCGATGAGTATTGCAAGCGACCCGCTGCTTTCGTACGCGTTGATGACGGTGACCAAGAGGGCAGTATGCACCAGAAGCATAATGCCAAGCCGTGAGTAGCTGATGGTGTTGGCAAGCATCTCTATCGTCCTTACCATGACTGTTTCCACGACGATGCCAACCAGCCCGCCGCCCTCCGGCTCTTTGCCATGCGCTATGGCAAGCTTTTGCTCCTTCATGCCGCCAAGTATCGTTATGGCGATGCATGCAATGATTACAGGAGGCATTGCCTTTGCCACTAAGCCAACTGAAACCCAGTCACCGAACAGAAACGTCAGCCACGGCACCGGCGTATCATAGTAATCGTCAGACAGGAACATGTCGATAATGTCGTACTGGGCGCCAATTGCTGCCAGTATCAGCGACACCACTGCCAGGTACTGTATGATTGCCGGTATATCGTGCGTATAGACTGCCAGCTTGTTGCCCGCCTTCCAGTCCGCCCTCGTCCTGAGTGAGAACGCCAGGAGCAGGTGGACGATGCCTATCGCTATCGACACCTCCAGTATTTTGATCACTTCGTCAAACGTCAGCTCTGACACGCTCAGCAGGCCAATGAACGGCAGCGCTTCAGCCAAGGGCGCCAGAATGACTATTTGGTCGAAATGAAACCCAAACATCTCACCCGTGCCAAGGCCGCCTATGGTAGCCGCAAGGCCGCTTGCCGCAATTAGAGTCCCCCATACCCTGAGCCTGCCGGTGCCTCTGTAGCGGAATAGCATGCCAAGCCCAAAGAGCAAAAGGCCGTGGCCAAAGTCTGCAAACATCAGACCATAGAACGTCGGCCAGACGAACGCGATTATCGGAGTCGGGTCCAACTCGCCGTACCTCGGAAGGCCCTGCGTTTCAGTTATGACTTGGAAGTTCTGAGTGTATTTCTTGTTTGTAAGGAGCGTCGGCAGCGGTTCGGCGCTGCGCTCGCCCTCATGACTGTTTATTGTGATGTTGGCGTCCTCTATTACAGACACATAGTCAGACGTCAATTTCTTAAACTTCTTCTCCATCTCCCGCGGGATGTAGCCCTCAATTACCGCAAAGTTCTTTGTGCCGCCGGGCTTTCTCGTTATCTCCAAGACGTCCTTGGCGACCCTTGCTGCTTCCTGTAGCGACAAAAGCTTGGCGATTATCGTCTGCTTGGTCTTTTCAGCCTCTTTGTCTATCTCCTCGGATCTTTTCTCAAGCTCCTTTACCTTTTCCTTTGCTAAAGCGTACGCCTGGCTCGGGTTCTGCGGCATGCCTGCCGGTATCTGGAGCGGGTTGACGCCGAAACTGCGGAGCACCTTCAATATTCTCTCCGAGTCCTCGGCAGCGCCTATGATCGTTAGCGCTGTCTTGTTCTCGTTAAGCTTGGTAGAATAAATTGCAAGGTCCTCGAGGCTTTTCCTTATCTCTGCCTCGTCCTTGGAGTCAATGACAAACAGGCTGGAATAAGAGTACTTCAGCTTGCCAAATTTAGTGAGATTGAGGCTCAGAGTCGAAGCCATCGAAACAAGGGCTTCCAAGTTGCGGTACTCTTCAAGCTGCCTTTCTATCTTGCTGCGCTCCTCCAGTATTTTCCGCGGCCCTTCAAGCAGCTGCCTGCTCTTGTCTTCCAAGTCCGCAATAAAGCCCTGAATGTCCTCGACTGCATAGTCGGTCTTGCCCTTTGGCGCGCCCTTGAACATTGTGGCCATCACGCCGGTCTCCGGCGGAATGTCGAGCGCCCTCACTACCTCGTCGATTTCTTGATAAAGTCGTTGAGCTTTTGTCAAAAGGTCGTCATAATACGGATTGATGTGCTCAGAAGCGTTATTCTGGATTGGGTGGAACCACTCTAGCTCTGCCAGCCTGCTCACGGCCTCCTGCGTCTCCATCCTTGGCAGGACGATCGTGGCTTTCATCAGTTTGGCTAGTCCCATTCCCAGGCTTGTGTGTAACTTTTATCTCTTTAAAATCCTTTCTTCTGTTGCAAGGTGATTTTTTTGTTGTTGTTGTTGTTACTGCTGCAAAAAGGAAAAAGAGATTTTTGCCCAATAAAAGGGCAGAGTGGTTTTTCTTTTTACTGGCCCAAGATAATGAACATCATGACTATACCATAGATGGCGATTGACTCGACCATGCCCACGATAATGAAGACGCTTGACTGCATCTTGGGGTTCTCGCTGATTGCTGCCAGACCCGCGGCGCCAACGAAGCCAAGGCCAAAGCCGGCGCCAAGCGCTGCCAGGCCGAAAGCCATGCCTGCTGCGATAAACTTGAATGAGCCAGAGTCAGTAGCGACAGCCTCTCCTCCTCCTTCCTGCGCGAAGGCAGCCGGGTTTGCTGCCATAAAGCCTACAAATGCAATTGCTGCGAGAACTGGTAGAACGATACGTCTTCCTTTCCGTTGCATATCCATCAAAAATCGGACACTTAAAGCCCTATTTAACGGTAACTACACAGGCAAGTGTAAAATTCAACTTGCTGCAAGCAAAAAGAAGATGAGTGGGCGCTAGATCTTTCCAAGGGCCTTGCGCTTGCTTGCAGCGACGTCTTCCTTGACCTTTTGCGCCATCGAGTCGTGCTCAGCCTTGAGCTGCGCCTTTGCCCTTTCAAAGTAGCCTGAAATCGTGTTTGATGATGATGTTATCATATTATTATGTCCTCGTAGCCTCCGCTTCTGCCACCTTCTTCTTGTCAAGCACTACTTTAACCTTCTTGAGCCTGACAAACTCTTCGCGCTCGCGCTCTTCAAGGGTCGCCTTGATAAAGTATATCGCGTCCTGGTACTGCGGGATAATGACGTATTCCAGCGCGTTGATCAGCTTTTGCGTGCGCTCTAGCTCCTTGGCAAGGCTGAATATCGCGTTCTCGTATTCTGCCGCCTTGCAGACTGACGGGAGCATGTTCTTTATCAGCTTCGCCGCCTTGTCGACAGACGCGTTTGTCTCGACAAAGCCGTAGGACAGCTGCTGACCGCCTTCCTTCGTCTTGACTTGAAGCGTCGGGATCTTGACGTCCACGATTCTCCTGACGTTTACGTCGACTTCCATCACGCTTGGAGTTGAGTCAGATATCGATTCGAGAGTGGCGGTGCCAAGCGTCATGTACGCTCGGTAGACAGACGAATAGATCTCGCCAAGGGGCGACCAGATGTCCTCCCTCGCCTTGTTTGCTTCTTCAATCATTTCGTCTATCTTTTTCAGAAGCACTTCGCGCTTGTCGTCTAGGATCTTGTGGACCATCTTGGCTACCTGCATCGAGCGCCTTATCTTGATAAGCTCGATCTTGGTTGCTGTGACCCTTCTTCCAAACGACATCTCTCTCTCTCTCTATTTGCTACTCTTGTAGTATTGCTTCACATGCTTTTCCTTTATCTTGGTCAGCTCGCCTTCAGGCAGAGTCGACAGCACTTCCCACGCCCTGCTGAGCGTCTCGTCAAGCGCCCTGTTCTCGTCCGGCGCCTGCTTTAGGAAATGCTGCTCAAACATGTCGCCGGCATCAAGGTATTTCAGGTCGACGCCTGTCAGCCCCGCCCTGCCGACGATTTCTGAAAGCGCCCTGACTTCCTGCGCCCTTGAATAAGCGTCATACAGCTGGTTGCCGACTTCCATGTGGTCAGACCTTGTTTTTCCTTCGCCCACTCCGTCCTTCATGAGCCTTGACAGCGACATGAGCACGTTCACAGGCGGGTAGATGCCCTTTCTGAACAGGTCACGCCCGAGCACTATCTGGCCTTCGGTGATGTAGCCTGTCAGGTCAGGGATCGGGTGGGTGATGTCGTCAGCAGGCATTGACAGGATCGGCACCTGCGTCACGCTGCCGTTCTTGCCCTTTACCCTGCCCGCCCGCTCGTAGTTGTTTGCAAGGTCTGTGTAGAGATAACCTGGATAGCCCTTTCTGCCGGGCACCTCTTCCCTCGCAGCGCTGATTTCTCTAAGAGCTTCGGCATAGTTGGTCATGTCTGTCAGGATTGCCAGCACGTGCATCCCAAGGTCAAACGCAAGGTATTCTGCTACTGTCAGCGCCACTCTGGGCGTGATGATCCTCTCGATTGCCGGGTCGTCTGCAAGGTTGAGGAAGAGCACCGAGCGCCTCAGCGCGCCAGACTCTTCGAGGCTGCGCTTGAAGTACTGCGCTTCAGAGTACTGCACGCCGATTGCCGCAAACACCACGGCAAAGTCTTCCTTTGTCCCCACTACAGACGCTTGACGCGCGATCTGCGCTGCCAGGATGTTGTGGGGCATGCCAGAGCCGGAGAATATCGGAAGCTTTTGGCCCCTCACGAGCGTCAGCATGCCGTCAATCACTGAAACGCCAGTCTGGATAAACGAAGTAGGGTATTCGCGCCTTTCCGGGTTCATGGGCTCGCCGTTGACGTCGAGGAACTTGTCAGCTATAGGCTCTGGAAGCCCGTCGTTTGGCCTCCCAAGGCCGTCAAACACCCTGCCTAGCAATTCCTGCGACACCGGCATCTCCATCGTCTTGCCAAGGAACTTGGCCTTTGTGCCGGTGATCGTAAGACCTGTGGTGCCTTCAAAGACCTGCACAATTGCCTTGCCAAAGCCCACCTCAAGGACCTTGCCTAGCCTGCGCTCGCCGTCTACAGTCTGGATTTCAACAAGCTCATCAAACGACGCTTTCGTAATGCCATCGATTACCATCAGTGGGCCCTTGATCTCTGCCACCTTTGTGTATTCTACTCCGACCGCTTTAGACAACGACCTTCACCTCCTCTTCTGCCGATCCACCAACAGTAGCTGCCTTGCGGAACTGGTCGTCTATCTGCTTATCTAAGTCGTCCAGTTTGGCAAGCTGATCCTCAGGTATCTCGAACTTGGCCTTGAGCAGCGCCGGGATTATTGGCATCGCCCTGATGTCTGCGAGCGGAGTGCCAGCCTTCAGTGCCTTGAGCGCCTCCTTATGGAACTTGACCATCAATTTCACGAGCTTAACCTGCTTTTGCGGGCTGCAATAGGTGTCTACCTTGTCAAACGAGTTCTGCTGCAAAATGCCTATCTTGACCATCCTTGCCACTTCGAGCACAAGCTTTTCTTCGTCCGGCAGGGCCTCGGGACCAAGCAGCCTGACAATTTCTTTGAGCGTGTCTTCCTTTTGCAGGACCTGGTACGATTCCTGCCTAAGGTCGTACCATTCTCCTGTGACATTTTCCTTCCACCACTTGCTGACGTCTTCAAGGTAGCCCGAGTAGGACTGCATCCAGTTGATTGACGGGTAGTGTCTTGAATACGCAAGCCTTGTGTCAAGCGCCCAAAAGGTCTTGATGAACCTGATCGTGTGAGTGGTCACCGGCTCGGTAAAGTCTGCGCCTGACGGCGACACTGCACCTACCAGCGTGACAGAGCCTGCCCTGTTTGGAGAGCCAAGCGCCCTGACCCTGCCTGCGCGCTCGTAGAACTCTGCAAGCCTTGATGCCAGGTACGACGGGTAGCCTTCTTCTGCAGGCATCTCTTCAAGGCGGCCTGACATCTCTCTGAGAGCCTCGGCCCACCTGCTCGTCGAGTCTGCGACAAGCACTACGTCGTAGCCCATGTCGCGGTAGTATTCTGCCATCGTCACGCCTGTGTAGATAGACGCCTCCCTTGCCGCCACCGGCATGTTGCTGGTATTTGCGACAAGGACCGTCCTCTCCATCAGCGGTCTGTTTGAGCGGGGGTCAATAAGGTGCGGGAACTCGACAAGCACTTCAGTCATTTCGTTGCCGCGCTCGCCGCAGCCAATGTATACCACGACTTTCGAGTCGGCCCACTTTGCAATCTGGTGTAGCGTCACGGTCTTGCCAGTGCCAAAGCCGCCCGGGATTGCGCCGGTCCCTCCTTTTGCAATTGGAAAGTAGGTGTCGATGACGCGCTGACCTGTCACGAGCGGCACCGTTGGGTCGTATCGCTCTGCATATGGCCTCGGCCTTCTTACCGGCCACTTGTGATACATCTTTAGCTGCACTTTTTCGCCGCCTTTCTCAGTGGTAGCGATAATGTGATCGAGGTCATAGTCGCCCTCGCTGGCAATATCGGTAAGCTTGCCTCCGGAGTGGTTTGGCGGCACAAGGATGCTGTGGGTCAAGAGCGGGGTTTCTTCGACCCTGCCAAGGACCGAGCCGGGGCCTACCTCTTCGCCCTTTTTCGCGCCGGGCTTGAACTTGTACTTCTTTTTCATATCGACCGGGGTGGTCACGACGCCCCTGCTGATGAAAGCGCCTGATTTTGCAGCGATCTCGTCCAGCGGCCTTTGAATGCCGTCGTAGATCCTGCCAATGATGCCCGGGCCCAACAGCACCGAAAGAGGCTGGCCGGTTCCGGTGACGGGCTCGCCCGGCTTCAAGCCAGATGTCGACTCGTATACCTGAATGAATGCCACGTCGCCAGTTAGCCTGATGACTTCGCCAATAAGCTTTGAATCTCCTACCTCGACTGTCTCGTACATTTTTGCTGTAGACATGCCGTCTGCCTTGACTGCCGGGCCGCTAACCCAGACGATTCTCCCTTTTGCTACCATGTCTCTTCTATGCCACTCCTCTCAGCATCTGGGCAATGTTTTTCCTTATTAAAGGCTTGAGTCTTTCAATGCGAGAATCAATTGTGTTGTCATAGGTCATGGTGCCGTCGGCAGACTTGACCCTGATTCCTCCAATGGCTTCGATGTGCTGGTCAGATACCTTTGCCTTTATCCTCGGGTTCTTTTTCTGCAGGTCAGCTAGTATCTTGCTCACCAGCTCGGCGTCGTTCCTATTGCACTCGACGACAACCTCGTCGGAGCCGACTGACGGGACGCTCTCCTCGACGAGACTGGCCATGAGAGTCCTGTAGCTGTCCTTGCCGCCCGAGGCCGCAAGCTTTTTCCTTGCCTCCTCAAAAGCGTTGTTGACAGCGTTCTCTATCATGAGGAGCTCTTGGTTGCGGGCGGCAAGCCTGCTCGACCCCACTATCTGACGCTTCAGGTTCTCGGCCTGCTTTTTTGCAGACTCGATAATCCTCGTGCGCTCGGCCTCCAGCCTGTCGCGGGAAGCTTCAAGGTTGCTCAGCGACTCCTCGTACGCGGAATCTATTTGAGAAATCAATTCCGTCTCTTTTTGTGATAAAACTTTGTTAATTGTGCGCTCTAGAGCAGAATTTGAGCTCATTTGACTTGTTTTGCCCGTCTCGCGTGATTTTAACCTTTTGTCTTCTTCTTAAGTTGCAGTGACGGCCCTGCCAAGCTTGGAGTCAACGCTTTTTGCAAGTGCCCTGATGCGCCTGAGGTGGCCACCCTCCCAGTACACCTTGCTACAGTCGACGCACTGAAAAAACTCGCTGTGGCACGCCGCGACTTTGTCAGGTATCGTGTTTTTGACTTGCACCGGCGTTCTTCCTGTCAGCAGCCCATTGCAGATCGAGCAGCGCGACCCTATGCCGTTCAAGTCGATGGATGTGATGCCGTTCTTGGACAGGATGTGCACCAGGTCTTCCGCGTCGCTTGAGCAGCTGACAAGCACCCCGCGGGTGCCAGCCTTGACTATGCGCTTGAAAAGTTCCTTATCTGCGGTAAGGATGACCCTGTTCTGGTCAATGCCCATTTTCAGTATCTCGTTATCATGCGCGTGCGCGACGTACAGTGTATCAAAGCCAAAAATGCGGAGCTTGCGGGCGATGCTGCCGAGCATCGCGTCTGCAAGAAATGTCACACCATTATTGTTATTAGGTGCTTTCAGCACTGGCTTCGCCCCTGCACACTTCGCAGATAAAAGTGCCCTCGTCGTACTGCAAAAGGTCGGACCACTCGCCGCACTCGTCGCAGTACCCGGACACCTTGCCTGCTGGTCTTGCGATGCCCAGCTCGCCCCTTATTATTGCGGCCTTTTCAGAAACGACGTCTACCAGGTCGGGCGTCACCGCAATGACGTCTGAGGACGAAATGATGCCGACAAAGCGGTTCTTGTAAATGACGCCGAGGCGCTTGATGTTGTGCTTTCTCAGGAGCCTGGCAGCCTCGGTGATGCTCTCCTCGCTCTCAATCGTGCGTATGTCTTTCATTACATCCTTTGCCTTTATCTGGCTTGGCTTGGCGTCCTTAACCACGCCGTTTGAAACAATGTCCCAGTCAGTCACAATGCCAACCGGCTTGTCCTTTTCCATAATGACGATGCTGCCGATCTTTTCTTCCTTCATCTTTTTTGCGATATCTCTGACGGTATCGCTAGGAGATGCGGAAACAACGGGGCTGTTCATGATGTCCCTTACGAGAACCCGCGTCGTCATGTGTGCGTCGGCGTGTTCCCTGACTGGCTTTTTTACCACGCACAGTAATCGGATTTTGGGCTTAATTACCTTTATTCTTCCGCGGCGCCTTCTTCGGCTGATTGCACCGATAGCTGTTGTTGCTGCTCTTGCTGACCCTTTGCCGTGAACGACACCCTTGACTGGCCGGTCGGTAGTGCCCTTACAAAGTCGTCAAGGCTGATCTGCTTTATAGATTCTACAATATCGCTGCTGTCATCATCGTCGCCGGCAGCTTTTACAAATTCTGACTTGACCTTCTTTGCCGCGTTCATAGGATCCATGCCGCCCTGCAAAAGCACCGCGTAAAACATCGACCGCTTCTTTATGGCTTCCTCCGGTCCGCAGACAAGCACTTCCCTGCCGTTCAGCTGCGCGATCCCGATAGCCAGCCTTATCTTGACTCCTTTGAGATAGCTTCGCTTGCCCTCTATCACGAATGAGCCCTTTGGCAGGAATTGGCCCGTTGGCGCCCCCTTCTTTACCTGCTCGGGCAGCACCCAGTATGCGTCAGCGCTTGAAAGGCTGTCCTTCCATGCCCTGCTGAATGACACGGTCGCCTGCGCGACCTGCTGCAAAGATGGTTCAATCTTGCCTTCCTGCGCAGGCGCAGCAGCGTTCTTGACGATAAAGAACGGCGAGCCATGTACCTCGGCGTGGAACACAATGTCATGCTCTGTCAGATGTTTCCGTATGAGCGCAGAATTGGAAGACGTATCGCGCCCGCCAATAGCCATCAGGCCGTCGGTGGTGACGAACCACCTGTAGCGCTCGTACCACTCTTTTGATGTCTGCTTGCGCACTAGGACTTTTTTGTGGATGGCGGCGGTCTGACTCCGCAGCTTTTCGATCTGGGCAAGGAGCTTTGCTCTTGCTTCTTCGATGGACGCGTTGCCGCGCTCCATCTCTTTTGCACGTGCAAAGAGCATCGAGCTGACCTTGGCGAGGCTTGGCCGCATCTCTACCTGCTCGCCTGCCACCTCGACGTATTTCACGCCTTTCTCTTTCACAATTGACGCAGAGTTGGCTGCAAGAACGTCATGGAGCTTGCCGTCATCATCCGGATTTTGGGAGGAAAGCGCCATGAGCTCGCCAGCTAGCTTGCGTATCGCAGCCGACTTTTGCATTACCGCCTTCTTGGCCTTGTTCTGCTCTTCAAGGTCGTGCTCGAGCACCGCAATCTGCCTGTCAAGCTCAATGGTCTTGCTGCTGCGACTAATGTCGAGGATTTCGCTGCTGAGCACTTCGTCGACTGCGTCCATGTACGAAGCGGCTTTTTTGATCTCCAACTTGGTCGCTTCCCCAGTTACGATCGGCAGCGCTTCCATCGGCTTGCCGCTCTGCATGATTATGACAGGATCGTAGTTTCTGCCGGTGCTGACGTCGTTCACCAAGTTCTTGACAGTTGCGTAGGCTCTGCCCACTTCGTCGTCCGTCAGCTGCGCGGCCTGCCTGCCCGGCTCGATGCCGGCCCGCTTGGCGACCTCCTCGACAAACTTTTTCGGCATCGAGATGCTGCGCCCGATCCACCTGAGAACGTCGAGGTTCTTGGCCTCGTTTCTCAATGACAATAGCTGATCAAGCGTGACTTCGAAAACGTCGACGCCCCTTGCAGGCGGATAGGCGTACCGCAGACCCACATTGAGAGTTCTGTGCCTGACCTCGATTGGATTGAGGATGGCGACTATCTGCATGCCCTCATCGCATATCACGATGTTGCCGTCGCCAAAGAACTCGCATACCACTATCCTCACCTTGCTGTCCGGGTGCCTGAATTTCAATGAAACAATGCGCTCGCTCCCGGCCTGCTCTACTGACTCGAGCTTGGCACGCTCGAGCTCCCTCTGAGCGACGCCCTCGAGACTGTTATCTTCAACAGGCTTGAACTTTAGCTTTGTAATCCAGATGCCTCTTATAGAGAGGACGAGCATGATGTCCTCCTGCGTCGGGTGGTGGAGCTTGAGAAGAAGCGAGCTCCTGGTTATGGCATTGATGCTGCTGGTATAATACCCTCCTGTAGCTCTGTTTGCAATCTCGTTTACAAGGTACCGCAGCTCGATGCCGGACAGCTCCATAAGTCAGGATAGTGGTGTTCCACAAATATTAAACAATTGAAAGCAGCCGCAAGGCATTTTACCAGCTGTAATTTAATGACAAAAGGCAACTTTGGACATATTTGAGCGGGTCTACTACACGCGGGCCTTGGTGGGCGTGGCCGCCGGCGTCGTAGCAGGCTTTGTAATCCCAATAGAGTTAGACCAGGTCACCTCTGTGAGCACAGCCGTCATCATCGCAATCGTCTTCTACATCATATCTATCGGAATAGGCAGGAGCGTAGCCAAGGGCGTGCCAAAGGACAAGCGCAGAAAAGTCGCCACCGAGGGCATCGTTCCTTTCATATTCCTGCTGCTCGTGTTCATGATCATAGTCTTTACCGCGCTCCACCAGTCAATAGTAATTAGATAAATAAATAGCCGGCAATTCTCATAGATAGCGGCTTGCTGTGGGACTATCGCACTCCGGGCATTCCTGATGAGCTTTTCGAGCGAACAGAAGAGGTGCCGATAACAAAGGAGGACATCCGGGCGATAGCGTTGAGCAAGCTCAGGTTGAAGGAAGGACACTCTGCCATAGACATTGGCTGCGGCAGCGGAAGCATTACGGTCGAGCTGTGCCTCCAGACAAGAGGCACGGTGTATGCAATCGACTTTGACCAGAAGGCTGTCGAGCTAACGAAAAAGAACCTGCAAAAGTTCGGAGCGAAGGCAGAAGTAATTCTTGGCAAGGCCCAGGATGTTTTGCCGAAATTGCCGCAAGTAGATGCAATAATCGTCGGGGGCACGTGGGGTGACACAAGGCAGGTGATCCAGCTGGCAGTTGGCAGGCTAAAAAAGGGCGGCAGGCTCGTCATTGACACGATACTTATCGAGACAATGTACCAAGCGCTTGCAGCAATCAACAAGATGCAACTGGCAGAAGTCGACGTCACGCAGGTGACAATAGCAAAGGCGCGCAAAGTAACAACGGGCACGATGATGCTTGCAAGGAACCCAGTGATGATAATCTCTGCGACAAAAAAGTGATCAGGCAGCTTTTGCAACAATGTTGGCAGCGGCGGCTGCTGCCGCCTTGCAGCTAACGGCTTTACAAGTTGCTTAAGACTATTCTGGACAATCTATAATTGCAAACATTGGATACTTGCTATTGCATGGGAACAACAACAACAACAGTGCTGATCCCACCAAAGGCGACAACAATTTTTGCAATAGCAGTAGCAATGGCATTAGCTATGCCAATGGCGGATTGGGCCGACGTCATTACAGGCACCAATGAAGACGATGCCATCAACGGCTGCGCGGAGACGACGAGGTTGATGGACTTGATGGAAATGACGGGATTAAAGGCGGCAGAGGCAATGACGGGATAGCAGCTAATGACACGGGCAGCACGTTCAGGGGCGATCCGGGGGATGACGAGCTGGTTGGCTGCGGCGAAGCTTCATGCACTCTTTACGGCAACAGAGGCAACGACAGGATAATAAGGCTAAGTAGCGACATAGGCGTCACAGCCTTTGGCGGGAGGAGAGATGACTTTTTCTAGCAATATTTGGAGACATCCACACGGCGCATAGCGGTCCGGGAGTCGACAACTCCCTTTGCGGCGAGGGACAGACACGGTGCAAGACTTTAACCCTGATGAAGGAGACACTGTATCAGAGGCTGACTGCGAAAACTTTTGATTGATAAATCCAACAACATATATATATTATTATTATTTTTTTATTGCGCTGCCTCAAGCCTCGCTATTGCCGCGTCTATGTATTCTTTGTCAATTTCAAAGCCTACAAACGAGACGCCGAGGCGCATCGCTGCCACCGCAGTCGAGCCGATGCCGCTGAACGGGTCAACCGCCAGTTTTGCATTGCCGTGCAGCTTCATGCACATCTTTGGCAACTTCACCGGGAACGTGGCAGGGTGCGGCCGCTTGCTTTTGCTCTGTATCGTTTCATAAGGTACGAACCATGTGTTGCCCCTGTCGCGCCTGTCCTCTTTAGCCGCCTTCCACCTGCCGATGTTTGTCTTGTCTTGATAGGGAATGCCGACTGCGAGCTTGTCCAGTTTCATATCGCCGGCTTTTGTAAAGTGGAAAATGTATTCGTGGCAATCATTGAGGAACCGCTCGCTCACTATTGGCTTGAAGTGCCCAACTGCTATGTCGCCGGCAATGTTTGGGTAGCTGCCAACGTCTGCCTTGCTTATTGCTATCGACTTGACCCAGTGGATTACGTTTTGCAGGACAAAGTGCTTTCTCAGCGCCGAAGCGACGTCCCATGCTATCCATTGGTCCTTTGGCTTGTTGCCGATATTGAGAAAGAACGAGCCGTCGTCTGCCAGAGCGCGCCTAACAGCAACGCCCACCTCTTCCATCCACAAGAGGTACTTTTTGCGCGGCAACGCGTCGTTGTACGAACCATAATCGATGCCAATGTTGTAAGGCGGCGACGTGACTATGACATCGACTGATTTTTCACCAATGTTTTCCTTCAGGCCGGTTATGCAGTCCTTCAGGTAAAAAGTTGCAGAGCAGCCATTTTTCTGCACAACTCTGTAGGGCGCGTCCTGATTCTGCAACCAGATACAAGCATGCAGCCCAGCATTTATCCTTTGCATTTTTCTTCGTACTTTTGTTATTGTAGAAAGTCGTATTGCCGTTAAAAGGCAGTCTGCTCAGCTGTCAGCATTGGCAGAAGCAGCAGTGGGGGCGTGCCTCCACCAGTGCAGAAGATGCGGCGTCGTATATGGCTGCAACGCTGCAAGGTGCGGCCAGCCCTTTGATAACGGCTACTGCCAAGTGTGCATATCGCCTGCTGCTACTGCGGCAGCAACGATGGACCCTTCTCTCATGTCGTCAGCAGCTAGCTAGAGCGTACAGAGGCAAACGCAAGCTTCACCCCGCGCCTCTTGTCGTAACTGAACGTAAAGCTCTCGTTGTCCTATAGCGGCAGCCTCGAGACAGTAGCATCGCATTGGGGGCAGGGACGATGTCGTGCCTTCTCGTGCTAATGGCAGAAGCTGCCCAGAAGCAAAAGTCGCATATCAGAAACTGCTGGGGTGGTTTCTGAGAAGAATCAACATTGTAAACCTCTAGTAAAGATGGCATTCCTGGATGAAGAGGAAGTCACAGTATTAAAGGAGTCCGGGGTGTTTTTCTAATTGATGCTATAGTCACAATATTATAGAATTTTATTCTTGGCGATAAGCTTGTCAGCAGTCACCGCGCCAACGATGCCCATTGCAGCCGCGGGGACGGCCGTAAAGAGAAGCACGGTGCCTATCATTTCAAAGTATGTTGGCGCAGTCAGGCTCGCCCAGAGCGCCGGCTCTTGAGTCAGCACTTCATTGTATGTGTGCGTTATCAGCGGGTAGTACAACGTAAAGAACGCAAGGCCGGCTATTGCCCCTGCGGCATATATGGAGATCTTGAACGGCCGCCAGTACCGGTACGACATTATCGCATCCGCAGCCACGATTGGAATCATGTTGAGCATGTAAAACGGTAGCGTGGGCACCAGCGCTTCATTCGGGGCTATGGATGTCAGGGCGCCTGTCACAATGAACGTGGCACCGGTTATTGACATGATGCCAAAGCGCCTGCCTGCAAGGGCAGACGCAGTATACAGCATTGCAGCTACCAGGAACGGAAAGCCAAGCGTGGCGTTAGCTGCCCCAAGAGCTGGAGGCGGGTTGAAATTAAAATAATCACTCTCTGAGAACGGCAGGGAGAACATGTCCACGACCCCAGACAGAGCGAGCCAAATTGGCAGTATACCAATGACAATGAGCGCAGGTGAGAGGCGCAGCTCAGAGCCACTACTGCTGCTGCTGCCGCGCATGAAGGTCTTGTTGTAGTAGACGACGCCGGCAAGGGCACCTATGCTGCTTGCGACCATACCGCTTAAAAGCACAAAGTGAGGCGGGCTGAGCAGGCCGTCAAGCCCAAAAGCCGAATGCCAGGCAAAGTCAGCCGGCCCGGCCGCCACCAGCACTATTACACCGGCCGCCACCATCTTGGCCGGCCATGGGATTATTATTCTGTTGCCAGCTGCTGACCTTGCGGCGGTGAACAGCATCGCGGCGCCGGTCACTGCGATGGCTACGCCAGAATATAGGACAGCGTGAGGCGGCGCAAAGAACGTTTCAGGCTTGTTGAGCAGGTGGTTTGTGATATCCCAGCTGCCGGCTGCCCCTGCAAGCAGTATGCCAATGCTCACGAGCACGCAGCCAATGAGGAACCTCGGGCCCGCGCCACGGGCAAGGAGAAACGAGGGGCCTTGCCTGAAATAGTTCATTATGGGTGCTCCTTCTTTCGCGGATTGGATAATTAAGGCTTTGTCGTCACCTGCACGGAATACGCCTGCACGAACTCTTGCTGATAGTCCATCAAGCCTTCATGCGGGTAGTGAGCTCGCTCCCAGCTGTGGGGCAGCGCAATAGACTTGACGAATACCACAAACCTTCCCTCGACATCCGGCTTGACCTGGACGTCGATGCTGTAGGTGCTGCCGGTTTTCCAGGACCAAGTGGTGGCCTCAACAGAAGGATATTCCGCTTTAACAGTCCTCTCAAACCCGGTATATCCGATGCCCACCTCCTGCCCAGCTTGAACAAAAAATGGGCTTTGCACAAAGTTATGCTTGAGCACTGCAATGCCGTCAGTCCTAGTAAGGTTCGGGAACCCTACAGAAACGATTTGCACGTCAGACTGATCGCCCCTGTTCGTCACCATGACAGAGATGGTAAATGTCTGGCCAAGCGCGACCTCTGAAGCAGACAGGCTGACGCCAGTTAAAATCGGCTCTGGCCTAGGCGGCTCCGATGACGAGTACGACTGCGGGATCACGTAAGCTGAGAGCGCAAAATACGCTGCCAGCGAAGCAGCTACTGCCACGGCTAGAATCAGAGCCCTTAACAATATATTGAACAAAAACACCTTTGACCTTTTATTCCTTGGCATCGTGCCGGCACACATACATATATACGCAGGCAGCAATTGACAGCAGCGAAACACCAAGGTGCAGCGGCTGCGGCGACTCTGAAGGTGTCGCCTCATCGGTCCAAGCGTACAGGGGGCCGTATTTTTGCATACGCTGCTGCCAACTATCTTGGCGAAGGCGGCGAGATGACAGCGGCCTAGCGGCTCTTCACATGCGCCTGGCTCTCGTATATCCTGCGCACCTTGTCAAGGGTGTCGATGTCACTCACAGTCTTGTCTGCGCGGATGTACTTTATCCTCGGGAAGCGCAGCGCAAACCCGCTGTCGTGCCTGTCGCTCTTCTGTATGCTGTCAAACGCCACTTCAAGGACAATCTCTGGCCTGACAAGCAGCCTGTAGCCCTCGTCCTTGACGGCTATCGACCGCAGGCGGGCGGTAAGCTCGGCAATTTCGTCGTCGGCCAGACCCGAGTACGCCTTGCCTATCGCCTTCAATTCGCCATCATCATCATCATCATCGTCCTGCACTGCAAACGTATAATCTGACAGCATGCCGGCGCGCTTGCCGTGGCCGTACTCTGCTATGACAACGACCGCATCGATGGTGTCAAGCTCCCTTTTTAGCTTGACCCAGTGCCTGCCACGCTTGCCGGGGTGGTACTGCGACTCAGGCTCCTTGATGACCAGCCCCTCGTGGCCAAGCTTTCTGCTCTCGACAAACGCGTCGGCTATCTCCTGCGCCGACGACACCACCCTGTAGCCTAGGTCGATTATGGGCACCTTGAATTTTATTTGCGACAGTAGCAATTTGCGCTCGATGAGCGGCCTGTCGATGACCTGCTGTCCGTCGACGTACATAACGTCGTAGGGCGCGTAAATGACCGGGATTTCGCTCTTTAACTGCTCAGTGACAGCCTTTCTCCTGAGCCGCTTTTGCAGCTCCTGAAAGTGCAGCGGCCTGTCATTTTTGTACGCAAGGACCTCGCCGTCGAGGATGAAATCATGCTGGAGCAGCGCAGCTGCGCCAGCTATCTCGGGAAATGAGCCGGTGACGTCTTCAAGCTTTCTTGAGAACATCCTGGCCTGTCCGTCGAACTTGTGCAGCTGCACCCTTATGCCGTCATACTTGAACTCGCAGATCATCTGCTTGCCACCGTAGTATTGCGCAATTTCTTCGGCGCTGAACATGACGTCTGCAAGCATGAAGCTGAGAGGCGCAAGTGGCTTCATTATGGCAGTTGCCAGCGCGTCCTTTTTCGCTAGGAGTGCAACCTGTGCAATGTCCCCGGAAAGGAGCATCGCCTGTCGCACAGATTGCGCGTCATGGCCAAACGCCTTGCCTACTGCAAGCTCGACCAGCCCTTCCACGGCGCCGACGCGCAGTTCGCCAGTAGCTATCTTGACGAGATACCTTGCTTCAAGGGGCGAGCAGTTGATGAGCAGTCCTGTCAGGATTTTCTTTTTTGCCTCTGCCGACCTCGGGCCTGACGCATCGGCAATCTTTCTCAGCTGGTCGTGCAGGTCGGGCAAGAGGACTTGCCGCTGCGGCACAAGCGGGCTCCATTGCTTTTTCGACACGGCGTGCTCGGCAAGCGCGCCCATGTCGCCATGCTTTAGGTAGATCTCTTGTATTTCCTTCGTCTCTAGCCGCGCGATTTCTGACAGTGACTGCATTATCGTGTTAAAGCCGACGTTTAGGGCAAGGCCTGAGCCCTTGGGGAATACAGCGCCGGACAAAAACAGCACCGCCGCCGGCAGCGACAAGTCGTCAAGCTTGGCCAGATATTCTGCAATAATTGCTACTTTGGCGTTCTTGCTCGAAGTCAAGCGCACCTTTTCACATAATGTTGAGAATTCGCTGAACGACACGTATCAATGCAGCATGCGTCAGCCGACTTAAAAAATGTCTTGACGATGACGGCGACGCAAATGGCAAATACCACCTCTTTACAGATTATATATGTTGTTGAAGGCGTCGTCCGTATTGGTGATTGCAGTTGCAATCGCAACGCTGGTCCCGGCTTCATTCGCTATCGCCGGGCTGGGTCCGCAGCTGCCCGGAGGACAATCGGCAACAGTGGGATTTTACAATAACGCCGACAGCAGCATCGTCGACGCGAGGGGCGACGCGACGCCGGTGCTTCAGCAATCCAATTCTAGCACCGTGCCCGAGGTCAGGGGCTACCACGACATCTTGGGGGCAAGCGTGAAAAAGCAGGGCAACGCATTCCTGTTTTCGATAGAGCTTGCAGGCGACCCTAACCTGAACGAGAAATACGAAACTAACTACCTGTGGCATGTCATTACTACGAGCCCAGAAATGGACGGCGACCAGCGTCACTACATAATCATGTTTCCAAATTTTGCTCAGGATTCAAACTTTGCTGAAAAGGGGTGGCACTATGCAGTGTTTGACAGCACCACCGGAGAGTACCTTGTCCCGCAGACCCAGATTTCATCAGGGATGCCGCAGGACAGGGTGGAATTTCCATTAGAGGGGTGGCTCATCGGGAACCCGTCGTCGTTCCGCTACTGGGTCACTGTGTCGGCGAGGGTGGACAGCGTCAACCTCGACAAGCCGCCAGACTATTTGATGGACTATGCGCCGTAATAGTAGTAGTAGTAGTAGTAGTATGTGTGCTATGCCACGCTTGCAGATGCGGTCTCCGCCACCCTGACGTCCTTGGCCAGCTCAAAGCTTTCGCCCGAGACTTCGTCGGTGATCACGTACGTTATCGTATAGTCGCCTTCGGGAAATGGCCGCTCCTGAGTCAGCGTCAGCTCCAAGAAGAGCTCAGTGTTAGGCCTATGCGATATGATGCTCCCGACAGGCACATTCTCAATCGCCTGAAGCTCTGTGCCGTTGGCGCCAGCTATGATATAGTCCGCGGTGAGATTCATCAGGTACAGCTTGTTGCCTTTCTGGTCAAGCAATTCCTCGTGGTCAAAGCCCACCGGCTCGACGTAGAGTACCATCGTTTCGCCAGGCATAAAGGCATCGCCATGCTCTTCGTAGACGCCGTAGCCGGCTGCGGTGAACTGCTTGACGTACGTGCTGAACGTGGCGTTGAACTCTGTCTGGTTCCACACCGACAGGTACAGGTCCCTTGCAGCGTCAAGGCTCATGCCGGCTGGAGACGTGACGTTTGCAGCCGTGGAGGTATTGTTACTCCTAGCTGGCGTCGCGGAATCTGACGTCTGGTTCTGCTGAGCCACCGCTGTGCCTGCGGCTATTGAAACTGTGGCGACGGCGGCCAAAGCCAATAATAACAACATTATGCTCGTGCGGCCGAAAAAAATAATAATATTCATGGTAGACGAGCGCGAGCATTATTTTTAATCAATGTGAAAATATTCTATACGATTACATTCCGTTTTATCTATAGGAAAATTTAACAGCAAAAGAAGAGGTGGTAAATGGCGCTTGGCGATCCTGCATCTACGACCTTGTTACAGCCTTTGCCGTTAAAGTCGCGGTTTTTTACGTGATGCAGTTTTGCACGCCAAGCGCCAAGGTCAAGCCATGGCTTTTGGCAACATCATGCAGCTATATATTATCAGTAATTGCATAAAAACATTTTTGTTTTCAAGCTATTTCTGCTAATTATGGCAACTATCATAATTATATATTGAATAGTTAGTAAAACATACAATATTTACATTTTGCTTGATCGTTTTTTAGTCGGCATCCATCGCACCATTTTGCACCTCCTTTCGCCTTGCTCAATTGTACATTTTTAACGCTGGAATTGCAGCCGTAAAGAAGTGGTGCCGTCCTCTATCCTGAACGCAGTAATATCTAGGAGGCTCGTCGATTCTAGCTGCGTCAGAATGCTCCCTGGCGACGGAATAACCACGCCTGACCTGACGGTCAAGGGCGCACAGAGAGTCTTTGGTGCAGTGTTAGTAGACGTCAGGGTGGCAAGAAAAAGTGTGCCTGCAATGGGTGAAGCAGCAAGCGCAGCCAAGAACCTTGACGAATATCAATTCATGATATACTCGCTTGTCCCGTCGATCCCTGACTTCAACCTGTCCAAGATGCAGCCACAAAAATACCGCGTTGCCATCGTTGCTTTGTTTGCCAAGCTCATGCCCCTGTTGCAGGAAGTGCGGCAGGATGGCTTACTGCTAGCTCTGCTTTACCGCGTCGCCGGGATACAGGATCCCTTCAAGCGTGCGGAGCTTTGAAGCAAACCTGTTAATGACTGTCTGCGAGTCTGATTCCTCTTGGCTCCAGACATACAGGACAAGTCTGTCTTCTGCTGCTCCTCCTACTGATGATGTGGCGTTTACTCCTCCTGTTGCACCAGTAGTGTTTGTTCCTGCTCTTCCTACTTCTTCTGGGCTGAACGAGGACACGGCGTTAAAGCCCAGCCTGTTCAGATGGCTGCTGAATCTAAGCTCCCCAAATACCGGAACTGCGACCAAGCCCACTGTGGGTCTTGACGAGTTTGTAAGCGGGTCGTCTTCGTCATCTTCTGACACCACGGTTATTGTGCCTGTCATTCCGCTGGCCGGATCTGTAAATGTGTATTCTCCTTCTTCGTCGAACATGTGGCTCGTTCCATTCTGGTAGGGTATCGATGTCTCCTCAAATATCTGGCCTCCTCCTCCTGAGACCGACAGCGCTATGCCGTGAGTTGCATTGACATCCGCGTTTATCCAAGTCACATTGGTTCCGCTAACTATTGTTGCACTTCCTGGAAGGAATCCATGAAATATCGGCGATGCCATGGTTCCTCTACTATAGTCGGCAATACCGCTGTCAGGAATCAGGATCACCAGATTCTCGACATCCGAGTCGGCAGTTACGCTGTTTGACTCATAGATTGCCTCTGCATTCAGCTGGCTATTGCTACTATTGCTGGTGTTGGTCCTTGATGGTAGCTGCAGCTGTGCAAGGATCTGTGTCGCCCCTGCAAAACCCAGCAGCATCACCAAAGCCATCATCATGGCGGTTATTGCTGCTACTACTACTACAGCCATCGCCACATGCGTGTGCCTTCAATTTTAGTATGCATTTTGAGGTTTGCCTCTGTAAATTGATTCAAGTAGGAAGATGGAGAAGTTTTTGTCGGGTTCCATTTACTTACTTTTGAAGACATAAATCCCCAAGGTTTTAGCGTACAGGCATGACTATTGCTGTCGCCATAGTAGAGCCGCAATATCACGTCAACGTCGGCCACATCGCTAGGCTGATGAAGAATTTCGGCCTCGAAAAGCTCTATTTGGCAAACCCGCGCTATGATAGGGAAGAGGCCGTGCGCTACGCCACGCACGGCAAGGACGTGCTTGTGTCGGCTGAGGTGATTATGCTTAAGCAGCTGAGAAAAAAGTTTGACATCCTCGTGGCGACGTCGGCCATCCAGGCAACAAGCAAGCTCAACATCCTGCGTGAATCAATATCCCCCGAGCGTCTGGCGCAGCTGGCGTATGACGCGGAGGGCAAGGACCTGTGCATAGTGCTCGGCAGGGAATCGTCGGGGCTGAACAATCAGGAGCTGGAGCTATGCGACCTCGTGGTGACCATCGACACAAAGACAAGGTACAGGACAATGAACGTTGCCCATGCGCTTGCTATTCTGCTCTATGAAATTTCAAGGTTCAGGCCTGAGGTCAGGGACAGAAGAAAGAAGACAAAGAAGAGCATCGACCTGGCTTCGCAGCAGGACATTGATCTATTATTGCGATATGTGGACAAGGTGGCTGACGCCGGCAACTATGATGATCACAAAAAGCCACTGCTAGACGCTGCGATGAAAAAGATGGTAGCAGAGAGCGTGCCAACAACGAAGGATGTGATGCTGCTCGTATCGCTGCTCCGGAGAAGCCTGCTGGCGATGGAAAGGTCGCGGAAAGCCTATAGACATGCATTGCCTTAATATAGCTACAGCTGCTGCCTGAAGGGCATGCAAGGAATCCAAAAGATGAAATGCGTTTCGTGCGGCGTCATGTTTATGTCTGAAAACGACGCCAAGAAATGCCCCTCGTGCTCCTCTTCGCATGACAGCGATCACGGCATGATGGGCGGCTGCGGTTGCGGACACCATCATCACTGAAAATTTTGTTTAATATTTATTATGATGGAACGTGCCGGCATATAACGCGGCATATGGAGCATTATGAGCTGGCGCCTGGTCTGAAGATATGCCGGATCCTCAACGGCATGTGGCAGGTTGCAGGCGGCCACGGGCGCATAAACCCTGAAGCGGCAGTGGCAGAAATGGTAAGATACCACGAAGCCGGCATGACCACCTGGGATCTGGCAGACATTTACGGTCCTGCGGAAGATTTCATAGGAGATTTCAGACGCAGGCTGGCTGAGCAGAAGGGAGGAGAAGAAGAGCTCCAGAGGGTTCAGGCGCTGACAAAATGGGTGCCGGAGCCGCAGCAGACGATAACGCGGTCCGCAGCGCAGGCA
>Ga0126312_10000435_pt1 | contig 24599 bp, 29 predicted proteins | sample Plot104A_FD_92537 | JGI IMG/M metagenome (GOLD analysis project Ga0126312, IMG submission 92537) | Serpentine soil microbial communities from UC McLaughlin Reserve, CA, USA - Plot104A | ecosystem: Environmental > Terrestrial > Soil > Grasslands | place: USA: UC McLaughlin Reserve, Lake County...
CCAGGCCCAGACCGTGCGCGGCGCCCTCGATGACCTCGGGCACGACGTCCCGGCGCTCGCGGTCGCCGTCGACCCGCCGCGAGACACCCCCGAGCGGGCGCGCGCCTTCCTCTCCAAGCAACATGCGCTCGGCCGGATCGACTTCGTGCTCGGCACTCGCGGCCAGCTGCAGCCGGTCTGGAAGGGCTTCGCCATCCAGCCGCAGACGGGAGACCAGGAGCACCAGGCCCGGATCACGCTCGTCGACAAGCGGGGCTTCCAGCGGGTCGGCTTCCCGGGCCAGGAGGCCACGCCGGAGCGCCTCGCCCACGACCTCAGGCTGCTCGAGCGCGAGTAGCCGGCGGTTTCTCCTACCTGGCAGGTAGGATTTGAGCTCATGTTCTCGACCAAGGCGGAATACGGGATCCGGGTGATGGCGCACCTCGCGCGACGCGACGACGACGAGCCGGTCTCGCTCGGCTCGATCGCGGACGCCGAGGGGCTCCCTCTCGCCTACCTGGAGCACCTGGTGCAGCGCCTCCGGAAGGCCGGCCTGGTGGAGTCGCGGCGGGGGGCCCATGGCGGCTATTCCCTTGCCCTGCCGGCCGCGAGCATCACGATGGCGGAAGTGGTCGCGGCGCTGGAGGGCGAGATCGCGCCGATCGAGTGCATCAGCGCCGATGCGGACGGCGTGCTGGTGTGTGTGCGGGACGGCGAGCCGGGCCACGATCCCTGCCCCACGAAGCTGCTGTGGACCCGCGTGCAGGGCTCGATCGTCCGCACGCTGACGGAGATGACTCTGGCCGATCTGGTGCGGCCGCCCCGGACAAGGAAGACGGAACGCCCGGCGGAGCCGGGTCGGTCACGAGGGGCCGGAGGGCCCGCGGAGGTAACCACCGTATGAGCCTCGAGATCCAGAACCTGCACGTGCGCACCGAGGAGCGGGAGATCCTCCACGGCGTCGACCTCGTCGTGAAGAAGGCCGAGACCCACGCCCTGATGGGACCCAACGGGTCCGGCAAGTCCACGCTCGCGAACACCCTGATGGGCAGCCCGAGCTACGAGATCACCGAGGGGCGCATCCTGCTGAACGGCGAGGAGCTGAACGAAGCCGATCCCGACGCGCGGGCGCGGGCCGGCCTGTTCATGGCCTTCCAGTACCCGGCGACGATCCCCGGGGTCTCGGTCGCCAACTTCTTGCGAATGGCGGTGAACGCCGGGCGGGAGGAGCCGATCAAGGTCAAGGAGTTCGGCCAGCTCCTCGGTAAGCACATGGAGCTGCTTCGGATCGACCGCGACTTCACGAGCCGCTACCTCAACGAGGGCTTCTCCGGCGGCGAGAAGAAGCGCGCCGAGATCCTCCAGCTCGCCATGCTCCAGCCGGAGTTCGCCGTGCTCGACGAGACCGATTCAGGCCTCGACATCGACGCGCTGCGGATCGTGGCGGAGGGAGTGAACGCGATGCGGGTGCCGGAACGCGGCTTCCTCATCATCACGCACTACACGCGGATCCTGAACTACGTTCGCCCGGACTTCGTCCACATCATGCTCGACGGCCGGATAGTGCGCGAGGGCGACTCCGCACTGGCCGGCGAGCTCGAGGAGAAGGGCTACGAATGGGTTCGCGAGGAGGTCACGGCGTAGTGCCGGCGGATTTCGTCGCGGACCGGCGCAAGGCGGCGCTCGAGGTCTTCGAGCGCGAGCCGCTGCCGCGCTGGCGGCGCTCGGGCTTCTGGACCACCGACGTCCGCAAACTGCGCCTCGACGAGCTCGAGCCGCGCCGCTACGAGCCGCTCGACAAGCTGCCGGAGATGGTCCGCGAGCACATCGGCGACGAGGAACACGCGGGCCTCCTGGTCCAGCGCGGCGCGAGCGTCGTCTACACGCACGTCAGCGACGAGCGCCTGGTGCTCACCTCGCTCGAGCGGGCCCTAGAGGAGCACCCCGAGCTGGTGAGGGAGTACCTCGGCAAGCGCCTCCCCTACGACGAGGGCAAGTTCCAGGCCGCGACCGCGGCCTTCTGGACCGGCGGCGCCTTCGTCCACGTGCCCAAGGACGTGCAGCTGGACAAGCCGATCCAGATCGTCTGGCTGCTGGATGACCCCGCCACTGCGCAGTACGCGCACACCCTCGCGGTGGTCGGCGAGTTCGGCGAGTGCAAGCTGCGCGAATACTGCCTGGCGCCCGACTTCGACGGCCAGGCGCTACACGCCGGCGCGTTCGAGTTGTACGCGCTGCCCGGCGCCCAGGTCGACCTGGCCCACTACCAGGACTGGGGCGAGGGCGAGGTCCACGACATCTCCACGAAGCGCGTGGAGATCGGTCGCGACGCCCGGGTCAAGTGGGTGCCGGTGCACCTGGGAGGCCACCTCACCCGCCAGCGGCTCGACATCGTCACCGCCGAGGAGGGCTCTGACATGCGCCACACCGGCCTCTACTTCACCGAGCGCGAGGAGCACCTCGACCTGTTCACCACGGACAAGCACGAGGCGGGTCACACGACCGGCGACACGGTGTGGAAGGGGGCGCTGACCGGCGACTCCCGCGCGTCCTACGAGGGCCTCATCCACATCGTCCCGGGCGCGCAGGAGAGCCACACCTATCTCCAGACCCACTCGATGCTGCTCTCGCCCAAGGCCAAGGGCGACGCCATCCCCTCGCTGATCGTCCAGACGGACAACGTGTCAGCCTCGCACGGCGGCACCGTGGGGGAGCTCGACGAGGACCAGATCTTCTACATGATGACCCGCGGGGTCTCCCGCTCCGAGGCCATGCGGGTGCTGGTCGAGGGTTACTTCGAGGAGGTCGTGCAGCGGCTCGACGATCCGGGACTCGAGGAGCTGGTGCGCCGCCGCATCGCCGACAAGCTGCGCGGCGCCGAGGAGCAGGTCAAGGAGTTCATCGGGGAGCGCTCCTGATGGCGGTCGCCGAGAAGCCCCTGGCGGATCTCCGCTCCGACTTCCCGGTGCTGGATCGCGAGGTGAACGGCAAGCGGCTCGTCTACCTCGACTCTGCAGCGACCTCGCAGAAGCCGCGGCCGGTGATCGAGGCCGTGGAGGAGTACTACCGGCGCCACAACGCCAACATTCATCGCGGCGTCTACAGCCTCGCCCGCGAGGCCACGGAGCTGTTCGAGAGCGCGCGCGAGCGAGTCGCTGCCTTCGCCGGCTGGGACACGCCGGACACGATCTTCACCAAGAACGCCACCGAGGCGATCAACCTCGTCGCCTACGCCTGGGGGCGGGAGAACGTCGGTGAGGGCGACGAGGTGCTCGTCACGCACATGGAGCACCACTCGAATATCGTGCCCTGGCAGCTGCTCTGCCAGGAGCGCGGCGCGAGGCTTCGCTACCTGTCGGTCTCCGACACCGGCGAGCTGTCGCTGGACGAGCTCGACCGGGTGCTCGCGGAGGGACGGGTCAGGCTGATGGCCGTCACCCACGTGTCCAACGTCCTCGGCACGCTCAACCCGGTGCGCGAGATCGTGCGCCGGGCCCGGGCCGGGGGCGCGGTGACCCTGGTCGACGGCTCGCAGGCCGCGCCGCAGATGCCGCTCGACGTTCGCGATATCGACCCGGACTTCTATGCCTGGACGGGGCACAAGGCGCTCGGGCCTACCGGGATCGGGGTCCTCCACGGCCGCCACGAGCGACTGCTGTCGATGCGGCCCTTCCTGGGCGGCGGCGACATGATCTCCAAGGTCGAGCTCGAGACGTCGAGCTGGAACGAGCTGCCCTGGAAGTTCGAGGCGGGCACCTCCCCCATCGCCGAGGGCGTCGGCCTGGGCGCGGCGGTCGACTACCTCTCCGGGCTGGGGATGGAGAACGTCCGCACGCACGAGAGGGACCTGACCGCCTACGCGCTCGAGCGGCTGCCGGAGGTCGAGGGGCTGCGTCTGTTCGGCCCCCCGGACGCGGAGCGGCGCGGGGGCGTCGTCTCCTTCGAGCTCGAGGGGATCCACCCGCACGACGTGGCCGAGCTATGCGACCGCGAGGCGGTCTGCATCCGCGCCGGCCACCACTGCGCGATGCCGCTGATGCGGATGCTCGACGTGCCCGCCACCGCGCGCGCCTCGTTCCACGTCTACAACTCGCGGGCCGACGTCGACCGGCTGATCGACGCGCTCAAGCGGGCACGCTCGGTCTTCGAGCTGTAGCCATGGACGCCCTGTACCGCGATTACATCCTCGAGCACTACAAGAACCCGCGGAACTTCGGGACCCTCGAGCCGCACGACCTCGACTTCCACGACCACAACCCCCTCTGCGGCGACGAGCTCGGCGTGCACATGAAGGTCGAGGACGGGAAGGTGGCCGACGTCCGCTTCCACGGCCAGGGCTGCGCGATATCTCAGGCCTCGGCGTCGATCACGAGCGAGGAGCTGATCGGAATGGACGTCGACGAGGTCGGCCGCCTCCCCGCCGACTGGGCCATCGAGCAACTCGGGATCGACATCTCGCCGACCCGGCGCAAGTGCGCGCTGCTGACGCTCAAGGTCCTGCGCGGCGCCACCACCGGCGACGCCTCCTGGCCGGAATAGACGCGCGGCGCTACACGGGGGTTATGCCCTAGCCAGAGGAGATCTCTACCCGGAAGGCGGGGTGGTCCGGCGCGATCCGGAGCAGCTCCTCGTTGCTCGAGTCGGGCCCGACGCCCTCGAAGAACGTTCCGGACTCCCACTTCCAGCGCTCGAGGTACGCGCGGAGCAGCGGCGCCTTGTCCGCGTCCGCTACCTCCTCCGCAGTGAAGTTCTGGGCCCTGCGGCCGACGCGCAGCCGCCCCTCGCCGCTCGCCCGCAGGTTCCTGACCCACTGCGTATGGCCGCGCGGCGCCACCAGGTACTGCGAGCCGTCGAAGGGCATCAGGTTCACGGGAGTGCGACGCCATTCGCCGGTCTTCCTGCCACGAACCTCCAGCACCCGTGAGCCGGCGATGCTGATGCCGCGTCGCGTGAGCCACGCGACGATGCGGTTGAGCAGGTTCTTCGTGAACCAGTCGGGCCGGCGGTAGTGCTCGGCCATGCCGGTCATTCTTGCGCTACGCGGGCTCCTTTGCCGCCCGCCGGACCTCGCCCTCCCGGCGCACCACCGCGGCGACCGACAGCACGATCGCGGCCGCTCCCGCCACGACCGTGGGCGTGACCTCCTCGGACAGGATCGACCAGCCGAGCAGGATCGCGATCACCGGGTTTACGTAGGCGTAGGTGGCCACGGTCGAGATCGGCGCGTTCTTCAGTAGCCAGGTGTAGGCGGTGAACGCGAGCAGCGACCCGATCGTGATCAGGTAGGCGAGGGCCAGCAGCGAGTCGGTCGAGAAGGCGCCCGGATCGACGTCGCCGGCCTCCCCTGCCGCCAGCCCGACCAGGACCATCGCCAGGCCGCCGAGGAGCATCTGCCAGGCGGTCGAGGCCAGCGCGTCCCGCGGCTGCGGCAGGCGGCGCGAGTAGAACGAGCCGCTGGCCCACGAGAGCGCCGCCGCCACGCAGACGAGCACTCCCCACAGCGGGGCGTCACCCGGCCGGTCGCCCGGCAGCACCAGCAGCGCGAGCCCCGTGAAGCCGAGCGCCACGCCGATCAGGGTCGCGCGGGGAGGGCGGTCGCCGTGAGCGGCGCGCAGCACCACCACCCAGAGCGGAACAGAGCCGATGATCAGAGCGGCGAGGCCGGAGGGCACGTCCTGCTCGGCAACCGTCACCAGGCCGTTGCCGCCGAACGGCAGCAGGACGCCGAGCAGGGCGGCGCCGGCGAGCTCGCGGGGACCGACGCGGATCCGCTCGCGACCGCCCACCGCCACGAGCACCGCGTGGAAGACGGCGCCGGCGACGGCGAAGCGGAAGCCGGCGGCGAGCAGCGGCGGCATCGTCTCGACCATGACGCGTATCGCCAGGTAGGTGGATCCCCAGACGACGTAGACGGTGGCCAGGGCGGCCCACGTCACCGGACCGCCCCCTCCAGCACCATGAAGCGGGAGTCGTCAGTCGCCGGGCGGAAGCCGAAGCGCGAGTAGACGCCGTGGGCGTCGGCCGTGGCGAGGATCCAGCGCCGCAGGGTGGTCAGGTCCGGGTGCGACAGCACGGTCTCGACGAGCCACTTGCCCAGTCCGCGGGAGCGATGCGGTTCGAGCACGAAGACGTCCGCGAGCCAGGCGAAGGTGGAGTAGTCGGTCACCACGCGGGCGAAGCCGACCTGCTCGTCGCGTAGGTAGAGGCCGAAGTTGAGGGAGTTCTCGATCGAGCGTTCCACGACCTCTCGCGAGACCCCGGGCGACCAGTAGGCCTCTTCGGAGAGGAAGCGGTGCAGGCCCTCGACGTCGAGCCGCGAAGGGTCGGTCGAGATCAGGTAGTGGTCCCGGCGCCACACAGCCGCCGGACGCTACGCCCCGCGATCCGGCCCATCAATGTCGTTCAAGTGGAACTTGTGTGATCGGAGGGACCTGCGGGGTTGGCCTCGGCCCACTCGACGATCCGCCGCGAGTCGCGCACGACCTCGCCGTCGTCCGTGACCAGCACCGGCACCCACGACTTGCCCGTGAGCTCTCTGACCTTGCGCCGCCCGCGGGTGTTGTTCAAGGACTCCGGCAACAGGCCCCAGCCGTAGGAGCGGATCACCTCCGGATCCCATCCGGCTTCGCGCAAGGCCTTGTGGGCGTTGGAGCAGGGGTGGCCACCGGGACGCGGCGTCGGGAACGTGCCGTAGCAGACGTACAGCTTCACGCGGCCGCCAGCCTAATCGACGACTGGCGCCACGGCCGTCGACGCCGGCCGCACGAACACCCGCGCGCCCACCTCGTGCAGCTCGAGCGAGGGGAGCTGCACGAGCACCGTGCGGCCGCCTTCGTGCCGCAGGCGGTAGAGCACGTCGTGACCGCGGAACTCCCGCTCCACCACCTCGGCGTTGCCTTGCTCGTCGGAGCGGATTTCGAGCTGCTCGGGTCGCACCGCGACGTGCACGGCACCGCTGGCGGGCCGCGGAAGGTCGAAGACGCCGAGCTCGGTCTCGACACCGCTGCCACGGGCGACGCCGGCGAGGACGTTCACCTCGCCCACGAACTGGGCCGCCCAGCGGCTGGCGGGCTGGCCGTACACGGACTCCGGGGGGCCCACCTGGACGATCCGTCCCTGGCGCATCACCGCCAACCTGTCGGCCAGCGAAAGGGCCTCCTCCTGGTCGTGGGTCACGAGGATCGCGGTCGCCCCGGCGTCGCGAAGGATCAGCTCGACCTCCCGCCGCAGCCCGGCCCGCAGGGTCGCGTCCAGGTTGGAGAAGGGCTCGTCCAGAAGCACGACCTCGGGCTCTGGCGCGAGCGCCCGGGCGAGCGCTATCCGCTGGCGCTCCCCGCCCGACAGCTCGTGCGGGAAGCAGCCGGCGCGGTGTTGGAGTCCCACCAGCTCGAGCGTGCGCCGGGTGAGGGCCTCGCGCTCCTCACGCTCGCGGCGGGAGAGGCCGAATGCCACGTTGGCCTTCACGCTGAGGTGCGGGAACAGCGCGTAGTCCTGGAACACCATCCCGATCCGCCGCTGGTCGGGTGGCACCGACGCCGAGGGGCCCGCCATCTCCACGGCCCCGACGAACAGCGATCCGGCGTCCGGGCGCTCGAACCCGGCGATCAGCCGCAGGAGCGTCGTCTTACCGCAGCCGGACGGGCCGAGCACCGCGACGAGCTCGCCGCCGCGGACCTCCAGGCTCACGCCGTCCACGGCCCGGGTGGTGCCGAAGGACTTGGAGACGCTCTCGAGCCGAACCTCGCTCATGCGCTTATTGTGGCCAGTGCGGGCTCGGTGTCGACGGGTTTCTCCGCCCGGCGACGCCCGGAGAGGCGGATCATCAGCACAACCGGCAACAGCCCGACGAGGACGATCAGGAGCGCCGGCAGCGCCGCGGTCCGGAACAGCGACTCGCTCGTGGCCTGCCAGACGGCTATGGCGAGCGTGTCCCCGCCCAACGGTCGGAGCAGCAGCGTGGCCGGAAGCTCCTTCATGACCTCGGTGAAGACGAGCAGCGCCGCCGTCACGAGACCGGCGCGAATGAGCGGCACGTGCACCCGCGCCAGCACGTCGAGGCGGTCGGCCCCCAGGCCGCGGGCGGCCTCGTCGAGCTCGCCCGGGATGCGCAGGAGGCTGGTCTCCACCGCCTGGAAGGCGAGCGCGAGGAAGCGGACCAGGTAGGCCACGAAGAGGCCGATCACGGTCCCGGTGAGGATCAATCCGGGGTCGACTCCGAGCAGCGAGCCGGAGGTGTCGTCGAGCCTGTGGTCGAGCCAGGCGAGCGGCACGATCACCGTGACGGCGATGACCGAGCCCGGCACCCCGTAGCCGATCGTCGCGACGCGCACGGCTCCCGTGGCGAGCGGTGAGCGCGAGCTGCGCAACCCGTACCCGAGCAGCAGCGCCACGCCCGGCACGAGCACCGCGCTCATGAGCGCGAGCAGCAGGCTGTTGCGCGCCGCGGTGGCGAACTCGGGCGCCAGCAGGCCGTCGCGGATGGACTGCGCGGCCCACACCGCGAGCTGGCCGAGGGGCGCGGCGACCACCACGCCGACGAGCGCCAGCGGGCCCAGCACGGCCGCGACCGCCGGGAGGCCCCGGAGCCGCGTCGCTCCGATCAGCTCGCCGCGGGCCGCCAGCTGCTGGTAGCGGGCGCGACCCCGCGCCAGCCGCTCGAGGACGAGCAGCACGAGGGTCACGGACACGAGCAGCGTCGCGAGCTGCATGGCGGCCCGACGGTCGAAGGCGATGAACCAGACGCGGTAGATCGCGTCCGTGAAGGTGTGGACCCCGAGCAGGTTGACGGTGCCGAAGTCGGCCAGTGCCTCCATCAGCGCCAGCGCCGTTCCGCCGAAGATCGCGGGGCGGGCGAGCGGCAGCGCGACCCGTAGCAGGGCCCTGGCGGGCGACAGGCCGAGACCGCGCGCGGCCTCGAGCAGCACCCTCGACTGCGATAGGAACGCGGCCCGCCCCAGCAGATAGACGTAGGGGTAGAGGACGAGCGTGAAGATCGCGATCGCGCCGAGCGGCGATCGGATCGCGGCCCCGCCAGCCGGCAGCGCGCCGAGCGCGAAGAGCGTGAATACGTAACCGGGCATCGCCAGCGGCAGGACCAGCGCCCACTCGATCCAGGAACGACCAGGGAAGTCGCAGAAGGTGACGAGCATCGCCAACCCGGTGCCGAGCACGACGGTGCCGGCGCCGACTCCGAGGAGCAGGAACACCGTGTTGCGGACGGCGTCGGGGAGGAACCCGGAGAACTGGGTGAATCCCTTGCCCCCCTCGGTGACGAAGCTGAGCGGCAGCCCGATGAGCGGACCGGCGACCAGAACGGCCACGACGATGGTGGCGAGCGCCCAGCCGTCGAGGCGCCTCAACCTACTTCCACCCCACATCGTTCATCAGCCGGACGGCCTCCTCCAGGTGCGCGCCCGCCCGCCGGACGTCGATGGGGTCGCGCTTGAAGCTGCCGAAGCGGGCGATCTCGGGTGTCGGCGGCACGTCCGGGCGAACGGCGAACTCCTGGTTGTTGTGGACGAAGACCCGCTGCTGGCGGGGGCGCTCGAGGAACTCGACGAGCGCCACCGCGGCGGCCCGCCGGTCGCTGCCCCGCACCACCCCGATGCCGGACAGGTTGACGTGCGTACCCCGGCCCTTCTGGTCGGCCCACTCGAGCGCCACAGGGAAGTCGGGATCCTCGGCGAGCTCTCGGCCGAGGTAATAGGAGTTGGTAAGCCCCACGTCGCAGCGACCCTCGGCGATGGCCTCGAGCACGTCGGTGTCCGAGCCCAGGATCTTCGGGTCGTTGGCCATCCAGCTGCGCAGCAGGCGCTCGGTGGCCGCGTGCCCGTCCTTGGCGATGCGGTCGGCCACGAAGTCGGTGTTGTATTCGCTGGTCCCGGAGCGAAGGCAGAGCCGGCCCTTCCAGCGCGGATCGCCGAGCCCCGCATAGGTGGTCACCTCGCCGGGCTGCACGCGCCTGGTCGAGCGCACGATCGTCCGCGCCCGCTGGGTAAGCCCGTACCAGTCGCCGTCCGGGTCGCGTAGGTCGCGCGGAACCGCCTTGTCGAGCGCCGCCGAGTGGATTGGCTCGAGGAGCCCGGCCTCCTTGGCTCGCCAGAGGTTGGCGGCGTCGACCGTGATCAGGACGTCGGCCTTGGTGCGCCCGCCCTCGGCCTGTAGTCGCTCGTACAGCTCGGACGCCGAGCCGCCGAAGAGCCGCAGGTTCCGGCCCGTATCGGAGGCAAAGTCCTTGAACGGCTGCTCTTCGCCGTAGTGCGAGCGAGCGGTGTAGATCACGAGCTCGTCACCCGAGTCGGAGGTGGCCACCACCACGGCGACGAAGGCCGCCACCAGCAACACGGCCCCGGCCGAGACGAGCGCTACGAGCCTGCGGCGGGACACTTCGCTAAGGCCCCGTCGTGGTCGTCGCGGTGGTGCCGGCGGTCTCGGTTCCGCCGGTGTCGCCCTCGAACCTGACGCTGCCGCGCTTCTCGCCGCAGCCCGCCGCCCCGAGCGCCGCGCCGGCGCCGAGAACCCCGGCGACGAGCAGGATCCCCGCCTTTCGCAGCATGGAGTTAGGGTACCCTAATCCGGTATGGGGAAGCCTGGTTCGAGCGGGGCTCATCGCTAAGATGGATATCCGACTCCACAGCCCGGAATTGAACCCGACCAGCTAGGTCAGATGGCAGCCACGGACAAGACGCGAATTCCCAAGCCGAGCCCCATCAAGGAGAACGAGCAGGGCCAGCTCGTCGCGAAGCGAGGCATCTCGCGCGAGGTCATCGACGAGCTCTCCAAGGTCAAGGGCGAGCCCGACTGGATGCGCGAGAAGCGCCTCAAGTCGTTCGACATCTTCGAGCGCAAGCCGATCCCGACCTGGGGCGTCGACCTGTCGGACCTCGACCTGTCGGAGCTCGTGCTCTACTCGCCCCCCGAGGCCGGCCGCTACGACTCCTGGGACGACGTCCCGGACGAGCAGAAGGACACCTTCGAGAAGCTCGGCATCCCCCAGGCCGAGCGCGAGCACCTCGCCGGCGTCGTCGGCGTGTGGCGCCAGGAGCCCTTCTACGAGGGCCTCAAGCAGGAGTACGCCGACAAGGGGATCGTCTTCTGCGCCATGGACACGGCGGTCCAGGAGTACCCGGACCTCGTGCAGGAGCACTTCATGAACAAGTGCGTGCCGCCGCAGGACAACAAGTTCTCGGCGTTGCACGGCGCCGTGTGGTCCGGCGGCTCGTTCCTCTACGTGCCGAAGGACGTGAAGGTCGACCTGCCGCTACAGGCCTACTTCCGCATGGAGGGCGCCTCCGAGGGGACCTTCGAGCACACGCTGATCATTGCCGACGAGGGCTCCGACGTGAACTACATCGAGGGTTGCACGGCGCAGACCTACTCGGTCAACTCGATGCACTCGGCGGTCGTCGAGATCTTCGTCAAGGAGGGCGCCAAGGCCCGCTACACGACGGTGCAGAACTGGTCCAAGGACGTCTTCAACCTCAACACCAAGCGGGCGATCGTCGACGCCCACGGCACGGTCGAGTGGGTCGGCGGCTCGATGGGCGCCAAGAAGGTCATGCTCTACCCGGGCTCGTTCCTGATGGGCGAGGGCGCCCGCGCCGACCACCTCAACGTGGGAGTGGCCTCCGGGGACGTCTGGAAGGACACCGGCGCTAAGGTCGTCCACCTGGCGCCCAACACCACCTCGAACATCCTCGCCAAGTCCATCTCCAAGGACGGCGGGATCATGGGCTACCGCGGCCTGGTGCGGATGGGCCACAACTCCCAGGGCTCCAAGGCCCACGTCCAGTGCGACGGTCTGATGATGGACCCCTACTCGCGCTCGGACACCTGGCCCGACATCCAGATCCAGAACCCGCACGTCACCGTGGCCCACGAGGCCGTGGTCGGCAAGATCTCCGACGAGCAGCTCTTCTATCTCCAGTCGCGCGGCCTCACCGAGGAGGAAGCCGCGGGGATGATCGTCAACGGCTTCATCGAGCCGGTCACCAAGGAGCTGCCGATGGAGTACGCCGTCGAGCTCAACCGCCTCATCCAGCTCGAGATGGTGGGCTCCATCGGCTAGTCCGGCTGCCGTAGCATTGCGGCCGTGACGGCCGCTCGCTGGATCGTCCTCGCCCTCGCGGCGGCCCTGCTCGGTGCCGGCGTGGCCGCCGCGGCGGCGCGGCCCGAGATCCATGTCAAGCCGGACCGCGCCTATCGCGGCGAAGTGGTCAGGGTGTACGGAAACGTCGCCGGCGGCTGCCCGCCGGGAGATCAGGTGACCCTCATCTCCGAAGCGTTCTCGCGGGCGCACGAGTTTGCCGGGGTGCCCGCGATCTTCGCCGAGTCGCGCTCGAACGGGTCCTTCTCGAAGCAAACTCGCATCCCGAGGACGCGCAGCCCCGGCCGCTACTCGATTCGCGGGCGCTGCGGCGGCGGCAACCTCGGCGTTCAGGCCCGACTTCGGATCCTCCGCGCCCGGCGCTGCGGCAGCTACACATACAACGGCGTCGGCGCCGACGACGTGACCTTCAAGGCGATCCAAACCCGCATACTCGCGTGCTCCGCGCCGAGGCGGCTTCTGCGACGAGTCGCCGCTGCGCGGACGGGCTGTCCGGCGCACTGGCGCTGCGTCTACCCGGCCGCGGGCCGGGTGACCTGGACCAGGGGACGTAAGAGGATCAGCTTCGTTCCCGGCTGAGCCGGGTTGAGCTGGCCACCTCCCGGCTGGAAGCCCCCCTCACGCCGGGGGCGTCGTCGCGAACGCCTTCCGCGCGGCCTCGATGCGGGCGCGGCCCTCCTCCGCCGCCCGCTTGGCCTCGTAGATCTGGACCTCGCTCGGGTCCTTGTCGCCCAGAGCGCGGTTGGCCCGCTCGTAGAGCATCAGGGCGCGGTTGTACTCCTCGCGCCCTCGAGCGCTCGCGTTCGGCATCTGGGTGTCCAGGTCGAGGTTCTCGATGTCCTGGCCCAGAGCCAGGAGCTCGTCACGGGCGCTGCCCAGGTCGAGCTCCGCCACCTCCGAGGTCGCCTTGCGGCGGCTCCGCCAGCGCAGCAGGGCCCGGAGCCCGAAGAACAGCAGTGGGAGCAGGACCAGCGCGGCGAGCACGATCGCGATGATGGCCCCCGCGTTCGAGCCGCCGCCGTTCCCGCCGCGTCCTCCGCCACCGGCGGAGTTGGTCCCGCCGCCCCGGGGCGGGCTGTTGATGTCTCCACCCGGGCCGGGATCGACCGCCCCGATGCCGTCGGCGGCGGCCAGCAGCTGGGCGCTGAGCGGATCGCCCTTGTGCGACTCGACCGCGTGGCGCAGCGCCGTGACCGTCGGATCGACCGCGTTGTGCGAAGTGACCGCCTGGAAGTTCCGGCCCGTGGTCGCGAGCAGGATCCCGCGCCGGTCGGGCAGGGCCTGGTCGACCGCGTTGGCGAAGCTGGCGATCCCGCCCGCCTGCTCGGCGCTCGCCTGCGGCACGACGGCGACCTGGATCCGCCCCGGGTCGACCCGCCGGATCCTGCGCCGCAGCCGCCGGGCCGCGGCCGGCGGCAGCAGCCTGCGTACCGAGGGCGCCACGTAGACCGGGTCGCGTTGGAGGGCCGTCGCGATCGCATGAGCCGTCACGCCCTGCGCCAGCGCGGGCGCGGCCGGGATCACGGCCGGCAAGACCAGCGATATCGCCACCAGCGGGAGGAAGCGACGCACGCGCGAAGCCTGCCAGGTCAGCGGGACGCGGGGGCTTCGCCGAGCGCGAAGTCGATGAAGGCGCGGGCGGCCGGCGAGCGGTGGCGCCCGCTGCGCCAGACGAGCATCACGGGCAGACGAACTGCCGGGCGTAGCGCCCGAACCTCGATCGGCGGGCCCTCGCGGCCGATCAGCGAGCGCGGCAGGACCCCCGCTCCAAAGCCGGCCGAGACGAGGCAGCGGAGCAGGAACGGGTCCCCGCTCTCGAGGGACACCCTCAGCGCCTCGCCGGCGCGGGCGAAGAGGTCGTCTACGGCTTTCTTGATCGCCGAGTCCGAGCGCGGGGTGACGAGCGTGTGGCGGGCGAGCTCCGCGGCGTCCACGAACGGGCGATCCGGGCCGGAGCCGGGCGGGAAAGCGGCCACCAGCTCCTCCTCGCCGAGCCACTCCGTCTCGAGCCCGTCCGGAAGCTCCGCCTGGAGCGTGAAGGCGGCGTCCACGTCGTTCTGCTCCAGATAGCGGACCATGTCGCCGGCGGTGCCCTCGCGCAGCCGAACCTCTATGCCCGGGAACGCCTCCGAGAAGCGGGCCAGCAGCTGCGGCACGTCGAGCTCACCCGCGGGCAGCAGGGCGCCAACCGAGACGCGGCCTCGCACCAGGCCGCGGAGCTCGTCGATCTCGCCGCGCACGTCCTCGACCTCCGCGAGGATCGTTCGGGCCCGGGTCGCCACGGCCTCCCCTGCCTCGGTCGGCGTGACGCTGCGACTGGTGCGCTCGAACAGCTCGGCGCCGAGCTCGTCCTCGAGACGGCGTATCTGGTGCGAAAGGGCCGACTGGGCGACGTGCAGCTCCTCGGCAGCGCGCGTGAAATGGCGGTGCCTGGCGACCGCCTCGGCATAGCGCAGCTGGCGCAGCTCCACGGGATCGATCGTAAATCACGATCGATCTGGTGACAACAGCGTATTGCAACGATCGCTCATCTGACGGAGAATCCCCGCCATGTCGATCAGAGTTCGCCGCGAGCTCGAGCCGGGCGACCTTGGCGCGATCGTGGCCCAGCATGGCCGCCTCTACGCGCTCGAGTACGGGCATGACGCGACCTTCGAGGCGATGGTCGCCACGAGCGTCGCCACGCCCGCCGCCCGCGGCTGGCCCGGCGAGCGCGAGCGAATCTGGATCATCGAGCGAGGTGGCGAGCTCGCCGGGAGCCTCGGCCTCACGGACGAGGGGAACGACGAGGCGCGACTGCGCTGGTTCCTCCTCGCGCCGGACCTGCGCGGGCAGGGCCTCGGGCGGCGGCTCCTCAGCCAGCTGCTGGCGGAGGCCCTCAGCCTCGGCTACGAGCAGGTGACGCTCGAGACCTTCAGCGACCTGGAGGCTGCGGCCCGCCTGTATCGCGAGCACGGCTTCGAGCTGGTGTGGTCCGACACGGCCCCCCGGTGGGGACGCGCCGAGGTCACCTACCAGCGCTACGAGCTTGAGCTCGCGAGTGCGCCTCGTCCGGGCCGGGCGGACGCGGTCGGCTCAACTCCCCACGCCTGACTGCCGATCCGGTTCGGGTGAGCGTCAATGACCTCGTCCTGGTCCAGGGCATGGCGGACACCCGGCGCGCGCTGGCGCGCTGGAACCGCGAGCCGATGCACGCGCTCGCGCCCTGGCTCGCCCTGAGTGCGGCGATTGCGGCCACGCTCCTCGGCGCCGTCTACGTCGTCGCCAAGTTGTCGACGCCGGACTCCAGCCCCCTCTTCCTGCCCGGCTACCACTCGGCGCCGACGCTCCACGACTACTTCGCAGTCCTCTACCGCAACTCGCTTGTGCTCGCCCTGCACGCGATGGCGTGCGTGGCCGGTTTCATCGCCGGCAGCTCGCTGCCGCTCTCGGCATCGAAGCGCAGCGGCCTCTCTCGGCTGGCGCACGAGAAGGCCGGGCCGTTAGCTATCGGATTCGTGATCTGCGCGACCGGGTTCTCCCTCTGCACCCAGGGCTTCCTGATCGGTTCCAGCGTCTCCACGGTCGCCGCGGAGCTGCACACGACGCCGGGAATCCTGCTGCTCGCGCTCCTCCCCCACGCGCTGCCCGAGCTGACGGCCCTCTTCCTCCCGCTGGCGGCCTGGATCATCGCCAGCCGCCGCGAACGCTGGGATGAGCTGCTCGCGGCCACCTTCGTGACCGTGGCGATCGCCGTGCCGGTGCTCCTGGCCAGCGCCGCCGTGGAGCTGTGGGTGTCACCGCATCTGCTCGCGGCGATCGACTGAGGAAACGAAACGGCCCCGCCGAAGCGGGGCCGTGGTGTTGCGGTGCCGCGGCAGAATCCCTGACCGGACGCAGCGGCGGCGAACGCCGCGAGGCGATCGAAGAAGCCGACTTGCGAGTCCCCGTTGGTCGTCGGCGAAGTGCGGCATGCTACCCGGGCCGTGCGGCCGCCGGCAGACGCCGAGATCCCAGCCCCGGAGTTCCCGCCGCGGACCGAGTGGCTCAACGTCGCGCTGCTCCGGATCGACCGGCTGCTCGGCCGCCACGCGGTGCTCGTGGAGTTCTGGGACTTCGCCAGGGCGAACTCCCTGCGCACACTTCCCTACCTGAAGGCGTGGCACGAGCGCTACGCGGATGCCGGCCTCGCGCTCGTCGCCGTCCACTCCCCCGGCTATACGTTCGGGCGCGACCGCGATACCGTGCGACGCGCAGTGGAGCGGCTGGAGATCCGCTATCCGGTGGCGCTCGACCCACAGCTCGAGGTCTGGCGACTGTACGGAAACCGAGGCTGGCCCGCTCGCTACCTGTTCGACCGCCGGGGGCTGCTGCGCTACATGCACTACGGCGAGGGCGACTACCGCGACTGCGAGCTCGCCATCCGTGAATGCCTCCTCGATCTCGACCCTGACCTCGAGCTACCGGGACCGCTCGAGCCCCTGCGGCCCGAGGACGAGCCCGGCCTGCTGCTCAAGCCGCAGACCGCGGACATCGCGCTGCCGGCTGATCGTGGGCGCCTTGAGCTCGTGCGCGACTGGGAGGACGGCGAGGACTGGATAGAGGCCGTGGACGCGGGGGCAGCTGCCAGCTTCGACTTCCGTGCCGGTGGCGCCTTTGCGGTGCTGTCGGGGGCGGACCGGGAGCCGGGCCTCTACGAGACGGATGGGACGGTGGTGGCGGAGTCGCCGGGCTTGCGGCTTCACGGCGTGCAGTTCATGCCGCTGCCGCCGGGGACGGGGTAGTGACCTGAGACGTCAGTTCGCGCGCACCTACGCGCGGGCCGCGAGCTCCCTGCGTATCTCCTTGGGGAGCATGAAGCGGACGTCCTCCTGCACAACCTCGAACTCCGAGACAGCCTCGGTGCCGCGCGCGCGGAAGAAGTCCACCAGCCGCTGGACGAGCTCCTCGGGCGCGCTCGCGCCGGAGCTGATCCCCACGACCCGCTTGCCCTCCAGCCACTCCTCCCGCACCTGGGCCTCGTTATCGATCAGGTGTGAATCGGCGCCATGGTCGCGGGCGACCTCCACCAGCCGGTTCGAGTTGGAGGAGTTGCGCGATCCGATGACCAGCACGAGATCGCACTCCCGCGCCATCTGACGCACTGCGAGCTGGCGGTTGGTCGTGGCGTAACAGATGTCGTCGGTGCGGGGCCCGGTCACGTTGGGAAACCGCTCACGTAGCCGGCGGATGATGCGGTCGGTCTCGTCCACCGACAGGGTGGTCTGCGTCAGGTAGGCGACGCGGTCGGGATCTGCGACCTCGAGGTCCTCGACGTCCTCCTCGGTCTCGATCAGCACCATGTGGTCGGGAGCCTCGCCAATCGTGCCCTCGACCTCCTCGTGGCCCTCGTGACCGATGAGCACGATCGTGTAGCCCTGACCCGCGAACTTCTTCGCCTCTACGTGGACCTTGGTCACGAGCGGGCAGGTGGCGTCGATCTTCTGAAGCGCGCGGGCCTCGGCGTTCGCGTGCACGCTGGGGGAGACCCCGTGGGCGGAGAAGACGACGGTCTCGCCCTCCGGCACCTCCGTCTCCTGATCGACGAAGATCGCCCCCCGGCCGCGGAGCTGCTCGACCACGTGCTTGTTGTGGACGATCTCCTTGCGCACGTAGACCGGCGGCCCGTACAGCTCGAGGGCACGCTCCACCGTCTGGACCGCCCGATCGACGCCCGCGCAGTAGCCGCGCGGGGCCGCGAGCAGCAGCTTCTCGGGCGAAGGCGACATCGGCTCAGAGGCTAGCGAGGTACCTCACCATCGTCTCCCCTACGCGGTCGAGGCTGCGCTCGGAGACTGCGTCGAGGTCGTCACAGGCGCGATGGAAGCAGGGGAAGTCGAAGTCGATCAGGTCGATCGCCGGGACACCGCGCTCGATGAAGGGGCCGTGGTCATCCAACACAGGGCCCGTCGCGATCGGCGGGAAGGTCCCGGCCACCCCGACCCTGCCCGCGGCCGTGCGCAGGCGGTGCCAGAGGCTCCAGTTCGAGTTCGCCTCCCGCGGCAGCCGCAGGCGCTTGTCGCCGACGAAGTCGAGCAGCACCATCGCACGAGCCCGGCGGAAGCGGCGGGCGGCCACCTTGCTGCCGCGCAGGCCCTTCTGCTCGAACTCGCTGTCGGGAACTCCGGCCGGGCTCTCCTCCCCGTCGAAGAGCACGAACACGAGGGTCTTGGGCAGCCGGCGCGGAGTGATGCCGCGCGCCAGCTGGGTGACCACCGCCGTCCCGGAGGCGCCGTCGTTGGCGCCCACGAAGCCGGGGATGTCCTTGGTGTCGTAGTGCGCGCCCACGACCACGTAGCGGCGGCTGCGACCCGGCACCTCGCCGACGACGTTCCGCAGCCCGCCGGGCACGCTCTGGAAGTGCCCGTCCGGTAGCAGCCGGCGCAGCCTGCGGCCGAGCCGCCGGGACCGCGGCGACCCCGCCGGCCTCGGCCCCAGCGCAACCTGCCGCTTCAACAGACGCCACGCCGCGTGAGAGTCGAAGCCGTCCACGCTCGGACTGCGTGCGGCATCGGGTGAGTCGCCGCAAGAAAGCAGCGCGATGGTCGCGACGCCCACAGTCGCCGCGAGCGCGATCGGTCGCATTGCGGATAGTCTGGCGAGGATGGCCGAGCAGCAGGGCCACCTCGATCGTCTCAGCCCTGTCGACGCGTCATTCCTGCACCAGGAGCGACGCGCCTCGCACATGCACGTGGGAGCTCTCGTGATCTTCGAGGGACCGCCGCCCTCCCGCGAGGAGTTCTGCGCCCACATCGAGTCGCGGCTGCCGCTGGTGCCGCGCTACCGGCAGAAGCTGGCCTTCCCGCGCTTCGAGATGGGCCGGCCGTTCTGGGTCGACGACCCGCGCTTCAACCTCGATTACCACGTCCGCCACACCGCCCTGCCGTCGCCCGGCTCGATCGAGCAGCTGCGCGGGCTGGTCGGCCGCATCTTCTCTCAGCGCCTCGACCGCTCGAAGCCGCTCTGGGAGACCTGGCTCGTGCAGGGCCTGGAGGACGGTCGCTTCGCGCTGATCTCGAAGACCCACCACTCGCTGGTGGACGGCGTCGCGGGCGTCGACCTCTCGACCGTGCTGTTCGACCTCTCCCCGGTGCCGAGCGACGAGCCGCGGGAGGAGGACGGTTGGACGGCCGAGAGCGAGCCTTCGCAGGCACACCTCGTGGCCGAGGGGGTGAAGGGACTGCTGCTGCGGACCCCGCGCGACCTTGCCGGGCGGGCGGTGAGCGCCGTCCAGCACCCCCGCCGGGCTGCCGGCCAGGTGCGCGAGGCGGCCGAGGGCATCGGCGAGGTCGTCTGGGCGGGAATGAACGCCGCCCCCGAAGTGCCGCTCAACGTCCCGATAGGCCCGCATCGCCGGATCAGGTGGTTTCCGCGGCCCCTCGACGAGTTCAAGGAGATCAAGGACGCCCTCGGGGGCACCGTCAACGACGTCGTGCTCGCCGTCGTGGCCGGCGGGCTTGGCCGCTGGCTGCGCGTTCGCGGCGTGCGCACCGAAGGCCTCGAGCTCCGGGCGCTGGTGCCCGTGTCGATCCGCGCCGAGGACGAGCACGGCACGCTCGGCAACCGCATCGCGGCCATGCGCGGGCCGCTGCCCGTCTACGCCGGCGACCCGGTCGAGCGCCTCCGCATCGTCCGCGAGGCCATGCGGGGGCTGAAGCAGTCGAAGCAGGCGCTCGGCGCGGAGGTCATCTCGGGGCTCGAGCGCTTCGCGCCGCCGACGCTGCTGGCGCAGGCCTCGCGGCTGAACTTCTCCACACGGCTCTTCAACCTGATCGTGACGAACGTTCCCGGCCCGCAGCTCCCCCTCTATCTGATGGGCCGCGAGATGCAGGAGCTCGTCCCGGTGGCGTTCCTGCCGGAGGACCAGGCCCTCGCCGTGGCGGTGATGAGCTACAACGGCCAGGTCGACTTCGGCCTGCTCGGCGACTACGACGCCATGGCTGACCTGGAGGTGTTCGCGGAGCTGCTCGAGGAGTCGCTCGACGAGCTCCTCGCGGCGGCGCGCGAGCAGTCGAGGGCGGCGACGGAGCCGTAGTCAGCTCAGCCCGCGGCAAGGACGCGGCTAACGCCGCCGCCGCTTCACTACCAGCCTCGCATCGGCCCGCCGCGGCGCCGCTTCGCGATTCCCCGCCCTGTCCTTCGCACGCGTGTAGAAGCGGTAGACGCCCGGCCGCAGGCGCAACAACGCCGAGTGGCGCCGGCTGGCGCGCCGCATCCGCCGGTAGTGCCGCTTGCCGCGCCGCATGTAGAGGGTGAAGGAGCGGACCCCGGACGCCACTAATCCTGCCTTGCCGGGCGGGTCCGAGCCCGACCAGCGGACCCGCACCCGCGCGCGGCGGCGACCGCGCCGGACCCGGACCCGCTTGCGCACGCGCGCCCGCGACGACGGAGGGCTCCGGTCGATCCGGCGCGCCTCCGACACCGCGGCGCCGGCGTCCACGATCCCCCAGCCGAGCTCGGGGCTCCAGCCGCCGGAGCGGCGGGCCGTCTGCTTGATCAGCCGCAAGCGGTCGTGCACGGTGAGCCCCGGGTTCTGGTTGGCGAGGAGTGCCGCCAGCGCGGCCACCTGTGGCGTGGCCATGGACGTCCCTTGGAGATAGGCGTAGCGGTCGTCGCCGTTCAGCGTGCGGCGGCAGGGGAAGAGGATGGAGTCGCACTCCAGGCCCAGAGCGTCGGCCGAGGGCGGATACGTCGAGATCAGGCCCGGCGGCCCCCGCGGGGCATCGTCGTAGAAGCCGTAGGCCGCGAGCGAGACCCCGGGGCCGCGGCCCGTCCCGGCGCGCGTGTCGGAGAAGTCGGCCGCCGTCACCACCAGACCGCGGCCGGCGTCCATGTTCGGTGCGTTGCCGGGCTGGAGCTGCGATGCCGGAGCGCCCTGGTCCTCTGAATCGTCGTTTGCGGCAGCCGCCACGAGCACGGCACCTTTCGACACCGCGTAGTCGATGGCGCGGTCGAGGGCGGAGTTCGGCCCGCCGCCGCCAAAGCTCATGCTGATGGTCTTGGCTCCGCGATCGGCCGCGAGCCGGATGCCCTCGACGATCTCCTGGTCGCTGATCCCGCCGAAGGGGGTGGCGCCGAGCTTTACGACGTTGAGGCGGCAGTCCCAGCCCGCTCCGGCGATTCCGACGCCGTTGTTCGTGGCCGCGCAGGCCAGTCCGGAGGTGTGCGTGCCGTGGCCATCCGAGTCGTGGAGCGGGTCGCTCGTGCCCACGGCGTCGGCGGTCGCCACCTTGCCTGCGAGGTCGGGATGGCCGCCGTCGAGGCCGGTGTCCAGGATGCCCACCCGCGCGCCCGCGCCGGTCGTGAAGCCCCAGGCGCGGTAGAAGCCCTCGCGCCCCAGCGCCCACTGGATGACGCCTCCGCCCTGCACTCCCCCCCACTCGTTCTCCACCGTATGGAGCGCCGGGTCGTTCGGGACCTGACGGAGCACCCGGTACCACTCGCGCGAGACGCTCTCCACGCGCGGGTCGCGGCGCAGCGCCCGGATCGCCGCTGACGAGCCGCGGACCGTCGAGACACCGAGCTTGGGCGCGCCGCGACCGGCCCGCTCCGCTCCCGCCCGCGCCAGCACGGCCGAGAGGGTGGAGGACGATTGCGCCGTCGCCGCGTGACGGAAGACGACGAGCCAGCGGCCCGTCGGCCTCGCCCGCTCGGCGGCCTGGCTTGACGCCGCCGCCACGAGGACGAGGGCGGCGACCAGCGTGGCGACGAGCCGTCCTCTAGCCATGTCCACCAGTTTGCCGCCCGGGCGCCATCGAGGTCGCGGTTCCGGGTAGGTTTCGGCCGATGGCCGAGAAGGTCGCTCACGTCAGCCGGATAGACCTCGCCTACGAGACGTTCGGCGACCCCGAAGATCCGCCGTTGCTCCTGATCATGGGGCTCGCCTCGCAGATGATCCTCTGGGACGAGGAGCTGTGCGGGATGTTCGTGGAGCGCGGATTCCACGTCATCCGCTTCGACAACCGCGACGTAGGCCACTCGACGCACCTCAGGGGCGGACCCAAGCCGAAGGTGCTGCGGGCCATGGTGGGCATCACCCAGAACCCCGCGTACACGCTCGAGCACATGGCAGACGACGCCTTCGGACTGCTCGACCATCTCGGTATCGAGGCGGCTCACGTCGTGGGCGCCTCGATGGGCGGGATGATCGCCCAGACGATGGCCATCCGGCGACCAGAGCGTGTGCTGTCGCTCGCCTCGATCATGTCCACGACCGGTAACCGCCGCGCCGGACTGCCGCGGATGCGCGCGTTGACACTCTTTCTGCGGAAGGCACCGCGCGACCGGGACGCCTACATCGACTACGTCGACCGGGTGTTCCGGATCATCGGCTCGCCCGGCTTCGATCGCCAGGGGCAATGGGTGCGAGAGCTCGCCGGACGGAGCTACGACCGCGGCATCGACCGTGGCGGCCCGGCGCGCCAGATCGTGGCGATCCAGGCGTCTGGCGACCGCACCCGGGCACTCGCCGGTGTCCGGTCACCCACCGTAGTGATCCACGGCAAGGAGGATCCGCTCATCCCGGTGCGCGCCGGCCGGGCGACCGCGCGCGCAATTCCCGGTGCCGAGCTGATCGAGATCGAGGGAATGGGCCACGACCTGCCGCGGGAGGTGTGGCCGAGGATCGTGGATGCGGTCGCGCGGAACGCCGAGCGGGCGCGGCAACCGGAGGAAGCCGCACGTCTGGGCAAGCGGGGCTGAGCCGGCGCCCGGCGCCCTACTGGCGCCACTCGCGCAGACCGAACTCGTAACTGCCCACACTGACCGCGGCCTTGCAGACGGCGAACACCGTCGCGCAGAGGATCAGGTAGGCGACAAAGCCGGTCGCATGGATGCCCGCGAAGACGAGGATCGCCGCGGCGGCCAGCCAGCCAATCAGGCGCCAGTTCGGCTCGACGGGCTGACGGCCGGCGTCGGACGGGACCTGGTCATCGATCAGCACGTCCGGAGGGTACTCCCGCGTGCTAGAGCGTGAACAGCGCCAGGGCCAGAAGGAAGACCAGCAGGCAGGTGCCCCCCAAGGCATAGAGGCGCATAAAAAGTCCGCATTCGCCGGCGAGCGCTTCCAGGTAGCCGGGCTTGGTTGGGTCGGGTTCCACGTAGGGGCCAGTCCGTCGGGTGCGAGTCCGTCTCCCACCCTAATCGACCGGCGGTCAGAAAACCTCAACCCCGTGCGAGGTGCTGCGGTGCCAGCCGGCGAGCGAGGGCGATGGTTTCGCCGTCGAGCTCGGCCTCGACGAGCTCATAGTGCCGCGCGTACCCCTCCCGGAGGGCGGCGAGGACTGCCTCGATGCCGATGCCCGGGGCCTCTTCGGCCACAGAGCCGGCAGTGGACGGTTCCCAGTCGAGGTCCAGCGCGGCGTAGACGGGGACGAGCGCCTGCCGCACGCGATCGGCTCCCGAGGCGACGATCACTCCGCCCACGTGGACTCCGCCTCGGATGAGGCGCTGCCCCAGGCCCGCGAGCTTCGTGCGGCCGCCCGCATTGACGCTATAGCCGCCCGGACAGTATTCGCCGGGGACCTCTCCCACGCGTGCGTCGACCCCGAGCCCGCGGAGCGTCTCGGTCACGAGCGCGGCCGAGTCGCGGAAGCGCTGGTGGATGCCGGGCCTCGGGTCCGGGTCGGGGATCGCGTGGGCAAGCGCGACGGTCCCCTCGTGGAAGACAGCCGCGCGTCCGCCGGCGAGCCTCAGGACCGCCTCGAACCCGGCGTCGCGGGCCGCGCGCACCGCCGCGGGGTAGGTGCCGGCGACCGCATCCTGCTTGCCGAACGCGACCATCGGCCCTGGGTGCGCCAGGCGCAGGGTCTCGGGCAGCTCCCCGCCGGCGACGCGCTCCAGCAGCGCCCTCGAGACGGCCGTATCGAGCGCCGGATCGTCGGCGAACGAAGCGCTTATGAACTGGATTCGGGTCGGCGTAGACCTCAGTAGCCCAGCGCGAACTTCGCCTCCTCGCTCATCATCTCCGGCGTCCAGGGCGGCGAGAACACCATCTTCGGGTAGACATTCTCTACGCCGTCCAGCTCGGAGACGAACTCGTCGATCTGCTCGGTGACTTGAGGCCCGATGGGACAGCCCGGCGAGGTGAGCGTGAAGGTCACGTAGACGTCCCCGCCGTCGACCTCGACCTCGTAGATCAGGCCCAGCTCGACGAAATCGAGACCGAGCTCGGGGTCGATCACGTTGGCAAGGGCTTCCTGGACCTCGTCGACATTTGGCATTGCTGAAAGGTTAGTAGGGTCCGCCGAATGCGCCTTCTCGCGCTGATCGCGGTGTTCATCCTCGTACCGCTCGCGGAGCTGTACGTGATCCTGAAGGTGGGGGACGCGATCGGGGTCGGCTGGACGATCCTGCTCCTGGCGGCCGACTCGGTGATCGGATCGCTGCTGCTGCGCACTCAGGGCAGGGCGGCCTGGAACCGCTTCAACCGGGCCCTCTCGGAAGGCCGGTTGCCGCACCGCGAGGTCCAGGACGGCGTGCTCGTGATCTTCGGCGG
>Ga0126312_10000436_pt1 | contig 24594 bp, 21 predicted proteins | sample Plot104A_FD_92537 | JGI IMG/M metagenome (GOLD analysis project Ga0126312, IMG submission 92537) | Serpentine soil microbial communities from UC McLaughlin Reserve, CA, USA - Plot104A | ecosystem: Environmental > Terrestrial > Soil > Grasslands | place: USA: UC McLaughlin Reserve, Lake County...
CGCGCTCGGCCGCTGGCTCCGCAGCCGGGGCGTGCGGACGGAGGGCATGGAGCTGCGTGCGCTGGTGCCGGTCTCCATCCGAGCCGAGGACCAGCGCGGCGAGCTCGGCAACCGGATCGCCGCGATGCGCGGACCGCTGCCCGTCTACGTCCGGGACCCGGTCGAGCGCCTTCGCATCGTGCGCGAAGGGATGGGGCACCTGAAGGACTCGAAGCAGGCGCTCGGCGCCGAGGTGATCGCCGGGCTCCAGGACTTCGCTCCCCCCACGCTGCTCGCCCAGGCGTCGCGGCTCAACTTCTCCACCCGGCTGTTCAACCTGATCGTGACGAACGTGCCCGGTCCGCAGTTCCCGCTCTACCTCCTGGGGCGCGAGATGCTGGAGATCGTGCCGATCGCCTTCCTTCCCGAGAACCACGCGCTCGCCGTCGCGATCATGAGCTACAACGGAAAGGTCGACTTCGGACTGCTCGGCGACTACGACGCCATGCCCGATCTGGAGGCGTTCGGCGCCTTCGTGGAGGAGGCGCTCGACGAGCTGCTCGAGGCGGCCCGGGAGAGCGCGCCCACTACTGTTCCGAGATCGTGACCGAAGACCGCGCCCCGGTGAACGGCCTCGAGTTGGCCTACGAGACGATCGGCGACCCCTCGGATCCGCCGCTGCTGCTGGTCATGGGTCTCGGCATGCAGCTGATCCACTGGGACCGGGAGCTGTGTGAGCAGCTCGCCGAGCGCGGGTTCTACGTGATCCGCTTCGACAACCGGGACGCAGGCCTGTCCAGCAAGATCGATGCGCCTGTGCCGCCGCTGATTCGGGCGATGGTCGGCCTCCGGATCGACACGCCATACCTGATGGAGGACATGGCGGACGACGCGTTCGCTCTCCTCGACCATCTCGGGATCGAGCGGGTGCACGTGATGGCCGCCTCGATGGGCGGGATGATCGCCCAGGCGATGGCGATCCGTCACCCCGAGCGGGTGCTCTCCCTGGCGACGATCATGTCCACCACCGGCGAGCGGCGGGTGGGTCGTCCGAAGCTGCGCGTATGGGGCGTGCTGCTACGGCAGGCGCCCCAGGAGAAGGACGCCTACGTCAACTACTTCGTGCGGGTGTTCAAGGTCATCGGCTCGCCCGACTATCCGATGGACGAGCGCCGGATGCGCGAGATGGCGGCGGAGACCTTCGAGCGCAACCACCACGCGGCCGGGACCGCGCGTCAGCTCGGGGCGATCATGGCCTCCGGCGACCGGACGAAGTTGCTGCGGCAAGTGCGCGTTCCCACGGTCGTGATCCACGGCACCGACGACCCGCTCGTGCCGTTCCGCGGCGGGGTCGCGACCGCGCGGGCAATCCCGGACGCCGAGCTCGTGGCGATCCCCGGGATGGGCCATGACCTGCCGCGCGAGCTGTGGCCGAAGATCGTCGACGCGGTCGTGAAGAACGGCGAGCGCGCCGCGGCGGCGCAGCCGGCTTAGCGCAGCCGGCGCCACGGCGGCTCAGCCGGCGCGATGCGCCTCAGGCAGGCTGGTGCTCTGGCGCCAGCCGGCGGGCAAGCGCGAGCGTCTGCTCGTCGAGGTCCGCCTCCACGAGGTCGCGGTCGCGCGCGTACGCCGCGAGGATGGCGTCGCGGATGCCGTCCCAGCGGGAGGCACTCGCAGCCGGCCTGCCGTCGAGCTCGGCCTCGACCGAGCCGGTCGTGTCCGGGTCCCATTCCAGGCCCAGGGCGGCGTACACCGGCAGGAGAACATCTCGCACCCGCTCGGCGTCGCTCACCACGAGCACGCAGCCCGTATGCGAGCCGCCCGCGACTATCCGCTGCCCGATGCCGGCGAGCTTTGCCGCTCCCCGGGCGTTCACGCTGTAGCGCCCCGGGCAGTACTCGCCGGGCACCTCGCCGACCCGCGCGTCGACCCCGACGCCCCGAAGCGCCCGCGCGATCCGCGCGGCCATCCGCCTGAAGCGAGGATGGATTCCCGCGCGGGGCTCGGGCTCGGGCACCGCGTGACCGATCTCCATGGTTCCAGGATGGAACACCGCCGCTCGGCCTCCCGCCAATCGCACGATCGCCTCGAAGCCGCCGGCGCGGGCGGCCGCGACGGCCGCGTCATAGCCGGGCGCGACCACGTCCCGCTTGGCGAACGCCACCATCGGCGCGGGGCGGGCCAGCCGAAGCGTCTCCGGCAGCTCCCCGGCCGCCACGCGCAACATCAGCGCGCGCGACACCGCCACATCCAGTGCGGGGTCTTGCTCGAACGAGCGTTGGATCACCCGGAGGCGGGCGTCTCCGAGCTCAGTATCCGAGCGCGAACTTCGCCTCCTCGCTCATCATCTCCGGCGTCCACGGCGGCGAGAAGGTCATCTTCGGGTAGACGCCGGCGACCCCGTCGAGCTCGCCCACGAACTCCTCGACCTGCTCGGCGACCTGGGGGCCGATGGGACAGCCTGGCGACGTGAGGGTGAAGGTCACGTAGACCTGGTCGTCCTCGACCTCCACGTTGTAGATCAACCCCAGCTCGACGAAGTCGAGGCCCAGCTCGGGGTCGATCACATTGGTGAGGGCTTCCTGTACGTCATCGACGGTCGGCATGCACGTAAAGGGTAGTAGGGTCAGCGACGTGCCCCTCCTGGCCCTCGTCGCGCTCTTCATAGTGATCCCGATCGCCGAGCTGTACGTGATCATCCAGGTCGGCGGGGCGATCGGTGTCTGGTGGACGATCCTGATCTTGATCGCCGACTCCGTGCTCGGCTCGCTTCTCCTGCGCGCCCAGGGCCGGAGCGTCTGGCGCCGTTTCAACACCGCGCTCGCCGAGGGCAAGATGCCCCACCGCGAGGTGATCGACGGCGTCCTGGTCGTGTTCGGCGGCGCGTTCCTCATCACGCCCGGATTCCTTACCGACATCATCGGGGTGATCCTCCTCGTCCCACCGACCCGCTCACTTGTGCGGCGGTTGCTCGTCCGGCGGCTCGGACGGCGCATCTCCGTCGGGGTTGGCGACCGGCCACGCGTCCGGTACGACGTGGAGGGCACGGCGCACGAGTATGAGGGCTCGGCGCGCGAGCGCGAGGACGACGGGCGGCGCGAGTACGAGGCCCCGCCCGGACGGCTCGAGCGGTGAGCGCTCCGGCGCTCGCGCTCTCCTTCTTCGACCTCGAGCGCGACATCCACGGGACCGCGCGGTCGGGCGCGACGGTCCTCTTCGAGGACCGCAAGCCGAACGCCCACCGACGCGGACCGTCGATCGAGCCGGCAGGCGAGGGCTGGCGCGCCGGGCTGGAGGGGGTGCTCTCGCTGTCGTTCGAGCCAGTGACCGGAGACGCCGAGCTGGGCGGCGTGACGGCGCGGGTCTGCCGCGTGACCGGCGAGGCCGCGGGGCGGAGCGTCGACTGCCTTGGGACGGTCGCTGCGACCCGTACCGCTCCGCGCTGGGAAGAGATAGACCTGCTGCGGACCGTCTCCGCGCTCGTCGACGATCGTCACGCGCTGCTGGCGCTCGCACGCCGTCCACGCGAGGCGGTCGGGCACGGCGAGGAGCTGGTGCAGGCGCAGCTGCTCCATGACGGCGAGCTGGTGGCCGTGGAGGAGGCCCGAATCTCCACGGTCTACGACGGCGGCGGGCGCCAGCGCAGCGCGGGGCTCGAGCTGTGGCTGCCTGGCGAGGACTATCCGCACCGCGGCTCCGGCCTCGTGATCGCCGGCTCCTCGCTCGACCTCGAGGGGCTCCAGGTGCACGCCGCGGTGTTCCGCTGGCGGCTCGACGGCCGCGAGGGGGTCGGCGCCTACGAGCTGATGCTGCGAACCGAACCGCCGGTGGCCGCTTGAGGCAGGCGCTGATCACCGACTTCGGGGGGGTGCTCACCTCGCCGCTCCAGGCCGGTTTCCTCGCCTTCCAGGAGGAGGCTGGGGTCTCGCTCGAGGACTTGGGGAAGGCGATGGCGCGCGCCACCGAGGAGCACGGCGACCATCCGCTGTTCGTGCTCGAGCGCGGCGAAATCAGCGAGGCCGAGTTCCGCGCTCGCATCGAGCCGCATCTCGAGGACGGCTTCGATCTCGCGCGCCTCCGCACGCTCTATTTCGAGCGCATGGAGCCGAACCGGCTGATGATCGAGTTCGTGCGGCGGGTGCGTCGGGACGGACTGCGGACCGCGCTCCTCACCAACAACGTGCGCGAGTGGGAGCCGCTCTGGCGCGCGAAGCTGCCGGCTCTCCAGGGCGACCCCTCCGGGGCCAGCCTTCGAGGGGACGAGCTGTTCGATGTCGTCGTCGTCTCCGCGGACGTGGGCCTGCGCAAGCCGGAGCCGGCGATCTACGAGCTCACCCTGGAGCGGCTGGGGCTCCGGGGCGAGGACTGCGTGTTCGTCGACGACCTCGAGCCGAACTGCGAGGCCGCACGTGCGCTTGGCATGGTGGCGGTGCGTTTCGAGGATCCGGGGCAGGCGATCCCGGAGCTCGAGTCAGCGCTCGGGAAGTAGGACGATTCTCGAGCTCGAGTCAGCGCTCGCGCAGTAGCGCGGCCAGTGCCGCGCGCATGGCGCCGCGCGCCCGTCCGACGCTCAGCCCCTGGTGGAAGCGGTAGCTCTCCCAGGCGGTCCAGGCCGCGGCGGAGACGAGCGCCGCGTGGAGCGCGCCTCGCTCCCGCTCGGGCATCCGTTCGAGCTCGCGCCGGAACACCCGCTCGACCTCGGCCGCCTTCGCCTTGCGCGCGGTGGTCAGCCCGCCGGCGATGGCGTTCGACTCGGCCTCCAAGAGGAGGGCGCCCCGGCGAACGCCCTTGATCAGCTCATAGAGGCGCGCCCGCTGGTCCACGAACTCGTCGATCCGCTCCGGCAGCGGCAGCGAGGCGTCGACCGGGTGGAGCGTAGGCATGACGCGCTCGTACTGCTGCCGCGCTACGGCCTCGAACAGGGTCTCCCGGTCCGGGAAGTGCTGGAACACCGAGCGCTCCGAGACCCCCGCACGCTCGGCGATCCGCTCCGCCGTCGGACGGACGTCGCCCTCGTCGAGCAGGGCGATCAGCGCGTCGACCAGCGCCTGGCGGGTCCGTTCGGCTCGAACGGTGCGGCCGTCGCGGGTTCGCTCGGCTGCTTCCACGAGGTGCATTTTCTCGCAACGAGCGGCCCGGCGGACCGCGGGCCGCTTGACGGCTGGGGGACCGGTCTACGTCAGCGTGGCTGGCGGCCGCGCAGCTCCCGCTTCGCCCGGCTGCGGTAGCGCAGCATCCTGCCCAGGCGGAGCCGGTACTTCTGGAAGCTCGAGTCCGGCGGCGACTCGAGCCTGCCGACGAGGGCGTGCGGGGCGAGCGCCCACCCGCTCTCCGCCTCGACCAGGTCGCCTCGCACCTGGAAGGTGGGCTGCCAGTGGAAGCGCGGGTCGTGCTCGTGGGCGGTGATGCAGGCGAGCCCGGGCTGGACGGGCACGCCCAATGCGCCGCGGCCGAGACGGATGCGCTTCTCCCCTTCGTCCACCGCGATCGGCACCCGGAGGCTGAACGGGAAGCCGTCCGGAGCGACGAGAGAGAGCACAGCCGTGGTACATCGCCGGCCGAGCTGCGCGACGCGGTCGTCCCACGCGGTGGCGCCGCCCTCGGCGGGGACGTGCTCGGCTGGTGGCTCCTCGTCGTGACCGGAGCGGACCTCCTCGATGCGGGCGTCGAACAGCCGCGGCTCCTGGGTCGGGTCGCCGCGCGGCCAGACGTAGACGCGCTCCGGTCGGACGTGGACATAGATGTGCGTGTCGTGCCAGTCGAACAGCCGGCGCAGGGCCTTCGGGGGCGTCAGCCGCGCCGATGCCGGGAGCTTCTCCGCCGACTCCCGCCGGTAGCGCTCACGATTGTGCTCCAGGTCCTGGTCGTCCACCTCAGCCGTTCCCTGAACCAGCACCTGCGGGGCGTCCGGCATCCCGCTGCCCGATGGATCTGAGAAAAGCAGCGCCACCTTCGGGTTTGCGAGGGCGTGCTCGGCCTTCCTCGGGTAGCCCACGCCGGTCGTCACGTCGATGCATGGGTCGCCCGGTCTGTAGAAGGGCGTGACCGGCCAAGAGACCGGATGTCCCTCGCGATCGATGGTGGTGAGCTCGCTCGTGACGAAGCTGTCGAAGACCCGCTGGACCTCGGGCGGGAGCGAGGCGGTCATTGCGCAGAACAGAATCTCACGATCTCTGAAGCCACCAGCTGAGGGGCCGACAGGGCGGCGCCGTGGCCCTCGCCTTCGAGGGTCCGAACGGTCGCCCCCGGGATCGCTGTCGCGTAGGCCTCGGTCGAGCGCCGGGCCCATGCAGGGCTCTCGCTGCCGACCATCATCAGGGTCGGGACGCGCAGATCGGCCAGCCGTGCGGTGTCCAGCCGGAATGCGTTCTCGGCGCGGAGCTCGCGTGCGACTGTGGACGCGACGGCTAGGCGCTTCTCCCACAGCGGGGTCTCCCGCAGCGCGTCGATCTCGTCGTGCGAGTAGCCGCCGACGTCGCCCAGGAACTCGGTGACCATCCGCTCGCGCTCCCCCCGCTGGATCAGCCGCTCCCAGCGCTCGGTCGCAGCCGGCTCGGCGAGAACGCCGCCCATGGGCGGCTCGTACAGGACCAGGCAGGACAGTCCGTCGACGGTCTGGGCGGCCCCAGCGGCCAGCAGGCCGCCATAGGAATGGCCGACGAGGACGACGCCGGTGCTTCCCATTCCCGCCGCGTCTCGGACCACCGCCGCCACGTCCTCGAGCTCCTGCTCCAGCGCGTACCCCGGAGCGTCTTCGGAGTCCCCCCGCCCGCGGCGGTCCAGGGCGATCACGGTGAAACGCTCGTCGAGGTGAGGCCGCAGCAGGTCGAAGCCCCAGCGTCCCGCGCCGGCGCCGTGAACGAGCACCAGCGCCGGTCCGGCGCCCGAGACCTCGCAGGCGATCCGCACCCCGTCGGGGGCTGTCGCGTGTCGCAGCACGAGCGCGAGACTACCCGGAGCAGCCGCTCTCGCCCCAGAGGCCGCGTCCTGCCCGGCGAGCCCGGCGCGACGAGCGCACGAAGGTCGCCGCGTACCCCACGTTCGGCGGGATCGTGAGCGGTCGAGCGTAGCCGCGGGCGACGAGCAGCCGGTTCAGGAAGCGGCGATCGCGCAGCCAGACATAGGCGAGCGCCCGCCCGTAGCGATCCCGTTCCTCGGCGCCGAGGCGGTATTCGACCTCCGCTCCGAGCGGCAGCAGCCGCTCGACGAAGGCGGACGCCTCCCGTCCATAGCACTCGACCTCGCCATACACCTCAGGCGTGTCGATCCCAATCAGGCGCACCCGGCCGACGCCGGAGAGCCACAGGGTGTCGCCATCGGTGTGCCGGGTGACTCGCCCTGGGACGAGATCTCCCGACGCCTCCCCGTTTGAGTCGGCGCAGCCGGCGAAGAGAAGCGGGAGAGCCAGGCTCGCCCTGAGAGCGCCGAGAACCAAGCCTCGCAAGAACGCAGGGAGCGACGCGTGCGACCAGCACGCGAGTGACCGAGGACGCCGCGAGGCGCCGGTTATCGGCGCTCTCAGTTGTCGCTGCCGAGCCTGTCCCAGCAATAGAGCTCGACCGCCTCCCCGGCGAGCTCCATCAGGCGCGCGTCGGAGAGCCACGGCAGCACCGTGCCGAGCGCCTGCTCCTCGCTGACTCCCGCTTCGAAGGCGTCGTCCCCCTTGAATCCGGCGGCTATCCGCAGCGCCTCGCGCCGGTTCTCGCCCAGTCGTGGGAACGCCGCGAGCAGGAACTCCTTGTTCGCGATCGGCTGGCCGATTTCGAGCGAAGCGTGCCATGCGGCGAGTATCGAGAGGTCGTCCTCGTCGAGCTCCTCGACGGCCTTCGCGTAGTGCACCTGTAGTTCGTCTTCGGGGATCTCGTCCACCCATGCCCGCACGACCTCGCCAAGCAGCTGGCGCCGTGCCTCGCGCCCGACGCTCTCGGCGACGACCCTGATCGCTTCCTGTGGTTCGATAAAGCAGAGAGGCATCTGCCTTCGCCCCCTCCGGTTGGCATGGACGACTAGTCGGAGAGTAGGCCCGGCACCTGACGGAAAGAGGGGGAGGCGGCTATCGAGTCGAGCTCGGGCGCGCCTCCTCGTGTGCCCTGTAAAGGGTGCGCTCCGGCCCCCATCTGCAGAGGGCGGCCCTACCCGGGCAGTCGGCGCAGAGGCCGTAGTGCGGGGCTTCGCTCGGCTCGAAGCGGCCCTCCACCACGCCGCCGGCGAGCTCGAGCAGCTCGGCCTCCAGCCGGGAGGCGTCGGCGGCGCCGTAGACCGCGGTCGCCGGTTGGCTCGGGCGCTCGAGGAAGCAGTGCGCCACCTCGACCTGCTCGGTGCCCGAGCGCAGCGCGGCCAGGGCGTAGACGAGGCGTTGGGTCGAGTAGGCCGCCGCGCAGACCTCCTCGGGCTCGCGACCTTCGAGTGGCTCGCTCTTCCAGTCCACGATCAGCGTGCCGCCGTCCTCAGCGGCGTAGACGTCCACGACCCCGTTGACGAGGAGGCTGCGGCCGCCGGCCGACGGCGGGGTCAGGGTGAAGGCAAACGGCAGCTCGGTGCGGACCCGACGCGCCCGGGCGATTCGGTCGCGGAGCTCGGAGCCCGCGAGGTCGGCCACCATCGCGATCAGATCGGCGATGTCCTCGTCGCGAGGAGGGACGCCGTGACGCTCGAGCAGCTGCTCCACCTCGGCGTCGCCCGGGACACGCGGGCGGCGAAAGTCGAGCCGCTCGAGGAGCGTGTGGACGAGCGAGCCGCGGAGGAGGGGCGACAGGCCGCCCTCGACGGGCGCCGGCTCGGTCTCGGGGAGCGGCTCGGCCGGCTCCGATCCGACTGGGGGCTCGCCCTCGGCGGACGCCTCGTCCCGGCGCTGCTCCACGTGGGGGAGCGCGACCACCGGCAGCGGCTCCGGTGGCTCGACCGGCGGCAGTCGCAAGGCCCGCTCGAGATAGAAGCGGTAGCCGCAGCGTCGGTAGGCCTCGAGTCCCGAGTAGCTCAGTCGGCTCACCGGCAGGGCGCGGGGCGCCGGCGGCGTGCCCAGCTCGAGGAGCCCTTGGGCGTGACCGCCGGCCTCGGCCGCCGAGGGCCGCGCCGGAGCGCGGTCGCCCTCGGGCAGCAGCGCGTCGACCGTGTCGGGAGTGCAGAGCGTCCAGCGCACCGCCACGTCGCGGCCGTCGCGCTCGTCGTGGTGCACGCCCGACGCGCCCTCGGCGGGGAGACCGGCGCCGAAGCCGCGCCAGATCCAGCGCATCGGCTCGCAGAGCTCGGCCGGCTCGGGTCGCTTGACGAGGTCGGTGGCGCCGCTGAGCACGAGGTGCTCCTGGGCGCGCGTGACGGCGACGTAGAAGATGCGTCGCTCCTCCTCCTCGGCCGCGGCGCGCTGCTCGGCCTTGATGCGGGCAAGACGGTCGCTCTCGAGCGGCGCGCCCTCCAGCCGCGCCAGACGCAGACCCACGCTGCCGTCCTCGGAGATCCGCAGAGTGCCCTCGTCGTCGCGACCGTCCTTCCCCAGGTCCGCCAGGCAAACGACCGGGAACTCGAGCCCCTTGGCCCGGTGCACGGTCATGAGCCGGACGGCGTCGAGCGCCTCCGCCTCGAGCGGGGCCTCGCCCTCGCGGGCGTGGGGCGCGTCGCGCTCGGCGATGGAGTCGATGAAGCCGCGCAGGTCGCGGCCCTCCTCGGCCTCGTACTCGCGCGCCATCCGCATCAGCTTCCGGACGTTCGCCATGCGCCTCGCCCCGCCCGGAAGCGAGAGGAGATGGCGGTCGTAGCCGGTGCTCGTGACGGCGCGGTCGATCAGGGTCTCGAGCGAGACGCGCGGGGCGGCGCGGCGCTCGGCCTCGAAGCGGGCTATGAAGGAGTTGAGCTTCTGGCGGTCCTTTGGGAGCAGCGCGTCGAGATGGCCGTCCGGCTCGCGCGCGAGCCAGAACGGGCCGCGGTGCAGGCGCCTAGCCTCCACGCCGAGCAGGGCCAGGGCATCGAGCGAGAGGCCCACGAGCGGCGAGGCCAGGACCGAGTAGACCGCCAGCTCGTCCAGCGGGTTCGCGAGCGCCGAGAGCCAGTGGCGCAGGTCGGCCACCTGCTGCTGGCTCCAGTAGCCGCGCCCCCCGACCACATGCACCGGAACGCCGCGTTCCTCGAGCGCGCGCTCGAACAGGCCCATCGCGGTGGTGGCGCGGAAGAGCAGCACCACGTCGCGGTACGACCAGGGGCCGTCGCGGACGAGCTCCTCCACTCGCTTCGCGAGGAGGCGCGCCTCCACCGCCCGCCATGGAGGCGCTCCGTGCATGGCAGCGCCCCAGGGATCGGCGGACGGGTCGAAGCGCTCGTCCCAGCGCCTGCGCGGCCGGTCGACCACGATCAGCTCGATGCACGGCCCCGGCAGCTCCGGGGGCTCCCGTCTGGTGCCCGGCGGCTCCCGCAGCGGCTCGAAGCGCTCGCCCCAGGTGCGCTCGAAGGCGAGGTCGATCGCATCGAGCAGCTCGCCGCGGGCGCGGAAGTTCACCGTGATGCTCTCGGCCCGCCCCGCGGCTCGCGCCTCCTCCCAGTGCGCCCGGAACACGCCGACGTCGGCGTTTCGGAAGCGGTAGATCGACTGGTTCTCGTCGCCGACGCGGAACAGGTTGTCGTCCGTCAGGAGGTCGAGCAGCTCGTTCTGTAGCGGGTTGGTGTCCTGGAGCTCGTCGACGAGCACGTGGGCGAAGCGTGCCGCGTACTGCTCGCGAAGGCCGCGCTCGCCGGCGAGAAGATCGCGCGCGATGAGCTCGAGGTCCTCGAAGTCGAGTCCGGCACGGTTGCGCTTGAGCCGCTCGTAGCGATCGTCGTAGAGGGCGAGCAGCGCGCGCAGCATCTCGTGGACGCGGTGCTCGTGCTGCTCGACTGCGAGCGGGTCGGCGCCGGGGTCGCGCCCGGAGCGCGAGGGGGGCGCCCCATCGACGGCGGCTCGCGGCGGAGGCGCCGCCTCCAGCCGGGGGTGCCGCTCACCGCGGCTGCGCAGGTGCGAGTACGCCGTCCGGACCATGTCCCGGAGGCGATCGGGCGTGTACGAGGCGACCACCTCGATTCGCTCGGGGTCCTCGCCCATGAACTCCTCCAGGGCGCCGTCGAAGGCATCGACCGCGAGTCGCTGCGACTCCAGCTCGTCCAGCACGCGGAAGCCGGGATCGATCCCCGCGCTGAGGGCGTGCGCGCGCAGCACCCGCGTGCAGAAGCTGTGGATCGTGGAGATCCACGCGCCCTCAGCGGCGCGCGCCTCGGCCCGCCGGCCGAGCTCGAGGAAGCGCCGCCGGACGCGGGCCTTCATCTCCGCGGCCGCCTTCTCCGTGAATGTGATCGCGAGCATCGACTCGACCGGGGTCTCGTCGTCCACCACCGCCCGCACAAAGCGCTCGACGAGCACGGTCGTCTTGCCGGTCCCGGCGCCCGCCCGCACGAGCAGCGAGCCGTCGCGGCGCTCGACCGCCCGGGCCTGCTCCGGCGTGAGGGCGGGCGCGTGGGCGGTCGAGCTCATCGCTCGCTCCGGCAGATCGACGGGTAGGAGCAGGCGCCGTTCCAGGCGCAGGTGTCGGGGGAGCAGTCGAGCTCGCCGCGGCGCATCCGGGCGTCGGTCTCGCGGATGCGCTCGAGCGCCCAGTCGAGCTTGGCCCGGAAAGCGTCCGGGTCGAGCCGGTCGCCGGCGAAGTACCCGGTGCCGAGCTCCTCGACCTCGGCGGCGACCATCCCGCGCGGGCGAGGGTCGTCGCTGCCGAGCGCCACGTACACCCCGCCGGCCGCTCGCAACCGCAGCAGGCGCTCCACCACGAGCATGTAGAGGGCCGCCTGGAAGCGGTTCTCGGCCTCCCAGCTCGCGGCCTTGTAGCGGTCGACCCGCTTGCTGCTCTTGTAATCGAGCACGAGCGCCAAGCCGTCGCGCGTGTCGACGCGGTCGATCCGCCCCCGCACTCGCAGGCCGTCGGCGATCTCGACCGGCTCGTGTCCCTCGCCGTAGCCGAAGCGCAGCTCGAGGTGCTCGGGCTCGAAGACGCCGTCGGACTCCGACTCGGCGCGGAGGTAACGCAGGAGGTCGAACTCCAGACGCCGCGCCGCGGCGCGCACGCGCGTGGCCTTCGAAGACAGCCTGAAGGCCGATCGGCGTTCGCGAAGCTCCTCCAAGAGGATGCCCTCGGCCCGGGGGAGGTTGCCCGGAGTCACGCCGCGCTCGCCCGTCTCGTCGCGCAGGCGGCGGAAGGTGTGCTCGAGCACGGAGTGGGCATAGTCGCCGCGCACCATCGCCTCGGGGTCCGGTGCCAACTCGTCCGGCCGCAGCACGTCCTGGACCAGCCACTTCACCGGGCAGTCGGCGAAGCGCTCCAGGGCGCCCGCCGAGACGGCCTCCCGGGATGCGAGCTCGGCGAGGAGCGGCTCGGCGGTCAGCGGTCCCGGCGTGCGCTCTGCGAGCCGAGGGCCGGCCGCGGCCAGCGCCCGGTCCCACTCGGCTGCGGTGGGAGCGGCTTCCGGGCTCCAGGTGACCTCGGCGAGCGAGCGGGTACGGCGCTCGGCGCCGTCCGCCAGCAGGTCCCTGAGGTCCTGGGCGAAGAACGACTCCGCCTCGGGGTTGCCCTCCTCGTCGCTCGAGCGGGAGCTCAGCACGAGCAGCCGCTCGGCCCGCGAGGCGCAGACGTAGAAGAGGTAGCGCTCCCGGTCGAGCCGATCCTCGCGCACGGGAAGACGTAGGCCGCTGGCCCGCGCGATCGCGCGCCGGTCCTCGTCGCTGAGGAAAGGGTCCGGCGAGGCGCCGCGCGGGAACTCGCCCTCCTGGAGGCCGCAGACGAGCACCGCCTCGAACCGGCGCGCCCGGATCGCCTCGGGCCGAGCGACGTGAACCCGGTCCGGCTGCGGATCCTCGCCGACGTGGACCCGGAGCTGCTCGAGTACGCGGAGCACGCGCGCGGAATCTGGCCGCCGTCCTGCGCGCTGGCCACGCTCGCCGTCGCCGCGGCCGCGGGCTTCGCCTTCCCGTGAGCCGCGGGCGCTTCCCCTCGCCATCGCCCGCAGCTCCTTGAGGGCCGACCTCGCGGTCGCGTAGGCGCGAGCGTCCGCCAGCTCGGGGCCGGTCAGCACCGCCGCCCGGCGCTCGTAGGGGGCGGCGAAGAGGCGGCCGAGGGCTCGTTCCAGCTCCGCCGCGAGCGCCTCCGTGTCTGCGGCATCGCTCAGCCGGTCGAGCGCGTCGAGCTTCCAGTGCTCGCGCTCCCACAGCGCGCGCGCCTGCGCGGCGGTCAGGGCGCCCTCGCGGCGCGCCTTCGCCTCGAGCCGGTCGGCGAGTCCGGGGACCTCCAGCAGCCCCGGCGTGCGCAGCCACGCGAGCAGGTCGTCGGCGGTGCCGTCCAGGAGAGAGCAGCGCAGCAGCGCCAAGAGCCCGCGGCCCGCCCCCGTGTGTCCCAGCGGGACCACCTGATCGATCGAGTAGGGGATCCCGTATGCGCCAAACACCTGCTCCACCAGCGAGGCGTAGCGACTCGGGTCGCGAAACACGACGGCGACGTCACCGGGCGCGACCCCCTCGCGCAGCAGCTCTAGGACACGAGCGCCGGCGAGCTCGACCTCGGCGCGCTCGCCGCCGGCCGAGTGGAAGGAGATGGCCGGACCAGGAGCGACAGGCGCGGGCGCCGGAGTCCGGTCCTCGAACAGCCGCCGCTCCACGCGATGCAGCGCCTCCCGGGAGGAGCCCGCGTAGTGGTCGTCGAGCGGAGCCAGCGACCGCTCCACCGCGCCCCGGGACAAGAGCTCCTCACGTACGCGCGCGATCGCCTTGAACGCGACCCTCCCGGGCTCGAAGGGGAGCGAGACGGTCACATCCGCTCCGCAGCGTCCGGAGATCGTCTCGAGCGCGTCGAGCTCCAGTGGGGTGAAGTCGTCGAAGCCGTAGACGAAGAGCGGGTTCCGCCCCCATGTCGCGGCCTCGGTTCGGAGGGCGTCGAGCGCACGCCAGGCGAACAGCTCGGGGTCGACGAGCCCGGCTTCCTCGAGCCGGTCTCGGTATCCGCGATAGATCGCGGCCACCTCCTCGGCGTATCCGCGTCGCGGCCCGTCGCCCGCCCAGTCCCGAAGCGCGCGCGTGAATCGCGCCGGGTCGACCATCGAGCGCCCCAGCTCCGCGACGAAGCGCGTGGCGGCGCGCACGAAACCCATCTGGGCGGCCGACTCGGCGAGCACGCTCAGCCGCGCTCCGCCGACCGCCTCCTCCACCAGCAGCTCGCGCCGCACCCCCGAGGCGACCGATTCCCGATGCCCGGCGCGGCCGGCGATCTCGCGGAAGAGCCAGTCGAAGCGGAGGACGCTCGCGCCGAAGATCGCGCCCCGCTCGGCGAGCTCGCGCCGGGTGTGCTCGACGTCCTGGAACGTCGGGACCACGAGAATCGGGTCGTCGTCGAGTCGGGCGCGGAGCCCGCCGAGCACCTCGCCCGCCTTCGCGGCGTTGGCGGGTCCGGTTACGAGAGTGAGCGGCACTCCCGGGAGGTCACTCCGCGGCGTCCGCGCCTGACGCGAGCACGCCCTTCTCGGCCGCGGCTGACAGAGCCTGGCCGAATCGGTCGGGCGGGAGCATCACCGGCGCCTCCTGAAGCTCCCAACCGGCATTCGGCCGCAGGATCCAGCGGGCGATTCGAAGGCGCTCGCCGTCGAGCCGCTCGACACGAAGCTCGTCGCGCAGCTCGCCGGAGCGGCCGGGGCTCGCGCCGAAGGCTCCGATCAGTGGGTCGCCGCCGGCGCTCGCCGTGATGAAGCCCGCGTCGGCGCCGGCTTCATCGGCGCCCGCGCTCGCGCCGAGCGCGGCCGCCAGCGCCGCATCGCGCCCGTCACCGAACAACCCCTTTTCGACCGCCCCGCCCAGCATCGCCGGCAGGTCGGGCAGGTCGAGCTCGGGAGCCGCGCGCAGGATCTGGCCGGCCTGCCAGGCCGCGAACCGCAGTCCGCCCGGGACCCGCTCCAGGCGCACCTCGTGGCCATCGGGATAGGGGCCGGCCGAGGCGAACGGTCCCCGCGAGACGGTCGTGGCCTGGACCGCCCGCGCGGAGCGCCGCGAGCCGTCCTTTCGGCGGCCGCGGGCCGCGGGACGCGGCCGACGGGCCGGCTTGCGGTCGGGGTCGAGAACGGTTCCCTTAGCGCAGATCGGGCAGTCGGCGGTGAATCGATTGTGGCGGCAGAACACGGACAAGGAACCAAGAGCCTAGAGGGCTGCCACCATGGAAAGCCCATGCTCACGGCGGTTGTCTCCGACCTGCACCTGGGCGCCATCAGCGGGGCCGACGTCGCCCGGGACGGTCCGAACCGGGAGCGCCTGCTGGAGGCCCTCTCGGGCGCCGACCGGGTCGTCCTCCTCGGCGACCTGCTCGAGCTGCGTGAGCGCCCGCTCGCGGCGCTGCTCGAGAGCGTGCGCCCGTTCTTCGAGCGTCTCGGGGAGGTGGTCTCCGGCCGCAGAGTCGTGCTGATGGCGGGCAACCACGACCACGCGCTCGCCGAGCCTTGGCTCGCCCGCCTCCGGATCGAGGGGCGCGAGCTCGGGCCCGAGAACGAATGGCCGGTGGAGCTCGGCGACGGGGTGGCGGGGCGGATAGCCGCCTGGATGCCGAACACGGAGGTCACGTTCGCCTACCCGGGCATGCAGCTGCGCGGCGACCTCTACGCCACCCACGGCCACTACCTGGACCTCCATCTGACCGTGCCGAGGCTCGAGTCGATCGCCGCGGGCGCGATGGGGCGGCTCACCGGTCGGGGCAAGTCGTGCTCCTCCGCAGCGGACTACGAGGTGGTCGTCGGCCCGATGTACGCCTTCTACGCCGGCCTGGCCCAGGGCGCCTCCCCGGCGGCGCTCGAGCGGGGCGCCCGAATCTCGCGGACCGTCTGGCGGCGCGTCACCGGGAATGGGACCGTGGGACGGCTCCTGCTCGGGCGTGTGACCATCCCCGGGGCGGTCGCGGCGCTCAACCGTCTCGGCCTCGGCCCGTTCAAGCCAGAGCTGACCGGGGCCGAGCTGCGCCGCTCCGGGCTGCTCGCGATGGGTCGCGTCGCCGAGGTCCTCGCGCCCGGCGCCGAGAACGTGCTGTTCGGCCACACCCATCGCCCCGGCCCGCTCGAGAGCGACGACCCTGCGGAGTGGAGCACCCTCTCCGGAACCCGGCTCTGGAACAGCGGCAACTGGTTCCACGAGTCCGCGCTCATGGGCGCGGGCGGGGATCGCAGCCCGTACCGCCCTGGCACGGTCGTCTTCCTGGAGGCGGAGGGCCCGCCCCGGATCGAGAACCCGCTGCGCTACGCGGCGGCCGCCGGAAGCGGCTGACGAGCCGGCGCCTCGAGCGCGTAGGCGAGCTCGTCGAAGCGGCGCAGCCGCTGGCGGAAAGGCCAGGTGAAGGTTGGCCAGAGCGTCGAGTTGCGGCCGTTGCGGTCGATGTAGTAGCTCGAGCAACCGCCCGTCACCCACACGGTCCCCATGGTCATTCGCTGGAGCTCCGCGTTGTAGACGGCCTGCGCCTCCGGTCGCACCTCGACCGTCCGGGCGCCTCGACGGCGCATGGCCCGCAGCGCCCCGGCGACGTAGTCCACCTGAGCCTCGATCATGAAGACGATCGAGTTATGGCCTAGGCCGGTGTTCGGACCCACCAGGAAGAACAGGTTCGGGTAGCCGGCGACGGCGGTCCCCTTGTAAGCCTCGGGGCTGCCCTGCCAGGTCTCGTCGAGCGAGCGGCCGTCGCGCCCGCGGATCAGCGCGGCGATCTGGATGTCGGTCACGTGGAAGCCGGTGCCGAAGATGATCGTGTCGACTTCTCGCTCTTCGCCGTCGGCGGTCACGATCGAGCGCTCCCGGACCTCGCGGACGCCCTCGGTCACGACCTCCACGTTCGGCTGAGTGATCGTCGGATACCACTCGTCCGTCGGCAGGATGCGCTTGCAGCCGATCCCGTAGCTGGGCGTCAGCTTCTCCCGCAGCTCAGGGTCGTGCACGTTCTCGTGCAGGTGCTTCAGAGCCATCCGCTCCAGCGCCTTTCGGAGACGCCCGTGGCGGAACGGGAGGACGAACGACTCGCGCGCCCAGTAGATGCCGCCGCGCATCGCGAGCTGGGCCTGCGGCAGCATCCGGTAGAGCGCGCGCTCCAGGCGGGTCATCGGACGGTTTCGGTGGGGCACGACCCACGGCGCGGTCCGCTGGAAGACGTGCAGCTTTCCGACGCGCGGCTGGATCTCGGGGACGAACTGGATCGCCGAGGCCCCGGTCCCGATCACCGCCACCCGTTCGCCGTCGAGAGCGTGGTCGTGGTCCCAGTCGGCCGAGTGGAAGGTGGTGCCCGCGAAGCTGTCGAGCCCCGGCAGGTCCGGAATCGAGGGCTCGCTGAGCGGGCCCTGCCCCGCGATGAGGACGTCGGCCGTCAGCTCGTCCTGCGAGGTCTCTAGCCGCCACACCTGACCCTCGTCGTCCCAGTCGGCGCCGCGCAGCTCGTGGTGGAAGCGGATGTGCGACATGACCCCGTACCGCTCGGCGCAGTCACGGAGGTAGTCGAGTATCTCGGGCTGGGGGGAGAACGTGCTCGACCAGCCGTGGTTCGGAGCGAACGAGAACGAATAGAGGTGCGAGGGGACGTCGCAGCGGCAGCCCGGGTAGGTGTTGTCCCGCCAGGTGCCGCCGATGTCGCCGGCCCGCTCGAGGATGACGAAGTCGCGCTCGCCCTCCTGCCTGAGCTTGATGGCCATGCCGAGGCCCGAGAAGCCGGTGCCGACGATCGCTATGCGGTGGTGCGTCACGTGAACCTCCGTAGTCCGGGCAGGAGCAGGTCGACTATCCAGTCGGCGAGCTCCTCGGTGGGCGTCTCCGGGTGCTCCCACATCCAGAGGGCGGCTCCCTCGTAGGCGGAGTTGACGGCGTGCGCGGCGGCGTCGACCTCGCGGGGATCGACCCCGGCGGGGGCGATCTCCTCCATGAGAGCGCGGATCAGCGCGGCCTGGCGCCTGCGGAGATCCATCATCGCGTCCGAGAAGCGCTTCTCGAACATGAGCTCCCAGGCAACCCGGTTGTCTGCCGCGAAGCGAAGGAACGCCAGGCCGCCGGCGCGCAGCCTCGCCTCCGGGTCTTCGTGCGCGCGCACCGCGTCGGCGACGCTCGCGGCCAGCCGCTCGGCCCAGCGCTCGAGACACGCTCGAACGAGCCCCTCCTTCGAGCCGAACAGCTCATATACGACCGGCTTGGTCACCCCCGCGCGCCGGCTGAGCTCGTCCATCGACGCCCCCGCATAGCCGCGCTCGCCGAACAGCTCCTCGGCGAGCCCCACGATCTGACGCTCGCGAACGGCCCGCGGCACACGGCCGTGGGGGAAGTCGGTGATCTGGACGGACGCCTCCACCTACTCGCGGTAGGTTACCGAGAGTAGGTCGGTTGCGTCAAGCGGCTTCGGCGTTTCGTGCGGCCCCGGTCGGGGCGGCCGCTGCCGAACCGGCGCGTGGGAGGCACTCCCCGTCGAGGGCGCGGACGTCCAGCCCATGCCGCTCCGCCGCCTCGAGCAGTGGCCCGGACGGCCCGCGCCCGCTAAGTCCGCGCCGGCTCGGGCGCCTCGGACTCCGCGGGCTCGGCCTCTCCCTCCGTGCGCTGGGCTTCGCCGCCCTCGGCAGCCTTCTCGGCTGCGGGCGGCTCCTTCGCCCACTCCTCGTCGAAGTCGACGCGCCACTTTGCGTCGTCCGCCTGCTCGAGCTTGAGCTTGGCTCGGAAGGTGCGGCCGGAGCGGCCGCGGAAGCCGGTCACGGCTTTGGCCGTGCGTCCGACGCCCGGATCCTGGCCGGCCTCGCGCGAGGCTCGCAGCGACTCGATCAGCTCCTTCGCCACCGCCACCGGCAGCGACTTGCCGGCCTTGCGCTTCCAGATCACGAACCCGCAGCCGGGGTCGTCCCTCGACCAGCACGAGTAGCCCTTCCGGTTCTCGGTGATCTCCCGACCGCACACCGGGCAGGGGCCGAGCTTCGCCCGCTCGATCCTGACCCCCTTGAGCTTGTCGAGCTCCTGGACGGTCTCGCTGGTAAACGTCCCGATGTCGTTCATGAACGCCGGGCGGGTGTCCTCGCCCCGCTCGATCAGACCGAGCCGCCGTTCCCAGTCGCCGGTCAGCTCCGGCGAGGTGAGGGGGTGGCCGTTCAGCAGCCGGATCACCTGGATCCCCTTCTCGGTCGCCACCATGGCGCGGCCGTCGCGCTCGATGTAGCCGACGTCAACGAGGCGCTCGATGATCGCGGCGCGCGTGGCCGGCGTGCCGATGCCGGAGTCCTTCATGGCCTCGCGCAATTCGGCGTCCTCGACCTCCTTGCCGGCGGTCTCCATCGCGCCGAGCAGCGAGGCGTCGGTGAAGCGCCGCGGTGGCTGGGTCTCCTTGCGGATGGACTCGACCGAGCGCGTCTCGACGTTCTCGCCCTGCTCGAGCTTCGGCAGCAGCTGGTCGCCGCCCGAGTCGTCGTCGGCGCGGTCCGGCTCGGCCTGCTCGCCGTACACCGCCTTCCAGCCAGCCTCGACCAGCCTCCGCCCGCTGGTGCGGAAGACGTTCTCGTTCACGGTCGTCTCGACGCGGGTGCGCTCGAAGACGGCCTCGGGGTGGAAGACCGCCAGGAAGCGCTTGGCGACCAGGTCGTAGACCTTCAGCTCGTCCTGCCCCATCCGGCCCAGGTTGTGCTCGGAGCGGGTGGGGATGATCGCGTGGTGGTCCTGGACCTTCTTGTCGTTGACTACGCGCTGGAGGGGCAGCTTCTCGAGCGCGGTGACGAACTGCGCGGCGCGCGTGTAGGCGCCGTTCCGGCCCACCAGCTCGGCTGTCGGCCTGATCTCGGCGACCATGTCTCCGGTCAGGAAGCGCGAGTTCGTACGCGGGTAGGTAACCGCCTTGTGCTCCTCGTAGAGTCGCTGCGTAGCAGCGAGCGTGCGGCGGCCGGAGAACCCGTAGAGCGTGTTGGCGTGGCGCTGGAGGCTGGTGAGGTCGTAGAGGAGCTGCGGCCGCTCGCGCTCCTCCTTGCGCTCGAGCTTCGTGATCGCGCCGGGCCGACCGACGCACGCCTCGACGATCTTCTTCGCCTCGCCCTCGGTCAGGAGGCGCCTGCCGCCCAGGTAGCGCCCGACGTAGTTGCGCTCCCCGCTCGCCGCGAAGAGACCCTCGACCAACCAGTAGGGCTCGGGCTTGAAGCCTCTGATCTCCTCCTCTCGGCGGGCGACGAGCGCCAAGGTCGGAGTCTGGACGCGACCGAGCGAGACGGCGCCGTCGAACGCGGCGCGCAGCCGGATCGAGGCCGCGCGGGTGGCGTTCATCCCGACGACCCAGTCCGCCTCGGAACGCGAGCGCGCAGCGGCCTCGAGCTGCTTCATGTCCTCGCCCGGGCGCAGCCGAGAGAAGGCATCGGTGATCGCCCGCTTCGTCATCGACGACAGCCACAGCCTGCGGACGGGCTTCTTCACGGGGGCCGTGTCGTAGACGTAGGCGAAGATCAGCTCACCCTCGCGTCCGGCGTCGCAGGCGTTCACGACCTCATCGATCTCGTCGTCCGCCATCAGCCGGTGGATCGCCTTCAGCTGCTTGGCCGCGCGGTCGTCGTTCGGGACGAGCTTGAACTCGTCCGGCAGGATCGGGAGGTCCGCGAAGCGCCACTTCTTGAGCTTCGGGTCGTAAGCGTCGGGCTCCGCGAGTCCGACCAGGTGACCGACCGCCCAAGTGACGACGTGCTCGTCGCCGACGAGGTGGGTCTTGTCCTTCGCCTGGATGAAGGATCCGGGCAGCGCCGCCGCGAGATCGCGGGCGACGGAGGGCTTCTCTGCGACAACTAGGGTCTTGGCCATCGGTGATCACGATACGCATATCGGGTGTCATACCGCCACAGGCTGGTGGCTGGAGGAGGCCGGAGCGGTGAAGGCTCGCCCCCCGCTGGAGGGGGATCTCGATGTCGATGTGGTGGTCATCGGCGGCGGCTACACGGGAATGTGGACCGCCTGGCACCTGCTCTCCTCGGAGCCCGGCGCGCGGGTCGCGCTCCTCGAGGCAGGGGTCTGCGGCCACGGGCCGAGCGGGCGCAACGGGGGCTTCTGCGAGTCACTGTGGTTCTCGGCGGGGACGCTGCGCGACCGCTTCGGCGACCGAGCGGCGCGCGAGCTGCTCGTCGCCTCGAGCGAGACGGTCGGGGCGATCGGGGCGTGGTGCCGTGAGAACGAGGTCGACGCCTGGTTCGACCAGTCGGGCTATTTGGCCGTGTCGACGGCGCCCGCCTATGACGCGACCGGACTCGATGCGGTTCTAGCGGCGGCTGCGCTGGGGGTGCCCGAGGCGGTGCAGGAGCTGAGTGGAGCGCGGGTGCGTGAGCGGTGCGACTCGCCTCTGTTCCGCCGGGGTGTGTTCGTTCCCGACTTCGCGACGCTCCAGCCCGCCCGGCTGAGTCTCGGCCTTCGGCGGCGGCTGATCGAGCGCGGCGCGCTGGTGTTCGAGCGGTCGCGGGTGCGGGCGCTGAGGGCGGGGCGCGGGCGCCCGGGCGCCGCGAAGGATCGCGGCGGCGTGGCTCGCGGCGGGGCTCCCGCAGGCGGTCCGGGCGGCGGCGGGGGCGGCGACGCCCCGAGCGGCGGCGTCCGGGGCGGCGTCGTCGCCGAAACCGCCGGCGGCCGGGTGCGGGCCGGCGCCGCCGTCCTCGCCATCGGGCCGTCCGCGCGTGGGGTCCGGCCGCTGCGGACGCGGCTGACGGTCACCTCGTCCCATATCGTCCTGACCGAGCCCGTCCCCGACGTGCTCGCGCAGATCGGCTGGACCGGGGGCGAGTGCATAACCGACGGACGAACGCTGCTGCACTACTTCAGGACGACGCCCGACGGACGGATCGTCTTCGGCTGGGGCGGCGGCCGGATCGCCTGCGGCGCGCGGCTGAACGGCCGGGCCGAGGTCGACGCCGGGATCGCCCGCGCGGCCCTCGCCGACCTCCGGCGGCTCTTCCCGCCCCTCGAGGCCCGGCGCATCACCCACGCCTGGGGCGGGCCGATCGACGTCTCGCCGAGCCACCTCCCTCAGGTCGGGACGCTGCCCGGTGCACCGGTGCACTTCGCGTTCGGCTACACGGGGAACGGCGTCGGGCCGTCCCATCTCGCGGCCCGGGCGCTCGCCTCGCTGGCGCTGGACCGACGCGACGCGGTCACTCGCCTGGCGATCGTCGGCTCCGACCCTGGCGCCAGGGTGCCCCCGGAGCCGCTGGGCTGGCTCGGCGGCTCCGTCGTGCGGTCCGCGATGCTCCGGCGCGAGCGGGCGGAGGAGAGAGACGCCCGCGCCGACCCTCTTACTCGCGCGATCTGCGCGGCGCCGCGGGCGCTGGGGATCCACGTGGCTCGCTGACGATCGACGCTGGGGGCGTGACCCATCGCACACTGAGAGCGGGTCGGGGGCGCCTTAATAGCCGACGCAGTGATTTCCGGCCGTGGGGCTCGCCACCGTAATTCCCCCGCCCACCGCCCGTTGGGTGGACGATGGCCAGCGTCGCCCATCAAATCGTCGCGCCCTTCCCCGCACGGCTCAGGAGAGGAAGCGCGATGAGCGTGACCAGAGCTGCGGACCCCTCGACTGAGGAGGCACGCCTTGCGCTCCGGGCGGTCGGCGGTGACGGCGCCGCCTTCGCCGAGCTCTACGAACGCTACGAGAAGCGGGCGTACAACCTCTGCCTTCGGATCCTCGGCTCCGAGGAGGACGCCGCCGACGCCACGCAGGAGGCGTTCGTGGGCGTCCTCAAGCGGCTGCCGAAGCTCGAGGGGCGCGACCTGGCGTTCGGCTCATACGTCTTCACCTCGGCCCGGCACGCCTGCTACGACCTGATCGATCGCCGCCGGCGCCCCGAGCCCAGCGACGAGCTGCCGGAGGCCGCGATCCCGGTCGGCGGCGGAGTCGGTGGCGGCGGGACCGGCTTCGATCCGGGCGATCCCGCGGAGGACCCCGAGCGCAGCGTCCTGCTGGAGGCGCGGCAGGAGGAGATCCGCGCCGCGAACGCCGCCCTTCCCGAGCGTCAGCGCGAGGTTCTGGCGCTGCGCGAGGTCGAGGACCTCTCGTACGACGAGATCGCCGAGATCATGGAGATGAACCGCAACTCGGTCGCTCAGCTGATCTCGCGTGCTCGCATCAACCTGCGCGACGCCCTGAGGGGCACGGCGCTCGCCTCGATCGCCACCTCATCCGCCGACTGTGAGCGAGCGCTGGAACTCCTCGCGGTGGAGCAGGACGGGCAGGCGGACGCGGACGCCGACTGGCTCGCCGACCACATGATCCTGTGCGAGACATGCCGCCTCAGTCGCGAGGCCATGGAGGAGGCAGGCGTCTCCTACCGCGCCTGGCTGCCGACCGCCGCGGCGCCGCTCTTGTTCCGCGAGACGATGGCTCGCGCGTCGGACGCGGTCGGGGCGGATTGGAGCGAGACGATCGCCCGGCATGAGGCGGCGCGCGGCGCGGGCACCGATGCGGCCGGCACGGACGGGGCCGGCGCGCGAACCGACGGCTCCGGTGCGGGCGCGAACGGGTCAGCTGCGCGCACGAACGATGCCGGTGCAAGCGCGAACGGCTCGGGCGCCGATTCGGGAGCGAGCGGCACGCGCTCCGCTGCCCGCGCGGCCGGCCGCCGGCGGTGGCTGGATCTGAGTCTCGTCGGAGCGCTCGGCGCCGTCCTACTCGTCGTGGTCTTCGCCGGCGGGAGGCAGCGACGACACGCCCGGCGCGCAGCATACGACTCCGGTCGCGGATCGGACGCCGGCGGGGGTGGCTGAGGAGACCGCTAAGACGGACGACAATACGAAGCAGGACCGCGGCAAAGCCGACTCAGCGGGGCCAACCGAGCCCGCCTCAGGGGAAACCGGAAAGCGGGAGAAGTCCCACAAGTCCGGAAAGGCCGACGGGGACGACTCCGCCGACGGCAGCGAGACGCCTTCCTCGCCGGTTGTGAACCAGGTTGGGCCGCGGCCGCACACACACGACGGACAGAGCCATCATCACGGCAACTCGGACAACGGGGACACCTTCACCCCGGACCCGGTGAATCAGTCGGATCCGACCCCGCCGGCGCCGACGCCGACTTCCGACCCAGAGCCGCTGCCGGACCCGGCGCCCACCACCACCGAGAACCCGCCGACCACCGACCCGGCGAGCTGCCGCGACGCCTCCGGCGCCCCGATCACCTGCCCCCCGCGCGACCCGCCGCCCACCATCTGCCGGAACCCACGCACCGGGGCGGTCATCCCCTGCACACGCGTGCCGTAGTACGGAGCGCCTAGCGCCGCCGGCGCAGCAGCCGCCGGATCAGCCTCCGCATCCACGACTCCGGCCTCGGCTGATCCCCCGGCGATTCCGGCTCGTCACCGTGAAGGTCGAACACGACGTCGCCCCCGCAGTACGGGCAGTCGCCGGCGCCGATCACCACCGGGCTGTCCACGCGGCGGCCGCACGCTGTGCACCGGAAGGTCGGCATGTCCCTCGAATCGGCCTGAGGCCTCCCTCACATGAGGGACGCCTGGGCGAGACTGGACGCCACCTTGCTTGCTAGATGATTGACTCCGAATCCGCGTGCCCCTGGGGGCGCGCCAGACCGAGTTGGGCGCCGCACGCGGACGAAGCCGATAGTTCAAGAACTATCGGC
>Ga0126312_10000437_pt1 | contig 24561 bp, 22 predicted proteins | sample Plot104A_FD_92537 | JGI IMG/M metagenome (GOLD analysis project Ga0126312, IMG submission 92537) | Serpentine soil microbial communities from UC McLaughlin Reserve, CA, USA - Plot104A | ecosystem: Environmental > Terrestrial > Soil > Grasslands | place: USA: UC McLaughlin Reserve, Lake County...
GAGGCTCACCGTCGGCGGCTTCAGCGCCCGCTCGACCCGGTCGCGGGCCTGCTCGTCGGGCCTTCCGTCCGGGCCCGAGCCGTTGGAGCTGTCGCGGCGGTCTCGCGTGCGGGTGCCGTCGCTCACGCCGCCCGCCTCGCGGGTCGGATCTTGGGCCACTCGGACGGCGGCCCCGGCGGCCGCTGGAGCTTGTGCGGCTCGCCCTGGGGAAGGTCGGCGAGCTTGTCCCCCAGCTCCGGATGTCGGACCTGCTCGCGAACGGTCCGGATCGCCGTCTCGATCACGAGCTGGCGCCGCTCCGGGCTCATCAGGTTCCGGCCCATCACACCGAGGTCCTCGTCCCTCGGCTGGATCGTCACCACGTCGGTGCCATAGCGGCGGACCTTCTTTATCTCGTGCCCGAGCCGGCGGCCGTTGGCAGCTCGCGAGGCGTCGCCGATGCGGTCGAAGGGGTGGAGCCCGCCGAGGCGGTCGCGCGAGGAGAGCGGGTTGAGGCAGATGATCAGGTCGAGGCCGGAGCCGCGCAGGAGGTCGAGGTTGGACGCGGAGCAGACGCCGCCGTCCACGTACGGCCGCCCCCGGATGAACACCGGGCGGTAGAAGCCGGGGATCGCGCACGACGCGGCCACGGCGTCGGCCACGTCCGCCGTGGGCGAGTCGACGCGCCCGAACGGCACGCGCTTTCCGGTCCGGTAGTCGCAGGCCACCGCCCAGAAGTTCGGGTGCCCCACCCAGCGCTCGGACACCGCCCGGCGCACGGTCTCCTTGAGGGACTCCGTGGACACCATGCCCGCCGGCAGCCAGCCCGCGAGCAGCTGGAGCGGCGTGTGGCGGAGCGGATTGGAGAGGGCGGTCAGCCCCATCCGGATGGAGCCGGGGCCAAGTGGCAGCGTCCGCTCGAAACGGAAGCTGGCCCCGGCGGAGCGGTCGGCCTCGGAGGCGGGTCGGCCGTCGGGGCCGGTCAGCCCGTCGAAGCTCTCGCCCGCCGAGTGGGCGACCATGAACCAGGGCGGTACGCCGGCCGCCACCAGGCAGCCGATGACCGAGCCGGCGGAGGTGCCGACGATGTGGTCGGCGCTACCGGGGTCCCAACCGGTCTCCTCGGCCAGAGCGTGCAGGCCCCCCGTCAGCCAAGCGCCTCCCAGTACGCCACCCGCCCCCAGGACGAGGCCTACCCGCGGGTGTCTGCTGGATCCCTCCGGCATCGATGCCCCCGATTCCCCAACAAGGGGCACATACAAACTACGCGATCGGCGGCTCGACCCCTCGCCAAAGTCGTCACTCTCGTCACCCACCGGTGCGCCGAATCCGCCTACGGTCGGCCCCATGCAGCCGGAGCGCGGCCAGGCGAGCGTCGAGTGGCTGGCGGTCGTGACGCTGGCCTCGCTGGCCTTCGGCGGGATGGTCTCGCTGGTCCCGCGGAGGGACGGCCGCTCGTTCGCGGGCTTCCTCGCCCACCGGTTCGTGTGCGCCGTTCGTGGCGGCTGCCGCGACGGCGACGCCGCGCTAGCTCGGGCGTATGGGCGCCGCGACGCCGCCCGCGCCCGCGCGCTCGCGCCGGGGCTGGTCTACGAGCCCGGTGAGCGATCAGTGCCGGTCGACTACCGGCGCTGCCGCCGCCACGCCTGCGCCGACGCTCCCGACGACCGCGACCTCGACGTCCACCACCCCTCGCGGCGCAACCAGACGACGGTGTTCACACAGCGCTGGCGCTCGCACGGCCGGCTCTACATCGCCTACTGGCTGTACTACCCGGACTCGAACAGCACGGTGGCGGGCAGCGACAAGCTCTGGAGGCACAGCGGCCTGCGCCTCCTCGGCCACTACCCCGGCTACCACCTGGACGATTGGGAGGTCGCCGTGGTGCGGCTCGACCGCGACGGCAGCGTCTGGGCCCGTTCGGGCGCGCACGGCCATTGGCAGTCGTGCAAGTGGATGGACTGCCGCGACCGCTGGGTCAGGGCGAGCGGCTGGACCCGCGTCTCGCGGGGCAGCCACGCGGGGCACATCCCGGGGAGGCGCCGCGGCCCTCGCTTCCGGCCGAGCGTACCGGGCGTCGACCTCCGCGAACGCACCAGCACCCCGGAGGGGCTGCGCCTGATTCCCATCGAATCGCTCGACCGCAGCGCTTATCGGCGCCTCCCGGGCGGGCCTGCGCCGCCGTGGGAGAAGCAGACCTGGAGCGACCTCGAGCATGGCCGGCCGTAGCGCGGGTTCCGCGTATCGGCCTCGGCCCCTGGTAAGAGTTGTGGCGGATGACCGTCGGCTCGGCGCCCCGGAAACCCACTCCGCCGGGGACCTTCAGAGAACTGCTCGACCGCTTCGACCCGCACGTCATCGACGTGCGCGAGCGGTCCGCTCGCATCCGCCTGGCGGTCAGCGACGGGGACTCCTGGGACGTGATCGTCCGCGGTCAGCACGCCTGGCTCGAGCCGCCGCGCGACGTCTTCGAGCCCGACGCCCGCCTCAGTGCGGACAGCGCAACCTGGGAGCGCGTCGCCCACGACCTGCGCGGCGGGATGGAGGCCTTCCGCGCGGGCCGGCTCAGCGTGCGCCTCAACCTCCACCTCGGGGTCGGCTTCCTCGCCGCCACCAGCGGGATCACCGAGCCCGGCCGCCTTCGCTTCGAGTCCGTCAAGACCAAGGCCGGGAGCGTCTCGACGATGCAGGCCGGGACCGGCGATCCCGTGGTCGCGATCCACGGGCTCGGAGGGACGAAGGCCTCCTTCCTGCCCACGTTGGCCGCCCTGGTGGACACCCACCGGCTGATCGCCCTCGACCTGCCCGGCTTCGGCGACTCGGACAAGCCGATCGCCGCCCCGTACGACTCCGCCTGGTTCGCGGGGGTGGTCACTGATGTCATGGACGAGCTGGAGATCGAGCGCGCGCACCTGGTCGGCAACAGCATGGGCGGACGAGTGGCGATCGAGCTCGGGCTGACGGCGAGCGATCGCTCCGAGCGGATCGTCCTGCTCAGTCCGGCCCTGGCCTGGCTGCGCGACCGGCGCTGGGCGCCGGTGGTCAAGGCACTCCGACCGGAGCTCGGGCTGGTTCAGCTAGCACCGCGAACGGTGGTCGAACGGATCGTCCGCACGCTCATCCCCGGCGCCCGCGACGGCTGGGCGGGGGCCGGAGTCGACGAGTTCCTGCGCGCCTACCTCACACCTCGGGGACGGGCCGCCTTCTACGCGGCGGCGCGCAACATCTACCTGGACGAGCCGCACGGCGACGACGGCTTCTGGACCCGGCTCGCCGAGCTCTCCCCGGACACGATGTTCGTCTGGGGTCGCCAGGACGGCCTCGTCCCGATCAGCTTCATGAACCACGTGGAGCGTGTCCTCCCCGCGGCCCGGCATCTGGAGCTGGATTGCGGCCACGTGCCCCAGCTCGAGCGGCCGCGCGAGACGCACGCGGCCATGCGGGACTTCTTCGCCGCATAGCCCCGAAAGGGTGGGTTGAAGAGCAACTGCAGGGCTTTTAGCGTGTTGCCTGCCTATCCGCTGTCCCAGGAAAGCAGCGATCTCGGTTGTGCTCGCGACTTCCGCGCTTGCCGCGCCGGGATGGCTCGCGGGTGCTCAGACGCCGGCGCCGCCGGCCTCGGCGACGCCGGCCGTCCTCAACGGCGACGCGATGTGGATCTGGCAGACGTGGAGGGCGAGCCGGGGGAATGCCGCGGGAATCGCACGCAAGGCGAAGCGCTACGGCATCGAGACGGTGATCATCAAGGGCTCCGACGGCCGCAAGCGGTGGCGGCAGTTCTCGCCCGGCTTCGTTAGCCGCCTCAAGGCCGCCGGGCTCCACGTGTGCGCCTACCAGTTCCTCTACGGCGCGCACCCCGGAAGCGAGGCCAACGTGGGCATCCGCCTGGCCCGTGCCGGGGCCGACTGCCTGCTGCTCGACGCCGAGGGCGCCTACGAGGGCCGCTACTGGCAGGCCCAGTTCTACCTCCGCCGCCTGCGCGCGCGTCTCGGGCCGGGCTACCCGCTCGCGCTCGCCGGTTTCCCCTACGTCCACTACCACCCGGGCTACCCCTACTCGGTCTTCCTCGGCCCGGGGGGCGCCCAGCTGAACGTGCCGCAGGTCTACTGGAAGGCGATCGGCACGAGCGTAGATCGCGCCTTGGCCGTGACCTACCGCTACAACGGCGTCTACCGGCGACCGATCCTTCCGATCGGGCAGGTCTACCAGAACCCCTCGTCCCGCCAGATCAAGCGCTTTCGCCTGCTCAGCGCCGCCCACGGCGCGCAGGGCGTCTCCTGGTGGAGCTGGCAGCACGCGAACACGCGTGAGTGGCGAGCCATCGCGGCTCCACTCAGCTTCACCCTGGTGCCGCCTGGCGCGCGCTATCCCCTGCTTCGGCGGGGCGCCCGCGGCGACCTCGTGGTATGGGCCCAGCAGCACCTCCTCTCGGCCGGCGTGCCGGTCAGGGTGGACGGGGTGTTCGGCCGGCGCATGGCGGGCGCCGTCGAGCAGTTCCAGTCGCTTATCGGTCTGCCCGCGCCCGGCAAGATCGGCCCGCGCACCTGGCAGGCACTGATGGCTCACCCGGCCAGCGCGGTCTCGTGGTCACGTCGTGGCAAGGCGAAGGCGGTCGTCGCTGCAAGCGGTCGCCGCGCGCCGCTGTCGGCTAGCTTGCCGGCAGTGCGCAACGAGCTCGGCAGACACGGACACTAGGCCCATGGCACTGCCGCCCGGGCCGAGGCTCCCCGCGCTGCTCCAGGCCGCGCGGATGTCCCGGGATCCGGTCGGCTGGCTGGAGCGGAGACGGGCCCGCTACGGCGACTGCTTCTCGTCCAAATTCCCGTTCTTCGGACAGCTCGTCTATGTGAGCGACCCGGCCGAGATCAAGCGCGTGTTCGCCGGCGACACCGCGGTGTTCCATGCCGGCGAGGCGAACTCGATCCCGCTCGGTCCTGTCTTCGGCACCTATTCGCTCCTCACGCTCGACGAGGCCGAGCACATGCGTCAGCGCAAGCTGCTCCTGCCGCCGTTCCACGGTGAGGCCGTGCGCCGCTACGGCGAGGAGATCGAGCAGATCGCCGAGCGAGACCTCGACCGCTGGCCCGTGGGCGAGCCGTTCCCGCTGCGGCCGGCAATGCAGTCGATCACCTTGGAGGTCATCCTGCGGACGGTCTTCGGGGTCCGGGAGCCCGAGCGCCTCGAGGCCTTCCGGGCGGCGATCACCCGCCTCGCGGCGACGGGCAACGCGCTCATCTGGCTGCCGCCGCTGCGGCGCGACCTCGGCCGCCTAAGCCCGGCCGCCCGCTTCAAGCGCGTCCGCGCGGCGGCCGACGAGCTCATCTACGAGCAGATCGACAGCCGACGCGCCCTCCCCGAGGACGAGCGGGGCGACGACGTCCTCTCCCTGCTCCTGAGCGCCAGGCACGACGACGGCAGCCCCATGACCAACGAGGAGCTCCGCGACGAACTGATGACCCTGCTCGGCGCGGGGCACGAGACCTCCGCCACCGGGCTCTCATGGGCGTTCGAGCGGCTGCTGCGAAACCCCGGAGCGCTCGCCCGGCTGAGCGCCGACCCCGACGACGACGCCTACGTCGACGCAGTGATCAAGGAGACCCTGCGCGTCCGCCCCGTCGTCACGGACGTTGCCCGCCTACTCACGCGCAACACCGAGATCGCCGGCTACACGATTCCCGCCGGGACGATCGTGCTCTGCGTAATAGCGCTGGTCCACCGCCGCGAGGACCTCTGGCCCGATCCGCTCCAGTTCAGGCCGGAGCGCTTCCTCGAGGGCCAGCCCGAGCCCTACAGCTGGATCCCCTTCGGGGGCGGGGTGCGACGCTGCATAGGCGCCGCCTTCGCCCAGTACGAGATGAAGGTCGTGCTCCGGACGATCATGCGCCGAGCCCGCCTGCGCGCGGAGTCGCCCGACGACGAGCGTGGCGTGCTCCGCCATGTGACCGTCGCGCCGGCGCGCGGGGCGCGGGCGGTCCTCGACGAGCGGCGGCCCGCGGGGGAGCGGCGGCCCACGGACGCGCGGCGGCCCGCCGACGCGCGGCAGCCCGCGGACCAGCGGCCGCCCGCGGGCGCCCACCGGAAAGAGACTGCGATCTACGATGAAAGAAGTGGCTCTGAGGCAACGGGCGGTGCCTCACAGGCAAATTCATTGTCGTAGATCGCAGCGGCGCTGGGGGAGCGGCCGCTACGCGGAGGCGGCGCTCGCGGGCCACGCCTGGCGGCGCTCGTGCGACCGGCGGCCACGCGGCGGCGGCGCTCGGGGGCGGTCTCCACGCGAAGGCGCGCTCGTGGGAGCGGCCGCTCCGGTGACGCGGCGCTCCTGGGACCGGCGGCCGCTCGGAGCCGGCGCGCAAAGGGGAGCGCCGCCGCTACGCGGAGGCGGCGCCGGGCGAGCGGCGGGCTACTCGGAGTCGCTCGGCCGCAGCATCACCGCCGCAACCAGCAGCACCGCCACCGCCCGTTCAGGTCCTCGGAGATGTCCGGGAGAGCGATGTTGACGATCGTCGTGTCCGGCGCTGATGAACCTCGCGCCGCAGAGCACGATGAGGCCGAGCCGGCGCCGGTCGCTGGTGACGGCGGACACGTCGTGGCGGAGGTGCCGGACGAGGTGGGGATGCTCGATCGGGAAGCTCATCTCAAGCCTGCCGCGTCGAGCAGCTCGGCCGCGGGCCGGTCGGGGTCGTCGAGGGCCCCGTCGAGGCGGTGGCCGGCGAGCTCCTCGAGCTTGGCGGCGTGAGCCTCGGCGCTCAGCGGGCGCCCGGGCGACCCCTGGGCAGCCTCCACCCTGACCTCCACGCCGTCGGCGGTCAGGATCGCCTCGGATTCGAGCAGCGAGTGGTCGGCGCGCACCTCGACGTCTTTCGCCGCAAGCCGCCGCGCCTCCTCGTCAACGCCACGGAAGTCGCTCGCACGGGGTGGCCCGTGCAACAGGGTGAACGCCGTCAGGTAGGGGATCGAGAACTTGGCCTCGAGGCCGTCGGCCACGTCGTCGTAGCCGGCGGCCTGCAGGGAGACGGGGTGCACGCGGACCTGCACCGCCCCCTCGGCGCCGCGCGCGCCCATCGCCGCCTCTATCGCGCCGTGCGACTGGAGGCAGCACGGCCAGGGCTTGATCCAGTTGTCTTCGATGGCGCGGCCGGCGGGCCCCGGCTCGGGCGGACGGGCGCCGAAGGCGGTCTCGAAGCCGTCCGCCGCGCGCTCGAAGGGCACGCGCGCGCCGGCCGCCGCGAGCCGCCCCGCTTCCACGCCGGCGGCCGCCGCGAGACCGACCTGAAGCGACTTCCCGTGTGAGCCGAACGCCGCCCGCAGCCCTCCGGCGCGGAGAAGCCCCAGCGCCGCGGCGCAGCGCATCCGCTCCCGCTCGAGGCCGAGGAGGGCGCCGGAGGCGACGGCGGCGCCCATCGTCCCGCACACCGCGGTGGGGTGCCAGCCGCGCTCGTACAGCGTGGGATGCACGGCCGCGGCGAAGGCGCCCATCGCCTCGAAGCCGGCGCCGTAGGCGGCGAGCGCCTCTCCCGCGCTCCGCCCGAGCTCGGCGGCGACCACGAGCGCCGCCGGCGCGGTGGGCGCGCTCAGGTGGGCCAGGCCGGGCAGGTAGGTGTCGTCGTAGTCGAGTACGTGGCCGGCCGTGGCGGCCGCGGCCACCGGACCGGTCTCGCGGGCCGCGACAGCTGCCGGGTCCTGACGGCCGCCGGCGGCACAGGCGAGCCAGTCGAGTAGGGCGGTTGGGTAATCCACGCGGCCGCTAGCGGCTCTAGGACCGCCGCGGCAGCAGCGTGAAGCGGACGCGCTTCGTCCCCAGGTTGCCGGCGGGATCCCGTGCCCGGGCCACCGCGAGCACCCTCAGCCGGCCGGCCCTGGCCAGCAGCCGCGCGCCCCGGCGGGTCAGCTTGACTCGCACGCGCCCTGTCCTGCCGGCGGAGAGCCTGAGGCGCGCAGATCCGATCTTGAGCTTGCGCCGGCCGGTGTAGAGGCGCAGCGTGCCGCGGGAGACCTCCGTGCTCTTCACCCTGACGCGCAGCCGCCTCCGGGCGCCCAGCCGCACCCTCCGCCTCGAGATCGACAGCCTCGGGCGCGACCGGTCGACGAATCCCGTCCGGAAGGTGCGGTCGGCGCCGAGCGCCGTCCCGGTGCTGTTCGTGGCCACCAGCCGGTAGTGGTAGGTCGTGCCCGGACTGAGCAGGCTCACGGCTCGTGACACCGCCTGAGCGGTCGAGCCGGCCCCGGCCGTCGCCAGCGGCGTCGTCAAGCCGTAGGCCGCAGTGGTGCCGTACTGGAACTGCCAGGTCGTGGCGAGGCCCTGCGGGTTGACGCTCCCCGCGAGGGTGGCGAAGGTCTCGCCGATCGAGCTGGCCGTGCCGGTCGCAACGGTCGGCCTCTTCGGCGGCGGCGGGACTGCCGCGGTCTTGAAGCTGCGGATGCTGCCGTTGGTCGTCCCGCCGCCGTTGCTGGCCACCACGCGGAAGAAGTAGGTGGTGTTCGGGGCGAGCCCGGAGGCGGTCCGGGGAACGGAGACGTTGGACGCTCCCGCGCCGGCGTCGACGTTCGACGTAGACGATGGGAGGCTGCCCGATGAGGTGCCGTACTCGAAGTGGACGCTGGTCGAGTTGCCCTTCGGGTTGATGGTGGAGTTGAGGGTCGCCGTGGTCTGGCCGATGCCCGTGGCGGGGTCGGTGGTGGCGTTCGGCGCCACCGGGGCGGCGGTCGTCTTGAAGTGCTGCTCGCTGCTGGTGGCATCCCCGGCCACGTTGTTGGCGACGAGGACGTAGTAGTAGTCGGTGTTCGCATCCAGGCCGGAGACGTCCGCGGACGCTGGGACGCTCGAGCTACCCGAGCCGGCGCTCGTGTTGGGTGTGGACGAGCCGTAGGGACCGCCCGGGGACGTGCCGTACTCGAAGTGGTAGCTCGTGGTGCTGCCCCTCGGGTTCACGCTCCCGTTGAACGTGGCCGAGGTTCGGGACACGTTCGTCGCCCCGTTCGAGGAGACGGTGGGCACCACCGGGGTCGCCGTGGTGAAGCTGAGCTCGGCCCCGGTCGTCGTCCCGGCTGTGTTGGTCGCGACCACGCGGAAGAAGTAGGTGGTCGACGGCGACAGCCCGCTGACCGGCTCGGATTTGGCGACCCCGGAACTGCCGGAGCCGGCGCTCCTGGTCGGAGTCGACGTGTACGGACCGCCCGCGGTGGTCGAGTACTCGAAGTGATAGTTCGTGGTGCTGCCGCGGGGATTGATCGTGGCGTTGAGCGTCGCGGTCGTCAGACCGATGGACGTCGCGGCGCCCGTGGTCACGTTCGGCGGCGCGAGCGTCCCGAAGCTCAGCTCGTTCCCGTTCGTCGTCCCCGCCGAGTTCGTGGCGACCACCCGGTAGTAGTAGGTCGTTCCCGGGTCGAGCCCCGAGATCGACCGCGACACGTTCACCGGCGAGTTGCCCGAGCCGGCGCTCTGATCCGAGGTGCTCTCCGTGTAATTGCCCGGCGAGGTGCCGTAGTCGAAGTGGAAGGTGGTCGGCGAGCCCTTGGGATTGATCGTGGCGTTGAGCGTCGCGCCGGTCGCCGTGACGGAGGAGGCGGCCGTGGTCGTGGCCGTGGGCTTGGCCGCGCCGACGAACGTGTAGACCTCGCCGTCGCCGGTGCTGTTGTCGGTCCAGACCGGATAGGCGACGCCGCCGGTGGCGGCGATCCCGGTGTAGTCGCCGTAGTCGTTGCCGAAGTTGCAGCAGGGCCTGCTCGAGTAGTCCGATTGGGCGCTAGAGACCTTGGTGAGCGGGCCGAGCGTGTGCGAGGCGCCGCTCGGCGTGACCGAGCGTGCGTAGAAGTTGGTCTTCCGTCGGGTCGAGTCGTCGCGCGTCGAGTAGAAGTCGGCCCAGGCCTGCCCGTTGGTCTGGTCGACCGCGAGCCAGGCGAACCAGTCGTCTGAGGTGGTCGGGTTCTCCCCGCTTGTGAGGAGCCGCGTTCCCGCGCTCTCGGACGGGCTGGCGCCGCCGGGGAAGGCGGCCGCGGTGGAGGCGACGTAGCTGTCGAAGGTCAGCTCGCTCGTCGTGGGCGCCACGGTCTCGTCGCATTTGGTCGTGCCGCTGCCGGGTCGCAGGTCGCTCCAGGTGACGTAGACGCGCCCGTCGTTCGCTCCGCCGGAGGTGTCCACGTCCACCTGCGGAGAGGTCGAGGCCCGCCCGCCCGGCTGGGCCCGGATCGGACAGGAGAACGGCAGCGGCGTGCCGCCGGTCGAGTCGAGGGTGGCGATGGTCGACTGGGCGGCCCCGCCGCTCCAGGCGGCGGCGGTGGCGCAATTCTGGCTGGACGGGTTGCAGGCGTCGCCCTTGACCGCGTTGGCGTTCGAGAAGTCCCACCAGACGACCCAGACCTTGCCGTCCGGCCCGACGGCGACGTCGGCGTAGATGTAGCTCCCGGTCGTCGGGGTGATGTCGATGGGCGTGGACCAGTTGTCGGCGTTGTCGCAGTTGGCGGGGTTGGGCTGGGAGTCGCACTGGGACATCTCCACCCGGATGCCGGCTCCCTTCGGCGCGTTCCAGACCACGTACAGCCGGCCGTACGTGGGACTGCCCGGGTCGTTGTCGATGGTCATCATCGGCTTGTCCTCGGTCGCGCCTGAGGTCACTCCGGAGGGCACGGCGAGACCGACGGTGTTCGCGTGGAAGCTGGTCGATCCGGCGGAGATCCGGTTCACGACGATCCGGCTCGGGTTGTTGCTGCTGACCCGAAACGAGAGGCCGCCGAACCAGATGTTGCCGAGGTTGTCGGCGGCGAACATCGGGTCGCAGCAGACGTCCCCGCTCTCGCTCGAGGCCTCGCCGGGCGCGTCGAGCGACTGCGGCAGCGTCCGCTGCGTCCAGGTCTGGCCGCCGTCGTTCGAGATCCAGGCCGGCATGCTCGCGCTGCTCCAGTTCGAGCCGACCGCGATGCGGTCCCGGTTGCCCCGCGTCGTGGCGATGAAGGTCTCCGACTCCTCGGTCGAGTCGCCACTGGCGTTGGTGGTGAAGCCCGGACTGGCGAGCCTTGCCCACGGGTTGGGCGGGGGTCCCTCGCGCGCGGGTGCGTAGAAGCGCACCCTGGCCGCGCCGGCTCTGGTCCGCCTGCCGTTCACGTCGCGCCAGGAGAACGGCAGACGGTAGGTGCCCGCCGGGATGCCGACATCGACGATGTCGAAGCTGGCGCTCTGGCCGGCGGCGGTGCGCTCGAGGGTGAGCTTCACGGTCCGGCCCGCGCGCCCTACCCGGGCGCGCCCGCGAGCGCTCCCCGCCAGCCGGGGCGCCCGGATCGCGCGGATGCCGCTGGCGGGGACGGTGACCCAGCGGCGGGGCAGCCTGACGGTGAGCGTGGCGCCCGGGACGGTCTCCGAGAGGGCGACGGTGAAGTGGAGCCGCTGGCCGGCGCGGGCGGCCAAGAGGTCGCTTGGGCTGATCCGCAGCCTCCCCTCCGGCAGCGTGAAGCGCTGCTGCGGGAGGGGGCTGACGCCGGATTCCTCGACCGCCCGCTCGAAGGGATCGCCCTCTCCCTCCTCGGCGAGCGCCGGCGCTGCCAATGCCGCCGCCGCGAGTCCGCTCGCGAGAGCAAACACGACCCTGTGGCCCATGCCCGGAAGGTAGCGACAGCGGGCGCCGGTGACGCGGCCTTTGGACGGATTGCTACAGCGGGGCGCTCGCGCCCGTGAGCTCCTCGCTCAGCCGCCACAACCGAGCGCGAGGTTCGGGGTCGTAGGCCTGCGGCCGTGCCCGGGCCTCCCCCTCGCCCTCGAAGTAGCGGCCGCTGCCACCGCGGTCGTCGAGCACCTGGAGGACGGCCTCGGCGCCCTCGTCGATGGTCGAGCGGGTGCTGCCGAACGACTCGCGCACCATCTTCGTGTCCATCAGCGTGGCCGGGTGCAGGGCGTCGACCGTCACCTCGCTGCCGTGACCGAGCCGGTCGGCCAGCTCGAAGGTGAACATCACCTGGGCCAGCTTCGACTGCGCGTAGGCACGGAAGCCGTCGTATGAGCGCTCGAGCATCACGTCGTCGAAGTCGATCTCCTGCTGTCCGATCGAGGCCACATTGACGATCCGCGGCGGCATCAGCTCCAGCGTGAGCAGGAAGTGCGAGAGGTAGTTGACCGCGAATGTGAGCTCGTGCCCGTCGACCGACTCGCGCCGCCCGCCGGCGAAGAGGCCGGCGTTGTTGACGAGCGCTTCCAGGCGGTCCGAGCGCGCCTCCCGGGCGAGCGCCCGCACCTGGTCGAGCGAGGCCAGGTCGGCCACGCGGGCGTCGGCCCCGATGTCGCGGGCAACGGCCTCCACCTTCTCAGGCGAGCGGCCGTGCACGATCACCTCGTCGCCGCGCTGCGCGAGGAGCTCCGCCACGCGCCGGCCGAGGCCGTCGGTGGCACCGGTGATCAGGACGCGCATGGCTCGAAGTCACGACGGCCGGCCAGCCGCTCCTCGGCCTCCGGCCGGGTGAGCTCGTACAGGGCGAGCCGCTGGCCGCCGGGCGTGCGCAGCTCCGCGACCGGCCCGTGCGGGATCTCGAAGCGCTCCTCCACCTCGAGCCCGGCGACGGCGGCGTCGAGGTCGTCGACCCGGAAGATGAGGACCGGCGCCTCGCCTTCGAGGTGCTCCGCCAGGAGCAGCGCCGGCCGGCCGTCGCCGAGATGGACCCGCGCCACGCGGGTTCCGAAGGCCTCGATAGCGAACACGATCTCGGCCCCGAGCGCGTCCCTGTAGAGGGCGAGATCGCGGGCCGCGTCGGTGGTCGGCAGGTAGATGAAATCGAGGCCTTGAATCAATGACTTGTTCTCGCGGTTCCGGGCAGTTACATCTTTCATGACGCTGCTGGGAGGAGTAGCGCTCGCCGGGCTCTCTGCGCTGGCGAGCCAGGTGGGGTTCCTCCTGCGCCACCGGGGAGCGGTCGAGGCGCCGGACGTCGACGCGCGCCGCCCGATCGCCAGCGCCGTGGGCCTGTTCCGCTCCCGTTGGTGGACGATCGGCTACGGAGTCGCGATCGTCGCCTATGCGCTCCACGTCGGAGCGCTCACGCTCGTCTCGCTGTCGATCGTGCAGGCGATCCTCGCCGGCGGGATCGTGCTCCTGGCCGTGGTCGCCGAGCGCTTCTTCGGCTTCGGCCTGACGCGGCGCCAGTGGATGGGGATCGCCTGCAGCGCCGTCGGACTCGCTCTTCTGGCGGTGACCGGCGAGACGCGGACCGGCGACCACAGCGCCGACTTCTCGGTGGTGGCGATGATCGCTTTCGAGGGGACGCTCGTGGCCCTGGGAACGGGGCTGATCCTCTGCTACCGGATGCCGCGCGTCCAGAACCAGCTCGGCGTCCTTCTGGGCCTGGCGTCGGGGCTGCTGTTCACGGTCACCCACGTGGCGGTCAAGGCCGTGACCGGCCTCGCCGACGACGGGCCGACGAGCTACGCTCAGCCGTACCTCCTGCTCGCGATCGCCTGCGCCGTCGTGGCCTTCTACGCCTCCGCCCGCTCCCTCCAGATCGGGCCCGCCGTACCCGTGATCGCGATCACCTCGATCGCCGGCAACGCCTCCTCCATCCCCGCCGGAATCATCGTCTTCGGCGACCCGCTCGGCCACGACGAGCTGGCGGTGGCCGTCCGGATAGTGGCCTTCCTGCTGGTCGTCGCGGCGGCGGCCCTCATACCCGCGCCGATGCGCGCCGCCGAGGTCGTGCGCGACCGCGGCGAGGAGGCGCAGCGCGAGCCGGCCCTAGCCTGAGCCGGGCCAGGTCCAGTCGCGCACGTCGGGCATGTCGTCGCCGTGCTCGCGCGTGTAGTCCCGATGGCGGAGCCGCTCGTCGACCATCTGCTGGCGGAGGTGGGCCGCGCGCTCGCCCAGTCCCGGGACGCGGTCGATTACGTCCGTGACCAGGTGAAAGCGGTCGAGGTCGTTGAGCATCACCATGTCGAACGGCGTGGTGGTCGTGCCCTCCTCGATGTAGCCGCGCACATGGAGGTTGTGGTGGCCGTGGCGCCGGTAGGTGAGCCGGTGGATCAGCCAGGGATAGCCGTGGAAGGCGAAGATCACCGGCCGGTCGTCGGTGAAGAGAGCGTCGTACTCCGCGTCCGGCAGCCCGTGCGGGTGCGCCGTCTCCGGCTGCAGCCGCATCAGGTCGACCACGTTCACGACGCGGACCTTGAGGTCGGGCAGATGCTCGCGGACCAGCGCGGCGGCGGCCAGGGTCTCGAGCGTCGGGACGTCGCCGCAACACGCGAGCACCACGTCGGGCTCGTCGCCGGCGTCGTTCGAGGCCCAGTCCCAGGTGCCGATGCCGCGGGCGCAGTGCGCCACCGCCTCGTCCATGGAGAGGAGATCGAGCGAGGGCTGCTTCCCGGCCACGATCACGTTGACGTAGTGGCGGCTGCGCAGGCAGTGGTCGGCCACCGACAGCAGGCAGTTGGCGTCGGGCGGCAGATAGACGCGGATGATCTCGGGCTTCTTGTTGACCACGTGGTCGACGAAGCCGGGGTCCTGGTGCGAGAAACCGTTGTGGTCCTGGCGCCAGACGTGTGAGCTCAGCAGGTAGTTGAGCGACGGCAGCGGCCGGCGCCAGGGGATGTTGCGGGTGACCTTGAGCCACTTCGCGTGCTGGTTGAACATCGAGTCGACGATGTGGATGAAGGCCTCGTAGCAGTTGAAGAGGCCGTGCCGGCCGGTGAGCACGTAGCCCTCGAGCCAGCCCTGGCAGAGGTGCTCGGAGAGGACCTCGAGCACGCGGCCGTCGCGGGAGACGTGCTCGTCCGTGTCGCGCGTCTCCGCCTCGAGCAGCCGGTCGGTCACCTCGAACAGCGCGTCGAGCCGGTTGGACGCCGTTTCGTCGGGGCCGAACACGCGGAAGTTGGCGGTCCGCTCGTTCTCGCGCATGACATCGCGCAGGAAGCGCCCGAGGATGCGGGTCGCCTCGCTCGCGCGGCTGCCCGGCTCCGGCACGTCCACGGCGTAGTCGCGGAAGTCCGGCAGCAGGAGGTCGCGCATCTGCCTGCCGCCGTTCGAGTGCGGGTTGGAGCCCATGCGCCGCTCGCCCTCGGGCGCCAGATCCGCGAGCTCCTCGACGAGCGTCCCGTTCTCGTCGAACAGCTCTTCCGGCTGGTAGCTCTTCAGCCAGCTCTCGAGGAGCTTCATGTGCTCCGGGTTGTCGCGCACCGCCGTCAGGGGCACCTGGTGCGAGCGGAACGTGCCCTCGACCGGCAGGCCGTCGACCTCCTTCGGACCGGTCCAGCCCTTGGGCGTCACCAGGACCACGGCGGGCCAGCGCGGTCGCTCCGTCCTCCCCTCCTCGCGCGCCGTGTGCTGGATCTCCTTGATGCGGCCGGCCACGGCGAACAGCGTCGAGGCCATCTGCTGGTGCATCGCCTCAGGGTCGGACCCCTCGACGAACAGCGGCTCGTACCCGTAGCCGGTCAGCAGCTGGCGCAGCTCCTCGCGCGGGATCCGTGCCAGCACCGTCGGATTGGCGATCTTGTAGCCGTTCAAGTGCAGGATGGGCAGGACGGCGCCGTCGCGAGCCGGGTCGAGGAACTTGTTGGCGTGCCAGCTCGCCGCCAGCGGGCCAGTCTCGGCCTCGCCGTCGCCTACGACGCACGCCACGACGAGGTCGGGGTTGTCGAAGGCGGCTCCGTAGGCGTGGAGAAGCGAGTAGCCGAGCTCGCCGCCCTCGTTGATCGAGCCGGGCACCTCGGCCGCCACGTGGCTCGGGACGCCGCCCGGGAACGAGAATTGGCGGAACAGCTTGCGCATGCCCTCCCCGTCCTGGGTGATGTGGGGGTAGGCGTCGGTGTAGCTGCCCTCCAGGTAGGTGCCCGCGATGATCGCCGGCGCGCCGTGGCCCGGCCCGGTCACATACAGGACGTTCAGGTCGCGCGCCTTGATCAGCCGGTTGAGGTGGGCGTAGACGAAGCCGAGGCCGGGGGCGGTGCCGAAGTGGCCGAGCAGCCGCGGCTTGATGTGCTCGCGCTCGAGCGGCTCGCGCAGGAGCGGGTTGTCGAGCAGGTAGATCTGGCCGACGGACAGGTAGTTGCACGCGCGCCACCAGGCGTCGATCCGGCGCACCTCCTCTTCGCCCAGCGCCGCGCCTGTCATCCGTTCTCCTCTCCGCCGAGGACAGCCTCGGCGTCGCGTGCCATCACTTCCCCCTCGTCCACCAGCATTACCCAGACCTCCAGGCCGGTGCCGGCGTCGATCCGCATCTCCACGCCGGCCGCCTCCTCGTTCTTCTCGTCGTCGAGCTCGATCCCGCACCAGCTCATCCCGGCGCAGACGCGGCTGCGGATGGGCGGGGAGTTCTCCCCCACCCCGCCGCCGAAGACCAGCCCGTCGGCGCCGCCGAGCACCGCCAGGTAGGCGCCGATGTACTCGCGGATCCGGTAGCAGTAGAGCTCGACGGCGAGCTCGGAGCGCTCGTCGCCGGCCTCGAGCAGCTGGCGCATGTCGCCCGAGCGCCCGGACACGCCCTTGAGGCCCGACTCCCGGTTGAGGATCTCCTCGGCCTTGCCCGGAGCGATGCCCTCGTGCTCCTCGAGGAAGGCCGGCAGCGCCGGGTCGACGTCACCCGAGCGGGTGGCCATGACCAGGCCCTCGAGCGGCGTCAGGCCCATGGAGGTGTCGAGCGAGCGGCCTCCGGCGATGGCGGCGGCCGAGCAGCCGGAGCCGAGCTGGAGTGTGATCAGGCGCGCGTGCGGGTCGGGGTAGCGATCGGCCATGTAGCGGTGGGCGAGCCCGTGGAAGCCGTACCGCCGGATCCCGTGCTTGTCGACGAGCTCTCGCGGCAGCGCATAACTCGCGGCGGGGGCCGGCATGCGCGCGTGGAAGGCGGTGTCGAAGCTCGCGACCATGGGCATGTCCGGCCCCAGCAGGCGCCGGCTGGCCACGATCGCCTCCACCGCCGGGCCGTTGTGCAGGGGCGCGAGCTCCGCCAGCTCGCGGAGCCGCCCCAGCGCCTCCTCGTCGATGAGCGTCGGGCGCTTGAAGTAGGTGCCGCCGTGGACGACGCGGTGGGACACGGCCTCGACGTGCTCGAGCCGTCCCTCCTCCCGCAGCCGGGCCACCGCCCGCTCGACGGCGTCTCCGTAGTCGGTGACCTCGCGGATGGTGTCGCCGGCCAGCGTCTCGCCGCCGTCGCGGAGCTCGTACTTGAGGCTGGAGCTGCCGCAGTTGACGACGAGCAGCGGCACTAGGCGGCGCGGACGGGCGGCGAGCCCGCCGCCACCAGCTGCCAGGGGGCGTCGTCCGGCCCCGCGAGCGCGAGCGTCCAGCGCTCGGTGAAGGTCGTGGCGCTGTCCTTGCTGCCGGAGAGCACGGCCGCGGTGTCGCGATCCTCCACGTAGCGGCGTCCGGCCAGCTCGACCTCCACGGTCATCGTCGCCGGCTCGTGCTCCACGTCCACCGCCACGATCCGGATCTGCTTCACCCCCGCCCCGCGAACCACCAGACGCGTCTTGCGTGACGAGTCGCCGGGGTAGAGGAGCTGGTCGATCGCGTCGCGGCTGGCCACCCGCTCGAGCGGCGCGTCCTCCCCGTCCACCGCCTCCGACCAGGCCTCGACCGCGCGGCGGGCGCCCGCCTCCAGCAGGTCGGGACCGAAGCGGGCGTCCGCGAGCGACAGGTCGAGGGCCTTCGCGCGCGCGTCGTCCTCAAAGGCGAAGTCGGCCAGGTCCGCGGTCTTGAAGCCCTCGGGCAGCTTGTCGGCGACTGCCACCTCGGTGAGCGCCTCGTCGGCGAGTCGCTGCCCGGCCCATGGCGAGGCCACGATCTCGGCGTCGAGCAGGTGGTCGCCCTCCGACTTCTGCTCGATCGAGACCACCTTCCAGCGCCCGTCACGGCGCGCCATGGTCCAGTACTCGGTCAGGGAGACGGTGTCGCTCGACTTGCCCTTGCGCTGGATCTTCTGCCCCGACTTCGTGAGGACGTAGCTCTTGAGGCTGGCCCCGATCCGGATCACCACGCGGTCCTCGGTGTCGTCTTCGAGGTTGGTGAGTCCGACGCACTGGATCTCGGGCTCGCCGATCACCTCGACGCGGTTGTGCCAGCCCTTGTTGTCGAAGTCGTCTAGGCGCCGTTTCCACTCCACCATCAGGTCCTCGCCCACGAGACGCGTGAGCTCCCGGCGGTCGCGCCGGTCCCAGGCCACCTGGCAGGCGCGGAAGAGCGCCTCGCCCTCGGTCTCGATCTGGTCGACGGCGAAGTAGGAGTCGTCCTCGGCCGCCTCCGCCGAGGCCCGCTCCACCTGCTTCACGCGCCGGTTCACCTTGCGTCGGTAGCGGAAGCTCTTGACCAGCAGCCACACGACGACCAGGCCGAAGATGCCGAAGAAGATGGCGGCCACGATCGGATCGCCTCCGCTCGAGCCGCTGCCACTCGAGCCGCTCCCGCCCGAAAAGCCGCCGCCGCCTCCTCCGCCGCCGCCGAAGCTGGAGCTGCCGCCGCCGGCCTGGGCGAGGGCGATGTCGGTCAGGAGCAGCTGGAACGCGAACGCAAGGGGGAGGATCCGGCGAGTCACGCGCCCATACTAGGCCGCGTCTCAGGCCGTGTCGTCGAGCAGGACCTCCCAGCGCTCGGTCACCGGTTGGACCCCGGCGTGGCCCGCCTCGACCGCCACGGAACGCGTCTGCTCCCCGAGCTCCTCGGCAGCATCGAGGTCGGCCTGGCTCTCCCAGAACGAGACGCCGATGATCGTGCCCGAGTCACGGTCGGCGAGCACGCTGAAGCCCTTGTAGCCGCTCTGACCGCGGTAGCGCGGGAGCTGCTCCGCCCTGAGGATGTCGATCACGTCGTCGATGAGCGCTGGTGAGACCTCGAGCCTGCCGGTGCGAGCGTGCATCGCCCTCCCTCGGTCGCCGTCGCGGCGAGCGTACCCTTCCGCCGTGCCCCGGCTCCAACTCAACCACGTCGCGGTCGCCGTCCGCTCCATCAAGGCGGCCGTCCCGCTCTACCGCGACGCCCTCGGCGGCGAGTACCTGATGGGCGGCGACGTGGAGCGCTGGCGCTGGATTCAGTTCCGCTATCCGGGCGGCGGCAAGGTGGAGCTACTGGAGCCGCTGGGCGAGGGGTTCCTGAGCCGCTTCCTCGACCGCTACGGCGAGGGTCTCCACCACGTGACCTTCAAGACCGACGACATCCGCGCCGCGATAGCCCAGGTGGGAGAACAGGGCTACGAGCTGGTCGACGTGAACCTCGACGATCCGCACTGGAAGGAGGCCTTCCTGCGGCCCTCGGGGGCGCACGGCACGCTCATCCAGCTCGCCCAGCCGTCCGGCAGCGACGACGAGGCCGCGGAGCGGCTTCAGCCCGGCAACCTGAGCGAGCTACTCGGCGGCTAGCACCTTGATGTTGACCTGCGGCGTGCCGGTGGCGCCGAACAGCCGCAGCCAGAGCGGCAGGTACATCTCCATGGCGCGGGCAGCGGCGATGTCGCCGAGGTCCATCACGTCCTCCGCGGGCCAGCCGAAGCTCTGGAGGAGCTCCGAGACCTGAGCCTTGGCGCCGTCGTCGTTGCCGGCCACGAAGATCGTGTGCGAGCCGGGGACGACCTCGGGAGTCACCATCACCGCGGCGTTCACGGTGTTGAGGGCCTTGACCACCTTGGCCTCCGCGAAGGCCTCCTGGATTTGCTCGGCCAGGCTCGTGTCGTTGCAGACCGACAGCGTCGGCGGCATCCCCTTCGAGAAGTCGAGCGGGTTGGCGACCTCGATCAGGACCTTGCCGTACAGGTTCGCGGCTCCCGCCGCGTTCAAGGCTTCGAGGCTGGCGGTGCCCGCCGTGGCGTTCACCACCACCTCGCCGAAGGAAGCGGCCTCGGCGAACGTGACCTTGTCCTCGTCCGCCTCGCGCGAGCCGACCTGGACCTCGTGGCCGAGCTCCGTGAGCTTGCCCGCGATGGTCCGGCCTACGGTGCCGGTTCCGAGGACCCCGAAACGCATGTGCACGCACCCTAGACGAGCCGGGCCTTACCCCAGCAGCCGTTCGATGCCCCGGCGCGCGTGCTCGAACGCCTCGGGGTCCCCGAAGAGCTGGTACCGCTGGTTGGCTCCGGCGGCGAGAGCGTGGAGCTCGAAGGCGAGCTGCTTCGGATCGTCGGCGCCGGCGGCCTCGGCCTGGCGCTCCAGCTCCGCGAGCCAGGCGGCCATCGCGTCCTTGACGGCATCGCGGACGGGGCCCGGCCGGCCGTCGAACTCGGCGGAGGCCGCCGCCCAGAAGCAGCCGCCGGGAAAGATGTCCTCCGCCATGTGGTCGATGTAGCCGTTCACCAGCGCGCGCAGCCGCTCGGCGCCCTCCGGCGTCGAGCGATAGGCCGGCTCGACCACCCTCCCGATGAAGCGGCGCCCGGCCCGCTCGATCGTGGCGATCTGGAGGTCCTCCTTCGAGCCGAAGTGGCCAAACAGGCCGCTCTTGCTCATCTCCAGCTCGCCGGCGAGCCGGCCGATGGTGAGGCCCTCGAGGCCGTCCGTGGACGCCAGGTCCACGGCGCGCTCGAGGATGGCCTCGCGGGTGTCGATGGTTTTGCGCACGAACGTTCGTGCTGTATATTATCGCCCCCACGTACAGAAGGAGAGCCAATGCCGGGCTACGCGGTGAAGAACATCGACGACATGGAGGCCATCTACCGGGGCGGCTTCAAGCGCGCCCGGGCCGAGCTCGGGGTGGAGTCGTTCGGCCTCCAGGTGCTCGACTTCCCGCCGAATGTCCATCGGTATCCCGAGCACGACCATTCCCACGACGGTCAGGAGGAGGTCTACGTCCCGGTCAGCGGCCGGGGTGAGATCGAGATCGACGGCGAGACCCACGCCCTCGAGCCGGGCGTGATGGTCCGGGTCGGCTCCGGCGTCAGGCGCAAGCTCGCGACCGGCGACGAGCCGATGCGCGTGATCGCCATCGGCGGCATCCCGGGGAAGCCCTACGAGCCGTCGGAGCTGTCGCGGCTGGGGGTGCCGGACCCCCTCGCCACGCCTTAGCTGCGGCGGCCGATCAGACCGGAGCGGGCGCCCGCACGTCCCAGCGGCTCAGCCGCCGCCTGCCCCAGTCCGCCTGCTCGGCGAAGTCGATCAGCCGCGCGAAGTAGGTCCGGAACGGACTGACCGCGATCCCCTTCGGCTCGAGCAGGCGCCTGGTTCGCTCGTTGCGGTAGCGGACGCGCATCGAGAAATACGGGAAGAACGCCTCGAGACGCCGCAGTGCGCGCTCGCGGCGATCCTCGCTCCGCCAGAGCATGACCGGGTGAATCAGCCGCCTGTAGAGCGGAGGCGGCACGACCAGCGGCACGGAGCGCTCCAGGTGCTTCGACGCAAGCCCGACTATCTCCTCGACGGTCGTTGCCTCCGGGCCCGCCACCAGGTGGTAGGTCTCCATCCGCTCGACCGGTCGCCGCGTCAGCTCGAACACGGCGTCGGCCACGTAGTCGACCGGCACGACGTCGACAGGCGACTGCTGCCGCGCCGGCACGAGGGGCATGTGGCCGCGGGCGAACGCCCGCAGCGGCGTGTAGAGCACGTTGAAGGAGTCGGTCCAGCCGCTCGTCGCCTCGCCCACGACGATGCTCGGCCGGAAGATCTGCACCGGCAGCTCATGCGAATGGCTGCGCACCAGCTTCTCGGCCTCGAACTTGGTCCGCTCGTAGGGGTTGCGGAAGCGCTGGCCCACGCACAGATCGTCCTCGGCGAACTCGGCTTCGTGGTCCCCGGCCACGTAGGCCGTGGAGATATAGGCGAAGCGCTCGAGCCGCTCGCAGCGGAGGGCGAAGTCGACGACATTGCGCGTCCCCTCCACGTTGATCCGCCGCGACTCCTCGAGCGGGAGCTCGAAGGACACCGACGCGGCCGCGTGCACCACCTGTGCGACCTCGCCGGCCAGCTCGTCGCGGTCGCGCGCCGACAGCCCCAGACCCGGCTTCTCGACGTCGCCGGGGACGGCGACCAGCCGGGCGCGGACGTCGCCCGGCTCGATGAGCGCGGAGAGCTTGTCCAGCAGTCGCGTCTCCCCGGAGTCGCGGTCCTCCGCGCGCACCAGCGCGTACACGGTCACGTCCGTTCGCTCCAGGTAGCGCGCCAGGAGCTGCGCGCCGACGAATCCCGTGCCCCCGGTCAGGAGCACGCCACTGGGAGGCATCGCCCCCTCCTTCCGATGCTCGAAAACGGCCGCTCTCGGCTGAGCGTCACCGTGCCCGCGGGCGGCAAAACGTAAATTCAGGGGCGCGCCCCGGTGGAGCCGCGCAGGATGGGCTGCGTGGGGAGGATCACCTCGCGCACGTCGCCCTCCAGGAGCAGGTCGCCGGCTATCGCGCCCTTCTCGCGGAGCGGCTGACGGACCGTGGTCAGCCCCGCCCGCTCGGCCGCTGGGACGTCGTCGAAACCCGTCACCGACACGCCGGTCCCCCGGGCGCGCGGAAGGGCGCCGAGCGCCAGCTCGTCAGTGGTGCAGAGGAGAGCGGTAGGGCGCGGCTCGCGGCCGAGCAGCGCCGCCGCCGCCCGCGCGCCCGCCTCCTGCCGGTTCGCGCACTCGTAGATCTCCGCGTCTGGAAACTGGCCGCGAAAGCCGGCGATCCTTTCGCGATCGACGTGATAGGCGGCCTCGGCAAGCCGCTCGCGGCTGACCGGGCCCTCGCGACGGTCGGGTACCAGCGTGGGAACCACGATCGCGACCCGCCGGTGACCGAGCTCGGCGAGCCGCCGCGCGAGCAGGCTCGCCCCGCGGCGGTCGTCGACGCCCACGTAAGCCGCCCCCTCGGCACGCGGCTCGTCCACCACCACGAGCGGCAGCTGCCGCCCGCGTGCGGCCGCCATTGCGGAATGGCCGTCGGGTAGCGAGTAGACACAGAGCGCGTCGACGACCGCCTCGCGCACGGAGCTGCTCGCCGCCTCCGGCGACGCCGCCAAGGGCAGGAGGAGGAGTGGGGCCTCGCGCTCCTCGCAGCGCTCCGCAAGGCCGTGCAGGAAGGCCACGGCGGCGGCGTCGGAGAAGGCGTAGGAGAGCGCCTCCGTCAGCAGCAGCCCGACGGCGCCCGCCCGCTGCTGGCGAAGCCGCCGGGCCGCCGGATCCGGGCCCGGGTAGCCCAGCTGGTGGGCCGTGGCCAGCACGAGCTCGCGAAGCTCGTCGCCCAGGCGCTCCGGGTGGTTGTAGGCATTCGAGACCGTCGCGCGGGAGACCCCGATGGCGTCGGCGATCGTCTGCAGCGTCGCCATCTAGCACTCGGGGGCGAGCCGGTCCGCCGAGCGCCTCAGCATGGCGGCCAGCCGGCGACGCAGCTCCGGCCGGCCCCGCGGCGGCCGCGGGGGCGGCGGCTCCGCCCGGGCGGCGCGGGCGATCTCACGGCGGATGAACTCGGAGGCGAGTGGGGCATACATGGTGAGGCCCTCGGCTAAATCGATTTACTAGATCGATTCAAGAGATGCCCGGTCGCCGTATTCCTAAACACGCGTACCCGCGCTCAAGCTGCTTGCGCTGTCTCGGACGCGTAGAGCTCCCAGCGCTCGGGCACACCCTTCAGCTCGTAGGAGCCTCGCTCCGAGAAGCCGAGTCCGGATCCCACCACCAGGTCCTTCACGGTCCGCGAGACGAGCACCTCGCGCGGGCCCGCCAGCGCGCTGACGCGAGCAGCGATGTGGACGGCGATGCCGCCGATGTCGTCGCCCATCACCTCGCATTCACCGGTGTGGAGGCCGGCGCGGATCGGGATCTCCGAGGCGTCGAGGATCCGGTGCGCGCAGCGCACGGCTCGGGCGGGCCCGTCGAACGTCGCCAGGAAGCCGTCGCCGGTGGACTTGACCTCACGGCCGTCGAAGCGGTCGAGCGCGCCCCGCACGACGCGCCCGTGATTTTCGAGCACGCCGCGCCAGCGGGCGTCACCGAGCTCCGCCGCCGTCTTCGTCGAGTCGACGATGTCGGTGAACAGGACCGTGGCGAGCATGCGCTCGGGCTCCGGCGCGTAGGCCGTCCCCGTCAGGAACTCGTGTATCTCGGCGAACGCGAGCTCCGGTCGCTCGTACCAGAGGCTGTGGTCCGTGCCCGGCAGCTCCACGAGCCGCGCGTTGGGCATGTGCTCCGCGAGCCAGCGACTGTGCCGCACGTTCACGAGCAGGTCGTGCTCGCGGTGGAGCAGAAGCGTGGGCACGTGCACCGTCGGAGCCACGTCGCGGACGTCGATCTCGATGAACATCTGGGCGAGCTGGGCGAGCATGCCTGGACTGGCGGTGCCGCGCTCCATCCTCGCGAAGAACCTGTGCGACTCCTCGTTGGCCCACTGGCTCGGGGCCGCCACCTCCACGCTCGCCCCCTTGCCCCAATTCGGGAGGATCAGCTCCGCGGCCGATTCCGCAAGCGCCTCCGGGTCCTCGCCGTAGGGGTAGTCGGGGGCCGGCGTCGAGCGAGCCATGCCGCCGCAGCAGACGAGCGCCTGCACCCGCTCGGGATAGGTCGCCGCGAACAGGATGCTCATCGGCACACCCTCGGAGATGCCGAGAAGGGCGGCGCGCTCCGAGTCGGCGGCGTCCATGACCGCCCGCACGTCGTCCATCCGCTCCTCGAGGGAGGGCGCCTCGGGCACCGGGTCGGACAGGCCGGAGCCGCGCCGGTAGAAGTAGATCACGCGCGCGAACGA
>Ga0126312_10000438_pt1 | contig 24450 bp, 24 predicted proteins | sample Plot104A_FD_92537 | JGI IMG/M metagenome (GOLD analysis project Ga0126312, IMG submission 92537) | Serpentine soil microbial communities from UC McLaughlin Reserve, CA, USA - Plot104A | ecosystem: Environmental > Terrestrial > Soil > Grasslands | place: USA: UC McLaughlin Reserve, Lake County...
GAGCTACGGCTCGCCCATCGCTTGAACCACCTTCCGCGTCAGCTATCAGGTGGGGAATACCAACGGGTCGCGCTGGCCGTGGCACTGGCGAATGAACCACACCTGCTGCTGGCGGACGAGGTCGTCGGCCAACTCGACTCCAGCACCGCGGCGGAGGTTATGGAGTTGATTTTCACAGCGTCCGCTGAACGCGGCCTCACGGTGCTGTATGTCACGCACGATGAGCAACTCGCCCGGCAGGCTCAGCGCTCCCTGCGCATAGCTGAGCGTCGGGTCGTACCGGCATGATCACCGACGCCTTGATCACGGTCGGGTCAGTGGTCGTCGAGCATCCCACAGCGAGCGGTCCGGTCCGGGCGCTCGACGGCGTCTCGTTCTCGGTGGACCGCGGCTCCAGCTTGGCAGTCACCGGTCCCAGCGGGGGTGGCAAATCGACGCTGCTGGCGGTGATCGGGACTCTTGCCACACCGATAGCCGGCACCATTCGGATCGGCGACGTCGACGTGTCCACGCTCAGAGAACGCGACCGTGCCGATTTCCGGCGGCGCAACATCGGCTTCGTCTACCAGGCTGACAACCTACTGCCCTTCCTCAGCCTGGTGGAGAACGTTGATCTTCAGTTGGCCTTGCACGGTGAGCTGGGCGGGCTCGATCGGTCCCGAAGTCTGCTCGACCAGCTTGGGCTGGCTGATGAGGCGTACCGGCTACCCGACCATGTCTCCGGCGGGCAGCGTCAGCGAGCCGCCGTAGCGCGAGCGGTCATCCACCGCCCGAAGATCATCCTCGCCGACGAGCCAACTGGTGCGCTCGATCCGGCGAACGCCGCCGGCGTTATCGACCTGCTGCTGGAGCTGCAGCTTGAGATCGGCGCGACGTTGATCATGGTCACTCATGATCAAGATGCTGCGCGCCGACTCGACCGGCACGTCGAGCTGCGCGATGGACGTCTTCGATGATCGGAAACTACGTCTGGCGCGATCTTCGCCGTAATCCCCGCCGAAGTCTGACCGCTCTAGCCGGAATGACTCTCGGTATCGGCCTGTTCTCAGCCGTACTGTTCTTCATCGACGGTTCGTCGGCGACTATGACAGCACGGGCCATTGCACCGCTGCCGCTCGACATGCAACGAGTTTTGGCCGATCCTCTCGGCAATCAAGTGCGGTTGACTGAGCGGGTCGATGCGTCGCGGCTTGAGCCGGGAGACCACGCGCGGGTGACCCTCGTCTTGAAGAACAACAGTGCCCGGGCCGCCAATGAAGTGGTCATTCGCGATGAGCCACCGGCGCCGCTCAGTTATGTACCGGATTCGACCACCATCGACGGTACACCGATGCCGGACTTGGCTGGGGACTTCCCGCTCGCCCAGGGCGAAGCGAAGCTGGGTCTCAATCTGGGCACGGTTCCGGCCAAGACAGAGGTAACGGTTACCTACGAAGTGGTGGCCGGCTCGGCAGTCGAGTCGGCGCAGCTCGGCCCGCACGCCACCTTCTCCACCCGTGAGATTGCCGATCCGATCAAGGCAAACGCCTCGGAGCCATTGAGCCTTTCCGAGTTGGCCCGCAGAATCGGCGACATCCCTGGAGTGGCTCGCTCGGACCAGCTCTCCTTCGTCGATCTGGCGCCCGGCTCACTGTCGTCGGGCGCTAGCCGGCCGACCGAGCCCGTCCGAGTCTTCGGCTTCGACCAGCAATACCTAGAGCACGACCCGTCGATTTCGATCGCGAGCGGGTCGTACGAACCGGGTTCCGGCCTGCTCAGCGCGGAGGCGGCACGAACACTGCGGGTCGACCTCGGCGATGTCGTGCGGGTGTGGTTGCCCGGCTTGAGCAAGCCCGTCGGTGTTCGGATCAGCGGGATTGCCGACTTGTCCCGCGCGAAGTCCATCTTCTATAGCCGGCAGGGGAAACAACTCGAGCAGTTCGTCTATGTCCGGAACAGCGTTGTCGTCGAACCAGAAATGTTCACCACGGTGATCGTGCCGGCCTACCAGAAAGTGACGACCACCCCCGGCACGACCCTTCGCAGCCAGCCGATCCTCGAGGTCGACATTGGCGTCGAGAGAAAGCTGCTTGACGCCGATCCCGGTACGGCGTTGGCCCAGACGCGTACGGTCGCCGGGAGCGTCAACACGATCGCTCCCGGGCAGGACGAGTTGATCGACAACATCTCGAATGCTCTCGAGGTTGCCCGCGAAGACGCCGCAGTCGCGAAACGGATGTTCGTCTTCCTGGGTGTACCCGGTCTCGTGCTGGCCGCCTTTCTCACGTGGTACGCCGGCGGCGTACTGGCTAGCGCGCTGCGGCGTGAGCAGGCGATCCTGCGGATCCGCGGCGCCAATCGGCACCACCTTCTTCGAATGCACGCTCTGCGCACCGTCATTTTGGCAGTAGCCGGGTCAGTTCTGGGTGTCGCTCTCGGCCTCGCCTCCACGGCAGCGGTTCTGTCTGCCGATGCGCTGGCGAGTGCCTCAACGGGCAGCTTGATCACCTCGGCGCTGCTCGGCTCCGGATGCGGACTGCTGGCCACCGGAGCTGCGCTTTACGGTGCTGGCCGAGGCGCAATTCGCCGGGATATCAGCGAGGAGCGGGCTCAGCTATTGTCACGACCGCCGCTGTGGCGACGTTTCTTCCTGGACTTTGCGATCCTGGCGGTCGTGGCGTACGTCGAGTGGCGGGCGGTGCGCCAGGGTGCCTTCGAGGGCTTCCGCGGTTCGGTGTACTACGGGCGCTCGATTTCGTTGCAGCTGCACCTGGTCGTGGTTCCGATCGGCATCTGGGTCGGTGGAGTGCTGGTGCTCGGGAGGGTGGTCGAGCTGCTGTTCGCCCATCTGCCGCTGCCACCGCATCATCGGTTCGGCCGACCGCTTCCGGGCCTGTTGATCCGGAGCGTCCGCCGACGATCCTGGGCTGCGGCCAGCGCAGCCATCATGATCGGGCTGATCGTCGCGCTGGGCACGAGCGCCGCGTCGTTCAGTGGGTCGTACAACGGGGCAAAGGCCTCCGATGCGAGGTTCGTCGTCGGCTCCGACATCCGAGTAACACCTGCACCTATCAGCACTCTGGATCACCCGCCCGGCTACGCCAACGCCCTTCAGGTTGCCGGGATTCGTCGTGCCACACCCGTGGTGTTCGGACTGCTGAACGCCCTGGTGGAGAGTGAAACGAACGAGGACGCGGCCAACCTCGCCGCAGTCGATCCGGCAGCCTTCGGTCAGACCGCTCCGCTCGTGGATTCGAACTTCGTGGGTCAAACCGCAGCCAGCGCCATGGATAACTTGGCACGCCAACCTCGGGGGGTCTTCCTCGGCACCGAGCTTGCCGATCTCCTTGATGTGGAATCGGGCGACAGCGTCCAGGTCCTGTTCGCGCGCGGAACCAAGAAACAAAAGCTGCAGAAGATGACAGTCATCGGGCTTTTCGAGCGTCTCCCTGGCTTCCCCGAGGGCGCGAATGTGCTGGTCAACCTGCGGACTCAAATGGCGCTCATTCCGGCCACCGACACCACCTTCTTCCTGGCCCAGACAACCGATCGGAGCGATGAAACCTTAGATAAAGCCGTTGCAACGCTGCGGAATGGGCCAGGATCGTCCGACGCCCTCCAGATCGACACCCGGGCAACCACGCTCGACAAGGACCAGTCGAGCCTCGTCGCGCTGAACATCCGCGGACTCCTGACGTTGGACTCGGCCTATGCCCTGGCGATGGCCGCGACCGCGATTTCGATCTTCGTCTTCGGGCTTCTGCTGCAGCGGCGCCGCGAGTACGTCACCCTGCGCGCTCAAGGCATGGGCATCGGACGGATCCGGGCGCTGATCGTGGTGGAGGTAATTGGCGTCGTCGTGCTGGGAGCCGGCCTCGGGTTACTGGTTGGCACGGCCATGGCCTATTTTCTAGTGGCGGTGCTCCGGCCCCTTTTCGTGTTGCGCCCGGTGGTGGTCACGCCGGTCTCCGACATGGTCGTCCTGGCGGCGCTCGTGCTGGCGGTCTCTCTGATTGCGTCGCTGGCGGCCACAACGTTGATTCGACGGCTGCCTCCAGCCGAGCTGTTGCGCGATGAATGACCGGAGCGGCCGCGGAGAGCCGGTGTTATCGTCAACCGGTGGCCGCGCTTCCCCGCCTCCGCATTGTCGCAGTGGCCGCGGTTGTTGGGGTATTCGCCACATCAGCAGTTGCATGTGACGCCGGCTCGCCACAGACCCCACCGGCACCCGCTACAACGACCTCCGCTGGAACGCAGCAACCCAGCTCCTCAAGGGCAGCAACCCGTCCCACGAAACCCGCTACCACGCCCACCACGGCATCAGCACGGCCCACCAGAACCCAGGCCGCTCGGGTTAACGCAAATGACAAGAGGTTCAACAAGAAGAACTTCGGAGCACCAACGGGCGCACTCAACCCCTGGCTGCCGCTCATCCCTGGCACCCAGTCCCTGCGAGATGGCTCGCTCTTTCGGGGCAGCAGGAAGCTTCGACACCAGCGACGGCTTACGGTCACCGACGTGGTGAAGACGGTGAACGGAATCCGTACCGTCATTGTCCTGGACCAAGACATTGATGCCGGCCAGATTGGTGAGACGGCCTTGGATTACCTCGCGCAGGACAAGCACGGAAACGTCTGGTACTTGGGCTCCTACACCGAAATTTACGAGGGTGGTCAGTTCGTCAACGCGGTCGACGCATGGCTGGCCGGCACGAACGAGGCAAACCCGGGCGTCTTGATGATGGCGGATCCTAGGGAGGGTCTGAAGTACGTGGAGGCCCGAACCGGCCGGGAGACTATCCGAGCCGAGGTGGCTAAGATTGGCGGCCGTAAATGTGTGCCCTTCCGGTGCTTTCCGAAGACACTGACGGTCCTCGAAGACGGCGATGAGTTCAAGTACTACGCCCAAGGTGTGGGCCATATCGCGACGGAGCCGAACTACTCCGGAGGCGAACAGGAGAAGGAAGCCGTCGTCAACGTAATCCGGCTGACCCCCAAAGGTTTGGCCGAAGCGAGTGCCGAAGCCCTGAGAATTGACCGCCACGCCCGTACGGCAGCCAAGAGCGTCTTCGGGGACTCGGCCCAAGCGCAGCGCGCCAAGTCCTAGGTGTCCGCGAGCGGCGCCCTGGTCCGCGAGCGTCGGGTGAGCGCGCGGCGCTGCCTGGACGAGGGAGTCGAGCGGGCGCAGCCTGCCAGCGACTGAGGAAGGCAGCGCCTTCTAAGGCGCGGTCGCGCGAGCGGACAATGAATGCGTGCACCGCGATGAGCTGGTGGACCTGCTGCGGTGGTGCGCAGCGCTCAGCTCGGAACCTGCCGAGCTTGCAGCCGAGGTGATCGTCGCTGCAGGTCGACGCTGGCCTGCCTTAGCTGATGCGCCGGAGGATCTTCGTGCGCTGACTGTTCAGACCTTTCTGCGCTGGTCACCGACTGGGCCAGTAGCACCGGACCCGCATGATCAGCTCGTTCCCGAGCTGCGCCCGATTGCAGCTGCCCTGGATAAACTGCCAGCCCTACCGCGCGTGGTGATCATGCTCAGCTGCCTGGATCGGCTGACGCGGACAGAGATCGCAGGCATCCTCGACCGTCCGATGGCAACGGTGTCCCGTGAGTATGACCGCGCCATGCTGGCATTGGGCGGGGACGGGTACACGGTGGCAGCAACTCTTGAGTCGCTGAGCTGGCAGTCCCCCGATTCGACCGACGTTGACCGCGCCGTTCGACGAGTTTCCCGGCTGCATGCCCGGCGGCGAAGTCAACTTCGCCTGCTGGCGGCAGCGCTGACCGCTGTGCTGGTGGCGGGGGTTGCCATTGTCATTGGGAATCGGCCTGTGCCGGCGGCCCGGCAGGAGGGCGTGTGGGCGTTCGCCTCCACCTTCCGACCTCCGCCTGGCTGGGAGGTTCAGCGACGGATCATCGGGCGGGACTGGGAGACGACGATCCTACGCGCGAGTGCGGCGGGATCTGGCCGTTGCTTGATCGCGGTCGGTCGAGCTGGGCTCGCTGCGTTCACCGAAATGCCTCAGGACGCGGAGCCGGTCCGTATCTCCGGCCGACCTGGGTTCCTCAGCGCCGGAGGCTGGTCTGGAACACCCGGTCCAGCCCTGGCCTGGCAGTATGCACCGGACGCCTGGACGACCGTTCAATGTTCCGGTGCCCTGGACCCTACTCAGCTGCTACCTGATCTTGCCCGGCGGCTACAGTTCACGACCGAGCCAATCCTGCTGCCCTACCGAATCCTCGCGCCACCGCGGCCCTACCAGGTCTCCTGGGTCGTCTTGGGTCGGGTTCGCAACTCGACCATCGTGTACCTGACTCGTGACGACTATCCCGAAGGGACGCTGGTGATCAGCATCCACTACCCGGCTAGCCCGCCGATGTACGGTGTCCGGATCGACTCGGCGGGGGTCTCCCGGTACAAGAACGGGCAGCACCTCGGAGCCTGCAAGCCGCTCGGCGACTCCCATCTTTGCGTACGATCCGAAGACCCCCCAGCCAGAGCCGGTGTGTCGAACAGATGGCACCGCAGAAACTTCTATCAGCTTGACTTGGTGCTCAAGAACCTTGCGCTGGTCGACAGCGCAGCCGATCGCTCCACCTGGTTCGACGCGCGGGAGGCGTTGCCCAACGGTTGATCTGCCCTAGAGCTCGTCCTGAATTGCGCGCATCTGAAGAACCAGGCTGGTCATCACCTGAGCCGCGGCTACTGGTGAATATGACCGGGCAGCCGATTCATAGCGGTACTGCCAGGTGATCGTGTTTGCGTACTGCATGACGTGGATGGCGAAGCGCGATCGGGACTGCGTGGAATAGGTGTAGCCAAGCTGACGGTCCGCGCCCGGCACCGTGATCGCCTCTGTGGTGACGATGCGCCCGGCCGAGCGGTCGGATCGGAGCTTGATCGAGCTGTCGGAGCAGGTCGCCAGTGCCGACTCAACGGACGCATAGGCTCGCCGAGCCGCCGAGCGGTCCAGGTAGCGCACCGTGAGCAGCGAGACCGTCGCCGGCTCGCCCAACCAGTAGGTGGAGACGCCATCCAATGCATCGCTCGGGAAGCGGTTATAGAACGTGGTATCGAACAGCGGAGCGCACTTCTCGGGCGTTACGGTCACGGGAGCGCTCTGGGGAACGCTGCCCGGCTGGATCGTGTAGAGGTCGTTGGTCCCGTCATGACGCACCATGCCCGAGTAAACGTCCTGCAGGGCAACGAGGGTGAAATCAGGCGCCGGCTTAAGCCAGAACCACCAGCTGGCGCCGAGAAGAGCCAGCACAGCTAGCACCACCGACACGGCGATAACGGCGACCAACCCACGCCGTGACCAACGTCTCCTCGGCGCGGGTCCAAGCGACAAGACCTCCGGCTCGGCAACGGCGTCCGTGGAGGCCACCTCGAAATTCTAGCCGCGGCTCATCTGCTTAGAACCGCGCCGGCTCGTGGTACTCGCCCCACTCCTGGCGAAGGGCGTTGCAGATCTCACCCAGGGTGGCCTCGGCCCGGGCTGCGGTAAGCATTGCCGGAACCAGGTTCTGATCTGTACGAGCAGCCTTGATCAAGTCACCAAGGGCAGCGTCCAGGGTCTGCGAATCCCGCTTGGCGCGGCGTTCGGCAAGCACCCGGCACTGTTCGAGCTCGATGTCCTGACTGACCCGCAGGATTTCCAGCTCCCCAGTCACCGTATCGAGATGGACATTAACGCCGACGATCGTCTTGTCACCCTTCTCCAGCTGTGTCTGGTAACGGAACGCGGCATCGGCGATCTGGCTGGTGAACCAACCCTCCTCGATCCCGAGGAGCAAGCCGGACGTAATGGGTCCAATCGGACTTGTCCGGCCGCCCATCTCACCCATCTCGATGATCTTGGCGAAGATGGCCTCCGCTTCGGCCTCCAACCTGTCGGTCAGCTCCTCGACGAACCACGATCCACCCAGCGGGTCGATGACATTCGCCACACCGGTCTCCTCGGCCAGTACCTGCTGGGTCCGCAGCGCGATCTCCGCTGACTGCTCGGTCGGCAGCGCCAGCGTTTCGTCCAAGGCGTTCGTATGGAGTGAGTTGGTGCCGCCCAGCACGGCCGCCATCGCCTCGACGGCAGTTCGCACCACGTTGTTATAGGGCTGCTGCGCTGTCAAGGAAACCCCAGCCGTCTGGGTGTGGAATCGCAACGACTGGGCTCGCGCGCTTGTCGCGCCGAAGCGATCGCGCATCCAGCGGGCCCAGATCCGACGGGCGGCACGGAACTTGGCGATCTCCTCGAAGAAGTCAATATGGGCATCGAAGAAAAAGCTCAGCCGCGGCGCGAAGGTGTCGATATCGAGACCCCGCGACAACCCCAACTCGACATAGCCGAAGCCATCGGCAAGGGTGAAGGCCAACTCCTGCGCAGCCGTGGAACCCGCCTCCCGGATGTGATAACCCGAAACGCTTAATGGCTTGTAGGCCGGCACCTCGGTGACGCAGTACTCCAGTAGATCCCCGATCAGCCGCAGATGGGGCTCGGGAGCGAATAGCCACTCCTTCTGGGCGATGTACTCCTTGAAGATGTCGGTCTGCAGAGTTCCGTTCAGCGTCGTTGTGTCGACGCCCTGACGCTCCGCGGCCACCAGGTACATGCAGAAAATCGGCACGGCCGGGCCAGAGATGGTCATTGAGGTGGTGACGGTTCCCAAATCGATGCCGGAGAACAAGATCTCCATGTCCGCCGCCGAATCGATCGCGACGCCGCAATGGCCCACCTCACCCAGACTTCGCGGGTCGTCGGAGTCACGACCCATGAGCGTCGGCATGTCGAAGGCCACACTCAGACCCCCGCCGCCCGCATTCAAGATCATCTTGTAACGGGAATTGGTTTGTCCGGCGTTGCCGAATCCCGCGAACTGGCGGATGGTCCAAGCCCGCCCGCGATAACCGGTCGGATAGAGGCTGCGGGTGAACGGAAAGGCGCCAGGCCAGCCGATCCGCTCGAGACGCGGCTCGACCGCATCTTCCGGCGGGCCATATACCGGGTCGAGCTCGACTCCGGAAATGGTGGAGAAGTCGCGATCTCGAATCTGGCCGTGCCGCCTAGCCGCCTCGTACGCTGTCAGCCATTCGGTCCGGCCAGAGCCTTTGGCTTTCATCGCACCTCCGGACATCAATAGTAGGAGGTCCTAGTAAACCGCCACCTTCCATAGCCTCCGCAACCGACTAGAAGTCGCCAGCGGCCGCTCGCACTGGAGTCAGCAGCTCGGTCAGCCGGGCGCAGTCCGCCTCGGTCAGGGAACCCAGGCTGAACTGGGCACGGACGATCGCACCGGTGGCTTTGGCCAGGACATCCCTTCCGAGCGGGGTTATCGACGCCAGCACGGCCCGACCGTCCTCGGGATGCGGGATCCGCTTGATCAGATCCGCGGACTCGAGTCGCTTCACCAAAGGTGTGACCGACGTCGCGTGCACCTGCAGTCGCTCACCGATCTTGCCAAGCGGCAACGCTCCTCGTCTGGAGAACGAGAGCAGCACCAGCACCTCGTACCGAGCAAAGGTCAGGCCAAGCGGTCGCAACAATTCGTCAAGTTCAGTCAGAACCAGCTGATGAACCCGCATCAGGGAGGTCACCGCGCGCATCCGCGGAGTTTCCTCCCAGCGGGCCGCCCACTGCCGAGCAGCTTCCTCGATAGGGTCGAAAGGAAGCCGATGCCGTTCAGCTGTCGTCATGTGCCGTCGTCCTCAGCGGGCCGGCTCGCAGTTGCCCGCAGACCTGCGCGCTGCATGGTCTGTTGCAGCTCGTAATCCCGCCTGTCAACATTCGCCACATAGCGGATCTCATTCAATCCCTGGACTTGCGCAGCCGACTCGAAGACGAAGTGACCGTAGTTCAACAGCCGACCAATCCATGGCTTGTTCACCGTAATGTCCAGAATGCGGCTGAGCGGCACAGTGGCCCGATTCACCGAAAAGATGCCGTGCACCCGAAAGACTCGCTGGTTGGTGACCACAAATCGGTCGCGATACTCGTCGATGATCCGCCATAACGCTTGAGCGGCTATCCCTCCGGCGACAAGGATGATCACCAACATGCCTGGGGTGTCATAGACCCAAGCAAAGGGCAGAAAAGCCAGGCCAACGACCAACCGCACCCAGGGCCAGGCCATGGCGGGCCAGGCCTTGTGCACCTCATAGACGATGTACTCGTTCTGACCCTTCAGCAAGTAGTTCTCTACGTGAGGATCAAGCCACTCAAGCAGGCCGGCCATAGAACTATCACAGACTGGTAATAAACGTCACTACCGCGTTGAACGCCGTCGCAATCGCATTGAACACGGCCCGCATGGCTGCTGCTGCACCCACCGGATTTGTGATCAGAAACAAGAGAAAGAAAAGGAGGAGCAGGACAACGACGATCCGCCTTCCCCAGCTCATGTCGGCTTGGTCACCCCTCTGCCCCCATCTGTGCGCCGGATGTCGCGGAGTGCCACAGGGGCGCGCCGGACCTACGTCCTTTGTACCTCATCAGAACCATTTTTCACTACCGCCACGCCGTGCTTGAGCAGCGCCGCCTTTGCACCGAAGTCAGCCAGCAATTGCTCGGCTGCCGAGAAGGCATCGAGCTTTCCATCCCGAACGGCGACAGCGAGCCGCTCGATCTGGACTCCTCGGGTGAGCGTGACCTGCTGCCGCAAGCCGTCCAGCAGCAGCGACAGCACCTCTCGGCGAGCCCGGTCCAGCCGCCGTTGCTGGACCCGGCCAGTCTGCTCGGCATGGTGTCGAAACGAGTCGATCGCTGCCATGAGCTCGGGTACCCCCTCGCCGGAGGCCGCCACCAACGAGAGGACCGGCGGTTTCCAGTCCCCGTCCTGCCGCCGGCCGAGTGTGATCATTTCCCGCAGCTGACGCACGACCGCATGAGCACCTTCGCGATCGCTCTTGTTGACCACGAAGATGTCACCGATTTCCAGGATCCCGGCCTTGGCGGTCTGTATTGCGTCCCCAGCCCCCGGAGCCATGATCATCACGGTGCAGTCGGCAACTCCGGCTATCTCCACCTCCGATTGGCCCACGCCGACCGTCTCGACGATCACCAGGTCACATCCAGCGGCTTCGTAGACCCGCAACGCCGCCGGTGCTGCGACCGCGAGGCCGCCCAAGTGCCCGCGGGTCGCCATGGATCGAATGAGGACGTCGCTGTCCAGCGCGTGTTGCTGCATCCGGACCCGGTCACCGAGCAAAGCACCGCCGGAGAACGGGGAACTGGGGTCAACGGCGAGCACGCCGACTCGCCGGCCCTGCATGCGAATCGCGTCAACCAGGACGGCAATCGTGGTTGACTTGCCAACCCCAGGTGGCCCAGTCATGCCGAGGATCATCGCCCGCCCGGTGGCGGGAGCCAGCTCTTTCATGATCGTGGGCAGCTCGGGCGCCGCATTCTCGATCAAGCTGATGGCACGGCCCACTGCCCGCAGTTGTCCCTCTCGCACCGCGGCGAGCAGTGAGCTAATGGCCCGACTAGTCACCAGTGTTCAGCCAACCGAGCTTTCTGTCGCCGGCGTTGACAGGATCAACGCATCGCCTTGTCCGCCACCCCCGCAAAGCGCGGCCACGCCGGCACCTCCGCCCCGCCGGTGCAGGGCCAGGGCAAGGGTCAGTACCAGGCGCGCGCCGGAAGCACCGATCGGATGCCCGAGGGCAATGGCTCCGCCATTGATGTTCACCCGCTGGTCGATCTCGGCATCGGACAGCCCGAGAGCGCGGGAGCTTGCCACGCCGACCGCGGCGAAGGCCTCGTTGATCTCGATCAAGTCCAGGTCACTCACCTCGATTTCCTGTTTCTTGCAGGCGAGCGCAATGGCGTGCGACGGCTGTAGCTGCAGAGAGGAATCTGGCCCCGCGACCTGGCCGTACGCGCCGATCTCGACAAGGGCGGACAACCCGAGACGCTCTGCCGCCGCCTTGCTCGCCACTACAACGGCGGCCGCACCGTCGGAGATCGGGCTCGACGAGCCAGCGGTGATGGAGCCGTCCTTACGAAATGCCGGCGGCAACTTGGCCAGCGATTCTACGGTGACGCCACTCCGAATGCCTTCGTCGACTTCGACAACCACGTCGTCGCCTCGTCGTTGCCGCACCCGGACGCTCACGATCTCCTCGGCAAAAACCCCCGATCGGGTGGCGGCATGGGCGCGTTGGTGAGAGCGGGCGGCGAACGCATCCTGGTCCTGTCGGCTCACCAGGTGATCGCCGACGTTGCAGGTGTCGGTGAGCGAGCCCATCGCCTGGTCGGTGAACGTGTCCTCCAACCCGTCATGGGCCATCGAATCGATCAGGGTGATGCTGCCGTATTTGACGCCGGTGCGCGCTCCAGGCAGCAGATGTGGTGCGGACGTCATGGATTCCATTCCGCCAGCAACGACGATGTCGCATTCGCCCGCTCGGATCAGCTGGTCGGCGTAGGCAACGGCGGCAAGTCCCGATAGGCACACCTTGTTCAGAGTCACGGCGGGCACCGACATGGGAATGCCAGCTTTCACAGCGGCCTGCCGAGCGGGAATCTGCCCCGAGCCCGCCTGCAGCACCTGCCCCATGGCAACGAACTCGACTTGCTCAGCCGCTAATCGAGACCGTTCAAGTGCGCCGGCGATGGCCATACCCCCGAGATCGGTAGCCGCCATATCCTTCAGCGAACCAAGCAGCTTGCCGATCGGAGTACGTGCTCCGCCCACGATTAGCGATCCCATTCCGGGTCCTCCTCTCTCGCCGAGCAGCGGGGCGCCGAGCGCGAACTGCTCTGTTGCCAGTCTGGCACTCTTGACCCATGAATCCGGCCGGCTCCGATCCCGAAATGATCATGAGGTCGATTAACCATGTCGGGATCGCGGTGGCCGACTTGCAGGCGGCGATCGACTTCCACACCTCGGTGCTCGGGCTGCGCCTCGCTCACCGCGAGGAAAACGAAGAACAGCAGGTCAGTGAAGCGATGCTGGAGACAAGCGAATCAGGCGGTGAAAGGGCCGTCGTGCAACTGCTGGCGCCCCTTGGCGAAGATTCGCCGCTAAGAAGATTCCTTGCCGGGCAGGGTGCCGGAATACAGCACATCGCCTTTCGCGTGTCAGATGTCGAGAGTGCCGCGGCTGAATATCGCCGGCGGGGTCTGCGGCTGCTCTATGATTCACCCAAACCGGGTACCCGCGGCTCTCGCATCAACTTCATCCATCCGAAGGACACCGGTGGTGTCTTGATCGAACTTGTCGAGGTGGCCCTCGGGCCAGATCAGGGTTAGCGCGATACCTTCAAACTAGATAGATCGCGTGCGAGCCCATGGGAGGACATTTCGTGAGTGCACCGGACGACACAGGCCTTGGCCTGTTCGACGACACCGCGAGCGCAGTCGGCAATTTCCCGACAGCACTGCGCGGATATGACCGTACCGCTGTCGACGATTATGTAAGAACGCTCGAATCGAACGTCGTCCAAACTCGCAGACACGCGGCCACGCTGGAAGAGCAGCTCAGATCGCTGCAAGATCAACTTCAGGCGCCATCGAAAAAGCCGAGTGGCGAACCAGACTATGCCGGGCTCGGCGGTCGGGCGAATGACATCCTCCGGCTCGCCCAGGAGCAAGCGCGTGACATGGTGGAGAGCGCGACGATTGAGGCCGAGAAACTCAAGGAAGCCGCGCGCCGGGAGTCCGACACCGTCCGGAGGAACGCCGCTCGCGAGGGCGACTCCCTGAAGTCAGGCGGCCTGGCGGAGGTCGATCAGCTGCGTGTTCGGCTACATGAAGACCTCCAGGGCCAATTGCAGAAGGCCAAGGAAGAGGCAGCTGCCCTCCTCGCCGCAGCTCGCCGGCAGGCCGAGGCGGCGCGTCGGGAAGCAGAGCACCAGGCGCAGACGATTCGACAGAACGCGCACCTTGACACCGAGAACCTGCGTCGCAAGGTCGAGCGCGAGGCTGCCGAGGCCAGGCAGCGGATCGCCGCCGAACGGGAAGCTGCCGCTGCCAGGCTGCGAAAGGAGCATGAGGACGCGAGCTCCCGAACCGCGGCAATGCTGGCCGAAGCAACCAAACATCACCAGGAGTCATCGGCCCGACTCGAGGCTGACATCAGCCATGCCGCCAAGCTTCGCGAGGAAGCGCTCGCCGAGGCCGAGCAGGTGAAGCTCGCTGCGGCCAAGGAGGCCGAGGCGCGGATTGCGACAGCCAAGAAACAGGCAGCAGGTATCAGCGAGCGCACGCAGCAGGAATTCGCCTGGCGTAAGCAACAACTTCGCCGAGAGACCGAGCTACTGCACGAGCGGAAGCGGGCAGTGCTGAGTCAACTGGCCAGCCTGTCTACGCTTGCCCAGGAGACAGCCCAGTCCTTCCCCGAGCTGGAGGAACCCGGAGATATCGAACGGGAGCAGGGCGACCAGACCGTCCTGCGGCCGCCCGACCTTGATCCGTCCCTGCCCAAGGGAAGCAAGAGCGGCGAAAAGCCGGAATCGAGCACGGACTCAGGCCGGACCGAGGAACGAGCCGCCGACAAGACGGAGGAATCTCCCGCTAAACCGCACGCGGAGCAGGACTCAACGGTGCTCGCGCCCGCATCGGAGCGACCTGCTGGGACTGACCACTTGGCCGGCAAGGCGGACAAGAACAAGAAGTAGCGGCGATGTCGGAGCACGCTAATCTCGCTGGACTACGGGAGCAGGCCGTCTCCGACGCAGCGACATTGGTCAGCCGTGCGCGGTCCGAATCGCAGCAGCTCCTGGCAGCTGCCCGCGCCGAGTCCGAGGCGATTCGCGCTTCGGCACATCAGGAAGCCGACGCGATCATCGCCCGGGCAGAACGGCAAGCCGCCACAATTCAAGAGCGAGGCCGCCAAGAGTTCTTGTGGCGCCGCCGCCAGCTACGACAGCAGCAAGACGCGCTCGGCCAGTTGCGACAGGCCATCACAAGCCAACTTGCCTCGGTCACAGCATTTGCTGTGGAGACGGCGAGAGACCTCTACGCTGCACCCGAGTCGATCTCACTCGAGGACCTTCACGACATGGGTGTCGAGCAGGACGCGCTAGAGCTGACCCCCTCAGAACACGAACCGGAGGTTCAGAACAACCGCTCGTCGCTTTTGTCCAGCCCGCGCAGGGCGTCGTAGTCAACGGTCACGCAGGCAATGCCTCGATCGAAAGCGAGCATCCGTGCTTGCGGCCGGATGTGCTGGGCGGCGAAGATCCCGGAAACGCATCCCAGGAACGGGTCTCGCCTCATCAGGTCAAGGTAACGGCTGAGCTGCTCGACTCCGTCGATCTCACCGCGCCGCTTCACCTCGACTATGACGTACGTCCCGTCCCGATCTCTGCACAGCAGGTCGACCGGCCCGATCGGGGTCAGGTACTCCCGGCGGACCAGTGAAAGCCCTGGGCGGAGCGTCTCTGGATGCTCGGCGAGTAAAGCCTGCAGGTGGGCCTCGACGCCGTCCTTCTGCAAGCCGGGATCGCTGCCGAGGTCGTGAGTCGAGTCAAGAAGCACGTCCGCGATCGAGATCTGCAGAACGTCACCATCCCGGCCCTTTACCTCCCACAAAGCTGTCAATCGTTCAGTGGCCGTATCGGTCTCGGCAGCCGCCCGTTCGGTTAACGTGCACGGCGGGCTCATCCAGTTCAGCGGCTTGTAGGCCCGGTCGTCGGCGTGAATGGACACCGAGCCGTCGGACTTGATCAAGATCAACCGGGTGGCCATTGGCAGGTGGGCGGTCAGCCGGCCCGCGTAGTCAACTTGGCAGCGGGCAATCACCAAGCGCACCGCACAACCTTAACGGTCTAGATTATGTTCGCTCGCGCGATCGCGCTTCATAGACCCTGTCTTGCTCATTCGTTCGCTCGACGAAAAGCATGTCGTGCTCACTCACTCGTCCAGACAGGGCCGCGCGATCCAACCGACGCTCGTGAACTGCGCAACACTGGTTTTGTGGCTCGGAGGTCAAGCAAGCATCTGCGGGATCCTCGACCGTTGAGTTCCAGCTACGGCACCGAGGCAAACAAGGCCGACGGTTCCTGGATCGTACGGGCTGTCGCCGGTGCCGAGGCGGTGAAAAGTTACCGCTGCCCTGGCTGTTCTCAGATCATTCGGCAGGGGCAACCGCACGTTGTCGCCTGGCCCAAAACCCCTGGCCTAACCTCAACCAGCGGAGTAGAGGAACGCCGGCACTGGCATAACAGCTGCTGGCAACGCCGTCGATGAACTTGGCGGCCCTGCACAGCGTGCAGTTCGGAGAAGTTGGGCCTGAGGTCGTCTTCCTGCATGGGCTGTTTGGCCAGGGAAAGAACTGGACCGCAATCGCCAAGGCCCTCGCCGACTCGTACCGAGTGGTGCTCGTCGATCTGCCAAATCACGGACGTTCCGCCTGGACCGAACACTTCTCCTATCCGGACACGGCTGCTTCCATTGCCCAGTTGATCCGCGAGCGCCGGAGTGACAACACCTCGTTGGCCGTTGCAGTCGTGGGCCATTCCATGGGCGGCAAAGTGGCGATGGCGCTGGCGCTGCTATATCCGGCGCTTGTTGAGCGGCTCTGCGTTGTGGACGTCTCGCCCGTGCGATATTCAACTCAAGCCACCTTCGCCGAGTTCATCCGGGGAATGCGCCAGCTCGACCTGAAACAGCTTCCGGATCGAGCCTCCGCCGATCGGGCCCTCGAGCCCCATGTCCCAGACAGCGCCATCCGCAGTTTCTTGCTGCAGAATCTTCGCCGGGTTCCCGTCGGCGCAGGAGCCGCTGGTTCGACGGAGCCAGGCTGGCACTGGCAGATGAACCTGGAACTGCTCGACGATCAACTTGGAGAGATGGGTGACTGGCCGGACCACTTCGAGGAGCCCTACCTCGGACCAACCCTGTGGATCGCCGGTGAGAACTCCCGATATGTCCAGCCCCAATACGCCCCCGCGATGCGTGACCTGTTTCCGCGGACCCGGCTGGTCACGATTAAGGACGCAGGACACTGGCTGCACAGCGACCAACCCGAAGTCTTCGTGGCGATACTTCGCAGGTTTCTCAGCACACCGGCCTCGCCGCGTCCATAGGATTTCGGCATGCCTTTGCCGGCGCCGGTTGCTGTTTTCGCACTGCAGCTGCCCACTCCGAGCGCCAGCGCGAGCGTGGACCCGACCGCTGGCTCTCACGGGTTTGCCGCCTACCTCATCGGCGGATTCTTCGCTCTCGGATTGATCATGTTCGTCGGGTTTCTGCTCAGCCGGAAACCAAGGTCGGCGGCGCGGTAAAAAGCGGCAAGGCACGCAACCCGACCAGCAGTGACAAGGCGTTCACCCCGATAGCGATCGTTGCGCACCACAGCATCCGGTTTCCCCGTCCTTCCGGGTATTTGCCGCGACGCCGGACGACCGCAAAGATCAACGCCCCCTCGATGGCAGCGACGCCCAATACAGCAAGCAGCAGCGCTCCCGGATCGGGTCCTCGCAATACGAACCGCCAGAGGAACGGCACGGTGATGACATTGACCACGATTGCTTTGGCGATCGCCGACCAGCGGTTCAGGGGCCCGCGATCTCGTTTGACCCAGCCGACGGCGGCGAAGGCACCGAGATAGGCCGGCACTTCAACGGCACAGGTGATCGCCAGTCCGACAAGGAATGCGTCCCAGAACGCCACCAGCGACCAAGGCGCCACCATGGTCACAGTCTGGCGTCGGTTTTGAATTCGTCACAGACGTGTGACCTGAAGGATTTCGGAGGGATTGTTGGGCTTGCCACCACCGCGCGGATTACTGCCGTCCTGACCCTCTGCCGCCATGGCGGCCACCACGTCCCGGGATTGCGCATCGATCTGGCCGAAGATGGTGGCGCCGGCAGCGCGATCCAGGGTGGTGGAATCATCCCAAACCATAAAGAACTGGGACCCGTTGGTATTTGGCCCACTGCTCGCCATGGCCACCACTCCGCTGACGTACGATTCCGTGCCATCGGTCTCGTCGGCGAACATATAGCCCGGCCCGCCTCCTCCGGTTCCAGTGGGATCACCGCACTGCAGGATGAAGAACGCCTTATCGACCAGCCGCGGGCACCGGGTCTTGGTGAAAAAACCCTGGTCCGCCAGGGACTCGAATGAGCGAACCGTGCACGGCGCCCGAACTCGGTCGAGTGTCAGCCGGACCGGCCCGTTGGTCATCTCCAGTACGTAGGTCACGGTGCCGCTGGTCGGCACCTCCGTTGAGCTTGGCAACGCGACTGGCCGGGCCGCTGTGCCGGTTTCCACGTACTCGCAGGTCGTTGTCTCTCCGATCGGGGCCATTGCCGAGGGGGACGCGACGCGGTCGGCGGCGCCCGATGAAACAGACGGAGACGGCTGGTCAGGAATTTCTCCACAGCCGGTGACTAGGCACCCGGCCGCAGCAGCCAGGGCAGGCCACCGGTGGGACCGTCGCATGCGCTTCACCTTGTCATGAGCATCCGGTCGCCAGCGGCCCGACGCTCCGAGGTCTCCCCAACTTGCCCTGCCTTGCAAAATGCAGATTCTGCGGACCGAGTCGAAACCGTCGAAGTCGCCGCGTGCGTAGGGTGATCACTGTGGTACGGCTGACCAAGATCTACACAAGAACCGGCGACGGTGGCCAGACTCGACTTGCTGATATGTCAGTGACGGCGAAGACCGATCCTCGGGTGGCGGCCTACGGTGATGTTGATGAGACGAATTCGGCGATCGGATTGGCGTTGGCGACTGGCGATCTGCCTGACGAGGTGGCCGACGTCTGCCGACAGCTCCAAAACGAGCTGTTCGACCTCGGTGCCGATCTGAGCAGTCCGCTGAAACCACCCGGCGAGGTTCCTCAGCTCCGAATTGAGCAGTCGGCGATTGACCGGCTCGAGTCGTGGTGCGATTACTTCAGCGATCCGCTGCCATCACTGACGTCGTTCATTTTGCCTGGCGGTTCATTGGCCGCGGCTCAGCTGCACGTTGCGCGTACCGTGGCCCGGCGGGCAGAGCGCTCGGTATGGGCCGCGGCAGAGCGGTACGGCACGCAGCCTTCGACGGAGGATTCCCCAGGCGGTGTCAATCCGTTGGCGATCAGATACCTGAACCGGCTATCGGATCTGCTATTCATCCTGACCCGAGTCGTCAACGGCCCGAGCGGCGATATTCTCTGGCTCCCCGGCGGCCAGCGTGGGCGCTAGGTCTTTGTAGGAAGCCCGCCCTAATTCCTCAGTAGTCCGGGTGGGGCCGCCTCGAGCCAGCTCAACAGACCGGTAAGCGAGCCCGGGCTCATCGCCAGCTCGCATTTCTCGGGCCACTCCCCGCTGACCTCAATGAGGACGATCCGTTGGTCGGCGTAGAGGGAGACCGATTCGGCGGGCGTCGGGTCACGACTGTCCACAACCCGCACCTCCCGTCGGGTGAATGACTTGCGCGGTCGCAGCGCAAAGGAGAAGAACCGGAACCACTCGAGAATCTCCTCGTTGTAGCGGCCGATTCCTAGCACCCACCCCCCGGTGGTCGTTCCCGGGCGCAATCTGAGGCTGCACTCGAAGGTGCCACCTTGCCGGGCGAGCCAACGCCGGCGAGTACCGAGAAGCACGAGGGGCAGAGCAAGGCAAATTGCAATGAGCACCAGGATTTCGACGACGGCCAGCCAGCTCTGCATGTCCCCGACATCCCCGCCCTAGCTAGCCTCCTGATTGGAACGCTATTATCCAGCCTTCTGAGCCGCACGCAGTTGAGCCGTGGCCCGCAAGAAGTGCCGCCTGTCCTCGTCGGTGCCGTCTCCGGAGTCGAGCACCCGCTGCGCTTCCGCCAGCTCCTTCTCCGCCTGGGCGACATTCATTTCGCCGGCCATTCGAGCGTACTCGCTGAGGATCGACACGCGTCCTTGCGAGACCGAGATGAACCCGCCATCGACTGCGATGATCTCCCGCGTGCCATCCTCGCTGAAGATCACGACGGCACTGGGTTCGAGGACCGCCAGGACTGGCTCATGGTTGGGCAGGATCCCGATGTCGCCCTCGACTGTCTTGGCGATGATGTTGGACGACTCGCCCGACCACACGACTCGGTCGGCTGCGACGACTTCCACATGCATCGGCTCAGCCATGACTGACCGCCCGCCCTTCCCCGTGCTTCGGGCACGTCATGCTCAGAGTTCCTTCTGCAGCTCAGACCAGCGGCGCTCCACGTCTTCCATTCCACCGACGTTGAAGAAGGCTTGCTCCGCGATGTGGTCCACCTCGCCGTCACAGATCATCCGGAACGACTCGATGGTCTCGTTCAGCGGCACCGTGGACCCGGGGATGTTGGTGAACTTCGTGGCCATATATGTGTTTTGGCTGAGGAACTGCTGAAGCCGGCGGGCACGGGCGACGATGATCTTGTCTTCCTCGGACAGCTCGTCGACACCGAGGATCGCGATGATGTCCTGGAGCTCTTTGTTGCGCTGCAGGATCTGCTTCACACGAACGGCGACGTCGTAGTGCTGCTGGCCAATGTATTGCGGATCTAGGATGCGCGAACTCGAGGTAAGCGGGTCGACCGCCGGATACAGACCCCGAGACGCGATGTCGCGGGACAGCTCCGTCGTGGCATCCAAGTGAGCGAACGTTGTCGCCGGCGCCGGATCGGTGTAGTCGTCGGCGGGCACGTAGATGGCCTGCATGGACGTGATCGAGTGCCCGCGGATCGAGGTGATCCGCTCCTGCAGCTGGCCCATCTCGTCGGCGAGGTTCGGCTGGTAACCCACCGCCGACGGCATCCGGCCGAGCAGCGTGGAGACCTCCGAGCCCGCCTGGGTGAACCGGAAGATGTTGTCAATGAACAACAGCACATCCTGGTTCTGCACGTCACGGAAGTACTCAGCCATGGTCAGCGCCGACAAGGCGACCCGCAGCCTGGTGCCCGGGGGCTCGTCCATCTGGCCGAATACCAGCGCGGTGTCACCGAAGACGCCGGCCTCCTCCATTTCGTGGATAAGGTCGTTGCCCTCCCGGGTCCGCTCACCAACGCCGGCGAATACCGATGTGCCCCCGAAGTTGTGCGCGATCCTGTAGATCATTTCCTGGATCAGCACGGTCTTGCCCACGCCTGCGCCGCCGAACAGGCCGATCTTGCCGCCCTGCACGTAGGGGGTCAATAGGTCGAGCACCTTGATGCCGGTCTGGAGCATCTCCGTCTTGGACTCCAAGGCATCGAACTTGGGCGCCGGCCGGTGAATCGGCCAGCGCTCGGTGATATGCACCTCCGACGGCGGTACGTTTAGCGGCTCACCGGTCACATTCCAGACGTGGCCCTTGGTGATGTCGCCGACCGGGACCGTGATCGGCCCTCCCGTGTCGCGGACCTCCGTGCCGCGGGTCATGCCGTCGGTCGGCTTGAGCGCAATGGCCCGGACCAGGTTGTCGCCGACGTGTAGGGCGACCTCCATCGTCATGGTGCGCTTCTCGTCACCGACCTGCGTGTCCACGAGCAGGGCATTGTAGATTTCAGGCATCTGGTCGATCGGGAACTCGACGTCGACCACGGGGCCGATCACCCGGGAGACCCGGCCGACACCTCCCGCGGTGGCCTCAGACTCTTGTTCTTCAACAGTGGCGGTCATGTCTCGTCCTTCCTAGTCCGCCGCAGCGGTAGCTTCGGCTAGAGCACTTGCCCCGCCGACAATCTCGGAAATCTCCTGGGTGATCTCTGCCTGCCGAGCCTGGTTGGCTTCGCGCGTCAGGCGTTCGATCAGTTGCTGGGCGTTGTCCGTCGCAGACTTCATCGCCTTTTGCCGGCTGGCCAGTTCAGAGGCGGCAGCTTGGAGCAGGCAGTAATGAATACGGCTGGCCACATACAGCGGCATGAGTTCATTGAGCACCCTCTCAGCATCGGGCTCAAACTCATAAAGGGGCAGCAACTCGTGTTCCGCCGGAGGCTCGGTGCCCTCGACGACCTCGATGGGCAGCATTCGGATGACCTCTGGCCGCTGGGTCAGCATGGAAACGAAACGCGTGTAGACAACATGGATCTCATCGACGCCGCCCTCCTCGCTCGGGCTGAGAAACGCACGAATCAAGGTGTCGGCGATCTCCCGGGCGTGGGCGTAGCTGGGAGCGTCGGAGAAGCCCTCCCAGCGATCCGCAATGCTGAGCCGGCGGAAAGTGCAGTAGGCAATGGCCTTGCGGCCGGTCAGGTAGCGCTCCACCTCTAGGCCTTTGCTCTCCAGCAGCATCCGAAGCTGCTGTGCCTCCTTGATCACCGAGGACGAGTAGGCACCGGCGAGGCCGCGGTCCGACGTGATCACCAGTAGTGCTGCCCGGCGCGGATTCTCCTTCTCAATCAACAGTGGATGATCAACGTTGGAGAAGGTGGCAACGGCTGATACCGCTCGGGTCAGCTCTCGGGCGTATGGAGTCGCTGCCTGGGCACGCTGCTGCGCCTTGATGATCCGCGATGCGGCGATGAGCTCCATCGCGCGAGTAATCTTCTTGGTCGTGCCGACCGAAGCCCGGCGCTGCCTCAACTCCCGCAGACTTGCTGGCATGGGTTAACCCCGCCTCTGCCTCACGATTTGCTCCTGCTCGACCTCGCCCGCGTCCAGCGTCTCGTGCTCCTCACGTCCGGGGCCGATCAGCATCTTCCCGGAGCCGGTCTGGAACCCTCGCTTGAACTCGGCGATCTGCGACTTCAAAGCTTGCGCGGTGTCCTCGTCGAAGGACTTCGTCTCCCGGATGTTCTGTAGCACGCTGCCGTTGTGGCGCAGGTACTCCAGCAGCTCCTGCTCGAAGCGCAGCACGTCGTCGAGCGGCACCTCGTCAAGCTCCCCGTTGATGCCGGCCCAGACCGAGACCACCTGCTCTTCCACCGGGTAGGGCGTGTACTGCTGCTGGCGTAGCAGCTCGACCAGCCGGGAACCTCGGTCGAGCTGGCGGCGCGAGGTGGCATCGAGGTCGGAGGCGAACATGGCAAACGCCTGCATGTCGCGGTACTGGGCCAAGTTGATCTTGAGCGAGCCGGCGACGTTCTTCATCGCCTTGATCTGGGCGGCGCCGCCTACACGGGACACCGAGACACCGACGTCGATGGCCGGCCGCTGGTTGGCATTGAAGAGATCCGACTGCAGGAAGATCTGTCCGTCGGTGATCGAGATGACATTGGTCGGAATGTAGGCCGACACGTCGTTGGCCTTCGTCTCGATGATCGGCAGGCCGGTCATCGAGCCGGCCCCCATCTCGTCGGAGAGCTTGGCGCAGCGCTCGAGCAGCCGGCTGTGCAGATAGAAGACATCGCCCGGGTAAGCCTCCCGGCCCGGCGGCCGGCGCAGTAGCAGCGACATGGCACGGTAGGCCTCGGCCTGCTTGGTGAGATCATCGAAGATGATCAAGACGTGCTTGCCCTGGTACATCCAGTGCTGGCCGATAGCCGAGCCTGTGTACGGCGAGACGTACTTGTAGCCGGCCGGGTCTGACGCAGGCGCATGCACTATGGTCGTGTAGGCGATGGCGCCGGACTCCTCCAGCACACCGTGGAGCGCGGCGACCGTAGAGCCCTTCTGGCCCATGGCGACATAGATGCAGCGCACCTGCTGCTCCGGATCTCCGCTCTCCCAATTTGCCTTCTGGTTGATGATCGTGTCGATCGCAATGGCCGACTTGCCGGTCTTTCGGTCTCCGATGATCAGCTGCCGCTGACCTCGACCGATGGGGATCATCGCGTCGATGGCCTTGATTCCGGTTTGCAGCGGCTGATTCACCCCCTGGCGGTCCATCACGCCGGCCGCCTGAAGCTCCAGAGGTCGCCGCTCGTCGATCGGACTGATGTCACCCAAGCCGTCAATCGGTCGGCCCAACGCGTCGACGACCCTTCCGAGGTAGCCGTCGCCGACCGGCACCGACAAGATGTCGCCGGTTCGCCGAACCGACTGGCCCTCCTCGATGCCCTCGGAGTCGCCCATGACCACAACACCGATCTCCCGCACATCGAGGTTGAGTGCGATGCCCAAGGTGCCGTTCTCGAACTCCAAAAGCTCATTGGCCATCGCTGACGGCAAGCCCTCCACTCGGGCGATGCCATCTCCGGAGGTGACGACCGTGCCAACCTCCTCACGGGTCGCGGTATCGGGGGTGTATGCCGAGACAAACCGATCGAGGGCCTCGCGGATTTCCTCGGGACGAATCGTGAGTTCTGCCATCGCCTTCGTTCCTGCTTCCTAACTCGGTGCTTGCAAGGTTCTGTTTCTCTAGGAGAAGAGTCGCCACGCCTCATGCAGCCGACCGGCGACGGTGCCCTCGATCACCTCGTCGCCCAGTTCCACCCGAATGCCGCCGAGCACATGCTCGTCGATCACCTCTTGGATGGCTACATCGCGGCCAACCTGCGAACGAAGCGAGCTCCGGAGCCGCTCCCGTTGCTCCTCGGTCAGCGGCTTGGCGACATGCACGGTCGCAACAACTCGGTTCTTTTGTGCTGCCGCCACGGTGACATAGCCCTCGATAGTTTGACCGAAGGTTCGTTCGCGGCCCGCCACGGCGCGCTTGGCGAGCGCGATC
>Ga0126312_10000439_pt1 | contig 24444 bp, 23 predicted proteins | sample Plot104A_FD_92537 | JGI IMG/M metagenome (GOLD analysis project Ga0126312, IMG submission 92537) | Serpentine soil microbial communities from UC McLaughlin Reserve, CA, USA - Plot104A | ecosystem: Environmental > Terrestrial > Soil > Grasslands | place: USA: UC McLaughlin Reserve, Lake County...
GGGGGGGCGTCCCGAGAAGGACGGGTCTGTGGAAGGCTGGATCAGGAAGCGGACCGTGCCCAGGGCCTCGGGACTCCTGATCGGGCCTCGTAGGGAGGCTAAGGAGGTGAGCGAACGCTACGGGCTGGCAGATGGCGCCGTCTCAGTGATAGCCAACCCTATAGACACAGAGGAATGGAAACCACAGGACAGGAAGCAGGCGAGGACCCAGATGGGTATCTCCGAAGAAGCAGCGGTCGCTTGCTGGCATGGGCGCATAGACATAATGCGCAAAGGGCTTGACATCTTGGTCAGGGCCTGGAGCCAGGTGTGCGAAGAACGTCCGGAGGCAGACCTACGGCTCTTGCTGTGCGGCGGGGGCGCCGGAGACGAGAGGTTGAGAGAACTCATTGAGGCGGCCGGCCTGCGAGGTGTTCACTGGCACGAGGGGTACACCACAGACCGAGCGATAGTGCGTCGTCAGCTTGCCGCTTCAGACGTGTTTGTGTTTCCCTCGCGCCACGAAGGGTTCGCGGTGGCCCCGATGGAGGCGATGGCTTGCGCAAGGGCGGCCGTGGCGTGCGACGCACCAGGAGTTGCAGACTTGCTCCGGAGAGGAGAGAGGGCGGGAGGAATAGTAGTGAGAGGCAAGAAGGCTGTGGAGCTGGCAAGAGCACTGGGCCGACTACTCGATGACCGGGAACTAGCGTGGCGGATGGGGGAGCTGGGGAGGAGGCACATGGAGGAGCGCTACTCGCCGGAGGCGATAGGGGAGGGCCTGCTCAAGGCTTTGCACGGGGCAGCGCCAGAGCGCTTCCCACCCCCGCCAATCTGAATCGGAGCACGGCGCACGCGGGTACAACCCGCAGCGCCAAGGCTTCCGATGGTAGAAAGGCCGGGATCGCCTGCGGAGCACGCATAATACGATGCGCGATGATCGGGACCCGCTCTGCGATATCTCGAAGATCGAAACGTCAAAGATCGGAAAGGATGAACACGCTGCTGCCAACAACGCGATTGTTCGCTGGGCCGGCATGACGCGGCTGTCGAAGCGCTGCTCCGCTTTAGGTGTGGAGAGCAGGCGAAGACCCTCAGAATTGGAGCGGAGAACCAAGGGACTAGAAGATGGACTGCGGGATCGTGGCTGCAGACTTCGGCGCTCTAAGCAAAGAACTCAGCGCCTCACACAACAAAACAATCGCTTCATGCAACAGATCAGGACCCTGCGAGCTTCACGGGCCTGGCGGGTTCTATCCATAATACATTCGAGCGAGCAGGGATTAAAGTGACCCCGGCGGAGCTGCGGGAGTTAGCCTCGCAAGACAGAAGAACGTGATTCGGCGCGGTTAGAAACAGGGGCTTGACGGAGGCTGGGGTAGGGTGGGAAGTGAACGAGGATCTATGAGGAGGCGCCTGATACTCGTGCGGGAAAGCCGCCCCAGGATGCTACAAACGGCAGCCCTCTGGGTGACGAACGCGATCCTGCTGGTCATAGGGGCTTGGGGGATTACACTCTTCGTTCGGCACAGCCTCGTTGCACTTGCGTTTCCCTATCCCCTCGATTACGGGGAGGGACCGCTGCTCGACCAGGCAGCAAGACTGGCAGACTTCCGCGACATCTATCCAGCAGACCTCTCAGAGGCGCCCTACGCCATATCCAATTACCCTCCGTTGTTCGTCCTCCTCCAGACGCCCTTGGTGTGGTTGTTCGGTCCCGAGTTCTGGTACGGGCGTGTGATCTCCATCGCATCCGCCATCATCGTAGCCGTTCTCATCTTCCTGACGCTCCGCGCCCTGACGAAGGACAAGATTGCCTCTCTGCTTGGCGGATTGCTCTTCTTAGATGTCCCATACGTCCTCCTGTGGTCACCTCTCGCTCGGGTGGACATGATGGGTTTGGCTCTCTCGTGGGGTGGAATCTACCTCGTCGTCCGCAAGCCAGAAGGTAGGCGGAGCGTGATCCTCGCTGCTTTCCTGGTGGTCGCGGCCATCTACACGCGCCAGACCTACGCGCTCGCTGCACCCTTGGCGGCGTTCGTATGGCTCCTCAGCCAACGGCAGCGACGCCACGCGCTGACTTTAGCGATGACGGTGGGCGGAACGAGTCTGGGGTTGCTAGCCATCCTGAGTGTGCTGACCAATGGGGGGTTCTTCCTCCACACTGTGACCGCAAACATGAATGAATTCCTCTGGGAGCAGGTGGCATTTTTTCTCCGCAGGTTACTGGGACTCATGCCCGTGCTGCTTGCAGGTGCTGCTGCTTTCCTGTTCCTCGGTTTCCGGTCGCGGGGAGCGTCCTGGTGGCTGGTAGCCCCTTACCTACTCGGAGGACTTACGACTGCGTGCCTGATCGGTAAGGTCGGCGCGTATGTCAACTATCTGCTCGACCTCTCGGCCGCGCTGGCTCTGGTGACCGGAGTACTCGTAGCCCGGTACGTGGGTAAAGCGGGCGTGCGAGCGGTCATTCTCCTTGTCATAGCGGTGCAGATGGTGATCATGGTCCATGCCTCGCAGTCCCTCTACACAGGACTTCAGGACCGCGTCATTTCACACAGGGATGGCATGGAGCGTTTACAAGAGATCGTTATTGACTCGGAGAAACCCGTCCTGGCCGACGAGTATATCGGCCTACTCCCTATGGTCGGGCGCCGAATCTACATACAGCCTTTTGAGTTCTCCCAACTGTCGCGTGAGGGAGAGTGGGACCAGCGGCCCTTTGTCAAATCTCTTGGAAGGAAAAAGTTCGAGGCCATCATAATCTTCGGGTCTTCGAGTCCGCCGGAAGCACGATGGACCGCTAGAATGCTGAAAGCGCTACACGCCAGCTACAAACCAACGGAGAAGCTCGCCGGTGCCACAGTCTATAGACCTAGAAGTCACGGTAGGGCTCGGTAAAGTTCGCCACTGAGAAGGTGAAGCCCCCTCCTCCTTCCGGCTGGGATTCAATGAGGCGTCAGGACCATTGAATCTTCTGCGCGGTCTCACTACCATGCGGCGTGCCGTTGGGAGTGGGTCGTTAAGGTGGGTGTAGAAGAGCATATGAGTGGGGAGAGGATCGGGAGCTTTGAGGTCCAGCACCTGCATGGTCCCTGGGAGATAAGTGGCGGGGACGATGAGCTTGTCGTGCTCTGCCTGGTACGAGATGGAGAGCCGTGGGTGCACACTTTCATCGAGCACTACTTTTCACTGGGTGCCAGGCACCTTGTATTCCTGGATAACGGTTCGACCGACGGTACAGTGGCGGCCGCCTGCGGACACGACAACATGACGGTGCTCCGCACAGAGCTGTCCTTCGGTGCCGGCGTCGAAGGCACCGAGGGGCAAAATCTCATGAGGCGGTACCTCATCGAGCGCTTTGGCAAACACAGGTGGTCTCTGTGTGTGGATATAGACGAGCTATTCGATTTTCCCTACTCGGACATTATCAGCCTAGACTCCTTCCTCCGCTACCTGAACAGCAAGTCCTACACTGCGGTTGCGGCGCAGATGCTGGACATGTTCCCAGAGAGACTCTCGGTGAATAGCGCACTGGGGACGGCCGAAGAGTTTAAAGAAGAGTACCGCTTCTACGACATCTCGAAGATCGAAAGGTCAAAGATCAAAGAGAACAAAGCTGCTGGCGCGAACAACTTCATGGATAGCGATGAGGTGGCGGCTAAGGTGAAGGGGGGCATTCGCCGTGACGTCTTCGGTTACAAGCCTCTGCTGACGAAGTATCCTCTGCTGTTCTCCGATGGCACGTTGGAGCACTTGGGCGTGCATGCTATCCGTAATGCCAGGGTCTCTGACGTTACTTGCGTGCTCTTGCACTACAAGTTCTATGCTTTTGCCTTACAGGAGTATTGGTATAAGGCCATCGAGTACAAGAGGGGTAGGGGTCCCTTCATGCGAAGTAGATACGAGCGCTATCTGGAGGTCCTGGAGGGGGAGCCTGAGCTGCACCTGAGGCAGGAGAGCTCCAGAGAACTCTCGGGCGTGAACGATCTGCTCGAAAACGGATTCCTGGTCGCCTCCGAGGACTACATCGGCTGGGTCGGTGCGGAGGAGAGTGTCTTCTTCGCGCGAGCGGATCCTCATGGTGGTGCCGGCGTCCCTGCTGAGCACCTCTTCCGATCCAGGCGTCAGGAACGGACGAAAACGCTCAGGGTGGGGAAGCTCGAACGTGAGCTTCTTGAGTGCCAGCGTCGCGTGAGGGCGAAAACTCACAGAGTACGCACTCTCAGGGGTAAGCTCGCTGATCAGAAACGGCGTGTGATGGATCTGGAAGGGAAACTGCAGGCCAACCTTCGCAGGCTGCGAGGCTTCAAACGGAGGACGCGCAGCCTCAAAGAGCGTAATAACCGTCTCAAGCAACGCATCGACACTCTGAAAGGTTCCCGAGGCGGGCGTGTTCTATCTATAATACATACCATCAGGGTAAGGTTAACCCGCCCGTGGACCGACTAATCGTTCAATAATGGAAGGCATACGATGACGCTAGGAACGTTCAGGATGGGTTGCCGAGCGTCGGGCGCACAGGTGATTGGTTGACAACCCCGTCTCAGCGAGTATTTCTAGCCGTCCATCCATCGGGGTGCTACGGCTCCCGGTACTCCATTCTCTTGGGTAGATGTTCTTGGCCGCTTTCCGAACTTCCGAGAATTCCCGTTATGCGAAGTTGGCGCTTCTGGCCGGCCAACGGTCCAGGCGGGTGATCAGGGATCGGGCGTCGACCGAGGCTTGCTTGAGCTGGAGGCTGACCAAGGGATACTGCCCCAGGGACTGACCGAGGGGCTCGCGGCGGGTCCGGATGGTTATGTCTGCTGAGCTAGACGTAGCCTTTACCCACAACTGCTGCAAAGACAGAGCACGGCAGGCGTTTATCCCGGCGAGCGAGGAAGAGCTAGAGTGGCAAAGTATTATATTGATAAGCGCGGGTAGCGAGTTCTTCTGCGCGGCGGATGTAGCGCATGGTCGTCTTGGGGTCTGAATGGCCGAGGAACTGTTGGATTACGAGCAGGGGCGCTTCGTTTACGGCCATGTTGGTGCCAACGGTATGGCGGATGGAGTGGGGCGAGATAGCCTTGGTGATGCCGGCGGCCCGCACGTACTTCTTTACTATGTTCTGGACGGAGCGGGTGGTGAGGGGTTTGTCCTTGCCGACCCGCGAGGTGAAGAGAGGTTTGCGAGAGTCGAGGTGAGAGGTGAAGCTACGTCCGGTGAGCAGGACGAAGCGCTGGACGAGGCGCCAGAGGTCGGGTGAGATCGACACGTTGCGGACCTTATCGCCCTTGCCGAGGACACGCAGCAGGACCTGATCTGAGGCCGCGTCGCGGAAGTCCCCTATCCGGAGGCTCACCAGCTCAACCTCCCTGAGCCCACAACCCGCCATTACCGCGAGCATGACGTAGTCACGGTAGTTGGAGGCCCGGGCAGCGTTTAGCATGCCAGAGAGTTCCTCCTCGGTAAGCACGTTGTAAGCCGGGTCCTGGCGCACCCGCGGGCTCTTGGCGAAAAACCGTAGCGACTCGGGGTTCACCGTCGTGGCGCCGGCCATGTACGTGAAGATCAAGAACCTCCTCAGCACCGCAAGCTTCTTCGCCGCCGTCGCCGCCGCATACTTCCCTATCAGATGCTCCCTGTAGAGCGAGATGTCCTCCGCCGCCATGTCCCCGAGTTCCTTCCCCATCTCACCCCTTAGAAACGAGATGAACATCGTTAGTTCTGTATTATAGGTTTTTATCGTCTGAGGGCTGGAAAGGGTACGGAGGTAGACGGAGATGAGACGTTCGGCCTCTGGGAGGGTGGATTGCGGTACTAGTGTTGTCTCGCGCGCGGGTTCGGGGAGGTTAGTCTCGCGGGTCATGGTAGGTTATGAGGGAGACCACACCGTAAGGTTTTAGCTTGTCGCGGCCGTGCAGGTAGGCGAGTTCTATTAGGAAGGCCACGCCGGCGACCGTGCCGCCGGCGTTTTCGACGAGGTGGCACATGGCGCGGGCCGTCCCCCCTGTGGCGAGGAGGTCGTCTACCACGAGGACGCGGGTGCCTTCGGGGATCGCGTCGGAGTGGGCTTCCAGGGCGTCGGTACCGTACTCGAGCTCGTAGGTGGCGGTGATGATCTCTCTAGGGAGCTTCTTCGGCTTGCGGGCGAGGATCAGGCCCTTCTTGGCGCGGTAGGCGAGGGCCGTGCCGAACACGAAGCCGCGGGCTTCGGCCGAGAGTATGCGGTCGTAGGAGATATCGCTCGCCGTCTCGGCGAGGGCGTCTACCGCCAAGTGCAGCGCGTCGCCGTCTTCTATGAGGGGGGTTATATCCTTGAAGGAGATGCCCTCTCGCGGGAAGTCAGGGACGGTGCGGATATGCTTCTGTAGTTCCCTGGCAGCGTCAGTGGTTGGGCGCGCGGGGTCGGTCACGGGGCGAAGGTGTCTATCACGTTCGCCATCATCAACTCCTTGATGCGGGAGTCGACGGCGGCGAGGTGGCGAGCCTTGTTCATCGCCTCACCCACGCGCCCATCGTCGCCGCTGCGCAGCTCGGGGTTGAGGACCTGTTTGAACAGGGCTGCCTCGCGGTCGACGGCGGCCATGATACCGCGGAGATGACGGGGTTGGATGGAGTATTTCGCCATCTCCAGAGCCAGGCGTGCGATCTCGGCGTCGCGCTGGGTCAGTTCCCCACTGCGTCCGATCACTCCTACGCTGATCAGCTCTTCGACGAAGCGTATCTCCGTCTCCAGCGTATCGGCCAGCTCCTCACGCGTGTACGTTCTCTCCTCGAGAACCCTGGAGAGGTCCCCCACCGAGTCGCCCGCGGGGAAGGCGCCACCTCCTTCTATGCGCTTCTTTATGACCTTGAGCGGGAGATATTCCTTGTCCTGGAGCGTCAGGATGTAGCGGAGGAGCTCTATGTCCTGGGACGAGAACAGCCGGTAGCCCCCGCGCGTGCGGCTGAGGGTGATCAGACGCCTCCGCTCGAGGTAGCGGATCTTGCTTACCGAGAGGGTCGGGAACTCGGGTCTTAAGCGTTCGACAACCTCGCCGATGGTAAAGCTGTCCTTGGTCGCGCTGTATCTCTGCGATGTCGGTGCGTAGCTCTCGCCGGTGTGGCCTTCGTTGGTCTCTTGAGATGTGCCGTCGCTTTCCACCCTGTTCACTCCCATCCTCTCGACTACAGTGCCTGGTACTTTAGGAGAACACGAACCGGAAGCGGTATTTACCGACCTGTATCTCGTCGCCGTTGCGCAGGTCGACGGCATCGACCCTGACACGGTTGACGTAGGTCCCGTTCAGGCTTCCCACGTCGCGTATCCTGTACCCATTCTCTCCGTGCACGATCTCCGCGTGTTTCCTCGAGACGGTTACGTCGTCGAGGAAGATGCTGCTCTCCTGTCCCCGGCCGACCGTGACGACATCGTCGCCCAGGTCGTGCATCCTGCGCCCGGCCGTCCCCTCTACCTGATCCATCTCTATAAGAGCCGCCCCGTCGGCGCCGCCAGGGGTGGTTGGACCGATGTCCTCGCCGAAACTCGGCGCGTAAGAAACGGTGCTCTGGCCGAAATCGAGCTTGGTGCCGCACTCCGCGCAGAACTTCATCTGGGATGAGACCTCGGCTCCACACTCAGGACACTCTCTCACGACCGCTCCTGTTCGGGAGACTCTCCCAGCAACACCCGCGCCAGGTCCGCCGGGGAAAGCACATAAGCGCCCCTCTTCAGGAGCTCGGCACGAATGAGATCCATCCTCCCTCGCAGGATTTGCTGCCTGTAGCTGAGGGCGCGCTCTTCCTCCGAGAGTTCCTCCAGGGCCTCCCTCAGTTCCTCCTCAGCGAGGGCTGTGATGTCCTCGGCGCCCTCCCAATCAAATGCCTCATGCAGCCCCGCATCGTCCATGGCATGAGTATAGCCTACCCTGAACCTGAAGTGCAATCTCAGCTTGAGAGCAGCGCCTGGTCGTCGATCAGGGACTTCACGAGGTCGACGTACTCCTCCATTATCTCCTCGGCGCTCGCGTCTTCCGATTCGGCGTAGACGTAGAACACCGGGCTGTCGGGATCGGGGAGCATAAGGACCCAGCCGTCCTCGACGCCCAGCAGCACGCCCTCGGCGAGGATGGCATCCGGGTCGCCTCCGAACCTCTCGGCGAGGCCGCGCATCACACGCCCTTTGGCGGACCAGGGGCATTCGATGCGTTCTCTTTCGACGTGGTCGAAGGAGTCTCCGAACTTCCGGCGCACGCTGGAGAGGGGCGTCTCGCGGAACACTTCCAGGGCGCTGGCCATCGTCATAAAGCAGTCGGGCGCCGGTAAGAAATCAGGGAAGATGTAGCGACCGTCGGCGAGGGAGGCGAGGTCGGCCCCTACGGCGGCCGCCTTTATGGCGACGTTGGAGAGGCCCGTGCGACTCATCTCCACTGTACCATCGCCCTCCTTTACGAGTCTCTCGTATCCGCGCGTGAGGTTGATCGGGAGCACGACGCTTCGGGGGTGTAACTGGTCAATGAGGCAGGCGAGCATTACGTCGGGAGGCACCGACTCGCCTTTATCGTCGACGAACTGGAGGTACTCGGCTTCCGGGCCCACGACGGCGCCGAAGGCCGCGTCCACGGTGGGTACGATGCGGGCGACGCGTTCGATGCTCTCCTCCAGGTTCATCCTCCCTGCTTCACCGACGGCGTTGGCGTTGGCGAAGCCCTCCATGACGACGGCGCTCACACCGAGCCTGGAGAAGACGCGGCTAGCCACGAGGCCGGCGACGCCCCCGCAGAAATCCACGACGATGGTCGCGCCCGAGGTCTTCTCCCTATCCACGGCGCGTTCGAGGCGCTCCACGAACTGCTCCAGGACGCGACCTGGGTAGATCAACTCCCCAATGTCCCCGCCGTGAGCCCTGCGATACTCCTCGCGCACGAACGCCTTCTCGATGGACCTCTCATCCCCCTCTGTTATAGGGGTCGCATCGGCGGAGAAGAACAGGATCTCGACGTCCTCGGGGTCGGTTCCGGCACGCACGTGCGCCCCGGCAGAAGATTTGCCGGCGAGCACGTCGTGGCGGACGACCCCGGCGTGGGCGGCCCTCAGGTCCCTGATGTTTATTCCTGTGCCGAGCAGGGCCGCGGTCATCGCGCGCTTGGCGACCTGGGCCGCGAGCGAGGAGTCGCGACCCAGGGTCACGACGGCCCCCGGGTCGAGCGTGGTTCCGAACGAAGAGGCCAGGCGGGTTACGAACTCGGGGGTCAGGTCCACGTTGAACTTGCCGCTGACGACGCCGCGTTTGAACACGGTGCGCAGGCCCATGGTCTCGTAGATCAGGGACTGCGTTACGTTCGCCCCCGTCTCTATGGTCTTGTGGGGGTAGACCTTCACTTCGGGGGCAATGGTCGCCCCTTCGCCGACGATTACGTCGTCGCCGAGCGCGCTGCGTTCGAGGATGCGGGCCCGGGCCTGGACGTAGGAGTTACGGCCCACGAGGGTGTCTACGAGCTCCGCGCCCTCGCCTATGTAGGTCCCCTCCGCGATCACGCTGCGCTCTACGGTGGCGCCCGCCGAAACGACGACGTTGTCGGCGATGACCGAGTAGGCGCCTATTCTGGCGCCCTCGTCGACGCGGACGTTCTCCCCGATCACGACGGGCCCTTCGAGCTCATCGTCGTCGACCAGTGCCCTGCGCCCCACGTAGATGTTCTCCCTGAGACGCGTACCGGGGGCCCTGACGCCCTTTACGCGGCCGTCGAGCACGTCGCGCTGCGCGCTGGCGAACTGCTCCAGGGTACCTATGTCCTCCCAGTAATCCTCGGTAATGTAGCCGTAGAGCGGACGCCCGGCATCGAGTAGCTTGGGGAAGAGCTCTTTGGAGAAGTCGTATTCTCCCTGTTCGGGGTCAGGGATCTCGGCGGTCGCGGACGGCTCGAGCAGGTAGATGCCGGTGTTCACGGTATCGGAGAAGACCTGCCCCCAGGCCGGCTTCTCCAGAAAGCGGGAGATACGTCCGTCCTCCTCCGTTATGACGATGCCGAAATCCAGGGGGTTCTCGACGCTCTTGAGGACCATGGTGGCCTCGGAGCCTTTCTCTTCGTGAAACTCGACCAGCCGGCTCAGGTCGGCGTCGGTGAGGGCGTCGCCGCTGATGATGAGCAGTCGCTCACCTTCCAGGCCGAGTTGCTGCTCGGCCATCTTTACCGAGCCAGCGGTCCCCGCCGGAGCGTCCTCGATGGAGTAGCGGATGTTTACCCCCCACTCCGAGCCGTCGCCGAAGTAGTCCCTTATCTCATCCGGCATGAACTGCAAGGTCACGGCGATATCCGTGAAGCCGTGGCGTTCGAGGAGCCTCACGATGTGCTCCATGCAAGGGAGGTTGACTATGGGGATCATAGGCTTGGGCTGATCGCTGGTCAGCGGCCTCAGGCGCGTGCCCTGCCCTCCGGCCATGATCACCGCCTTCATCGAAGCTCACCCCCCACAGGAACGCACCTCACATGCCTTGACCTCGCCGCCCGGTCGCCCATGTTCTCCCCTCTTTCTTGACCCTTCCCGCCTCTGGCGGATCGCTTTCCCGACAAGAGTTTATCAGCCCGCTCCGGCCTTTCAGGCCTCCGCTTCTCAGCGGCTCTCAGCAAGTTATCTCGTAGGCTCGCCGTGCGCCGTGCAGGGCGAGGCCCTAAGCGGCAGATGCTGACAGCTGACGAGCGAGGGCGCCAGCCCGAGCGTGCTGAGGAGGCGGCGCAGCCGCCGGGCTGACAAGCTCGCAAAGAGGTTGAACCTCTTTGCGAACTACCGGCTGCTCTTGACCCTTATCCTGACGCTGACGCCCCAGAGACCGTATCTCTTCCGCAGTGCGTTCTGTACATAGCGCACGTAGCTCTCGGGGAGATCTTGGGGCCTGTTTGCGAAGAGCGTGAACCTGGGTGGCGCCTGGCCCGTCTGGGTGGCGTAGCGGATCTTGACGCCCTTCGGTGGGGCGTTGCGACCTACCACGTCCCCGACGAACTCGGCTACCTCGTGCGTCGGCACTCGCATACGGTAGGCTCTTCCGATTCGCGCTGCAAGCGGCAGAACCTTGTCCACCCCGGCGCCCGTGAGCGCGGAGACGTTAACGGAGGGTGGTTTGAGGTCGGTCAGGCAGGCCGAGATGAGACCCTCGATCTCCCGTAGTCTCTGGGGGGGTACGAGATCCCGCTTGTTGACCAAGATCCCGCACGATGAGCCTGCCTCCTCTATCTCACGCGCGATCCTGAGGTCCCCCGCCACGAGGCCGTCCGTGGCATCGACCAAGAGCAGGGAAACGTCGGAGCGCCTTATCGCCTCGGAGGTCCGCAAGGAGGAGTAGTAAGGCACGCCGCGGGAGCGCCTGGCGCCTTTGCTTACACCCGCGGTGTCGAGCAGGAGATAGCGCTCGGTCTCTCCCTCTAGTTCAAGTGCAATTTCGGCCGCGACGGCGTCGGTCGTCGTACCGGCCGTCTCAGTGACGACGGCGCGCTCGGTGCCGAGTAGACGATTGAGGAGGGTACTCTTGCCGACGTTCGGTCTGCCGACGATGGCGAGTCTGGGAAGCTCCTCATCCTTGGCCGGTTCGGAGTCTGGCAGCAGGGAGACGACGACGTCGAGAAGGTCGCCGACACCCAGGCCGTGGACCGCCGAGATCGCATACGGCTCGCCCTCTCCGAGGGAGTAGAAACGGTGGCGCTCGATATCGTCGGCTGGGTTGTCCAGTTTGTTGACGGCGAGCACGCTCTTGGCCCGGGCCCGCCTGAGCTCGCTCGCGATAACAGCGTCGGCCTCGGTCGGCCCGAGCCGGGCGTCGGTGAGGTGCACAACCACGTCCGCTTCCTCGACGGCCACCCTGGCCTGCAGCGTCACGAGAGCCTCGAGACCCACCTTCGCACGGGGCTCCATCCCGCCGGTATCCACCAGGGTGAACTCCCGGCCCGCCCATTCGGCGCTGTTGTACGCCCTGTCGCGGGTGGTGCCCGGCCTCTCCGAGACCACGGCGCCGCGACGGCGCATGATCCTGTTCACCAGCGAGCTCTTGCCCACGTTGGGCGCCCCGACGACGGCGACCACGGGGAGCCGGTTCACGCAGAGCCCGACTTTCGCGAGTCTTCTGCCGGAAGGGCGTAGATGGTGTGCATGATCTCTTCGGCCGCCGCGCGGTAGACTGCGCCCCCCCGCAGCGCCGGGTCTAGCTGTATCGGCTCGCCCACGAAGATGTGAAGCTTTTCGCCGCGCAGGCGGGAGAGGGGTCCCGGTAGTCTGCCCACGTAGACCGGCAGTACGGAAGCACCGCTGCGGACCGCGAGCACGACGACCCCGCTCTTGGCTTCTCTCGCGGATCCGGTGCCCCTGTGGGTGCCTTCGGGGAAGATACCCAACGCCCACCCTTCGGCCAGATAGGCCAGGGCGGCGCGTATGGCGGCCCTTCCGCCGCCCTCGCGGTCGACGGGGAAAGACCCGATAAACTCGAAGAACCTCCGGAAGGGGAAGACGAACAGTTGCTTCTTCGCCATCCATTGCAGCCGGCGGGGGACGGCCACGCAGACCAGCACGGGATCGGCATACTGGCTGTGGTTGGAGGCGACGATCAGGGGACCTTCGGAAGGAACTCTATCCCCGCCATACACCGTGTACCCGAACAATACCTTGCATAGCAGGGTCATGGCCCGCCGGAACAGACGGTACCTCGGAGACATCTCGCCGGGTGTACGTCGCCCCTCGAAGAGCATAGCAGCGCCCCTCACTTTCCCCCGCGCAACTCTGCTGCGGCGAGGTCAAGGACCCTGGAGATTACCTCTTCGAGACTCAAAGAGGTCGTGTCGAGCACGACGGCGTCAGCGGCGGGCTTGAGCGGCGAGACCTCACGCTCGGAGTCCTGCCGGTCGCGCCTGGCAAGGGCGGCCCTGATGCGATCCAACTCCCCCTCTCTTCCCGTCTGTGACGCCCGCCGACGCGCCCGCTCTTCGGGAGCCGCGGATAGGTAGACCTTAAGCTCAGCGTCAGGCAAGACGACGGTACCGATGTCCCTCCCCTCGACGACGGCCCCCCCCTGGTCCTTCGCCCTCTGGGCCGCGGCCCGCTGCACGGGAAGCAAGACTTCCCTGAGAGGCGCATGGGCCGAGACCTTGGATGCCGCCGCAGAGACTTCGGGGGTGCGGAGATCGTGGTCCGCGACCCGCCCCCCGTCGATGCTTGCCCCTTCCGGGTCCAATTCCACCCGGCGAGCGAGCGCCGCAAGCCCCTCCCCGTCATCGAGGTCCACGCTCTCGCGCAGCGCGAGCAACGCGGCGGCCCTGTAGGCGGCACCCGTGTTGAGGTTCACAACCCCCAGCCGGCCGGCAACGGCCCGCGCGACCGAGCTCTTCCCGCTCCCCGCGGGTCCGTCAATGGCTACGAGAATCCCTCCCATAGACCCAGGAAGTATAGCCGAAAGTATCGGCCCTCTACCGCAAGGATTCCAATCGCCCGAAGTAGTCCGGAAAAGTCTTGGTCACACACCCAGGGTCCCCGATCCTTATGCCAGACGCTACAAGCCCCGTTATCGCAAAGGCCATCGCTATCCTGTGGTCCCCATGCGTCCTTATGACCCCAGGATGTATCTTGCCTGGTATTATGCGGATAGATGAGGAGGTGGTTTGGGTTTCGATGCCGAGGCGCAAAAGTTCGGTGGCGACGGCGGAGAGGCGGTCTGTCTCCTGGAGGCGGGTGTGACCGACGTTAGTGATGGTAGTAGGGCCTTCGGCGAAGGGGGCTATTGCGGATAGTGTCATCATGGTGTCGGAGAACGAGTTCATGTCGACTTCGACGCCATGTAGACGGTCCGGCCCTTTTACTTCGATGTATTCGGGGGCCAGTTTTACGCTACAGCCCATATCGGAGAGCACCCTTGCGAAGCGCAGGTCGCCCTGCGTTGAGGTCGAGCCCAGACCGGGGATCCTGACGCGCCCGCCTGTGACGGCCGCTGCGGCCAGGAAGTAGGAGGCCGCGGAGGCGTCGGGCTCCACCTCGTAGTCGTGCGCCGTGTAGAGGGCGGGTTCGACCGAGAAACGGCCATGTGTCTCATCTACGTCGACTCCGAAAGCTTGCATCAGGGCCACCGTGATCCCGACGTAGGGCCATTCCTTTCTACCCTCGGCCAGCAGCGTGACGGGGGTTTGTGCGTAGGGAGCTGCCATCAGAAGGCCGCTAATGAACTGGCTGCTCTTGCTCCCCGAGACCCGCGCCTGCCCACCGGGGATGCCGCCGCCCTTGATGGTCAGGGGGAAGGCACCGTCTTGGGCGGCGTACTCGACTGCGGCACCGAGCTGCCACATCGCATCCACCAGATCAGCGACCGGGCGCTGGCGCATCCTGGGAATCCCGTCCACGGTGTAAGGGCCCCTGCCCAGGGCGAGCGCGGGCGGCAGGAAACGGGCCACCGTTCCCGCGTTGCCGACGAAGAGGTCCACGTTGGAGGCCTCGATCACGCCGCTTTGGCCGTTTACGTAGACTTCTGCGCGCTCGCTGTCTGCGCTTACGTCGATGCCCAGCCTGACGAGGGCATCCAGGAGCCAGTATGAGTCATCTGCGAAGAGCGGGTTTGTGATCCTCGATGGCCCGTCGGCGAGGGCGGCGACGATGAGCGCGCGGTTGGTGACGCTCTTGGAACCAGGTACCCTGATCGTCGCGTCCGGAGGCCGGTCCAATGGCGCTATCTCGAGCTCCTCCGGAAACGTGGGACGTACGTCTTCGACGGTGAAATCGACGCCAGGCACGCCCATGAGGCGGTTCACTGCAGGGCCGCCAGTTCTTCGGGTGTGAGGGGACGGTACTCACCCTCAGGGAGATCGCCGAGGCTCACCGGACCCACACGCGTCCTGTGCAAAGAGATCAAACGCAGCCCCACCGCCGCGCAGGCTCTACGTATTATGCGGTTACGACCCTCGTGGATGGTCAAATCCAGGGAGGTCGTCTTCCTTGCGCGGCTGAGATTGCCCAGTTCGGGGGCGTGCATTTTGCCATCTTCGAGGGCAGGGCCCGCTGCGAGCGCTGCGAGGGCGGTTCTAGGGGCGGGGTTCTCCAGGACGAGGCGGTATACTTTTTCGATCCCCGAAGAGGGGTGGGTTATGCGATGGGCGAGTGCGCCGTCGTTGGTGAGGATGAGCAGACCTGTTGTGGTTGCGTCCAGACGGCCGGCGGGCACGAGCCCCGGTACGTCGGGCATCAGGTCGGCTAAGGTAGGGCGGTCCCGGTCGTCTGCCATAGTGGTCAGATATCCCGCCGGCTTGTTAAGGGCGAGGTAGACCCTGGTCTCGGGAAGACGAACGGGGCGGCCGTCCAGCAAGATCTGATCGGTGGGCACTACGGTCGCGCCGAGGGTCGCCGTCTCGCCGTTGACCCTCACGCGGCCTGCGAGTATGAGGGGCTCGGCCTTACGGCGCGAGGGGGCCGCGCCGGCCCTGGCGAGGAACGCCTGCAGGCGCATCAGGGACCCTCAGCGCGCGCTCCGGACTCAACCGTACCCGCGGCCGCCAACCGTTCACGAACCCTGGCCAGCTCTTCCTGCGTCACGAGCGTATCGACGGGCGGGAAATCCTCTGTGGACTTGGCGCCGGTGGCGGCCAGAAATTCGTCGGTCACCCCGAGGAACGCGGGCGAACCGGGGGCTTCGCGGTCGGCTCCGACTTCGATCAGGAGCCCGCGTTCGATCAGGCTGCGCACCACCGCGTCGGAGTTTACGCCGCGCACGCGGGAGATGGCGCCGCGCGTCAGGGGTCCCAGGTACAGCGCGCAGGCCAGGACCTCGTGGGCTGCGCCAGAGAGCGGCGCGGGACGGGCCTCCCTGCGGAAGCGCTCCACGGCGCCCGAGCACGCCGGATTCGTGGAGAGCAGGTAGCCGCCGGCGACTTCGCGCAACACTATGCCGGAAGTTTCGGGGGCGTAGCGTTCCGCTAGTTTGGCGAGGGCACTTTCTATCTCCCGTTCCGAGAGCCCCGTCGCCGAACGGAGATCTGAGAGGCTCACGGGCCTGGCACTCACCAGGAGAACGGCTTCGAGGAGGTGCGCGGGACTGGGCTTACGTTCCTGGACAATCACCCTGACGGCTCCAGGGTGAGTGGTCCGAGGGGTTCTGTCTGGGTGAGCGTGAGGCTACCCTCCTGAGCGAGCGAGAGTGCGGCCGCGAACGCCACGGCCCTGTTCATACGGTCCATCTCGCTGGTTAGGTCCTCGTAAGAGATCGGTCCCCTGGCGAGGGCCGTGCGGATGATCCCCGCGAGTTCCTGGAGGGTCACCGTGATCGGGCCCAAGTGTCTTACCGGCGGCTCGAGCACGCGGGAGAGAGTCTGCCGCGCGGCCAGGGCTACCCGGCCGGGCTCTATGCTCAGGCTTCCCCGTCTGGGGGGCATGTAGTGGGCCGTCGGGTAATGGCCGGCGTTGGCGGCTAAGCGGTCTCTGAGATGCTCGGATGCGCGCCGGATCTTCAGGTATTGGGAGAGCCTCTCGGCGAGTTCTTCCGGCGAGAGGGACTCGTCGCCTGTGCCTTCCGTCTCTAGGTCGATCGCGGGCGTGAGCGTGCGGCTCTTCAGCAGGATGAGGGCTGCGGCCGAGCCGGCGAAGTCCGTATCGCGCTCCAGGCCGTTCGCTGCGTCTGGCTGACGGGCGAGCAGGTACGACTCGACGAGCTCGCGCAAAGGGACCTCGAAGATCTCCAGTTCGTCTTCCAGGATCAGGGCGAGCAGCCACTCGTAGGGCCCCGAGTACACGTCGAGCTCGACGGTAAAGTCCGAGAGCGAACGCCCGACAGGCTCGACGGTCATCTGGCCTCCGAATGGAGCGGCAGGACGGAGGAGAGCTGATTGTGCTCCATGCCAGTGTCGCGGGCGAGGACGGGGTCGACGACCCGTCCCTCGGCTACGACGACGCCCCTGGCGAGCCCCTCGTCGGCCCCGAGCGCATCGGTGAGACCGACACCGGCCAAGCGCCGCATGTACGGCAGCAGGGCGTTGCTCAGAGCCCTCGTGGCCGTGACGGGCACCGCTGCCGGCACGTTCTTCACGCAGTAGTGGGTAATTCCGTACTCGACGAACGTAGGGTCGCCCAGGGTAGTCGGACGGGAGGTCTCGACACAACCCCCGTAGTCCACGTCAACGTCGACGATCACGCTCCCTTCTTTCATCCCCGAGACCGTCTCGCGGTCCACGAGGGCCGGTGTGCGGGCGCCTACCACATGGACCGCCCCGATAAGCAGGTCAGAGCGCAGCACGGCGTTCCTGATCCCGAGGCTGCTCGCCGCCAGCGTCGTCGTGTTGGGCAGGCGGGCATCCTCGATCCTTCTCAGGTGGTCCAGGTCCCTGTCTATGATGATGACCTCGGCCCCGAGGCCGCTGGCCACCCTCGCGGCCCCGGAGCCGACGATCCCCGCGCCGAGCACGACCACCCGTCCCGGCCTCACGCCCGTCGAGCCACCCAGCAGTATGCCGCGTCCTCCGAAAGGGCGCTGCAAGTAGTGGGCACCGATCTGCGGGGTGAGGTGGCCCGCGATCTCACTCATCGGCGTGAGTACGGGGAGGCGGCCCCGTCGGTCCCGGATCGTCTCCATCGCGAAAGCGACGCATCGGGAGTCGAGAAGGGCCCGCATCAATGGCGAATTGACCGGTAACGAGAGGAAGGAGACCAGGACCAGTCCTTCTCTCAGGTACTCGTACTCTTCTTCCACGGGCCCGTACACCTTGACGACGATCTCCGAGTCGGCGTAGATTCGCGCGGCTTCTTGGACGACGCGGCCGCCGGCCTCCTCGTACCTCCTGTCGGCGATGCTCGACGCCTCCCCCGCTCCGGCCTCGACGAAGACCCTGTGGCCTGCGCGGGTCAACTCGTAGACGGCGTGCGGAGCCAGCGCGACCCTGCTCTCTCCCTGGGTCCTCTCTCTTGGCACCCCGATCCTCATCGCCGGTCCCCGACCGCCCTCCACGATCGATGATCCCGCAAAAAGCTCTCCAGCTCTTGCTCGGCCCCGAGGACTCCGAGGCCTACCGCTCCTTCCACCACCGGCGTCCACGACGGTGCGAACCGGACCTGAAAGCCGGCGTCCCTGAGGTCGAGCGCGAGGGCTTGTAGGATCGTATCCGGGGTCGAGCGAGGCGGTGCCACGCGGGCTGCCCGGGTCTCGAGGATGGCGTCGGAGAGGGCCGCAGTGATCGTCAGAGAGCGCAAGATACTCTCCAGGGCCGAGCCAAGGTCGCGTTCGGAGAGGGCCAGGATCTCGCCGAGGACCTCGCGCTTGACTTCTGCGGGGTCGTCCGTCTCGACGAGGGAATACCTGGCGGTGTCGGGCAGGGCGGCAAGCGTGGGGCCTTCTGGAACGTCGCAGGCCCTACCCCAGCAGAGCGTGGCCGAGAACTCGATCAAGCCCGCCGTGCTCGTGGCGACCGTACCCGCAGGGTCGCCGGTGGGGTGCACGGTGCGAAGTTGTTTTTCCGCACCGTCGAGGCCCCGCGTTCGGTCGGCCCCCCTCAGCGGGCCGCCTCTTGTTCAGATCTTAGAACTTCGCTTTGCAGGTCGACCGTGTCGTCCAGGGCCTGCCCGCAGGCGCCCACAAACCCGTAGAACAGTGGGTGGGGCCTCAAGGGGCGGCTCTTGAACTCGGGATGGAACTGGCTCCCGATATAGAAGGGGTGGTCTGCTATCTCCGCTATCTCGACCAGCCTGCCGTCGGGTGAGGTACCGGAGAAGATCATCCCCGCGTCGGCGAGCGCGTCCCTGTATGAGTTGTTTACCTCGTAACGGTGGCGGTGGCGTTCCTGGACGAAATGCGAGCCGTAGACCTCCTCGGCCAGGGTGCCCGCCAAGATCTGGCAGGGCCAGTGCCCGAGGCGCATCGTGCCGCCCATCTCGACGCCGACCTGATCTGGCATGATGTCTATGACCGGGTGCGGCGTGTCCTGTTCGAACTCGGTGGAGTTCGCCATCTCCAGGCCAGCGACGTTGCGGGCGAACTCGATCACCTCTATCTGCATCCCGAGACAGAGCCCGAGGTAAGGCGTCCCCGTCTCCCTGGCGTAGCACGCCGCCTCTATCTTGCCCTCAGCCCCCCTGTGGCCGAAGCCAGGCAGCACGAGGACGCCATCGGCGCCGGCGAGGCGCCGTTCTGTGGAAGCCCTATCCACGAGCTGCTCAGAGTCGACCCAGTCGAGTTCGACCCTCAGGCCGTGGGCGCCTCCGGCGTGGGCCAGAGCCTCTACCACGGAGAGGTAGGCGTCCTGGAGCTTGATGTATTTGCCGATTATCGCGACCCTGACCGTTCGAGAGGCCTCCAGCATGCGGGAGACGAGGTGCCGCCACTCCCCGAGGTCGGCCTGGGGCGCGCTCAGACCGAGCTTGTCTAGCACCAGGTCGTCGAGGCCTTCCTCATGCAGGTTAAGGGGTATCGCGTAGAGATTGGGGGCGTCTTCGGCCGCGATGACCGAATCGAACTCCGTGTCCGCGAAGAGTGCGATCTTCTTCCTTATATCATCGCTTATGGGCCGGTCCGCGCGGCAGATGAGCACGTCGGGGCTAATGCCGATCTCCCGCAGGCGCTGCGCGGAGTGCTGGGTCGGCTTGGTCTTCAGCTCGCCGGCCGCCTCGATATAGGGCACGTAAGAGACGTGGACGTAGAGTACGTTCTTGCGTCCTACGTCGTTTCTGAACTGCCTTATGGCCTCCAGGAAGGGCAGACTCTCGATGTCGCCTACGGTGCCCCCGATCTCGGTAATGACGATGTCCTTGTCCTGCCCGAGGCGTCCTATCCTGTTCTTGATCTCGTTCGTAATGTGCGGGATGACCTGCACGGTCGCCCCGAGGTAGTCCCCCCTCCTCTCGCGGGTTATGACCTCCCAGTAGACGCTCCCCGTCGTCACGTTGGAGAGACGGCCGAGGTTCTCGTCTAGAAACCGCTCATAGTGCCCGAGGTCCAGATCCGTCTCGGCCCCGTCGTCGGTGACGAAGACCTCGCCGTGCTGGTATGGGTTCATGGTCCCCGGGTCCACGTTGATGTACGGGTCGAACTTCTGGATCACGACCCTGTAGCCCCGGCTCTTTAGTAGCATTCCGAGCGCCGCCGCGCTCGTCCCCTTGCCTATGGACGACACCACGCCGCCCGTCACAAAGATATACTTGGTCTCGCTCATCTACACCCCCAAAGAATGAACCAACGCAACGCTTCTACCTGCTCTGCGAGTCGGACCAACGTAAAAGAACCAGGCGGTGGCGAGGCGCGGGAGCATCCCTCCCCGCAACCTTCTACGCCAGAGCACCTGCATGGATCTCTATCATACGACCTCCGGCGCCAAAATGAAACAGCGAGATCTCCGGGTCCACCTTCACATTAGCCAGGTGCGGTCCTGTACAACCAGGCTGCCCGTCGAGCAGATCTCCCCACGCGAACCCCGGCTTGACGCTCCCGGCAGCCAGGGTCATGATGAACTGGATCGCACGCATAAGGAGTATTATGCGTATAGAAGTCGAAACCCGGGACGTAGCGGTACTGAGGACGATGACGGGTCCACTTTGCGATGCAGTAACGGGCAGGGAGGATTCGGCTATGCTCCTGCGCGAGCTCGCCCGGTCGAACCTGTTCGTGGTTTCCCTGGACGAGCAGGGAGAGTGGTACCGCTACCACCGCCTCTTCTCAGAGTTGCTGCTCTACGAGCTCAGGAGCAGCCGACCCGATCTGGTTCCTACCCTGCGCAGGCGGGGCCACCCGGAGGAGGCCGAGTCGCTCGCGTGCGAGGCCTCCTCGCTGGTGGACAGGTTCAGACTTCAGCGGATCCCCCAGGCTACGTTGGTGCCGATCGCGCTCGGACGCGCGCTCGCGGGACGCGGGAAGCTGGAAGAAGCGCAAGTGGAGTTGGAGAGCGCCTATTTTGCACGACGAAGGTTGCCTGGCCTGAGCCCCTGTCCCACGCTCGTTGGGTTGTTGGCGCTCGCCTCCGTGCGAGCCACCCGTGGCGACCGTGCCGGGGCCAGGGCGGTGCTCGCCGAGGCGCGGGCGATCCTGGAGGACAATCCCGACGCCGGCATCTTTCCGGAGCTTCTGGAGCGTCAGAAACGGAGGCTTCGCGCGCAGGCCACGGGACGGACAGCTCGACGGAGAGCTCACCGGACGCGAGCTCGACGGCGAGCTATCCACCCGGCAGATGGCAGAGAGCCTCTACGTGGCGCCAAGCACCGTAAGGACCCAGATCAAATCCATCTACCGCAAGCTGGGCGTCTCCTCGCGCGGCGCAGCCGTGGAGGAGGCTCGCGTCAAGGGACTCCTCTAGTCGCGCGCGGACCCATAAATCCCCCAGGGGAAACCCAGCGGTGGGTGATGACCCACCAGCCCATTTTGCACTACGCTCGGAGACCTAAAGAGATAAGAAGAGCGGCGGTAAACGGATGATGCGCAAGAGCACAGGGATGGTCTACCGCATAGTTGTGCGAAGCGAACTAACCGACACGTACGCTGTGGCCTTCGAAGGGATAGAGATGGAGACGACAAAAGGAGTTACGGTCCTCACGGGGAAGGTAATCGACCAGCCGCACCTGTACGGTATCCTCGATCGCATAAACGGTCTGGGGTTGGAGCTGCTGAGCGTGCAGGCATTGCCCGAAGATGCGCACCCGAGCGCCGAAGGATACCGAGAGCAGGGGGGACCGGAGCTATGAGCCTATCCGTCATTCCCCTCGCCATCACGATGAATGCAGGACCACAGATCATGTCTGCGATCATATTCGTCACCGCGCTCAAGCCGCTGAAGCTTTCAGCGTACTTCCTGGCAGGCGTGGTGATCGCCGTTACCGCAGGAGTCACGATCACCTACACTCTCGCCGACGTGCTCGGCAACAGTATCTCGCTTGGCGACTCCTCGGATTCCGGATCGCTCGGCAACATCATCCAGTACCTGCTCGTCGGGCTGCTCGTACTCCTGTCCATCAAGAACTACGTGCGCCGCGAGTCTATCGAACCCCCCAGGTGGCTGGGCGCTTTGCAAAACGCCCAGCCCAGGACGGCGTTCACGACCGGGCTGTTGCTGCTCTCGGTGTTCCCTTCCGACCTCGTGATTCTCGTGACGGTCAGGGTGAACCTCGCGCAGAACAACGCCTCTCTTCTAGCGGCTTTGCCCTTTGTTGTGGCAACTATCTTGATAGCGGCGCTACCGGTGCTGTCTTACTTGCTGTTTCACAGGCGCGCCAAGCAGGCCATGCCCAAGGTACGCGACTGGATGAATACCCACAGCTGGCTGGTAAACATCATCGTCTACGCCATATTCATCGTGCTTATCCTGGCCTGAGGTCGAGGGTTAAGACCACTGTTAAGACGCACGTCAAGTCTATCTACCGCAAGCTCGGGGTCTCTTCGCGCGATGAGGCGCTCGCACGGGCCCGCGAGGCGAAACTCTATAGGAGAGCCTCGCCCCACAGACGGTAGGCGCCGCAGGCGCCGTGCTGACTGGCTGCAAATCACCCGGGTGAGACATGCTGGCGGGTGATGCTCGCGGAATCTATTATCCAGAAGCACCGTATGGACACCCACGGCAAACAGAGGATCCCAGGGAGCAAAGCCTACACCCAGAGGGTAGCTCAAGGAGTCACCCGAGAATGATTCGGTCCGTACGTGAGAGTGTCTCCGTCGAGGGCCAATACGGAAGGTAGATCGGACCCGGCGGGCGGCTCCCGCGAGAGGCGCTGGAGGCTCTCCGGATGGTCGCCCGCGACGGGATCTGTGGCATGGAGGTGGTCGACACCGTCCCGGAATACGACCACCACGACGTCAGCGCCCAGCTAGGAGCGCGCGATCATGGACGTGCTAGGCACGCTCGTCGAGGAGGGCCATGTAGAAGCGCGAAGCCGAGCAGAGAACAAGGCAGGTTTGACCTCAACGCTCCTGAGAACTTCGACACGACCCCGGAAGTACTGGCCATCGAGATGCTACAGGGTAGGATGCGCAGGCGAGCCGCGTAGCCCGGGAACGCAGCTCAAGAGTGACCTCACGTGGCTCGTCACGATACCCTCCGTCTCGACGCCTGGCTTCCCTGAGGAGACGAAGCCGGCTTTGCTAGAGGTGCAGGAGTTGACCTCGGGGCTGCCGCGCGAGGTCGGTGTGGAGGACCCAGGAACGTTGGAGGCGCTACCTCCTCCCTCGGCCTGATTCACCAACGCTCGTAGAGGTCTATGGATTTCTCGAAGGTCGTCAAGACAATGCGTCGGGAAGCGCGAAGATCAAGCCCTTCCTCCCGTAAGGGTGCGGAGATCCTTGTCTGAGGAGAGTATGATACACAGGTAACTATTATGGTGAGGCGGAGTAGATGCCCCATCGGAAAGGAGGGACATGATGCCTGCGTCTCCCACAAGCGCGAACACATCGCTGCCGGCCCGACGACGCGGGCGCTGGCTCCAACTGGCCCGGGTGGCGTGGATCGTTGTCGCCGCCCTGGCCGTTGGTCTGTTCATCCTCGGCATTCCGGCCGAGTTCGCGCTGTTGCATGTCCCATGCCCCACTGTTAGGTGCCCCACCGGGCAGCTCTCCCCCTCCGGCGCGCATGCTCTGGAGGGCCTCGGCCTCTCGCTGGACTCCTTCGCTGCCTACACCGTCGCGATGGATGGACTCTTCGCTGCTGTGTGCACGGCAGTGGCTCTCCTCATCTTCTGGCGCAAGTCAGACGATCGCATGGGGTTGCTCGTCTCCCTTGCTCTGCTCACCTTCGGGACGGCGACTTTCGTGTTCACCATGGGGGCGCTCGCAGCGCTGCACCCGGCGTGGGAGACGCCGACCTCTTTCCTCCATTTCCTTGGCACGGCCTCATTCGGCCTCTTTCTGTACCTCTTTCCGGACGGGCGGTTCGTACCCCGCTGGACACGCTGGGTGGCGCTGGTCTGGATAGGGTGGCAGTTGCCCAGGTATTTCTTCCCTGACTGGTACCTGAACCCGAACCCGTACACTTGGCATGCGTTGATCAATTCAACGGTTTGGCTGGGCGCGTTGGGCACGGCGATCTACTCCCAGGGCTACCGCTACCGGCGCACCGCGAGTTCGACGCAGCGGCAGCAGATCAAATGGGTGGTGTTCGGCATCTCGGCAGCGCTGGCAGGATTCGTCGGGATTTCCCTGATGCTGGGCATCTTTGCCCCTAAGCCCACGTCCCCTGGTGCACTACTCGCTTACCTGGTCGGCTCCACGTTCTTCGGCTACCTGGCCATACTACTCATCCCGATTTCCATCGGACTGGCCGTGCTGCGCTACCACCTCTTCGACATAGATCTCATAATCAACCGCACGCTCGTTTACGTCACCCTCACGGTGATCCTGGCCGTGTTCTACGAGGGCGCCATCGTTGTGCTCCAGCTTCTCTTCCGCACTCTTACTGGTCAGGAGTCCCAGGTGGCCGCCGTAGCATCCACCCTGGCGATAGCCGCCGTGTTCGAACCCCTGAGGCGCCGTATTCAGGGCCTCGTGGATCGCGGATTCTACCGCAGGAAGTACGACGCGGAAAAGACCCTGGA